>ERZ1645187.5031-NODE-5031-length-10443-cov-8.939931_pt1 | contig 10443 bp, 4 predicted proteins | sample MGYA00575352_ERZ1645187 | MGnify/ENA primary metagenome ERZ1645187 (study PRJEB40837, sample SAMN11349314) | freshwater sediment metagenome | isolation source: river sediment | host: Sediment | place: India: Wazaribad , New Delhi | collected 2017-02-21 ...
GCAGGCAGTCGATCAGGGCCTTGGTCTTGGCGTTGCCCTTGCACTTGTCGCCGGTGACCGGCTGCTTCTCGCCCTTGCCTTCGGTGTAGACGCGGTTGGCTTCGATGCCCTTGGCAACCAGGTATTCCTTGACGGCGGCAGCGCGCTTCTCGGACAGCTTCTGGTTGTAGGAATCGGAACCGATGCGGTCGGTGTGGCCGACAGCCAGGATCACTTCGAGCTTGATGGCCTTGGCCTTGGAGACCAGCTCGTCGAGCTTGGCCTTGCCTTCCGGACGCAGGACAGCCTTGTTGAAGTCGAACAGGGCGTCAGCAGCGACGGTGATCTTCTCGCCAGCCGGCTTCGGGGCCGGGGCAGCAGCGCCAGAGGCAGCCGGAGCAGCGGCCTTGGCCGGCTCGCAGGTTTCCTTCGGCAGCAGGTCCTTGTCGCACTCGCAACCGGCCTTGTCGGCGGCGGCAGCGGCCGGGGTCCAGTAGCCGGTGCGCCAGCACAGGCCGAAACCGGACTTGGCGACGACGTCGCGCTGGTCGATCACGTAAACGCGTTCCTGAGCAACAGCGGCGAAACCGATGCCGGCCAGCAGGGCCAGAACCAGGGTCTTCTTGGCAATATTCATAGTCAGCTTTCCCGAAAAAATGGAGGAAGATCGTTCTAGTTTTGAACCTGTCAATTCTATTACGAATCGTCACATTTCAACCACTTGTCACACACGTTAATGCCCGGTGGCTCGGTTAAGATGGGCGTTCGCAGCCACCCACGGAACGCGCCATGTCGAACCGAATCCGCAGATTCCTGCACTGGCTGATCGGCCGGGAAACGCCCGCGGCCGACGCCATCGGCGCCGCGTTGAACCGCTTTCGCGACCCCGCCGCCGACCCGCTGGACCTGATCCGCCGCCTCGTCGCCTCCCTGCGCCCACGCCAGGGCGACCCCGAGGAGGCCGGCGAACGCTATCGCCTCCTGCTCGACCGCCTTGAGGGCGATGCGGCGCTCGCAGCCGCCTTTCGCGGCCACGTCGTGCATTTCATCGCCACCCGCCGCCTGCTGACCTTCTTTACCGACAGCGGCATCCTGCCCGGCACCGGTTTCTTTTCGGAATGGTGGCGCATCCTGGTCAATCGCCTGCTGCCCGAGGTGCCCGATGAGCGCCGGCTGAAGGACTGCCTGCATGTCGTTTTCGACCGCAGCGACGACTGGCGCTGGCTGCAGGCCATTCCCGATACCGACTCGCACCGCTTCTGGACCCTGCTCGCCCCACCGGCCGAGGCCCACGGCATCGACTGGCGGGCCATCGAGGAACAGATGATCGATGCCGTGCTGCTGCTCGCCCACCGGGTCAGCGGTCTGGGTATCGAGACCGAGCTGATGCGCGCCTCGCCCAGCTTCGACGACGACCGGCCACGCTTCATCGCCCTGTCGTCCGAAGCACTCGATTTCGCCGCCAGCCTGCGCGCCACGCTTGACGATCCGACCCGGACACCGGACGACGGCAGCCAGCTGCTGGTGATCGCCGACCAGTGCCGCGAGACGTTGCAGCGCATCCGCAAGCGGGCGCTCAGCGTCGGCACCAGCCTGCACCTCTCCTACCTGCTGACGCGCAGCGAGCAAAGCCTCGAACGCCTGCGCGAACTGGTCACGGTACTAGTCGGCAGCCAGCAGGCCAGCGAACACGACGAGGCGATCCGCGCCTGGGGCGCGTTCGCCCACGCCGCCTTCCTCGCCGAGAACCGGCGCAACAGCCTGCGTTTCTACCTCGGCCAGCTGTCGCACCTGCTCGCCGTCCGCGTCACCGAAAACGCCGCCCGCTCCGGCGAACACTACATCTGCGAAACGCGCCCGGACTATGCCCGGATGTGGCGTTCGGCGGCCGGCGCCGGCGTCATCATCGCCGGCATGGCCCTGCTCAAGGTCAAGGCGGCCGGGCTGCACGCCCCGCTGTTCGGCGAAGCCGTGCTGTTCAGCCTGATCTACGGGCTCGGTTTCGTCGCCATCTACCTGCTCGGCATGACCGTCGCCACCAAGCAGCCAGCCATGACGGCGCAAACGCTGGCCGGCCTGCTCGGCGACCTGCGCCCGACGCGCAACGCCGATCTCGAGCGCGTCGTCGACGTCATGGCCGCCGTCTGCCGCAGCCAGCTGGCGGCCATCGCCGGCAACGTCATGGTCGCGCTGCCCGTCGCCATCGCCCTCGGCCTGGGACTCGCGTACGCCTTCGGCCAGCCGCCGGTCGGGACGGAAAAGGCGGGCCGTCTGCTCGCCGATCTCGATCCGCTGTCCTGGGCGATCCCGCATGCCGCCATCGCCGGCGTCTATCTCTTCCTCTCCGGCCTGATCACCGGCTACTTCGAAAACCGCGCCGCCTACGCCGCCATCGGCGCCCGCATCGCCCGCCTGCGCTGGCTACGCCTTGTGCTCGGCGACGCGCGGTCCCATCGTTTCGGGGCCTACGTCGAAAGCCGGCTGGGCGGCATCATGGGCAACTTCCTGTTCGGCTGCATGCTCGGCTCGACCGGCGTCATCGGCACCATCCTCGGCCTGCCGCTCGACATCCGCCACATTGCCTTCGCGTCGGCCAACCTGGGCTACAGCCTGAGCGCCTTCGAGTTTGCCATCGGCTGGAAACTGCTCGCATGGTCGGCGCTGGGCGTCGCCGCCATCGGCCTGACCAACCTCGGCGTCAGCTTCGCACTGGCCTTGCGCACCGCGCTTGGCGCCCGCGGCATCCGCATCGTCCACTGGCTGCCGCTGCTCGGCGCCCTCGGCCAGCGCCTGCGCCACGACCCGCGCAGCTTCATCCTGCCGCCGCGCCCCGGCCCGGCCGATGCGTGATGCCCCACTGGCTGCACGACGGCCCGGCAGCGCGCACGGCGCGTAAAATGCCGGAGTGATCCGTCGCCTGAGAGCCCTGCTGCCTGCCGCCCTGCTTCTGGCTGTCGCCCTGCCCGCGGCGGCCGGCGGCGTGCAACTGCGCGCCCCGGACGACATCGCCGACCTGCTACAGCCCTACCTGCCGGACGATGCCGGCTCGCCGCGCAAGCTGCAGAGCCTGCTCGGCGAAATCCTCGCCACCGAAGGTTATTTCTCGCCCGAATTCCGTTTCGACGAAAACGACGATGGCCTGCAGCTGCCGCTCGACCCCGGACCGCGCACGCAGATCGCCGCCGTCGACCTGGCCATTGACGGCCCGCTCGACCCTGCCCGCCGGGCGGCCCTGATCGCCGGCTGGCGCCTGCCGGTCGGCCAGCCCTTCCGCCAGGACGACTGGAACGCCGCCAAGCAGGACATCCTGAGCCGCCTGCTCGCCGACGAATACCCGGATGCCCGGCTGGACGACAGCGAGGCTGCCATCGACGCGTCAACCCAGCAGGCGACGCTGCGTCTGCGCTACGCCAGCGGTCCGCGCTATCGCTACGGCGGGCTGCGCGTCGTCGGCCTCGACCGCTATCCGCCCGAGCTGGTGGCGCGCTACAACCGCAGCATCCGCCCCGACAAGCCCTATCGCGAGGAAGACCTCGCGGCGCTGCAGGGTGCGCTGGTCGCGACACCCTATTTCGCCTCGGTGCAGACCACGCTCGACCGCGACGCGGCAACAGCCGACGGCGACGAACGCGTCGCGCCGATTGTCGTCCGGGTCCGCGAGAAACCGGCCCACCGCGTCGCCTTTGGCGCCGGCGCCAGCTCGAACACCGGCGCCCGCGTCGAATTCAATTACCAGACCCCCAACCTCGCCCGGCAGGCCTGGGAACTGGACAGCGGCCTGCGCTTCGAACAGAAACGCCAGATCGCCTACGCCGACGTTTTCCTGCCGCCCGACGACCGCCGCCGGCGCCACAGCATCGGCGTCATGGCCGAAGCCACCGACATCCAGGGCCTGAAGACCGAGCGCTACGCCTTCGGCGCCCAGACCGTGCAGCAGCGCGGCAGCGTCGAGCAGCGCCTGTCGCTGCACTGGGAGGACGAACGCCGCGAACCGTCCGGCGCCGCCGCCGTGACCAGCCGGGCCTTGGTCCCCAATGCGATGTGGACCTGGCGGCGCATCGACAACCCGCTCGATCCGCGCGACGGCACGGTGTTGCAGGGGCAGGTCGGCGGCGGCGCCAAGGCGGCGCTGTCGGACCAGAATTTCGTCCGCCTGCACGCCCGCTTCCAGCACTACCTCTCCTTCGGTCGTCACGACACCCTGGCCTTGCGCGGCGAGGTCGGCTATACGCTGGCCGACTCGCGCCTGCGCATCCCGCAGGACTACCTCTTCCGCACCGGCGGCACCGGCTCGGTCCGCGGCTACGCCTACCAGAGCCTCGGCATCAAGGAAGGCACGGCGACCGTCGGCGGGCGCTACCTCGCCACCGCCAGCGCCGAATGGACGCACTGGCTCGACAGCGAATGGGGCATCGCCACCTTCATCGATGCCGGCGATGCCGTCGACCAGCTGAAGAACATCAACCTCGCCGTCGGCGTCGGCCTCGGTGCGCGCTGGCGCAGCCCGGCCGGACCGATCGGCATCGACCTCGCCTACGGCGAACGCAACCGCGAAGTGCACCTGCACTTCTCGCTGGCCATTCCGTTCTGACATGGCGCGCCGCCTTGCCCTCTCCGCCCTCGCCGTCGCCGGCGCGCTGCTCGTCGGCGGTGTCTGGCTGGCCGCGACCGGCAGCGGCCTGCAAACGGCCGCCCAGCTGGCCGAAGGCCTGAGCGGCAGGCGCCTGCAGATCGCGTCGGCCAGCGGACGTCTGGTCGGCCCCTTGCAGATCGGCCGCCTGCGCTGGCAAGACGCCGAACTGCAAGTGGAGGCCGAGGAACTGGCACTCGACTGGTCGCCAGCCGCTCTGCTGCGCGGGCACCTGGCCATCGCCCGCCTGCAAACGGCGACGCTGGCAGTCACGCACGTCGGCACCGCGACGCCGACGCCGGTTCCCACTGACCTGGGCTTGCCCCTGACGGTCAACGCCGAAAAAGTGCAAATTTCGAAATTTCTGTGGAACGCCGGCACGATCATCCAGGACATCGACGCCAGCCTGCACAGCGACGGCCGGCAACATCACCTCGAACTGCGCCAGGCCCGGCTGGCTGACGCCCGCCTGAGCGGCCGTGCCAGCCTCGAGACGCTACCGCCCTTTGCCTTGCAGGCGCATGCCGAGCTGACTGGCACGCTGGAAGCGCGACCGCTGGCGCTGACTCTTGCGGCCGACGGCCCGCTGGAACGCATCGCCCTGCGCGGCGAAGCCACGCAAGGGCTGTCCGGTAAGCTGAGCGCCACGCTGACACCCTTCGCCCCGGCCCCTTTTGCCCAGGCCCGGCTGATGCTCAAGGACATCGACCCCGCCGCCTGGCAGGCCGGCGCCCCGCCGGCGCGGCTCGACCTGGTCGCCGAGATTGCCCCGGACGGCGATGACATCATCGGCAGTTTCGGCCTGAGCAACCAGCGCCCCGGTCCCCTCGACCGGCCGGCGCTGCCGCTCGCCACGCTGGCCGGGAGTTTTGCCTGGCGCGACGGCAGCCTGCAATTCGACCAACTGCATGCCAGCCAGGCGCGCCAGGGCAGCCTGGCCGGCCAGGGACGCTGGCAGGACGGCCAGTTGACGCTGGCACTGACCGCCCGCCAGCTCGATGCCGCCCAGATCGCCACGGCCCTGCACCCGACACGCCTCGACGGCCCGCTGACCGCCAGCATCGGCAGCACCACGCAGGCGCTGACGGCCGAACTGCGCGACGCCCGTTTCGCCCTGCAGGCCGAGGCCCGCCACAACGCCGGCCGCATCGACCTGTCCCGGCTGCGGCTGGCGGCCGGCGACGCCCACCTGGATGCCCGCGGCTGGCTCGACCTCGGCGCCAGCCAAGGCTTCGCGCTGACCGGGTTACTGCACCGCTTCGACCCGAGCCGCTTCGGGCGCCTGCCCATGGCCGAACTCAATGCCGAGTGGCAGGCCGACGGCCAACTGCACGCCCCAAGCCGCATCAACGGCCGTTTCCGCCTCGCCGACAGCCGGCTGGCAGGCCAGCCCTTGCACGGCCAGGGGCAGATCGATATTCGCTGGCCGCAACAGGCGCTGGTCGATATCGCGCTCGACGCCGGCGCCAACCGCCTCAGCGCCCAAGGCGCCTTCGGCCGCCCCGACGACCGCCTGAAGATCGTCATTGCCGCGCCGCAACTCGCCCCCTACGGCCTGGGCGGCAGCCTTGCGGGCGAAGGCGAATTGAGCGGCGGCACCGCTCAGCCCCGCCTGCAGGGCCGCCTGACGGCCGACCGCCTCGCCCTGCCCGGCGGCGCGCGGCTCGACGGCCTGCGCCTGGCTGCCGAGCTCGGCACCGCCGCCCATGCCCCGCTAAGCCTCGATCTGGCCGTCGATCGCTTGTCCACCAGCGACCAACCGGAAATCCTTCGTAGCCTCACGTTCAAGGCCGAGGGCACCAACGCCGCCCATCAGCTGCGCCTGAGCAGCCGCCTGCTCGGCACCCAGCGCCTGCAGCTGGCCGCTCAGGGCGGTCTGACGCCGACGCCGGCAAACTGGCAGGGACAACTGACGGAAGCGACGCTGGACGGCAAGGATGCGGCGCGCAACTTCCGCCTGATCGCCCCGGCCCCACTGCGCATCGGCGGCAACGGCTGGCAGGGCGGGCCTTTCCGGCTGGCCGGCACGACGCTGGACTGGCAGGGGACGATCAACGCCCACTCCGACGGCCGCCGCCTGCAGGCCGAACTGCAGGTCAGCGGCAGCCGCATCGGCCAGGTCAGCGGCGAACTGCGCGCCGCCCAGGACAACCCGTGGTCGCTCGCCCGGACGCAAGCCTGGCAGGGCCAGCTCCGGGCTGACGTACCGGATCTCGCCTGGCTCGGCGAACTGATCGGGGAAGGCTGGCGCAGCGAAGGCCAGCTCAAGGGCGAGATGCTGCTCGCCGGCACGCCGGCCTACCCGTCGTTGAGCGGCAGCCTGCGCGGCACCGGCCTCGGCCTGCGGCAGATCGACCAGGGCCTGCACCTGAACCGGGGCGAGCTCGATATCGCGCTGCGCGAGAACCGCCTGCGCATCAACCGGGCGGTCTTCGAAAGCCCCTGGCAGAAGCCGCCGCGCGCGCTGCGCCTGGCCGCCGGCGAGGCACTTGAGCAGCTGACGGCCCAGCCCGGCCGCCTCGACGTCAGCGGCGAGACGCTGATCGACCTGAGCCGGGGGGCCGAGCAGGCGCAGCTCGACTTCCGGCTGGCGCGGATCGGCGTCTTCCAGCAGCCCGAACAATGGGTTGCACTCTCCGGCAGCGGCCGGCTGAACTGGCAGGGTGGCCAGCTCGGCGCCCGCGGCCGGCTCGCCGTCGACGCCGGTTACTGGCGCTTCGCGCCGGGGGGCACGCCACGGCTGTCGGACGACGTGGTGGTCCGCCGTGCTGGCGACGACAGCGCCCCGCCGACCTTGCGCCCTCGCCTCGACATCGACCTCGAAGCGGACCTTGGCGAGCACTTCCTGTTCAGCGGCGCCGGCCTCGACAGCCGGCTGGCCGGCGCCCTGCGCCTGCAGGCCCAGGGCCGCGACCTGCCGCGCGCCAGCGGCACGATACGTACCGTCGGTGGGCGTTTCGATGCCTACGGGCAAAAGCTCGAGATCGAACGCGGCGTGCTCAGCTTCAACGGCCTGCTCGACAACCCGGGCCTCGACGTGCGTGCCGTGCGCAAGGGCCTGAGCGTCGAACCCGGCGTGCAGATCGGCGGCACCGCCCGCAAGCCGACGATCCGGCTGATCTCCGACCCGGAATTGCCGGAGGCGGAAAAGCTCGCCTGGCTGGTCCTCGGCCATGGACCCGAACAGATGGGTGCCGGCGATGCGTCGGTCTTGCTGTCGGCCGCCGGCGGCCTGCTCGGCAACGATGCCGGCAACGTCGTGCAGCAAATCAAACGGAGTTTCGGACTCGACGAACTGGGCGTCCGCCAGGGCAGCATCGGCGACAGCGGTAGCCGGCAGGCCAGCAGCCGGGTGGCGGGTTCGCGCAGCGTCGAATCGACCAGCACCGGCCAACAGATCGTCAGCCTGGGCCGGCGACTGTCATCGAACGCCCTGCTCTCCTACGAACAGGCGCTCGGCAAGGCAGAGGGAATCGTCAAATTAACGGTGAATCTGAACCGCCGCGTGGCGGTCATCGGTCGGGCCGGCAGCGACAACGCGCTGGACGTTTTCTATACCCTGACCTTTGGGGGCGCAGCCGAAAAGCCCGTCGGGCAATAGCAGGCGCGACAGCAGGCGGGCGATCATGCTGCCGCCTCGCTGATGCCGCAGTCGCGGCCAAGACGGCGGATTTCGGCACACAGGGCGGTTTTTTGCCCGGCAGTAATCATCCGCTGACCGGCATGCCATTCGAAACTGACGTTACGCGAGCGTACACCCGCACAGAACAAGGCTTCCGCCAGACTGTGCCAATCGGCACGCTCGATGCGACGACCATCGTCGAGCGTTGCGATGTACAGGTTCTTGCACAGCGCTATTGTTGCGTTCGAGACCATGACAACTCCTCCTATGGCTACAGATTAAGTAGCCGGGCGATAGTTGTCTGTGGCATATCCCACACTCGGCGGTAAATTCTCCGCGGCAGGTTTTCAGTGCTGCGATGCCCCCAAAACGGCACGAACCCGCACGATCAGGTCATCGACGTAGGTAAACACCACCGGAATGACCAGCAGGCTGAGGAAGGTCGAGGTGATGAGGCCGCCAATGACGACGATGGCCATCGGTGCGCGGAAGCTCGGATCAGTGCCAATGCCGAGGGCGATCGGCATCATGCCGGCGCCCATCGCCACGGTAGTCATGACGATCGGCCGCGCCCGCTTGCGGCAGGCGTCGAGCAGTGCGCTCCAGCGGTCTAGCCCGTGCTCGCGCCGGGCCAGCACGACGTAGTCGATGAGCAGGATGGAGTTCTTGGTGGCGATGCCCATCAGCATGATCAGGCCGATCATCGACGGCATCGAGAGGGCCTTCTGCGTCACGAACAGGGCGAGGAAAGCGCCCGGCACCGAGAGCACCAATGCCGCCAGGATGGTCACCGGCTGGACGAAATCCTTGAACAACAGAACCAGCACGATGTAGATGCACAGCACGCCGGTGGCCATGGCCAGGCCGAAACTCTCGAACAGTTCGCCCATTGCCTCGGCGTCACCGACCGTGGTCTGGATGACCCCCGGTGGCAGGTTCGTCAGGCTGGGCAGCTTCAGCGCCGTGGCCTCGACTTCGCCCAGCGGCTGGCCATTCAGTTCGATCTCGAAATTGATGTTACGCAGGCGGTCATAGCGATCGATCTCGGCCGGCCCGCCGCCGATGCGCACGTCGGCGAGATTGGCCAGGGTGACCGGGCCGTGCTTGCCGGGCACTGTCATCTGCCGGATCAACTCGAGGTCGGTACGAGCCGTAGCCGGCAGCCGAACGACAATGGGCACCTGGCGTTGCTGCAGGTTGAGTTTGGCCAGGCCCTGGTCGTAGTCACCGGCCGTGGCGATACGCAACGTGTCGGCAATCGCCGCCGAGGTGACGCCGAGGTCGGCCATGCGGGCAAAATCGGGACGGACGATCAATTCCGGCCGGACCAGGCTGGCCGTCGTGGTGACATTGCCAATGCCGGGGATGCTACGCAGCTCGCGTTCGACGATACGCGCATGCTCGGCGAGCAGCGGGCCGTTTTCGCTGGCCAGCACCAGCACGTATTTCTCGTTGCCGGAAGCCAGGCCAACCTTGACCTGCACGCCGGGAATCGCCGTCAGGGCCTCGCGCAGCTGGTTCTCGATGTCCTGCTTGGTGGTGCCGGGACGGTCGCTGCGCGGCGTCAGGTTGAGCGTCAGCGTCGCCTTGCGCACTTCGTTGCCGCCGCTCGGCGCAAACGGATCGCCCCCGGCCTTGCCACCGCCGACGGCGGTATAAACCAACTTGACGTGCGGATGCGCTTCGGCAATGTGGCGCGCCCGCTCGGCGGCCGACAACGAGTCCTTGAAAGTCGAACCCGGTGGCAGCGAGAGGTAGATCTGCGTCTGCGAGAGATCGTCCGGCGGCAGGAAACCCTTGGGCAGCAAAGGCACCAGCAGGAAGGATCCGATGAAAAACGCAGCGGCTGCCAGCAGCGTGATGACGCGGTGCATCAGGCACCAGGCGGCCCAGCCCTCGTAGATCTGCAGCCAACGCGGCGTGGCATGTTCGTCCCCGACCGGTTTGAGGATGTAGGCGGCCATCATCGGCGTCAGCATGCGGGCGACGACGAGCGAGAAGAAGACGGCAATCGCCGCCGTCCAGCCGAACTGCACGAAGAACTTGCCGGCCACGCCGCTCATGAAGGCGGTCGGCAAAAAGACGGCAATCAGCGTGAAGGTAGTGGCAATCACCGCCAGGCCGATTTCGTCGGCGGCTTCCATGGCCGCCTGGTAGGGCGTCTTGCCCATGCGCAGGTGGCGCATGATGTTCTCGATCTCGACGATGGCAT
>ERZ1645187.5032-NODE-5032-length-10442-cov-6.567151_pt1 | contig 10442 bp, 9 predicted proteins | sample MGYA00575352_ERZ1645187 | MGnify/ENA primary metagenome ERZ1645187 (study PRJEB40837, sample SAMN11349314) | freshwater sediment metagenome | isolation source: river sediment | host: Sediment | place: India: Wazaribad , New Delhi | collected 2017-02-21 ...
CCATTCTCACGGCGGAGATATTTGAGCGTCGCTTCCTCACCGCGCACCAGCGCGACGACGATTTCGCCATCGCGGGCCGTGTCCGTACGGCGGATCAGGGCATAGTCGCCATCGAGAATGCCAGCCTCGATCATCGAATCACCGGACACTTCCAGCGCGTAGTGATCACCAGCGCCAAGCAGGGCCGCCGGAACGGGCAGAGTAGCCGAAGTTTCAAGCGCCTCAATCGGTACGCCAGCAGCGATCCGGCCATGAAGCGGGATTTCGATTACGTCATTGGCAGGGGCAGGGCGAGCTTCGGGCGGACGGACCACAGCCGCAGCCGCCGTGTTGGTGTTCGCCGCGCGGGCCGGAGCCTTGGTCGAAACGTCTTCCGGTTGACGCAACACTTCCAGCGCGCGGGCGCGGTTGGGCAGGCGGCGAATGAAACCGCGTTCTTCCAGCGCGGAAATCAACCGGTGGACCCCAGACTTCGACTTGAGGTCGAGCGCCTCTTTCATTTCCTCAAACGAGGGGGAGACGCCGCTTTCTTCAAGCCGGGCCTGGATGAAGCGGATCAGTTCGTGCTGCTTGCGGGTCAGCATTCCGGCATCACTCCGTTGGATCGGTCCGGAACGGGAATGTTCCTGCACCGTTCAGTGAACGAATGCGGAACAAGTAAGCAACGTTTGAGAACGAGTCAAGCGCTTAGGCCGCACCCTTCAAGCTAATTCAGCCGAAGAGCAAAGCGCGAGTCGCCGCCTCGACATCGGCCTGCCGCATCAGGCTTTCCCCGACCAGGAAAGTGCGGATGCCGCTCTTTTCCAGCCGGACCAGATCGTCGTGGCCATTGATGCCGCTTTCACTGACCAGCAAGGTTCCCTCAGGAGCCATTCCAGCAAGGCGCTCACTGATCGAAATGTCGGTGACAAAACGCTTCAGGTCGCGGTTGTTCACCCCGATCAGACGGCTTTGCAGCTTGGCCGCGCGCTCCATCTCGGCCTCGTTGTGAACCTCGACCAGCACATCCATGCCGCGTTCGCGTGCTGCGGCCTCGATCTCGGCCATCATGACGTCATCCAGAGCGGCAACGATGATCAGGATCGCATCGGCGCCGATGGCGCGCGCTTCGGCCACTTGCCACGGATCGACCATGAAATCCTTGCGCAAGACGGGCAGATCGCAGGCGCCGCGGGCAGCAATCAGATAGTCCTCATGCCCCTGAAAATAGGGCGAATCGGTCAGGATCGAAAGACAGGCCGCGCCGCCCGCCTGATAGGCGCGGGCGTGGGCCGGCGGATCGAAGTCCGGGCGGATCAGCCCCTTTGACGGGCTGGCCTTCTTGATTTCGGCAATCAGGGCGAAACCATCCGCAGCCTTGCGGCGCAGGGCTGCTTCGAACCCGCGCGGCGCGGTTTGCTGGGCAGCGCGGCTATCCAGATCGGACAGCGAGGCCAGCGCCTTGCGCGCAGCTACTTCTTCGCGCTTGGTCGCGCAGATTTCGGCGAGTTTGTCGGTCATTTCACAGTCTCGATCCAGCAATCCAGGAGCGCCTTGGCGAGGCCCTTGTCGAGTGCTTCGGTGGCTTCCTCGACCCCCTCCAGCCAATCTTCGACCTGTCCGGCAACCAGCAGGGCCGCGGCGGAGTTGAGCAGGATCGCATTGCGATAGGCGCCTTGCTCACCCATCAGCACCCGGCGCAGGGCCTCGGCATTGAACGCGGCATCGCCGCCGCGCAGTTCCTCGAGCGGGAAGGGGGCCAGACCAGCGTCGTCCGGCGAGATTTCAGAGCCGGGCAGGGTCAGGCCGATGGTCGCGAAATAGCTGGGGCCAGCAACGGACAGTTCGTCCAGCCCTTCGGCGCCCGAGACGATCATCGCCGCTTCGGTATCCAGCAGTTGCATCGCATCCCGGTAGAGCGCGATCAGGTCCGGTCGCGCCACGCCAATCAGCTGGCGGCTGACACCTGCAGGATTGGCCAGCGGGCCAAGCAGATTGAAGATTGTGCGGCGGCCCAGCGCCTTGCGGATCGGGGCAACGCGGGCCAGAGCCGGATGGTGCGCCTGGGCAAAGAGGAAAGCGATGCCGAGGTCGGGCAGGGTCTGCTCGGCCAGTTCGGAGGCGCGGTTAAGATTGAGGCCAAGCGCCTCCAGCGTATCGGCTCCACCCGCCAGACTGGAAGCCGCGCGATTGCCATGCTTGGCCACCGGAACTCCGCAGGAAGCGACAACCAGCGCCACGGCGGTTGAAACGTTCAGGCTATGCTGACCGTCTCCGCCTGTGCCGCACACATCAATTGCGCCATCGGGGGCAGAAACCCGCTTCATCCGGGCGCGCATCGCGCGGACTGCTCCAGCCACTTCCTCGGCGCTTTCGCCGCGCTCGGCCATCTCGATCAAGAGGGCGGAGATGTCCTCGTCGGGAACCAGCCCGTCGAGGATTCGCCCAAACAGTTCTTCCGCTTCGTTCAGGTTCACGCGATTGCCTTTGGCTCTAGCCCGGCCATGCGCAGGAAGTTGGCGAGCATTTCGTGGCCGTGCTCGGTCGCGATGGATTCGGGGTGAAATTGTACGCCGTGGATTGGCAGTTCCCGGTGGCGAAAGCCCATGACATGGCCATCATCCGACGTGCAGTTGACCACCAGCCCATCGGGAACATCGTCCACAATCAACGAGTGATAGCGCGTGGCGATGAAAGGCGAGGGCAGGCCGGCGAAAATGCCGGTGCCATCGTGCGTGACCGGGCTGGTCTTGCCGTGCATCAGTCCGCCGCGAACCACTTTGCCGCCGAAATGCTGGCCGATCGACTGGTGACCGAGGCACACGCCCAGCAAGGGCTTGGCCACATCGGCACAGGCAGCAACGAGATCGAGGCTGATCCCCGCTTCGTTAGGCGTGCAAGGCCCGGGCGAGATGAGGAAGCCCTTGGCTCCGCTGGTCACGGCCTCCCGTGCCGAGATCGCATCATTGCGGACCACCTCTACCGCTGCGCCCAATTCCATCAGGTAGTGGACCAGGTTCCAGGTGAAGCTGTCGTAATTGTCGATGACAAGGATGTCGGCCATGGCCTGCCCCATAGGCGGCTGAAACGGGATTGGCCAGATGGCTCTTTGGCTAGGCCGGTTTGCCTGCAAAGCGGTCAGCGGCGCGGACCAGTCCGTCGGTGATGCCGGGTTCGGTGAACAGGTGGCCACCATCGGGGATAATCTGCAGCTCGACTTGCGGCCAGGCCTGCTTAAGCGCCCATGCGGCAGCCGGCGGGGTGCAACAGTCGTGGCGGCCTTGCACGATTATCCCGGGGATCTGGTGCAAGCGGTGCGCGTCGCGCAGCAACTGGTTCGGCTCCAGCCAGCAGTTGTGGCGGAAATAGTGATTCTCGATCCGGGCAACGGCCAGCGCCTTGTGGTCGGCTTCGGGGCCAGTGTGTTGCGGTTCCGGAAGGAGCGTGACCACCGAATCCTCCCAGCCACTCCACACCCGCGCTGCGGCCAGGCGAACCTGTTCGTCATCGCTGGTCAGCAGGCGGTTATAGGCAGCTACCAGACCGCCTCGCTCGTTCTCTGGCACATGATCGCGGAATTGCTGCCAGGCTTCGGGATAGAGTTCGCTAGCGCCATATTTGTAAAGCCAGTCATATTCCGCTGGCGTGCCCAGGAAGATGCCGCGCAGGATCAGTTCGGACACCCGCTCCCGATGGGTCTGCGCATAGGCGAGGGCGAGGGTGGAGCCCCACGACCCGCCAAAGACCAGCCACTGCTCATGCCCGGCCATTTCCCGCAGCCGCTCCATATCGGCCACGAGATGCCAGGTGGTGTTGGCTTCCAGACTGGCGAAAGGCTGCGAGCGCCCGCAGCCGCGCTGGTCAAACAGCAGCACGTCGTACAGCGCCGGATCGAACTGCTGGCGCTGCCTGTCGCTGCAGCCACCACCGGGCCCGCCGTGCAGGAACACGGCAGGCTTGGCGCCCGGAGTTCCGCATCGCTCCCAGTAAATGCTGTGGCCGTCGCCCACGTCGAGCATGCCGCTCGCATAGGGCTGGATCGGCGCATAGAGCCTGCGGCGCTGGCTCACTGGCTGGCCAGCAGTTTGGCCAGATCCTGCTTCCAGAACTTGGCCCAGGTGTGGGTGCCGTGACCCTTGGTCTCCGGCGTCGCGGGAATCAGGATGAAGCGGGCCTTGGGCATCAGCTTGGCGTGCTGCTCGGCCAGGCCAATTTCCGGCGGATTGATGAAATCGTCTCGCGAATTGATCCACAGGACCGGAACGGTAACCTTGGCCAGACCCGGCAGCGGATTGTAGTCGCGCGAGGAATCGAGCTGATAGATCTGGTCGTTGGCATCAAGATCACCGGCTGCGCGCGCGGCATAGGCCTCGTTCAGGTACTTCACCGCCGCTTCGCGCGTGGGGTACTGGGCCTGCAGGGCGACCGGGTTGCCGCCCGCAATCATCGAAAGATAGCGCGCGGTGCGCAGGCCATTTTCCGGCGATTGGACGTAATTGCCTCCGTTCCACAGTGGATCGGCCTTGATCGCGTCGATCGACATCTGCCGCCACATACGGTTGCGCCCTGCAATCTCCATCGCATTGCAGGCAAAGGGGGCAAGACGGCGCGCAAAGCCCGGATATTCCGTGCCCCAGACGAAGGCGTGCATGCAGCCCATCGAAGTTCCTAGGATCAGTTGCAGGCGCCTTACGCCAAGACCTTCGGTCAGCATCCGCTTTTGCGCGGCGACCATGTCGAGATAGCCATAGCGCGGGAAGGCCATGCGCTGTCCGTCGCTGGGCTTGGAGCTTTTGCCGTGGCCGATGTTGTCGGGCAGGATCACGAACCACTTGGCAGTATCGAGCACCTGGCCCGGTCCGAACAGTTCATCGGCAAATTGCGGGCGATAGAACTGGTGGCCCGAACCGCCCGTCCCGTGGAGGATCATCACCGCATTCTCGATTTCGCCCGCAGCATTGCGGCGCGGCGTGCCGAGCGTGGTGACATGCATGTTGAGGTCCATGACCTCACCCGTGCCGAACCGGAAATCCTTGAGCACGATATCGCGCTCGGCCCCGCGTCTGGACCAATCTTCGGCGTGGAGCGGGGTGGCGATCAGGGCGGCAAGCAGAAGGAAGATTTTGCGCATGGCGCCTAGCTAGCCAGCCGTAACCCGCCCGGTCAAGTTATTGCCCGTATCCCGCTTCACCAGCGACACGTACCGCCTCACGCGCGGCGGCGATCAGGGCACCGGCCTTGGCCTCGCACTCGCGCTGTTCGTAGGCAGGATCGCTATCGGCAACGATGCCGGCGCCAGCCTGAACGTGAAGCATCCCATCCTTGACCACGCCGGTGCGCAGCACGATGCAGCTGTCGAGATTGCCGTCCGGCGCAAAGTAACCGACGCCGCCAGCATAGGCCCCGCGGGTTTCGGGCTCGAGCTCGGCAATGATCTCGCATGCGCGGACCTTGGGCGCCCCGCTGACCGTCCCGGCGGGGAAACCGGCAAAGACTGCGTCGATGGCGTCGTGGTTCTTTGCATCGAGTTGCCCCACCACGTTCGAGACGATGTGCATGACGTGGCTGTAGCGTTCGATCGTATAGCTCTCCGTGACCTTGACCGAACCGGCCTCGGCCACGCGGCCCACATCGTTGCGGCCCAGATCGAGCAGCATCAGGTGTTCTGCGCGTTCCTTGGGATCGGCGAGCAGGCTGGTCTCGTTGGCCCGGTCTTCTTCCGGAGTAGCCCCGCGCGGGCGGGTGCCGGCGATGGGCCGGATCGTCACTTCGCCATCGCGGACGCGGACAAGGATTTCCGGGCTCGAACCGGTCAGGGCAAAGCCTGGCAGGTCGAGGAAATAGAGGAACGGCGAGGGGTTCACCCGGCGCAGTGCGCGGTAAAGCGCCAGCGGCGGCAAAGTGAACGGACAGGTAAAGCGCTGGGCGAGCACGACCTGGAATATGTCGCCTGCCTCGATGTAGCCCTTCGCACGCAGGACCATGTCGCGGTACTGCCCGGGTGCCATGGTTGGTTGCAGAACCGGTTCAGGCAGGCTGGCGTCGCGCACCACGCTGGGCACGGTGCTGGCGAGTCGGCCTAGCGCGGCATCGATCCGCTCTTCCGCCTGTTCTAGTGCGCGGGGGCCTGCATCAGGCCAGATCGGCGCGACGCACCACAGCGCGTCGGTCAGCCGGTCAAAGATCAGGATCAGAGCTGGCCGAACAAACAGCATGTCCGGCAGGGTCAGCGGGTTTTCAGCCGGACGCGGCAGCTTTTCGACAAGACCGTATGTCTCATAGCCGAAATAGCCAACCAGGCAGGACAGGACCGGCGGCAGTTCCTGCGGCACGTCGATCCGGCATTCGCCGACCAGAGCGCGCAGCTCGCTCATGCTGTCACCGGCCAGGGCAGTGAAGGAAGCACGGTCATCACGCCAGTGACGGTTCACTTCGGCAGACGCGCCGGTTGCGCGGAACACCAGATCGGGATCGAGGCCCAGCAGGCTGTAGCGCCCGCGCACTTCGCCGCCTTCGACCGATTCCAGCAGGAAATCGCCCCGGCCTTCCTCGATCAGCTTCACCGCTGCGCCAACCGGGGTTTCGGTATCGGCCACCAGCTTGCGCCAGATCACGCTGGACTTGCCGGCAGAAAGGGCGGTGGCCGCAGAGGCCCAGTTTTCGGGGCGGGTGCTGGTCATGGTCAGGGTCTTACTGTCCGCTCTGAAGCCGCTTCTTGAGCGCGATAATATGCTCTTCGTTGCGGGTCGTGCCGATTTCGCCGCGCATCGCAGCGCTCAGCTGGTCGGTATATTCCCCGCCGAACACGCCCTGCAGGCTTTCCTGCAAACCGGCAAGGCGCGGATCGGTTGGTGAAACCTGACCCGGGATGACCTCGGTCACGGTCACCACATACCAACCGCGATTGCGCGGCGCGGCAAGCAGGCGAACCTTGCCCTTGGCCATGGCAAACATCAGGACTTCCGGCTTGGGCGCATTCTGGCCCTGGGCCTGAATTTCCATGCGCGCCTTGTCGACCACGTCGACCGGGGGCAGGGCCATGCCCAGCGAAGCCAGCGCCGCCTGGGCCGAGGCACCCTTCTGCATCTGGGCCTGGATCTTTTCGGCAGCAGCCTTGGCCGCCTTGGCACCCTTGGAAAGCTGGATGTCGGCAATCACCTGCTCACGGATCGAGGCAAGCGGCGGCGGAGCGGCAGGAGTGATCGAGCCCGCGTCAAAGATCGTGAAGGTCTTGCCGGGTTCGCTCTCGGTCAGCTGGGGCTGGCGCTCGCTTTCCATCGAGAAGGCTGCCTGAAGGACCGGAGCCACTTCCTTGGGAGCGGCCTGACCCTGCTGGCCAAAGACATTGCCGTCAGCCGTCAGCGGAGCCGTTTCCTGCACCTGCAGGCCAAGTTCCTTGGCGATATCAGGCAGGGTTGCGCCGTTGACCAGATCATCCTCGATTTTGGCCGAGAATTCGGCGATTGCCGCGCGGCGCTTTTCTTCGGCCAGTTCCTTGACCAGTTCCGGCTTCGCCTGTTCCAGTGACTTGCCCGGATTGCCATCAAGGCCGTCGACGCGAACCAGCAGCCAGCCCAGCGGCGACTTGAACGGTCCGGCAATCTTGCCAGTCGGAGCCGTGAACACGGCATTGGCCGCATCGCTGGTGCTTTGCAGGGCAAAGGCCGCCTTTTCGAGGCTACCCAGATTGGCCACCGACAGGCCCTTGGCCTGAGCGGCTGCTTCCAGCGACTTGCCGCCGGAAACTTCGGCTGCAAGTGCCTTGGCGGCAGCTTCAGTCGGGACGACGAGTTGCGACAGCTTGCGCTTGTCAGTCGGCGCGTACTTTGCCTTGTTTGCGTTGTAACGTGCGGCGATTTCAGCGTCACTCGGCGTCGGAACCGACTTCAGCACGCTATCGCCAAAGCTGATGTAACGAATCGTGCGGCGCTCGGGCAGGGCATAGTCACCCTTGCGGCCGTTGTACCACGCAGCGATTTCCGCATCGCTTGGCGGCGTGGCCGGTGCGAAAGCGGCTGCGGGAAGGGTGATGATCGCACCCTTGCGACGTTCCAGCACGACGGCGGCATAGCGCATCGCGATCTTGGACGGAATTCGCAGGCCGATATTGTTGGCGCCGGTCAGCTGGCGGGCAACGAGATCTTCTGCAATTTCCTTGCGGAACTCTGCATCGGTCATGCCGCGCTCGGCCAGGAACTGGCGATAGAGCGCCGGATCGACCTTGCCATCCGGAGCCTGAATGCGGGTGATCTTGGCAATTTCGCTGTCGATCAGCGGGTCGCCGATATAAATGCCATGGCGCTGCCCCCACTGGCGGGCAGCCTTGCGGTCAATCAGGTAGGAAAGCAGGTCTTCCAGGCCATTGCGGCCCAGGAAACTGGCCATGGTCGCAGTCGGGTCCTGCTGGCGCATCCGGCTGAGGATGGTCTGGATCGAACGCTCAACCTCGGCATCCTCGATCTTCTCCTTGCCGACCTTGACCACGGTCGTCCTGCCGCCTGCCGAGCCCATTCCGCCCAGGTTGGCCACATCGCCGCTGGCAAAGGCAAAGGCGATCAACCCGACAAAGCCGAGCATGAAGGCAACGCCCCACTTGGATTGGAAGAAACTGCGGAAAGACTGAAGCATAGCTTGCTCGCCAGGAATTATGGAACCCGCACCGACCATCGGCGCATCGGCCCCGGGCTTTAGCAGCATTGAGCCTGCAGGCAATGGTTTGGGTGGCGCAATTGGCGACTTGCTGGGGACATCCCTATGCACTTTGCCGCAAGCCCTTTGACAAGGCGCGCTTCGCTCGCCTAGGCGCTGGCCAATCCCTGTCGATCGAGCAGGAACGGTTTTGTTCAGTGAGGAATGAAGATGCCCAACCGGCCTTTCATAGTCGGCAACTGGAAGATGAACGGCACGCGCGCCATGCTGGCAGAAGCGCGGGCCATTGATCGCGGCGCAGCCCGTCATCCGGGCGTACGCGTCGGCATAGCGCCTCCGTTCACCCTGATCGGTGCGATGACCGACGCGGTGCAGACCGCCCTCGTCGGTGCGCAGGATTGCCACGCGCAGAATTCCGGCGCTTTCACTGGTGATGTCGCTGCACCGATGCTGGCAGATGTCGGCGCCCAGTTCACGATCGTCGGTCACTCTGAACGTCGCGCCATGCATGGCGAAAGCGATGCCGTGGTTCAGGCCAAGGCCGATGCGGCGCTGGCCGCCGGTCTTGAAGTCATCGTCTGCGTTGGGGAAACCGAGGCAGAGCGTGATGCCGGTAAGGCCGAAGCAGTGGTCTGCGGCCAGCTTGATGGTTCGCTGCCGCGCGGCGAGGGGATTATTCCGCGAGTGACCGTGGCTTACGAACCGGTCTGGGCGATTGGCACGGGGCGCGTTCCTTCGGTTGATGACGTTGCCGCGATGCACCGGGCGATCCGGGCGCAGCTGCGCTCGATCTATGGCGATGACGGCGCGGCAATCCGCATCCTTTATGGCGGTTCGGTCAATGCCAAGAATGCCGCAGAACTGCTTGGCGTCGAAGAAGTGGGCGGTGCACTGGTTGGCGGTGCCAGCCTGACGGCTGACAATTTCCTGGCGATCGTGCTGGCCGCTGCCGGCCCGGACGCGGAATAAGCCTGCCGCTTGCACTTGAGCCGCTACGCGCCTAGATGCGCGGCAACAGACAAGTTTTTCCGGGACTGCCATGTCGCTTTTCATTTTCCTGACTGTCGTTCAGGCCATCGTTGCCTTTCTTCTGATCGTGGTCATCCTGATGCAGAAGTCGGAAGGCGGCGGCCTGGGCGTGGGCGGCAGCCCGGCAGGACTGATGTCGGCCCGCGGCGCGGCTGACTTTCTGACCCGCACGACCACGATCCTGGCGGCATCCTTTGTCACGCTCAGCATCGTTCTTGCTGCTCTGGCCGCTGGTACCAGCGGTGAGCGTGAGATTGAGGACAAGCTCAATCGTTCGGTAGCTCCGGTGCAGCAGACCCCGGCCGATCCGCTTGGCGGCGGTGCGGTTCCGGTGGTTCCGGCTGCTCCTGCTGGCGCAGATCCGCTCAGCATTCCTGCTCCGAAGCAGTAATCCGCTTCAATTTGCAGTCCATCCGGTCGGTTTTGGCCGGGTGGCGCTGCTTTTTCACCCGTAAACTGTGGATTGCGGCAAGCCGAGCTTGCCGGATCCTCCCACTTCGGCTTAAGGCACGACTCCCATGGCGCGGTACATTTTTATCACCGGCGGCGTGGTCTCCTCGCTCGGCAAAGGTCTTATGGCGGCAAGCCTCGCGGCTCTGCTCCAGGCTCGCGGATTCAAGGTCCGGATCCGCAAGTTCGATCCCTATCTCAACGTCGACCCCGGCACGATGAGTCCCTATCAGCACGGCGAAGTCTTTGTGACCGACGACGGCGCTGAAACCGACCTCGACCTTGGCCATTACGAGCGCTTTACCGGCGTTTCGGCACGCCAGGCGGACAATATC
>ERZ1645187.5034-NODE-5034-length-10440-cov-6.783727_pt1 | contig 10440 bp, 8 predicted proteins | sample MGYA00575352_ERZ1645187 | MGnify/ENA primary metagenome ERZ1645187 (study PRJEB40837, sample SAMN11349314) | freshwater sediment metagenome | isolation source: river sediment | host: Sediment | place: India: Wazaribad , New Delhi | collected 2017-02-21 ...
ACGCTGTTGACCAAGAACAGTTTCCTGGACGAGATCCGCAAGCAATACGTCATGACCGCCCGCGCCAAGGGCGTGAGCGAGGGGCGGGTGTTGTATGGCCATGTGTTTCGCAACGCGATGCTGATCGTCATCGCGGGTTTTCCGGCGATCTTCATCGGCGTGTTCTTCGGGGCATCGCTGATCATCGAGACGATCTTTTCGTTGGACGGGCTGGGGCGGCTGGGGTTCGAGGCGGCGGTCAGCCGGGATTATCCGGTGCTGTTCGGCACGCTCTATATCTTCGGCCTGATGGGGCTGGTGGTCGGTATCCTGTCGGACCTGATGTATGTCTGGATCGACCCGCGCATCGACTTTGGCCGGAGGGGTTGAGATGGCGCTGTCTCCGCTGAATGCCCGTCGCTGGCGCAACTTCAAGGCCAACCGCCGCGCCTTCTGGTCGCTGTGGGTGTTTCTGATCCTGTTCGGCCTGTCGCTGGGGGCCGAGCTGATCGCCAATGACAAGCCGCTGCTGGTCACCTATCGGGGCGAGCGGTTCACGCCGTTTCTGAATTTTTACCCCGAGACAGCTTTCGGCGGCGACTTTCAGACCGAGGCCGCCTATCGCGACCCCGAGGTGCAGTGTCTGATCCTGTCGGGCGGCATCCTGGACTGTTTCGACGACCCCGAGGGGATCATCGGCCAGATCAAGGCCGGCACCTATGCGGCCGAAGGGTTTCAGCAGGGCGCGATCCTCTGGGCGCCGATCCCGTTTTCCTACACCACCATCGTCGACAAGGGCGGCGTGGCGCCCGGTGCGCCGGACCGCATGAACTGGCTGGGCACCGACGACACCTCGCGCGATGTGCTGGCGCGGGTGATCTATGGCTTCCGCCTGTCGGTCAGCTTCGCGCTGATCGTGACGGCCGCCACGGCGGTGATCGGCATCGCGGCCGGCGCGGTGCAGGGTTATTTTGGCGGCTGGGTTGACCTGATCTTTCAGCGCATCATCGAAATCTGGTCCGCGACCCCCTCGCTTTACGTCATCATCATCGTGGCCGCGATCTGGAGCATGAGTTTCTGGTTGCTGCTGGCGCTGACCGTGGCCTTCGGCTGGACGGCGCTGGTCGGCGTGGTGCGGGCCGAGTTTCTGCGGGCCCGCAACTTCGAATATGTGCGGGCGGCGCGGGCGCTGGGGGTCTCGGACTGGGTGATCATCTTCCGTCATGTTCTGCCGAATGCCATGGTCGCCACCCTGACCATGACGCCGTTCCTTGTCACCGGTGCGATCGGCAGCCTGGCCGCGCTGGACTTTCTGGGCTTTGGCCTGCCGGCCGACGCGCCCTCGCTGGGAGAGCTGACGCGGCAGGCCAAGCAGAACCTGCAGGCGCCGTGGCTGGCCTTTACCGCCTTCACCACCTTCGCGCTGATGCTGTCGCTGCTGGTCTTCATCTTCGAAGGCGTGCGCGATGCCTTCGACCCGAGAAAGACCTTCAGATGAGCCTGCTTTCAGTCGAAAACCTGAACGTGCGCTTTCGCCAGGATGGCCGGGTGGTTCATGCGGTGCGCGATGTCTCCTTTGCGGTAGACCGCGGGGAAACCGTGGCGCTGGTGGGGGAAAGTGGCTCGGGCAAATCGGTGACGGCGCTGTCCACGGTGCGCCTGCTGCCTGACAGCGCCGAAGTGACGGGCAAGATCAGCTGGCAGGGCCGCGATCTGTCAACCGCGACCGAGGCCGAGTTGCGCGCGATCCGCGGCAATGACATCAGCTTCATCTTTCAGGAGCCGATGACCTCGCTCAACCCGTTGCACACGATCGAGCAGCAACTGGGCGAAAGTCTTGCCCTGCATCAGGGGCTGGGCGGGGCTGCCGCGCGGGCGCGGATCATCGAACTGCTGGAAAAGGTCGGCATCCGCGACGCCGAAAGCCGCCTGTCCGCCTATCCGCACCAACTGTCCGGCGGGCAGAGGCAGCGGGTGATGATTGCGATGGCGCTGGCCAACGGGCCGGAACTGCTGATCGCGGATGAGCCGACGACGGCGCTGGACGTCTCGATCCAGGCGCAAATCCTTGAGTTGCTGGCCGATCTGAAGAAGATCGAAGGGCTGAGCATGTTGTTCATCACCCATGATCTGGGCATCGTGCGCCGCATCGCCGACCGGGTCTGCGTGATGAAGGATGGCGGCATTGTCGAACAGGGGCCGGCGGCCGCGGTCTTTGCCGCCCCCGCCCATGACTACACCCGAAAGCTGCTGGCGGCCGAACCCAAGGGCCGCCCCGATCCCTTGCCCGAAACCGCGCCTGTGGTGCTGACCGTTCAGGATCTGCGGGTCTGGTTTCCGATCACGTCGGGGCTGATGCGCCGCGTGACAGGCCATGTTAAGGCGGTGAACGACGCCGATTTCTCCCTGCGCGCGGGCGAGACGCTGGGGATCGTCGGTGAAAGCGGGTCGGGCAAGACGACGATGGCGCTGGCGATCATGCGGCTGATCGACAGCACGGGGCGGATCAACTGGCAGGGGCAGGATATCCAGACGCTGCGCGGCCGCGCGATGCGTGGGCTGCGGCGCGACATGCAGATCGTGTTCCAGGACCCCTTCGGCAGCCTGTCGCCGCGCATGACCGCCGAACAGATCATTGGCGAAGGCTTGGGCGTGCATGGGGTGCAACCCGGCCGTGACCGGCGGCAGATGGTGGCCGAGATCATGGAGGAGGTGGGCCTCGATCCCGCCGCCATGACGCGCTATCCGCACGAGTTTTCGGGCGGCCAGCGCCAGCGCATCGCGATCGCCCGCGCCATGATCCTGCGCCCGCGTTTGGTGGTGCTGGACGAGCCGACTTCGGCGCTGGACATGACGGTGCAGGTGCAGATCGTCGATCTGCTGCGCGACCTGCAACGCCGGCACGGTCTGGCCTATCTGTTCATCAGCCACGACCTGCGGGTGGTGCGCGCGATGTCGCATCAGGTGATCGTCATGAAGGCGGGCGATGTGGTCGAGGCCGGGCCCGCCCATCAGATCTTTGACGCCCCTAAAATGGAATACACCTCGCAGTTGCTTTCGGCGGCCTTCGGGCGCTAGGCTGTGGCCATGAAACTCCTGTTTGTGCATCAGAACTTTCCCGGCCAGTTCCTGCATCTGGCACCTGAAATGGCGCGGCGCGGGCATGAATGTCTGGCGCTGACGGATGTGGTAAACTCCCGCCCGTCGGAAATCCCGGTGGTGAAGTATCGCCACGAGGCGCAGAAGGTCGACCCGGTGGCCTGCCGACTGGGCCGCAATTACACGCAGATGAGCGATCGCGGCGTGACCGTGGCCCGCGCCTGCCTGCAGTTGCGCGAAAAGGGCTATGTGCCGGATGTGATCTTCGGCCATTCCGGCTGGGGCGAGACGCTGTTTCTCAAAGAGGTCTGGCCCGAGGCGAAGCTGATCGTCTATGCCGAGTTCTATTATCGGGGCCGCGGCGCCGATGTCGGCTTTGACCCCGAGTTCGACACGCCCAGCTTCGATCAGGTGATGATCTCGCAGGGGCGCACCGCGCATCTGGGGCAATCACTGCTGCATGCCGATGCCGGCCTGTCGCCGACGCGATGGCAGGCCAGCACCTATCCGCCGGTTTTGCGCGACCAGATCACGGTGATCCATGATGGGGTGAACACCGACCTGGTCCGCCCTGACCCGGCTGCGGCGGTGACCCTGCCCAATGGCCGGGTGGTGAAGGCCGGCGATGAGGTCCTGACCTTCATCAACCGCAACCTCGAGCCCTATCGCGGGTATCACATCTTCATGCGCGCCCTGCCGCAGATCATGGCCGAGCGTCCTGAGGCGCAGGTGGTGATCATCGGCGGCGATGATGTCAGCTACGGCCGTTCCGCGCCGGATGGCAAAAAGTGGAAAGAAGTGTTTCTGGGCGAGGTGGCGCATCGGCTGGACCTCTCGCGCCTGCATTTCATGGGCAAGGTGCCCTATTCGACCTTTGTCGGCCTGATGCAGGTCAGCCGGGTGCATGCCTATCTGACATATCCTTTCGTCCTCAGCTGGTCGATGCTGGAGGCGATGGCGGCAGGCTGTCTGGTGATCGGCTCGCGCACCGCGCCGGTGCAGGAGTTGATCAGCGATGGCGTCAACGGCCGGCTGGTCGATTTCTTCGATGTCGAGGGCTGGTCAAAGCTGGTCAGCCGTGCGCTGGCCAACCCTGGCCGCTTTGCCGATCTGCGGGTCAAGGCGCGCGAGACGATCGTGGACAATTACGACCTGCGCCGCATCTGCCTGCCGCGCATGGTCGATTTTGTGGAAAGCTTTGGCCCCAAGGCCTGACCCCGCCGCGTCAGATCGCGGCGGAGTGTTTGGCCTTGCTCTGGTCATAGGCGTCAAACGCCCGGGCGACCATCCGCGTCAGCGGACGGGCGGCCCTCGGAATGTGCAGACCCGTCGCATCCGCGTGGATCATCGCGCCAAAGGTTTCCAGCGCGGGGGCAAACAGGGCGTTGATCCGGGCGTCATCCAGCCCGAAATCGCGGCGCAGCTCGTCCCGGCTGATGCTGAAATCGCACATCAGCGCCTCGATGATCCGGCCGCGCAGCACATCCTCTCCGGCAAAGACATGGCCGCGATGGGTGCTGAAGCGCCCCTCGCGCACCGCCTTGGTATAGGCCGAGGTCGCCGGCGCGTTCTGGGCAAAGCCCTGCGGAAACTTCGAGATGCTGGAGGCCCCAAGCCCCACCAGAACCGGGGCAAGATCATCCGTATAGCCCTGGAAGTTGCGGCGCAACTGGCCCGCGCGCTGGGCGGTGGCCAGCCCGTCGGTGGGTCGGGCGAAATGGTCGATGCCGATGGCCTGATAACCGTCCCATTCGAACAGCTCTGCCGCGGTCTCGAACAGCTTCAGCCGTTCCTGCGGGGTCGGGATCGCGTCCGACGGGATCATCTGCTGCCGGCGGCTCATCCACGGCACATGGGCGTAACCGTAAAGCGCCACCCGGTCGGGCGACAGCGTCAGCAGTTTTTGCACCGAGTCGCTGATCTTTGTCCGGGTCTGGTGGGGCAGGCCGTAAAGGATATCGGCGTTCAGGCTTTTCACGCCCCGCTCGCGGATCATCTCGGCCACCTGACGGGTCAACTCGTAGCTTTGCAGCCGGCCGATCACTTTCTGGATATCGGGGTCAAAGTCCTGCACGCCGATCGAGGCGCGGTTCATCCCCGATTCGGCCAGCGCATCCAGCCGCGGCCCATCCACCTCGTCCGGGTCGATCTCGACCGAGAACTCTGCGCCTTCGCCCATCGGCACCGCCTCGAAGATGGTGGCCGCCAGATCGCGCATCAGGTCGGGGTTCAGCAGGGTCGGCGTGCCGCCGCCCCAATGCAGCCGGCTGAGATGCACGCCGGGCGCCAGATGCTGCTTCAGCAGCGCGATTTCCTGTTTCAGGACATCGACATAAGCGATCACCGGATCATCGCTGGAGGTGCCCTGCGTGCGGCAGGCGCAAAACCAGCACAGCCGCCGGCAAAACGGCACATGCAGATAAAGCGAGATGGCCGACCCGGCGGGGATCGCCTCGACCCATTCGGTGAACAGGGCAGGCGACACGCCATCCCCAAAGTGGGGTGCCGTCGGGTAGCTTGTATAGCGAGGGACGCGCGCGTCAAAAAGACCGAGCCGCGCAAGTTGCGATTCCGTTTCCATTGGGATACCCTTACCGAAAGACGACGCGAAAGCCTTGACACAAATCAAACAGGATATGCCGATGCCGCTGCACGACGTGCAACCCGCGCATCAGGAATGCGCGGACTGTCCTATCCGCCATCGTGCCGTTTGTGCGCGTTGCGAAAGTGACGAACTGGCGCAGCTGGAGCAGGTGAAATATTACCGCAGCTATCAGGCGGGCCAGACGGTGATCTGGTCGGGTGATCGGATGGATTTCGTGGCTTCGGTCGTGAACGGCATCGCCACGCTGACCCAGACGATGGAGGATGGCCGCCGTCAGATGGTCGGCCTACTGCTGCCGTCAGACTTCGTGGGGCGGCCCGGGCGGGCTGTTGCCAGCTATGACGTCACTGCGACCACCGATCTGGTGATGTGCTGTTTCCGCCGCAAGCCGTTTGAAGAGATGATGGCGCGCACCCCGCACATCGCCCAGCGCCTGTTGGAAATGACGCTGGACGAGTTGGACGCCGCGCGCGAATGGATGCTGCTGCTGGGCCGCAAGACGGCGCGGGAAAAGATCGCCTCGCTGCTGGCGATCATCGCGCGGCGGGACGCCTCGCTGAAGCTGCGGTCACCCAAGGGCGCGATCAGTTTTGAATTGCCGCTGACCCGCGAGGAGATGGCGGATTATCTGGGCCTGACGCTGGAGACGGTCAGCCGGCAGATGTCGGCCCTGAAGCGGGATGGCGTCATCAGCCTCGAAGGCAAGCGCCACGTCACCATTCCCGATTTCGACAGCCTGCTGGAACAGGCGGGCGACGACAATGATGGCGGGATGCCCGTCTGAACTTGTCCCCGTCTGAATCCGTGCCCGTCTGAATTTATTCCGGTCTGAGGGTCTACCTCAGATCGCCTGCCACAGCACCGCCCCCTCCGGCCCCGGAATTTTGCGCACAAGACCGCGTGTCAGCAGGTGGTTCAGGTGTGCCAGCGCCTCGGACATGGCAAAACCATACATCTCGGGACCGATGCGGCGGGTGAAAAGGGCGGCGAAGCAATCGCAGGCCACCCGCGGTCGGTCGAGATGCGCCAGCAGCTTGTCCAGCGCACCCTCGTGATGGTCGATCATCTGCTGCAATCGGCTGGGCAGGCCGGCAAAGGGCACCTTGTGGCCGGGCAGAACGCGATGGCGATCCTCGGCATGGTTCAGAAACCGGGCGCAACTTTCCAGCCATTCGCCCAAGGGATCCGCGGCGGGCTCGGTCGCATAGACTCCGATCACTGGCGAGATCTTGGGCAGGAACTGGTCGCCACCGATCACCAGATCATCCGACAGGCTCCACAGCGTCGCATGTTCGGGCGCGTGGCCGTCGCCCATCCGCACCAGCCAGTCCCGCCCCCCCAGACGTAGGGTCTGACCCTCGAACAGACGCGAATAGCCAAGGGGCAGGGGGTGGACGCCATCGGCAAAATTATAGGGCCGCTCGGCCAGACGGCGTGCGTGGATCTCCGCATCCATCCCGGCCATGCGCCAATGCGCCAGGGTCTGGGGGGCGTGGGTCTCGTGCCGGTCAAGCACCAGCATCCGCGCGTAAAGCCAGCTGGTGCGCGTGGTCAGCAGCTCGGCCCCTTGCGCCTGAAACCAGCCGGCAAGACCGATGTGGTCAGGATGGTAATGGGTGGCCAGGACCCGCGCCACCGGTTTGCCCGACAGCGGGCCGGACAGCAGCGCCTGCCATTCCTCGCGCGTGCGCGGCTTGTCAAAGCCGGTATCGACGACCGTCCAACCGTCCGGGTCCGCCAGCGCATAGACGTTCACATGGTCCAGCGCCATCGGCAGCGCGATCCGCATCCACAACACGCCATCGGCGACCTCGACCGCGTCGCCGGAAGATGGCGCCGCCTCATAGAGAGGGCGCGGGCTCACGCGCCCAAAGCCTCGGGCGAGAGGGCATAAAGCCCCGCCGCACCTTCGCGCGCCTCGGCCAGGCAGGCGGCGTATTCGGGCAGCACCCGGCGAATGGCCACACCTGCCAGCGCCAGACGGGCCGGATCGGCCATGGCGCCCTTGAGGTGGAAATGCGCGCCCAGAACCAGCGCAAAGGCGCGCAGGTAGGGGACGGCAGCGGCGCCGCGATCCTCGGCCCCCTGGGTCAGCAACCACTCGGTCCCCTCGCGCAGGGCTTCGGCGGCGTGCCAGATCGGGGTGGACAGGTCGGGATGGGCGGCACGGGCGGCCTCGGCCCCGTCCTCGATCTCTTGCAGCAGGCGAAACGCTGCCTCGCCCCCGTCCATCATCTTGCGTCCCACCAGATCCAGGGCCTGAATGCCGTTGGTGCCTTCGTAGATCTGGGTGACGCGCACGTCACGCGCAAATTGCGCCGCCCCGGTATCCTCGATGAAGCCCATGCCGCCATGCACCTGCACCCCCAGATGGGCGACGGCATGGCCGGTATCGGTGCCATAGGCCTTGGCGATGGGCGTCAGAAAGGCGGCGCGGGCGGCCCAGTCGGGCTGTCCGGTGGCGCGGGCCATGTCGATTGCCACGGCGCAGGCCAGACCGATGGCGCGGGCCGAGTGCGTCTCGGCCGCCATCCGCGCCAGCATCCGCCGCACATCGGCATGGTCGATGATCGCGGTGTCGCCCATGGGTGTGCGGCCCTGCCGGCGCTCTTGCGCATAGGCCAGCGCGTGCTGCAGCGCGGCTTCGGCCACCGCCACGCCCTGCATGCCCACGCCCAGTCGGGCGTTGTTCATCATCGTGAACATCGCGGCCATGCCCTTGCCCGGCGCGCCGACGATCCAGCCCCTGGCCCCCTCATAACTCATCACGCAGGTGGGCGAGCCATGGAGGCCCAGCTTGTGTTCCAGGCTGACCACCCGCAGGCTGTTGCGCGGGCCCGGATTGCCTGCGGCGTCGGGGATCAGCTTGGGCACCATGAACAGGCTGATGCCCTTTGTCCCCGGCGCGGCATCGGGCAGGCGCGCCAGCACCAGATGGCAGACATTGCCGGAAAAGTCGTTGTCGCCCCAGGTGATATAGATCTTCTGCCCGGTGATCGCATAGGTGCCGTCGGCCAGCGGCTCGGCCTTGGTGCGCAGCGCGCCCACGTCCGATCCCGCCTGCGGCTCGGTCAGGTTCATGGTGCCGCACCATTCGCCCGAGATCAGCCTGGGCAGAAAGACCGCCTTCAACGCATCATCCGCGTGATGCTCCAGCGCCTCGATCTGGCCCTGCGTCATCAGCGGGTTAAGTTGCAACGACAGGCAGGCTGAGCCCATCATCTCGTTCACACAGGTTGCCAGCGCCATTGGCAGGCCCATGCCGCCGTGATCCGGGCTGGCCGTCATGCCCACCCAGCCGCCGTCGGCGATGGCGCGGTAAGCCTCGGCAAAGCCGGGCGAGGTGCGCACCACGCCATTGTCCAGCCGTGCCGGTGCCTTGTCGCCCACGGTGTTGAGGGGCGCCAGAACGGTTTCGCACAGTTTGCCCGCCTCGGTCAGAATGGCTTCGGCAGTGTCGGGGCCGATCTCCGAGAACGCCTCGGTCGCGGCAACCAGATCCATGCCGACGACATGATCCAGCAGAAAGCGGTATTCGGATACCGGGGCGCGATAAGGCATGTCACTCTCCCAAAGCCGGGCAGGCGCTGTTTCTCTTGACCACAGCCTAGCGGGCAGGCAAGGGGCTGCAAGTCCAACGCTGCGTAAAACATGCCCGAAACCGTCTGTCTTGCCCCCGATGATGCCGGCCTTGCCCGTGCGGCCCAGTTGCTGGGCGCGGGGCAATTGGTGGCGATGCCGACCGAGACCGTCTATGGCCTTGCCGGTGATGCCCGGTCGGATGCGGCGGTGGCGGCGATCTTTGCCGCCAAGAACCGCCCGCAGTTCAACCCGCTGATCGTGCATCTGCCGGATGTCGCGGCGGTGTCGCGCTATGCGGTGATGGATGATGCGGCAGCCAGGCTTGCGGCGGCCTTCTGGCCCGGCCCGCTGACACTGGTGCTGCCGCTGCGCGAAGATGCGGGGCTTTCGCCCCTGGTGACGGCAGGCAATACCAGCGTGGCGGTGCGGGTGCCGGCGCATCCGGTGGCGCGGGCCTTGCTGGCGGCTTTTGGCGGCCCGCTCGCCGCACCTTCGGCCAATCCTTCGGGGCGCGTCTCGCCCACCCGCGCCGAACATGTGCTGGAGGGCCTTTCGGGTCGCATAGCCGCCGTTCTGGATGGCGGCCCCTGCGCGGTGGGCGTGGAAAGCACGATCATTTCCTGTGACGGCCCCCCCGCCCTGTTGCGGGCCGGTGGCGTGACGGTCGAGGACGCCGAGGCGGTGCTGGGCGCGCCGCTGGCGCGGCCCGGCGATCCGTCCCGGCCCACGGCACCCGGCCAGCTTGCATCGCATTATGCGCCCGAGGCGGCGGTCAGGCTTGACGCGACAGAGGCCCGGCCGGGCGAGGTTCTGGTGGGGTTTGGCCCGGTAGTGGGCGATCTCAGCCTGTCCGGGTCGGGTGATCTCACCGAGGCTGCGGCGCGGCTGTTTCACACCCTGCGTGCGGCCGATCATCTGGCGGGGCCGGGTGGACGCATCGCCTTTGCGCCGATCCCTGAAACCGGCCTTGGCCGCGCGATCAATGACCGGCTGCGGCGTGCCGCGGCGCCACGGCCCTAGATCGCGTCCCTAGATCACACCCCAGACCAGCTTCAGGGACAGTGCCAGCAGCGACCAGGTGACCAGCCGGAAGAACAGTCGGTCGGGCAGTACCTTGACCAGCCACACGCCCAGAAACACCGCCGCCGCTGCCGGTGCCATCAGCACCAGGGACA
>ERZ1645187.5038-NODE-5038-length-10437-cov-7.260740_pt1 | contig 10437 bp, 7 predicted proteins | sample MGYA00575352_ERZ1645187 | MGnify/ENA primary metagenome ERZ1645187 (study PRJEB40837, sample SAMN11349314) | freshwater sediment metagenome | isolation source: river sediment | host: Sediment | place: India: Wazaribad , New Delhi | collected 2017-02-21 ...
GGGCGGGCGCGGGCCTCGTCGGGCAGGGGCTGGCCGGGCTGGTCGTCGAGGCCGGCCTCGACGGCCTCGGCCAGGGTGGTGACGACGAAATCGGCGCCGATGGCGGTGGCCTCGGCGATCTTGGCGGGGTCGATGGCGGCGGTGCGCAGGGTGCCGTCGGCGGCCTTGGCCAGGTCGGCAGGCATCGCCCAGATCGCCACGCCCACCCGCAGCCCGGGTGCCAGCCGCTTCAGCCGCCGCACATGCAGGAGCGAGGCGCGCGACGGCGTCGGGTCCAGGTAGCACAGGATCAGGCAATCGCTGGCCGCCGGGTCCAGCGCCGCCAGCCGCCCCGGCAAGAGATCGGTCGAGGGACGATGCGTCGCCGCCGCCCCCTCGGTCGCCAGCACCTGCGCCAGGATCGCGGCCGAGACGTCGTCGATCTCCCATCGCCCGCCGATGCAGGCGACGCGCCGGGGCGCGGGGAGGGCGGCATCGGCCGGTGGTTCCGGCGGCGCCTCGGCCAGCAGGCCGGCGATGTCGGCCACCATGCCCATGCCCGCCGCGGTCAGCCGGCGTTCCTGGTCGCGCGACAGCACGCCGCGGTCGCGGTCGTCCTGCGCCAGCAGCAGGGCGGGCAGCGCGGTGGTCTGGTAGAAGTCTTCGGCCCCCATCTCCTCCAGCGCCTCTTCGGCGCGGGCGGTGGCCTCGACCGCGTCGCCGGCCAGAAGGCGCTGATAGAGCCGCTGATGCGCCGCCAGCACGGGTTCGTCGCCGAACAGGATGTCGAACAACTCGAACTGCGGGATGTGGCGGCCCAGCACGACCAGGCAGACCGTCAGCGGTGTCGACAGCACCAGCCCCAGCGGGCCCCAGAGAAAGGTCCAGAACACCGCCGCGACGATGATCGCCAGCGAACTGACCCCGGTGTTGGCGCCGTAAAGCCAGGGTTCGATCACGTTCGAGGTGACCGCCTCGACCGCCACGAACAGCACCGCGGTCCAGATCACCGCCGACCAGTCGGGCGCCACCGCAAAGGCCAGGAACAGCGGGAAGGCCGCGGCCAGCACCGACCCGATATAGGGCACAAAGCGCAAGACCAGCGTCAGCAGACCCCAGAGCGGGGCATTCGGCACCCCGATCAGCCACAGGCCGATGCCGATGGGCAGGGCGTAGATCGCATTCACCAGAAGCTGCATCAGCAGGTAGTTGGCGACGCGGCCGCCAGCCTCTTCCAGCACCTGGGTGGTGCGGTGCAGGTCGGCGGCGCCAACCAGCCGGATGAAGCGGTCGCGCAGGTGTTCGCGCTCCAGCAGCATGAAGATCACCAGCACCACGACCAGGCCCGAGGTGGCCACCGGGCTGACCAGCGGCAGGATCAGGCTTTCCAGCAGGTCCAGCGCGTTGGTCGGTTGCACCACCTCGACCGCCAGCGGCTTGTCGGCGGCTTCGCTGGGCACCGCGGCGCCGATTTCGGTGGAAATCGCGCTGACCATGTCCATCAGCCGCGACACCAGCCCGCTGTCGCCGCCCGCCGCCTGCAGGTCGCCCAACTTGGCCATGATGTTGGCCTGAAAGGCGGGCAGGTTCAGCGCCAGTTCGGCCAATTGGCTGAACACCACCAGCCCGAACAGCCCGATCGCCGCAAAGGCCAGCGTCGAGGCTGCCAGCACCGAGGTCAGGTGGCCCAGCCCCAGCCGGCGCCCGCGCAGGACCACGGGCGACAGCGCGAAGGCGATCAGCATCGACAGCGCGATGGGCAGGAACACGTCCTGGGCGACATACAGCACCGCCGCCGCGCCGACGACCGTTGCCATGCGCGGCAGCGTGATGCGGTTCGGCCGGACCGAGTCTTCGTGCGGAACGGCGGATGACGGCATCGGACCCCCGCGGCAAACCCTTGATGCAGTGAGACTCCGGGCATGGGCGGAGTCAACACCCGATCCGGGCGCCGGCGGTTGGACGGGTTGCACCGGGCCGTTGGATCGCGTCGAAAGAGGGGCGGGAATGCGGATCATCGGGCACGGGCTGATCGTTCTGGCGCTGACGGTGCTGACGCAACTGGGCGGCCTGGCCTGGCTGGTCGCCTTGCGGTTCCGGCGGCGGCTGGCGGCGTTCGCTGTGGTCTATGCGGCGCTTTGGGGGGCCGCGCAGGTCGGGGCGCCGCTGCTGGGCCGGGTGCCCTTGCCCTGCGGGGGCGAGACCCTGCGGATGCAGTCGCCGCTCTACTGCGCGATGCTGCGCAACTTCGTCACGCCCGATCTGCTGGCGGTGGCGCAAGAGGCCGCCGACCGGGTGGCGGCCGAATTTCCCGGCACGGTGACGCTGGCGCTGGATGGCGGCTTCCCGTTTCTGGACGGGATGCCGCTGGTGCCGCACCTCAGCCATGGCGACGACGAGAAGCTGGATTTCGCCTTCTACTACCGCGACGAGGCGGGCTATCTGGCCGGGCGGACCGCCTCATGGCTGGGGTATTTCGCCTTCGAGCGCGGGGCCGAGACCTGCCCGCCCGCCTGGGCCACGCTGCGCTGGGACATGGGCTGGTTCCAGCCGCTGGTCCGCGACCTGGAGCTGGAGCCGGAGCGGACCGCCGCGCTGATCCGGGCGCTGGCCGCCGACCCGCGGGTGGCCAAGGTCTTTGTCGAGCCGCCGCTGGCCGCCCGGCTTGGCCTCGCGGGCGACAAGCTTCGCTTTCAGGGCTGCCGCGCGGCCCGCCACGACGATCACGTCCACATCCAGCTTTGACCGCCCGATCCGCCGAACCATGGCCCTCGGGGTGCCTTGCGCCGCCCCCGGCCCATGGGCATAGTCTGCCATCGCCAATCCAACGGGAGCCTGACCCATGAGACTGACCGCCGCCCTTGCCGCCACGCTTTCGCTGACCGCCCTGTCCGCCGTCGCGCAGGATCTGCCCGACCTGGCCGGCAAGGAGATCGTGGTCGTCACCGAAAACGCCTATCCCCCCTTGCAGTTCCTGGATGCAAGCGGCGCGGCGGTGGGCTGGGAATACGACGCCATGGCCGAGATCGCCAAGCGGCTGAACGTGACGGTGAAGTATGAGAACATCAGCTGGGATGCGATGATCCCGGCGGTGTCGGAAGGCCAGTACGATATGGGCATGACCGGCATCACCATCCGCGACGACCGCAAGGAGCAGGTCGATTTCTCGGACAGCTACATGACCTCGGAAATGGTGATGATGGTGCGCGGCGACGAGGCGCGGTTCACCGACGCCAAGTCCTTTGCCGCCGACGACACCCTGCTGATGGCCGCCCAGCCCGGCACCACGCCGTTCTATGTGGGCGTCTACGAGGTGCTGGACGGCAACGAGGCCAACCCGCGCATCAAGCTGTTCGAGACCTTCGGCGCCACCGTCGAGGCGCTGAAGGCCGGCGACGTCGACCTGGTGCTGACCGACGGCACCGCCGGCGCGGGCTATGTCGATGCCTCGGGCGGCGGGTTGAAGATCGTGGGCGAAAAGCTGGGGACCGAGGATTTCGGCTTCATCTTCCCGAAGGGGTCGGACCTGGTGGCGCCGATGAACGCGGCCATCGCCAGCATGAAGGCCGACGGTACGCTGGATGCGCTGAACAAGAAGTGGTTCCTTGACTACAAGATGGGTGGCTGAGACAGGGGGACCCGGGCGACTGAACGCCCGGGCCTCCGAACCGACCCCTGCGCATGACGCCCAACCCGAAACCGGACAAGGACTTTCCCTGGTGGCTGGTGATCGTGACGGTCACCGGCCTTTGGCTGTTCTACGAGGTCTGGGCCAGCGCGGTCTATTCGGCGGCGCTGGCGACCCTGGCCAAGGGCATCGGCATCACCGTGGTGGTGACGCTGATCGGCTATGCCGGGGCCTGCATCCTGGGGCTGGGGCTGGCGATGGCGGGGCTGTCGCGGTTCCTGGTGCTGCGCCAGGCGGCGCGTCTGTACATCGAGGTGATGCGCGGCATCCCGATCATCGTGCTCCTTCTTTATGTCGCCTTCGTGCTGGTCCCGGCGGCGATTGCGGCGATCAACTCGGTGGCCTCGCTGCCTTATGACGTGGAGGCGAAGGTTGAAGTGTTGCGCACCCGCGACGTGCCGTTGCTGTGGCGGGCGGTGCTGGCCCTGATGCTGGCCTATTCGGCCTTTCTGGCCGAGATCTTCCGCGCCGGCCTGCAGGCGGTCGAGACCGGCCAGATCGAGGCCGCCAAGGCCCTGGGCCTGAACGGCTGGCAGCGGTTCCGCCACATCGTCTTTCCGCAGGCCTTCCGCATGGTGCTGCCGCCCCTGGGCAACGATTTCGTGGCGATGGTCAAGGATTCCTCGCTGGTCTCGGTGCTGGGGGTCAGCGACATCACCCAGCTGGCCAAGGTGACGGCGGCGGGGAACTTTCGCTATTTCGAGACCTACAACGTGGCGGCGCTGTTGTACCTGACGATGACCATCGGCCTGTCGCTGGCGCTGCGCCGGTTCGAGGCGGGGATGCGCGGCCGCGTCGAGAGGTGATCGGGCGGTGAAGCAATTGCGCCGCTGCCGCGGCAAGTCTTTTTCGTTTTGGCCGTGGTTGCGCTTGGTGGCCGATGTCGACTGACGAGGGGCGCTGCCCCTCGAGCTCCCCGGGGTATTTCAGCCGGACTGAAGGGGCGGGGGTGGACCTTGGCGGGGCGGGCGCCTAGCTTTCGGGGCAAAGGAGAGCCGCCATGACCGTGCTTCTGGAGACCTGGGATACCCCCTTTGGCCTGCCGCCCTTTGCGGCGATCCGCGACGAGGAGTTCGGCCCGGCCTTCGATGTGGCGCTGGAGCGGGCGCGGGCCGCGATTGCCGGCATTGCCGAGGGGCCGGGGACCTCTTTTGCCGAGGTGGTGGAGGCGATGGAGCTGGCGGAGGGCGATCTGGATCGGGTGGCGGGGCTGTTCTACAATCTGGCCAGCGCGGATTCGAACGACGCGCGCGAGGCGCTGATGCGCGAGCTGGCGCTGAAGATGAGCGCTTTTTCCAGCGAAGTGACCAACAACAAGGCGTTGTTCGCCAAGATCGAGGCCCTGTGGCAGGGCCGCGAGGGGTTGGGCCTGACGCCCGAGCAGGCGCGGGTGTTGCAGCTGTACCGGCAGATGTTCGTGCGGTCGGGGGCGGCGCTGGAGGGGGCGGCGGCCGAGCGGCTGACGGCGGTCAAGGCGCGGCTGGCGGTGCTGGGCACGGCCTTCGGCCAGAACCTGCTGGCCGATGAGCGCGGCTGGTTCATGGAGCTGTCCGAGGCCGAGGCCGCGCGGCTGCCCGGCTTTGTGCAGGAGGCGGCGCGGGCCGCCGGGGCCGAGCGCGGGCTGGGGCCGGTGGTCACGCTGAACCGCAGCCTGATCGTGCCCTTCCTGCAGTTCTCGCCCGACCGCGCCTTGCGCCAGCGCGCCTACGAGGCCTGGGTGGCGCGCGGCGCCAATGGCGGCGACACCGACAACCGGGCGATTGCCGCCGAAATCCTGGCGCTGCGGGCCGAGCGGGCGCAGTTGCTGGGCTACCCGGATTTCGCCGCCTTCAAGCTGGAGCCCGAGATGGCCGGCACGCCGCAGGCGGTGCGCGAGTTGCTGATGCGGGTCTGGGAGCCGGCGCGGGGGCGGGCGCTGGCGGATGCGGCGGTGCTGGAGGCGATGTTGCGCGCCGAGGGCCAGCCCTTGCCGCTGGAACCCTGGGACTGGCGCTATTACTCGGAGAAACGGCGCAAGGCGGACCATGACCTGGATGAGGCGGCGCTGAAGCCCTATCTGGGCCTCGAGGCGATGCTGGGCGCGATGTTCGATTGCGCCAACCGCCTGTTCGGGCTGGAGTTCCGCGAGATCGAGGGGCCGTTCTATCACCCCGACGTGCGCGGCTGGGAGGTGACGCGGGCCGGGCGGCACCTGGCGGTGTTCCTGGGCGATTACTTCGCGCGCAGCTCCAAGCGGTCAGGCGCCTGGTGCAGCGCGATGCGCGGCCAGCGCAAGCTGGGCGGCGAGGTGCGGCCGATCGTGGTGAACGTGTGCAACTTTGCCAAGGGCACGCCTTGCCTGCTGTCCTGGGACGATGCGCGGACGCTGTTCCACGAATTCGGCCATGCGTTGCACCAGATGCTGTCGGACGTGACCTACGGCTTCATCTCGGGCACGTCGGTCGCGCGCGACTTCGTCGAGCTGCCGAGCCAGCTGTACGAGCACTGGCTGGAGGTGCCGCAGGTGCTGGAGGCGCATGCGAAGCACCACGAGACCGGCGCGCCGATGCCGGCCGACCTGCGCCAGCGCCTGCTGGCGGCCGCGACCTATGACCAGGGCTTTGCCACGGTGGAATTCGTGGCCAGCGCGATGGTGGACCTTGAGTTCCACACCGGCGCCCCGCCTGCCGATCCGATGCAGCGCCAGGCCGAGGTGCTGGAGGACCTGGGGATGCCGCGGGCGATACGGATGCGCCACGCGACGCCGCATTTCGCCCATGTGTTCTCCGGCGACGGCTATTCCAGTGGCTACTACAGCTACATGTGGTCCGAGGTGATGGACGCCGACGCCTTTGCCGCCTTCGAAGAGGCAGGCGACCCGTTCGACCCGGCCACCGCGGCGCGGCTGGAGCGGTTCATCCTGTCGGCCGGCGGCAGCGAAGAGGCCGAGGCGCTGTACCTGAAGTTCCGCGGCCGGATGCCCGGGGTCGAGGCGCTGCTCAAGGGCCGGGGCCTTCTGGACGCCGCCTGAGGGGGCGCCCGCGCGGGCTTGCGTCGGGGCGGGCCTTCGGGGCAGGCTGATGCCGGGGCGGGAACCGGGTTCGGGATGGATCAGGCAGGCGTTGCGGTTCTGGATGTCGGCAAGTCGAACGTGAAGCTGTCGGCCTGCACGGCCGAGGGCCATGTGGTCGAGACGCTGGCCCTGCCCAATCCGGTGCTGCCCGGCCCGCCCTGGCGCCACCATGACCTGGCCGCGCTGAACCGCTTTGTGCTGGATGGGCTGGCCGACCTGGCCCGCCGCCATCCGCTGACCGATTTCGTCGCCTCGGGCCATGGCTCGGGCGGGCTTTTGGTGGCCGGGGACCCGGACGAAGGCGGCACCGGCCTGGTGCTGCCGATGGTCGATTACGAACAGCCCCTGCCGCCGGGCCTGGCCGAGGCCTACGCGCCGCAGGCGGGCGGGTTCTTCGACCGTGGCAGCGCGGTGATGATGGCGGCCACCCACACCGCGCGGCAGATGGTCTGGGCCGAGACGGCCGAGCCGGCGGCCTTTGCCCGCGCCCGCTGGTGCCTGGGCATCCCGCAATACTGGGCCTGGCGGCTGAGCGGCGTCGCGGTCTCCGAAGCCAGCATCCTGGGCGCGCAGTCGCATCTGTGGAACGTGCGCGACCGCTGCTGGTCGCCGATCGTGGCGGCGCGCGGCTGGGGCCGGCTGATGCCGCCCTTTGCCCGCGCCGCGGATGTGCTGGGCCGGGTGCGGCCCGAGATGCAGGCGCGGGGAATTCCGGCGCTGCGCGTCCATGCCGGGGCGCATGACAGCTCGGTCAGCTTCTTTCGCCATCAGGCGGCGGGGCGGGGCGATCTGGTCGTCCTCTCGACCGGCACCTGGATCGTGGCGTTGGCGGCGGGCGTCGACCTCGCCGCGCTGGACGAGGCGCGCGGCATGACGCTGAACGCCGACATGGAGGGGCGGCCGCTGGCCGGTGCGCTGACGATGGGCGGGCGGGACTATGCCGCCGTGGCGGGCGACCAGCCCGCGGGGGCGCGGGCCGATCCGGCCGCGCTGGCGCGGCTGGTGGCGCGGGGAACCCTGGCGCTGCCGGCCTTTGGCAGCAATGACGGCCAGTTCCCGGGCCGCGCCGGGCGCGGCCGCATCCTGGGGCCGCCGCCCGCCGATGCCGCCGAACGCCACGCGCTGGCGGTGCTGTACACCGCGCTTTTGACCTGGGCCTGCGGCGGGGTGCTGGCGCCCGACCGGACCTGGGTGCTGGACGGCAGCTTCCTGCGCGATCCGGTCTTTGCCGGTCTGGTGGCGGCGCTGCGCCCCGCGCAGGCCACGCTGACCGACCCCGAAAGCTATGGCATCGCCGCCGGCGCGGCGCTGTTGTGCCGCAGCACGCCCGGCGCCGTCCCCCGCCCGCTGGAGCGGGCGCAGCCGCTGGCCCTGCCGGGCCTGACCGAATACGCCGCCCGCTGGCGCGCCCTGACCGGAGAGACGACATGACCGACGACGACCTGAAGGCCCGCGCCGCCATGGTGGCGACCTGCCGCGCGATGGATGCCAAGGGCATCAACCAGGGCACCGCGGGCAATCTGTCGCTGCGCCACGGCGCGGGGTTCCTGATCACGCCCTCGTCGCTGCCCTATGACACGATGCAGCCCGAGGATATCGTCGAGATGGGATGGGACGGCACCTATGTCGGCCGCCGCCCCAGTTCGGAATGGCGTTTTCACCGCGACATCCTGAAGGCGCGGCCGGATATGGACGTGGTGCTGCACTGCCATTCCAGCTACGCCACCGCGGTGGCCTGCCACCACCGCGACATTCCGGCCTTTCACTACATGGTCGGCGTGATGGGCGGCACCACGCTGCGCTGCGCCCGCTATGCCACCTTCGGCACCCAGGCGCTGTCGGACGCGGCGCTTGCGGCGCTGGAGGGGCGCAAGGCCTGCCTGCTGGGCCAGCATGGCCAGATCAGCCTGGGGCGTACGCTGGAGGCGGCGCTGTGGATGGCGGTCGAGGTCGAGACGCTGGCGCGGATGTATGTGCAGGCGCTGGCCCTGGGCGAGCCGCCGGTGCTGAGCGATGACGAGATGGAGCGGGTGATCGCGCAGATGACGCGGATGTCCTATGGCCTGGGCCCCGAGGAAGAGGGCGCGAACGACGTCGCCCGCCCGCGCAACGGTTGAACCGGGAGACGATTTCTTTGAAGAAATCGTGCCGGAACCTTTGAAGGTTCCGGTCCGGAGTTTTCGAAAACTCCGGGCGCTTCAGGCCCGCCGCAGCGCTCCGGGGGGCTGGCCGTAGGCGCGGCGGAAGGCTCGGCTCAGCGTGGCGGGGCTGGAAAATCCGGTGCGCAGGGCCACCTCGGCGAGCGGGTGGCGGGTGTCGGTCAGCATCCGCCGCGCCGCCTGCAGCCGCAGTGCCAGCGCGTGTGCCCCGGGCGTGGTGTCGAAGGCCTGGCGGAACAGGGTTTCCAGCCGCCGGGCCGACAGGCCCACGGCGGCGGCGGTTTCGGCGACGGGTTCGGGCGCGTCGATCCGAGTTTCCATCCGGGCCACCGCGGCGGCCACCCGCGGGTCCAGCGTCGGGTCGGGCGCCGGGGCGGTCTGCGCCTCGGACCCCGGGCGCGGCGTGGTCAGGAACGACAGCGCCACCTGCCGCGCCAGCCCCGCCCCGCGCCGTGCCCCGATCAGGTGCAGCATGAAGTCCGCCGCTGGGGCCGCGCCGCCGATGGTGGCCCGGTTGCGGTCGATCACGAAGCGGTCGGGCACCACCTCGACCTCGGGGTGGCGGGCGGCCAGGTCCTCGAGGTCTTCCCAATGCACCGTGGCGCGGTAGCCATCCAGCAGCCCCGCCCGCGCCATCACCCAAGGGCCGGCATCCACCCCGCCGACCAGCGCGAAGCGCGGCGCCATCCGGCGCAGGTCGCGGATCAGCGGCCGGGTCGCCACCTCTTGCAGCCGGTAGCCCGCGATCACGATCAGCACCTCGGCCCCTTCGGCCGCCGCCAGCGGCCCGTCCGAGGGCAGCGACAGCCCGCAGGTCAGCGCCACCGGCCCGCCATCGGGCGTGACGATGCGCCAGCGGAACGCCTCTTCGCCCAGTTGGCGGTTGGCGTTGCGCAGCGGGTCCAGCGCGCTGGCCACCTCAAGGATCGAGGCCTGCGGCAGCACCAATAGCGCGATGGTCAGCGCCGCGCGCGACGGTGAAAAGATCGCGTTTTCCGACATGCGTATTTCGTAAAGCGCAAGGCATCGGCCTGCAAGGGGCGTAAGGTGGCCGCCGGACGAAGGAGGGATTCCATGCCGCTTGCCATGAACCGCGAGGTTTTCATCACCTGTGCCGTGACCGGATCGGGCGGCACTCAGGACCGCAGCCCGCATGTGCCGCGCAGCCCGAAACAGATCGCCGAAAGCGCCATCGCGGCCGCCAAGGCGGGCGCGGCGGTGGTGCATTGCCATGTGCGCGACCCCGAGACCGGCAAGCCTTCGCGGCGCCTGGACTATTACCGCGAGGTGACCGAGCGCATCCGCGACAGCGACACCGACGTGGTGCTGAACCTGACCGCCGGCATGGGCGGCGACATCTACTTCGAGGGCACCGAGGACATGGGCCAGATGGGCCCGCGCTCCGACATGGTGGGCGCGGCCGAGCGGGTGGCGCATGTGGTGGAGTGCAGGCCGGAAATCTGCACGCTGGATTGCGGCACGATGAACTTCAACGAGGCCGATTATGTGATGGTCAACACCCCCGGCATGCTGCGCGACATGGCGCGGCGGATGACGGC
>ERZ1645187.5039-NODE-5039-length-10436-cov-40.561507_pt1 | contig 10436 bp, 6 predicted proteins | sample MGYA00575352_ERZ1645187 | MGnify/ENA primary metagenome ERZ1645187 (study PRJEB40837, sample SAMN11349314) | freshwater sediment metagenome | isolation source: river sediment | host: Sediment | place: India: Wazaribad , New Delhi | collected 2017-02-21 ...
GGGCCCAAGCTTACGACGGCCGCCAAGCTGTCCAGCCGGACGGGACCACCTCAGAATGACATTGATCGGCTCTCCGGTGTACTCGGACGCAGACCGAGCTCGCAGAAAATACAGAAGCTGCCGAATGGAAAAAGAACAGCCTTGTTTGTCACTTGGGGAGACGTCAGGCTGGAGGAACTGGGGTTTGAAAGCTCCAATGAGCTCGCCGCTGGAACCAAAATCAGACGTGGGCTCCTCGTCGATTGCGTCGGTTTCGTCAATCTGTCGGCAAAGAACGATTGGCCGGTCTATCGCATCGTTGGCGGCCGTGGGGTGATCTACGTGGCGAGTTCGGATGCCAACGGCCGCGGCCATCGTCATATACTCGAAGTCGACACCGCCGAGGTCATGAAGAGCCTCTACGCGAAAAGGATGAGCGAAATTCTGGTCGACGACGCCAAACTCGCGCCGACCGATTTCTCGCTATGGGATCGAGTGGCGGTCGTGACGCGGGAACTGGCCCGCGATACCCGGCCACAGATCGCGGTGGAGATGCAGAGGGCGGTCTTCCGCGATCGGCCGAGCCGCAAGCTCTTTTCCGAGGTCTGGCCCTACCTGCCCGGAGGGACAATTCAGTCACTGATGGAGCACACCTATCGTCGAACGATCGATCATTACATGTCGGACACTCAATTCCCGCAGATTCGCGCCGATCTTCAGCGCATCGTGAAGGATTTTCCGCGCGATCCCTTCCTATCCTTCGCCTATTACACCCTCGGTGACCTCGAGGCGGCGCAGGCCTCCTTCCCCAACTCGCCAGTTCGCGACGTCGTCGAATATGCTCTCGGCTATCGGGAAATCGTCGAGATATTAAAGGTCGTTCAGAAGAATATAGTGCGCGAAGGCGGTGCTACGGGGCAGTTCTCTTTTTTGGCGCAGACGGGTGGAGATGATTTCACCCCCCCAATAGGTGAGATAAACGCTTATCTGAACGAGAATGACCGAAAACGAATCTTCCAGAAATGGCCGGATTTGCTTCAACGAGCAACCGCAGCAGAGCTACATCTGAAGGCAGTTCTGGCTCAACCAAAGGTGCCGCACGCCGATGACGCGGCCTATTTCCTCGGTTGGATCGCCTATCATTCGGGCGACGATGTCCATGCCCTCGAGTATTTCGCCAATTCGATGTCGATCGGCAACGGTGACTACGCCTTCGGCGGCGGCGAGAAGCAGGCGAGCCGCCTGTTACAGATCTACACCCCTCAGGAGCAGGTTGCGATTCTCGAAAAGAACAAGGAGTTCACCGGCTCGACACGCCTCTGGTACGTTGCCGCGCGCACAGCCTATCGCGATCACGACTACAAGACGGCTCACGAAATCGCTCGGAAGGGTCTCCTACGGCTGGAGATCGATCCCGACAAACTGCCTGTGACCACCGACCCGGACCGGATCGACGAGGCGCTGCGGGCCTACCCTGAAGAAAAACGCATCAGCTATAACCTCGGTGAACTGATTTACGTCTACTTCTCGTCCAACGAGATCAACAGCTATATGAAATATTACAATAAAGTCGCGATCGCGCCGGCTGAGCGCTTCAATACCGACACGTTGACCATCATCAAGAAATACTCAAAAATCTTGGACGAAAGCGAAGAGAATCAGAACTCCCCGGCCAAGACGGAATGGCACAAGGATATCAAGCAGGCTTTGTTCCTGGTCGAGACGGCGCTTGCCAAGACGCGCGGCAAGCCCGAATTCGCCAAATTCCGGGAATGGCTCCACTATCGGCGGATCCGCGTCATTGCGGCTGTGCGACCCGATGAGATCGACCGCTACATCGGCGAGTTTGAACAAGAGGCACCCTACTCCGATCTCCTCGACGACGCCGAGGCGGAGCGCATCTTCGTCCTGGCCTATCGGAAGAAGAGTCCAGAGAAGGCATTCGTCCGATTGGCCGAGATGAAATCCAAATTCCCCGGCGGTAATGCCCTCGACAACGCCTACTCTTGGGCAGCGCGCGGCTACTATTGTGCTGGTAATATAGCCGAAGGGCGTAAGATCGACATTGAGATTACAAAAAGATTTCCACTGACTCGCCACGCTCTATACGCCCTGCGGCGCCTGTCACAAGGAAACAACGTGGATATCAGTTGCGGGCCGTGATGCTCTCGAAAGTGCAATTTCCTCGCAGCCGCCACATTTTCGAGCGTTCTCATGTACAAAGTTTTCATTAGTCACTCCAGCCAGAACAACGCGGAAGCCGTTATTCTGAAGAACTGGCTCGATGAAAACGGCTGGAATGGAACGATATTCCTAGACCTCGATCCCAAACAAGGTCTCGTTGCAGGCAATCGCTGGCTGAACAGTCTGAACCGCCATGCGGACCAGTGCGAGGTGGTTCTCGTCCTGATCTCTCGCGCCTGGCTGGCATCGGAATGGTGTCGCTACGAGATGAACCTCGCAGCTCGGCTGAACAAGCGAATCCTGCCGGTGTTGCTCGAGGAGATCGACTTCACCGACTTGCCGCCCGAAGTCACAACCGAATGGCAGATTATCCGTCTCAAGGCCGGGCGTGATCTGATGGTGCTTGCCGGTACCCTACCGATCACGCACGAAAGTATAGAAATTTCCTATTCGAAAGAGGGACTGAACCGACTTTCCAACGCTCTCGAGGCGGCCGGCGTCGACCCTCGCCATTTCCGTTGGCCGCCCGAGGATGACCCCGAACGACCACCTTTCCGAGGCCTGAAACCCCTTGAGGCCGAAGATGCGGGAATCTTCTTCGGTCGGGAGGCAGCAATCGTGCAGGCCGTCGACACCTTGCGCGGTATGCGAGAGGCAGGAGCGCCGACCCTGGTCATTTTGGCTGCTTCTGGGGCGGGTAAGTCATCATTTCTGAGAGCAGGCCTCTTGCCGCGCCTCAAACGCGATCGTGCCCACTTCCTTCCTATACCGATCGTGCGCCCGGGTCGTGCTGCGATCGAAGGGGAGACTGGCCTGATCGCAGCTCTGCACGGTCTGGCCGAACAGTTCCGCAAGCCCATCGACCGCGAGGGTGTCCGCGCCATCGTCGAAGGCGGCGTCGATGCGATCTCCAGCTTTCTCGACGAAGTGGTTCAGATCGCCCTCGCGGTCGGTGACGACGAGGGGCATGAGGCCGGCAGGCCCGTTCCGGTCTTCTCCATAGACCAGGCAGAGGAACTCTTTCCACTCGGTGAAAGTGGCGAATCCGCGCGGTTCGCCGCACTTCTGACCGGACTCTTGTCCTCCCCACGGGGGCGGACGTTGGCGACCTTCACGATTCGGTCCGATACCTTCGAGAAGATGCAGATTGCTCCCGCCTTCAGCGACTTCCAACCGAAGATCTTCAGCTTGCAGCCGATCGTTCGCAGCGTCTACGGTGACCTCATCCGCGGCCCAGTCCGGCGCATGACGGAAGCCGGACGTAAACTGGAGTTCGACGACAACGCGATTGCCGCCATTCTCGAGGATATAGACGAGGGAGATGCGCGCGACGCACTGCCGCTCCTCGCCTTCATTTTGGAAAGGCTCTATGTGCGCTTCGGTAAAGGCGGGAAGATCCGACTGGCCGAATACCAAGACTCCGGCCGAACCAGAGGCGCGATCGATGCAGCCATCGAGCGGGCAATGGCGGTTGCCGACAACGATCCGAACATTCCCACCAGCAAGAATGAACGCCTGACGCTGCTACGCCGTGGCTTTATACCCTGGCTGGCTGGCATCGATCCCGAGACGGGCGCCTTCCGACGCCGTGTGGCACTGGAAACGGAAATTCCTCCCGAGAGTCTTCCCTTGGTCGAGCTACTGAAGGAGCAGCGCCTTCTCGTAGGGGATGTAGGGAAGAACGGTCCGACGATCGAACCGGCACACGAGGTGTTGTTGCGCCAGTGGTCGGACCTCGCCAGTTGGCTAAAGGCCGACACCGCATTGCTCGTCCAACTCGACGGGATAAGGCGGGCCGCAAAGGATTGGGGCGATCGGAACGAAGACCGAGAATGGCTCACTCATTCCGGAGATCGGTTGAGGGCTGCCGTGCGCATCGCCGAGCGCCCCGATCTCGCCCGCAGCCTGAGCCGCATGGACAAGGATTACCTCGTCGCCTGCCGCCAAGTGCAATCTGCCACTTCGCGCCGACGCTCTCTGACGCTGATGGCGCTCGTTCTCTTTCTGGTGGTCGCGCTTGGATCGGTGATGGTCCTTTGGAAACGGCAGGAACTCGCGGAAATCGCTCACTGGTATCTGGAAATGAAGCCGCATGTGGTCCGCGGCGCAGTCGAAATGGCGGCGGCCGACGAGATCGGTAAGATCTTCGTTGATTGCGAGGTCGGTTGTCCGGCGATGGTGACGGTACCGGCTGGCGCCTTCTCTATGGGCTCTCCCAACGGCATCGGCGAAAGGCGGGAGCACCCGGCCCATCCAGTCACCATTTCCACCGCGTTCGCAGTCGGCCGTTTCGAGGTTACCTTCGAAGAATGGGATCACTGTGTCACGGCACGTAGCTGCCCTGCCGACGTGAATTCGATGGGTTGGGGACGCGGACGGCAGCCGGTCATCAATGTTTCTTGGGATAATGCTCATGTATATACGGCCTGGCTTTCCAGAATGACTGGTCGTCGCTATCGTCTTCTCACCGAGGCAGAGTGGGAATACGTGGCGCGCGCTGGCACTTCTGCGAACTATCACTTCGGTAACGATGATGCATTATTGGGAAAATACGCTATATTTTCTTCTCGCCGTCCCGAAGCGGTGGGGTCAAAACCGCCTAATCCCTGGGGTCTCTATGATGTTCACGGCAATGCTGCCGAGTGGGTCGAAGATTGCTCATCTGACGGTTACGCCGGCGCCCCGACCAACGGCTCGGCCCATATGAAATCCGGCTGCGGCCGTCACATTATACGAGGTGGCTCGTGGCTATACGGCGCAAAGGTGTTGCGGGCAGCTCAACGCGACGAGATGGAACGCGACAAGCGGTCTGACACCGTCGGATTCCGCGTCGCGCGTGAGTTCTTTACGCCCGCTGAGCAAGCCTCCGCTAAGGCGGTTTCTGACCGGACGGAATCGGAAGAGATTCCCAAATCAGCCGAGAACCGATTCAAATTGGTTGCCGCGGAGGTCGGCCGAGGACGCTGGCCTCAGAGGGATGAGAGATGAGGGTCACCGCAGACCCCATCTTCTCTGAGCAGTTATATCAAGATATCAATTAGATACATGTTCGCATCTTTGTTCGGATCGGCGCGCCACGTTTCTCCTCGACATCGCCGGCTTCTCGCCGCCACCGGGCGGTGATGCCATTCGATTCGCGCCCTTACGGCTGTGCCGGCCGGTCAGACCGCCGCGCGGGCCGGCAATGCCGCAGGCCGATCGCCCGTGGCCGAGCGGCCGTCGTCGAAGAACAGGCGCCATTTCGCCGGGGTGAGGCTCAGGCGGTCGCCGATGGCGACGGGGGCGTCCGGGGGAAGATCGACCGCCACCGTGGCGCCGTCGGCGAGACGCGCGTCGATCCGACGGGCCGTGCCGTGACGGCGGGTCGCAGCGACCGTGGCGGCGAGCCCGCCAGCGACATCGAGGCGCCAGTGCTGGGGGCGGACGAAGAGCGTCGCCGGGCCGAAGCCGAAGACGTCGAGGCCGAGGGCGAGCGGTTCGCCGGCGAGGACGAGGCGGCCGTGGTCGAGGGTGACGGGGATGCGGCTGGCGTCGCCGATGAAGTCGAAGACGAAGGGCGTCGCCGGGGCGTCGTAGATCTCGTCGGGGGTGCCGACCTGCTCGATCCGGCCGAGGTTCAAGACGACGACCCGGTCGGCCAGTTCCAGCGCCTCGTCCTGGTCGTGGGTGACGAAGACGGTGGTCAGGCCGGTGCGTTCGTGGATGTCGCGCAGCCAGCGCCGCAGGTCCTTGCGGACCTGGGCATCGAGCGCGCCGAAGGGCTCGTCGAGGAAGAGGACGCGCGGCTCCACCGCCAGCGCCCGCGCCAGCGCCACGCGTTGGCGCTGGCCGCCGGAGAGCTGCGAGGGGTAGCGCTTCGCCAGCGTCGGCAGTTGCACCAGATCGAGCAGGTCGGCGACCCGACGGGTGATCTCCGCCCCGCTCGGCCGCTCCGATCGCGGCTTGCAGGTGAGGCCGAAGGCGATGTTGTCGGCGACCGTCATGTGGCGGAAGAGGGCATAGTGCTGGAAGACGAAGCCGACCCGGCGTTCGCGCACCGGCGTCGCCGAGGCGTCCTCCTCGCCGAAGAAGACCCGCCCCTCGGTCGGCCGTTCGAGGCCGGCGAGGACGCGCAGCAGCGTCGTCTTGCCGGAGCCGGACGGACCGAGCAGCGCCAGCAACTCGCCGGAGCGGATGTCGAGGTCGAGATCGTGCAGGGCGGGGAAATCGCCGAAGTCCTTGGAGAGGGCGCGGATGCGGATGTCCATGGTCGTCGCCTCGCAGATCAGTGGCCGCGGCCGGCGAGTTCGTCGCCGTAACGCCATTCCAGGAAGGTCACGAGCACGAGGGTGACGAGCGCCAACAGTGCCAGGGCGGAGGCCATGGCGAAGGCACCGACGAAATCGTACTCGTCGTAGAGGATCTCCACCTGCAGCGGCATGGTGTTGGTGAGGCCGCGGATGTGGCCGGAGACCACCGACACCGCGCCGAACTCGCCCATCGCCCGAGCGTTGCAGAGGAGGACGCCGTAGAGCAGGCCCCACTTGATGTTGGGCAGCGTCACCCGGCGGAAGATCGTCCAGCCGTCGGCGCCGAGCGTCAGCGCCGCCTCCTCGTCGGCCGAGCCTTGCGCCTGCATGATCGGGATCAACTCGCGGGCGACGAAGGGGAGGGTGACGAAGATCGTCGCGAGCACCAGGCCCGGCACCGCGAAGATCACCTTCAGCCCATGCGCCGCCAACCACGGCCCGACCAAGCCGTTCGCCCCGAAGAGCAGCACGAAGACCAGCCCCGAGACCACAGGCGACACCGAGAACGGCAAATCGATCAGGGTGATCAGCGCGCTCTTGCCCGGAAACGAGAAGCGCGTGATCGCCCAGGCGGCGGCGACGCCGAAGACGAGATTGGCCGGCACCGAGATCGCCGCCACGAGGAGCGTCAGGCGGATGGCGGCGAGGGCGTCCTCGTCGGCGAAGGCGGCGAGATAGGCGCCGAGCCCCTTGCGCAGACCTTCGGTGAAGACACCGGCGAGCGGCAGGGCGAGGACCAGCGCCAGGAAGCCGATGGCCGCGCCGATCAGGATGCGTCGCGCCGGGGCGGTCTCGCCGATCGGTGGGGGGACGGGAAGGGCGCGGGGGCGCGGCGGATCGAGGGGGAAGGTTTCGTCGGTCGCCATGATCACCACCTCCGGCTCGCCCAGGCCTGCAGGGCATTGATGGCGAAGAGCAGGGTGAAGGAGACGGTGAGCATCACGCAGGCGATGCCGGTCGCCCCGACGTAGTCGAACTCCTCCAGGCGGATGACGATGAGCAGCGGCGCGATCTCGGTCAGATACGGCATGTTGCCGGCGATGAAGACGATCGAGCCGTATTCACCGACGCCGCGGGCGAAGGCCAGGGTGAAGCCGGTGAGGATCGCCGGGAGGAGCGGCGGCAACAGCACCCGGAAGACGGTCGCGGTGCGGCTCGCCCCGAGGGTGGCGGCGGCCTCCTCGACCTCGCGATCGAGATCGGCGAGGAGCGGCTGGACGGTGCGCACCACGAAGGGCAGGCCGACGAAGACCAGCGCCACGACGACCCCGAGGCGGGAATAGGCGACCTGGATGCCGAGCGGTTCGAGCAGCAGGCCGATCCAGCCGGTCGGGGCGAAGAGCGCGGCGAGGGTGATGCCGGCGACCGCCGTCGGCAGGGCGAAGGGCAGATCGACCGCCGCATCGATCAGCGAGCGGCCGGGGAAGCGATAGCGGGTCAGCACCCAGGCGACGACCAGCCCGAATACCGCGTCGATCAGTGCGGCGAGGAAGGCGGCGCCGAAGGAGAGCTCGAGCGCGGCGAGGACGCGGGCGTCGCGCAGCAGCGCGACGAGGCCGGAGAGGCCGAGGCCCGAGGCCTTCCAGGCGAGGGCGGCGAGCGGCACCAGCACGATCGCCGAGAGCCAGACGACGGTCCAGCCCATGGCGAGGCCGAAGCCGGGCAGGATGCCGGTGACGAGCGGCGGGCGGCGGCGAGGCGCCGCGGCGATGGCCATGGTGGTCATGATGTCGGAGTCTCCTGCTCACGGTCCCCGGTCGCACCATTCCGATGTTCGAACGCACTCTCGGAGTCTCGAACGGGCCGCCGTCGAGGCCGGAACCTCGGAATGCTCGCTTCGACGTCGGTGCGCGATGGTTCGAGACGCGCTCGCGAGCGAGCGCTCCTCACCATGAGGCGGTCATGACGTCATCGATGCATTCCACGGCGCCTCATGGTGAGGAGGTACGCCGCGCGCGCCGTCTCGAACAATCGCGCACCGCCTCGCTCCCTCCTTCGGTCGGCCCGAGCGCCTTGGCCGCAATTCACGGGCAACGCCCTCACTTCGCCGGCTGGTAGAGCTGATCGAAGGTGCCGCCGTCGCCGAAGTGGAAGGCCTGGGCCCTGGTCCAGCCGCCGAACAGCGGATCGCCGATCGAGATCAGATCGACCGCGGCGAAGCCCGCCGTCAGGCTCGGATCGACGGCGGCGGGGTTCGACGGGCGATAGTGGTGCTTCGCCGCCAGTGTCTGGCCGGCCGGCGAATAGAGGTAGGCGAGATAGGCCTCGGCCTGACGGCGGGTGCCCTTGGCGTCGACGACGCCGTCGACCAGCGCCACCGGCGGCTCGGCGAGGATCGAATAGGGCGGCACGACGATGTCGAAGCGGTCGGCGCCGAATTCGCCGAGGACCAGTTGGGCCTCGTTCTCCCAGGCGAGGAGAACGTCGCCGAGGCCACGCTGGGCGAAGGTGGTGGTCGAGCCGCGGGCCCCGGTGTCGAGAACCGGCACATGGCGGAAGAGCTCGGTGACATAGGCGCGGATCTTCGCCTCGTCGCCGGCATGGGTCTTGGCGGCCCAGGCCCAGGCGGCGAGATAGGCCCAGCGCGCTCCGCCCGAGGTCTTGGGATTGGGGGTGATCACCGCGACGCCCGGCTTCACCAGATCGCCCCAGTCGCGGATCGCCTTGGGATTGCCCTTCCTCACCAGGAACAGGATGGTCGAGGTGTAGGGCGAGGAATTGCTGGCCAGCCGCTTCTGCCAGTCCGGCGGGATCTTGGCGGTGTGCTTGGCGATGGCGTCGATGTCGGCGGCGAGCGCCAGGGTGACGACATCGGCGTCGAGCCCGTCGATGACCGAGCGGGCCTGCTTGCCCGAGCCGCCGTGCGAGGCGCGGATGGTCAGGGTCTCGCCGGTCTTCGCCTTCCACTCGGCGGCGAACGCCTGGTTCACCTCCTTGTAGAACTCGCGGGTCGGATCATAGCTGACGTTGAGCAGCGTCGTGTCGGCACGGGCGAAGACCGTGGTGCCGAGCACGGCGCCGAAGGCGGCGGCGACGATCGTCAGATCGCGCAGCAGGCGCAGCCGAGACCGGCGCGGCGGACGGCGGAGTTCGACGGTCTCGGCGGTGATGAGGGCGGACATGGACGACTCCCGTCGGTTCAGCGATGGGAGTTAGACTACTAATTCTATCGACTTTATCAATTCCATAGTTTTGGCGTTTTCGGCAAAATCGTTCCCTCCCCTGCGAGGCGGGCATCGGAATGTGTCGAGCATGGCGGGGGGGGCGGGGTCGATCGGAAGGACCGGGAGCGATCCAGGGCGCGGATCGGGCGCCGGATCGCCGGAGGACGAAGCGGTGTCGGCCGTCAGGGCAGCGCCGCCTCGGAGCCGACGGCATTGGCGCGGGCGACCATGTCGGCGAGCGACATGCGGTCGAGGACCTCGGCCATGGCGTCGCGGACCTCGAGCATGGTCAGGCGGACGGCGCAGGCGGCGAGATCGTGGCAGTCGTCGCAGGGCTGATAGGCGGTGCGGCTGGCGCAGGCGATGGGCGCGAGCGGGCCGTCGAGGGCGCGGACGATCGAGCCGACCGGAATGTCGGAGGCCTCGCGGGCCAGCGCATAGCCGCCGCCCGGCCCCTTCTTGGAGCGGACGAAACCGGCGTTCCTGAGATCGAGCAGGATGGCGTCGAGGAACTTCTTGGAGATCTGTTCGGCGCCGGCGATCTCGGCCGACTGCGCGGTTTCCCCCGGCGCCAGCCGCGCCAAGTGGACCATCGCCTTCAGACCGTATTTGCCTTTGTTGGTCAGCACGTCGCGCCTCTCATCTCACGAGGCTCGATAGCCAGCACCCGCGACGAGATCAAGTCGGTGGCCCCCCGGCGAGACGAAGACGCCGCCGGGAGGGTCGATGGCGGACGGGGTGGGATTCGAACCCACGGTGGGCTCGCACCCACGGCGGTTTTCAAGACCGCTGCCTTAAACCACTCGGCCACCCGTCCTCG
>ERZ1645187.5040-NODE-5040-length-10435-cov-136.512428_pt1 | contig 10435 bp, 8 predicted proteins | sample MGYA00575352_ERZ1645187 | MGnify/ENA primary metagenome ERZ1645187 (study PRJEB40837, sample SAMN11349314) | freshwater sediment metagenome | isolation source: river sediment | host: Sediment | place: India: Wazaribad , New Delhi | collected 2017-02-21 ...
GGCGCCGTCTGCACCAACCGGATCTGCGGCCCGACGCGCAATCCCTTCGATCTCGATCTGACCAGCGGCGGGTCGTCCGGCGGCTCGGCCGTGGCGGTGGCGACCGGTATGGCCGCGGCGGCGCTCGGTACCGACTTCGGCGGCTCGGTGCGCACCCCGTCGAGCTTCTGCGGCACGGTGGCGATCCGCCCGACTCCCGGTCGCCTGCCGGCGCCGACCCGGGCGCTCGGCGCCGACACGACGGCGACGCAAGGTGTGATGGGGCGCAGCGTCGACGATTGCTTCCTCCTGCTCGACGCCCTCGCCGGCCCCCATCCGCACGATCCGACCTCGGCGATCGTCGATCGACCGGCGGTCGAGGCGCCGCGCGTCGCGGTCTCCGTCGATCTCGGCGTCGCGCCGGTCGCCGGGGCGGTGCGAGCCCGCTTCGCCGAGGCGGTCGAGGCGCTCGAGGCCGTGCTCGGTCCGCTCACGCGGGCGACACTCGACTGCACCGGAGCGGTCGAGGCGTTCAAGACGATCCGCGCCGCCCACGTCCGCCACGCCTACGGGTCGCTCGCCGATCGCTTCGGCGAGCGGTTGACGCCGACCGTCGCCTGGAACATCGCCGCCGGCGCCGGGCTCTCGGCCGAGGCCTATCTCGCCGCCGAGGCGCAGCGGACGATGCTCCGCCGACGCTTCGCCGACTTCTTCGCCGAATACGATCTGCTGATCACCCCCGCCGCCTCGGTCTTGCCCTGGCCGAACGCCGACGGCGAGGTCGTGGCGATCGACCGCCGCCCGCTCGGCGACGTCCTCGACTATCTCGCGATCACCTTCGTCGTCTCGCTCACCGCCCATCCCGTCCTGGCGCTGCCGGCGCCCCAGGGCGACCACGTCCTGCCGTTCGGCCTCCAGATCGTGGCCCGGCCGGGAGAGGAGGAGACGCTGCGGCAGGTCGGACGCCGGCTCGAGGCCGCGGGTTTTCGCCACCGCCCTCCTCCGCGCCTCGTCTCCCGCCCCCCGCCGAGCCTCTGATGCCCACTCGATTTCCCCCGTCCGTCCGCAGAAGGCTGCCGTCTCGATGAAGATCCTCGTCGCCAACCCCAACACGACCGCCGGCGTCACCGATCGCCTCGTCGAGGTCGGCCGACGCATTGCGGCCCCCGGCACCGATCTCGTCGGCCTCACCGCGCCGCGCGGCGTGCCCTACATCGCCAGCCGTGCCGAGGCTCAGATCGGCGGAGCGGTGTTGCTCGAGATGCTCGCTGACCATCTGCCGGGGTGTGACGCGGCGATCGTCGCCGCCTTCGGCGACCCCGGACTCGGCGGCGCGCGCGAACTCTTCGACGTCCCGGTCGTCGGCCTCGCCGAGTCGGCCATGGTGACGGCGCTCATGCTCGGGCGGCGTTTCGCGGTGGTCACCTTCGCGGAGGCGCTCGAGGCCTGGTATGAGGAGACGATCGACGCCTACGGGCTCCGCGCCCGGTCCGCGGGCGTCTTCTGCGCCGAAAAGGCCTTCGTCAGCCTGGCCACGGTCGGTGCCGAGATGGCCGACGATCTCGTCGAACTCTCGGCCGTCGCGATCGGCGAGGGCGCAGACGTGGTGATCCTCGGCGGTGCGCCGATCTCGGGGCTGGCGGCGGCGCTCGGCGACCGTATTCCGGTACCGTGCGTCGATCCGATCTCGGCAGCGGTCGCCCAGGCCGAGATCTTGGTTCGGCTCGCGCCGGCGAAGCCGCGCGCCGGGACCTTCCGCCGACCGGTCGCCAAGAGTTCGCTCGGCCTGTCGCCGGCACTCGCCGCCCTGATCGGTCGATCGGATTCCGAAGCCGTCCGATCCGAGCCGGGGTAAGGTCGAGACGGCCGGCATGTGAGACGATTCGCGACGACCGGAGGGAGAACGAGATGTCGAGCAAGGTCATCATTTCCTGCGCCGTCACCGGGTCGATCCACACGCCGTCGATGTCTCCCCACTTGCCGGTCACCGCGGCCGAGATCGCCGAATCCGCCCTCGGCGCCGCCGAGGCCGGCGCGGCGATCGTCCATCTCCATGCGCGCAATCCGATCGACGGGCGACCGGACCAGACCCCGGAGGCCTTCGAGCCCTTCCTGCGGACGATCAAGCAGTCCAGCGACGTCGTGGTGAACCTCACCACCGGCGGATCGCCCTACATGACGGTCGAGGAGCGGGTGCGCCCCGCCGCGGTGTGGAAGCCCGAGATCGCCAGCCTCAACATGGGGTCGATGAACTTCGGGCTGTTCCCGATGCTGAAGCGCTTCAAGACTTTCGAGCACGACTGGGAACCGGCGATGCTGGAAGGCTCGTACGATCTCGTCTTCCGGAACTCGTTCAAGGACATCCGCTACGCCCTGGAGACCCTGAACGAGACCGGCACCCGCTACGAGTTCGAATGCTACGACACCAGCCACCTCTACAATCTCCATCACTTCTGGAGCGAGGGACTGGTCCGGGCGCCGCTGTTCATCCAGACCTGTTTCGGCCTGCTCGGCGGCATCGGCGCCCACCCCGACGACGTGCTGCACATGAAGCGCACCGCCGATCGCCTGTTCGGCGACGCCTACCATTGGTCGGTGCTGGCGGCCGGCAAGGCGCAGATGCCGGTGGCGGCGATGGCGGCCGCGATGGGCGGCCACGTCCGCGTCGGCCTGGAGGACAGCCTGTGGCTCGGTCGCGGCAAGCTGGCCGAGTCCAACGCCGCGCAGGTGCTTCAGGTGCGCCGGATCATCGAGGGCCTCGGCCTGGAGATCGCCACGCCCGACGACGCCCGCGCCATCCTCGCCCTCAAGGGCGGCGATCGCGTCGCCTTCTGATACTGGGCGGATGAAATTCGGTCTCGTCCGAATTTCATCCGCGTCACGGCCTGACCGGCCGGCGCCCATTCGGGCTTGCCTTCGCACACGAAGTTTCGAAAGGGTCGAAACTTCGTGTGCTCGGTATGAGACGCGCACGAGAGGCCCCGGTGCGACGGCCCGCGCCGTCGCACCGGGATCCGCGTCACCCGCGTCTTGCGATCTTCAGCGGATGAAGCCGATGATGTCCTTGACCGCGTCCATCACCGGTCGGGCGATGGCGGAAGCGCGCTCGGCGCCGTCCTTCAGGATGCCGTCGATGTAGACGGTGTCGTCCATCAGCCGCTTCATCTCGGCGCCGACCGGGCCGAGCTTGTCGACGGCCAGATCGGTCAGCGCCACCTTGAAGGTCGAGAACTGACCGCCGCCGAACTGGGCGAGCACGTCGGCGGTGGTGCGGCCGGAGAGCGCGGCGTAGATGCCGACGAGATTCTGCGCCTCGGGACGGCCGGAGAGTCCCTCGACCTCGCTCGGCAGCGGCTCCGGATCGGTCTTGGCCTTCCTGAGCTTGGCGGCGATGGTGTCGCGGTCGTCGGTCAGGTTGATGCGGGAGAGGTCGGAGGGGTCCGACTTCGACATCTTCTTGGAGCCGTCGCGCAGGCTCATGACGCGGGTCGCCGGACCCTGGATCAGCGGCTCGGTGAGCGGGAAGAAGGCCTCGCCGAAGCCGTGCGCCGCGATCGATTCGGCGAAGTCGTTGTTGAACTTCTGCGCGATGTCGCGGGTCAGCTCCAGGTGCTGCTTCTGATCCTCGCCGACCGGCACGTGGGTGGCGCGGTAGACCAGAATGTCGGCGGCCATCAGGGTCGGGTAGGCGAAGAGGCCGAGCGAGGCGCGCTCGCGGTCCTTGCCGGCCTTCTCCTTGAACTGGGTCATCCGCTCCATCCAGCCCATGCGGGCGACGCAGTTGAAGATCCAGGCGAGTTCGGCGTGTTCGGGGACGCGGCTCTGGTTGAAGACGACGTGCTTCACCGGGTCGATGCCGGCGGCGAGGAAGGCGGCCGTCACCTCGCGGATGTTGGCGGCGAGCTGCTTCGGCCCGCCCCACACCGAGACCGGCTGGGTGATGGCGTGCAGATCGACGACGCAATAGATGCAGGAGAAGGACTTCTGCATCTCGACGAAGCGCAGGATGGCGCCGAGATAGTTGCCGAGGTGCAGGTTGCCGGTCGGCTGGACCCCCGAGAAGATGCGGGGTTCGAAGGGGGCTCTGCTCTCGTCGGTCATGGTTCGCTTCCCACTCGCCGCGCGATCTGCGGCGCTCGGTCTCCGCCGCCCGGGGCGGCATGATCGCGTTCCGCCGATGTCGGCGGCCGGCGCGTTATGCGCGATCCGTGGGGCGGGAGCAAGACGCCTCGGACGGGGAAGCGTCGCGCCGCGCCGCGTCGAAGCCTTTCGGCCGGGTGGGGTCGACCACCCCGAGGAGCAGGACCAGCCCGCCGTGGACGGCGAGACCGAGCCCCACCAGCCCCGCGAGCGCCGCCGCCTTCGTCGCGAAGTCGCTCCCCGCCGCGAAGGCCGTCCCGAGCCCGGCATGGGCGCCCGCCACCGCCGCCGCCATCGCCGCCGTGGCGAGGAGGAGGCGCGGCAGCCGCCGCCGCGCCGTCGCGTCGACCCGCCAGTGACCGCGGCCGACGAGACGGCCGAAGAGCAGGGCGGCGTTGACCCATCCGGCCGCCGCCGTCGCGATCGCCACCGCGATCCAGCCGACCACCGGCAGCAGCGCCAGAGAGAGCACGACGTTGACCCCGACCGCCAGCCCGCCGACCACCATCGGCGTCGCCGTGTCCTCGCGGGCGTAGAAGGCCGGGGCGAACACCTTGACCAGGACGAAGGCCGGCAATCCGGCGGCGAAGATCGCCAGCGCCCGAGCCGCGGCGGTTCCGTCGGCTGCAGTGAAGGCGCCGCGCTCGAACAGCACCCGGACGATGGGATCGGCGAGCAGCATCAGCGCCGCCGCCGCCGGCAGCGCCAACACCAGGGCGAATTCGAGCGCCCGGTTCTGCACCTCGGACGTCGCCGCCGCATCCCCGGCGGCGATCCGATGGGTGATCTCCGGCAGCAGCACCTGCCCGATGGCGATCCCGACCACCCCGAGCGGCAATTGGTAGAGCCGGTCGGCGTAATAGAGCCAGGACACCGCCCCGGCGGTGGTCGAGGCGAGCATGGTGCCGACGACGACGTTGATCTCGCTCATCGCGCCTGCGAGGAGCCCGGGCAGACCGAGACGCACCAGCCGGCGGGTCTCCGGCGTGAGGCGGGGCGCCGCCCGATCGGGCGTGAGCCCGGCCCGCATCGCCGCGCCGGCGAGGAGACCGACCTGGGCGACGCCGGCGGCGGCGACCCCCCAGGCGAGCGCCGTCGCCGCGGCCGGCCCGACGATGCCGCCGCCGGCGAGGCCGAGGAGCGAACCGATCAGCACCAGATTGAGCACCACCGGCGCCAGCGCCGGGACGAGGAAACGCCGATCGGCGTTCATCAGCCCCGAGAGGAGCGCCACCACGGTGATCGCCGGCAGATAGGGCAGACAGATCCGGGCGAGCAGGATCGCCAGATCGCGTTTCGCCGGATCGGTGGCGAAGCCGGGGGCGAGCAGATCGACCAGCGTCGGCGCGAAGACCATGGCGAGCGCCGTCACCGCCACGACCGCCGCCGTCAGCCCGGCCAGCGCCTCGCCGGCGAAGCGCCGCGCCGCCGCCTCCCCCGCCTCGGCGCGGCGGCGGACGAAGAGCGGCACGAAGGCGGCGGCGAAGGCTCCTTCCGCGAACAGCCGGCGGAAGAGATTGGGCAATCGGAAGGCGACGATGAAGGCGTCGGCCGCCGCGCCGCCGCCCAGCGTCGCGGCGATCAGGGTGTCGCGCAGGAATCCGAGCACGCGGCTGGCCAGCGTGGCGCCGCCGACGGTGAGGACGTTGCGGAACAGCGACAAGGCGGTCTCCGGCGGTTCCACTCGACGGTCGGGCGCCCCGGCTCAGGCCGTCAGACGCTCGGACTTCTTCGGATCGCGGCCGTCGAAGGCGCGGATCAGATGCTCGCGGATGGTCTTTTCGCGCGGGCGGCTGTCGACCTTGTGGCCGAACAGATCGGTCACGTAGAAGACGTCGACCACCCGCTCGCCGAAAGTGGCGATGTGGGCCGAGGCGATGTTGAGGTTGAGATTGGAGATCTCGCGGGTCAGATCGTAGAGCAGCCCCGGACGATCGAGGCCGGAGACCTCGAGCACGGTGAAGCGGTCCGACCACAGGTTGTTGACGATGACGTCGGTCGGGATGGTGAAGGCCTCGACCCGGGCGCGCGACGCGGTCTTGCGCGCCACCTGTTCCGGCAGACGCTCGGTGCCGGTCAGCGTCTTTTCGATCAGCGCCGAGATGCGTTGGCCGCGCCGTTGTTCGTCGTGGTCGTCGGCGAACTCGCGGCCGACGAAGATGGTGTCGAGCGCCAGACCGTCGGTCGTCGTGTAGATCTGGGCGTCGACGATGTTGGCGCCGGCCACGGCGCAGGCCCCGGCGATCGCCGAGAGCAGGCGCGGATGGTCGTCGGCGAGCACCGTGATCTCGGTGACGCCCTCGAAGAGATGCGGCATGACCGACGTGGCGAGGTGCTTTCGGTCGCCGGTCGCCTTGCGGATGAACTCGGCGTGCTGGACCTTGCGGCCGAGGTCGACGCGCAGCCAGTACGGCGGGTAGTGACGTTCGACGTAGGCCGCCTTCTCCGCCGGGCTCCAGCCGGTGAGCTTCTCCGACAACTCGTACTTGGCGCGGGCGACGCGTTGGTCGCGACCGACCTGCGAATGGCCGCCGGCGAGATAGGGTTCGGTCTCGTAGTAGAGGGTGCGCAGCAACTGCCCCTTCCAGCCGTTGAACACACCCGGCCCGACGGCGCGGATGTCGGCGACGGTGAGGCAGTGCAGCAGCCTGAGCCGCTCCGGCGACTGGACGATCTCGGCGAAGGTCTCGATGGTGCGACGGTCGTTGAGGTCGCGCCCTTGCGCCACCGAACTCATCACCAGATGGTTTTCGACCAGCCAGGCGACCGTCTCGGTTTCCGCGGCGGAGAGGCCGAAGCGCGGACACAGCCGTCGGGCGATGGTGCCGCCGTAGAGCGAGTGGTCCTCGGGCCGCCCCTTGGCGATGTCGTGCAGGAAGGTGGCGAGGTAGACGACGCGGCGGTTCTGGATGCCGGGGAAGAGCTCGGTGGCGAGCGGCACTTCCTCGGCGATCGAGCCCTTCTCGATCGCCGCCAGTTCTCCGATCGAACGCAGGAGATGCTCGTCCACCGTGTAGTGATGATACATGTTGAACTGCATCATCGCGACGATCTTGCCGAAGTCCGGCACGAAGCGACCGAGAACGCCGGTCTCGTTCATCCGCCTCAACACGCGTTCGGGATCGTGGCGCGAGGCGACGATCTCCAGGAACAGCCGGTTGGCGGTCTCGTCCTGGCGCAGCCGGTCGTCGATGAAGCGCAGCGACCGCGTCATCAGCTGCAACGCGTCCGGATGGAAGTCGAGATTGTTGCGATCGGCCTCGTGGAAGATGCGGATCAGATTGACCGGATCGCGCTCGAAGACGTGGCCGTCGGCGACGTTGATGCGGGCGTGATCGACGACGAAGGCCTCGCCGTTGCCCTTCGGCTTGCGGCGGCGGGTGAAGCGGCCGAAGAAGCGGTTGAGCACCGGCGCCTGCTTGACGTGCTCCTCCTCCAGCGCCGCGCAGAAGATCAGCGTCAGGTCGCCGACGCTCTTGGCGAAGAGGAAATACTGCTTCATGAAGCGTTCGACCGCTCTGAGCCCGCGCTTGTCGGCATAGCCGAGGCGGGTGGCGATCTCGCGCTGCAGATCGAAGGACAGTCGCTCCTCGGAGCGGTTGGTGGCGAAGTGCATGTGGCAGCGCACTCCCCACAGGAAGTCTTCGCAGCGCTCGAAGCGGCGGTATTCGGCGGCCGAGAACACGCCGGTGGCGATCAGGTCGCGGGTGTTCTTGACGCGGTAGAAGTACTTGGCGATCCAGAACAGGGTCTGGAGGTCGCGAAGTCCTCCCTTGCCCTCCTTGATGTTGGGCTCGACGAGATAGCGGCTCGTCCCCTGGCGCTTGTGGCGCTCGTCGCGCTCGGCCAGCTTGGCCGCGATGTAGTCGCGCCCGGTTCCCTGCACCACGTCGCGGTCGAAGCGCAGCGCCAGCTCGTCGAACAACGGCTTGTCGCCCCAGATGTGCCGCGCCTCGAGGATGGCGGTGCGGATGGTGAGATCCGAGCGCGACAGACGGATGCATTCCTCGACGTTGCGGGTGGCGTGACCGACCTTCAGGCCCATGTCCCACAGCATGTAGAGGATGTATTCGACGACGCTCTCGCCCCAGGGCGTCTGCTTGTAGGGCAGGATGAACAGGAGATCGATGTCGGACCCCGGCGCCAACGTGGCGCGGCCGTAGCCGCCGACCGCGGCGACCGACATCCGTTCCGCCGACGAGGGATTCTTCACCGGATAGACGTGGGCGACGGCGAAGTCGTAGATCACTCGGATCAGCTCGTCCTGGACGTGGCTGAGGCGTTCGGCGCACAGCACGCCGCGCTTGTCGGCGATCAGCATGTCCTGGATCTCGGCGCGCGCCGCGAGCCGCGCTTCCTTGAGGATCGCCAGGGCCTTGATCCTGACCGCCGGATTGCCGCCGTCGGCCCCCTCGGCGGTGAGCGCGGTGAGCTGCCGACGCAATTCGTCGGCATCGATCAGTCCTTCGAATTGCTTCGCCACCGCCATCGACCGCCGAATCCTTTCGTCCGCGAACGGGTCCGCCCGGCCGCGCCGTCGGAAGATACCCGCCCGCGGCGCGGCTTTCCATCCGAGATCGTCGCCTCGGTCCGCGACGGTCGCGATTGCGACCATCGGACCATTTACGTCGAAACACTTACAAATATATCAGAACGCGTCGCCCGCCGTCCCGGCGAGGTGCTCGATGGTGGGAACGCTTCGGACGGGATGCTCCCTCTCGATCCGTCGAGACGCCGTGGCGATCGATCCCGAGGAGGACATCTTGATCGTACTGTTGGTCGCGGCGCTTCTCGCCGCCTTCGTCGCATCGGTGGTGATGTGGGGGTATCCGGCGCTGATCGTCGGCGCGCTGATCGCCGTGGCGCTCGCCTTCGTCGTCATCCTGACGCTCACCGCCGACGGGCTCTTTCCCCAGAAGACCGCCGATCACTGAACCGCCCGACGGGAGTGGCGGCGAGGCGTCGGTCTCGCCGTCCCGTCTCCCGCCTCCGAAGGTCCCCTCCGCAAGGTTCCCATCCTGCGTCGACGAAGAAATCGCGCTAGAGTTCGGCTCGATGGGGAGATCGCCGGGTCCGACCGGCCCGCCGGCCGACGGTCGAGCGAGGGTCGGGACGCGGCGCTCAGTGAGGAGAGACCTGATGTCCGGCATCGTCTATCTCATCGGCATCCTCGCGTTCGGTGGTCTCGTCCTGGCGCTCGCCGGACCGATCCGGGCTTGGTTCTCCGACGAATCGAAACTCTTCCTGCACGACATCCGCGCCGCCGACGAACTCGACCTGGAAGAGGCGCAGCGCGAAGCGACCGCCGAGGCCCGGCCGCGGGTCGGCGCCGGCTGATACCGGGCGCGCGGCGTTTCGACCTCTTCGGACCTTCGTGTGCGGAGGCGCCCCCGAACGGGCGTCCGCCCCGTATGAGATCGTCCGGGACCTCCGGCCCGAAGGTCCCGCACGGATCCGTCCGTCACCGCCGTCACTGCTTCCCTCGACCGTCCGATCGTGCCGGCGCTTGCTCCCTGCCGCGCATGATGGCAGGCTCGGCCCATGGGTCTCAAACGGTCTGCTCTCGAAGCCGGTCACCGGCGCAAGTTCCTCGTGATCGTCGACGACACCCCCGAATGCGATCGGGCGGTGGTCTTCGCCGCGCGCCGTGCCGAACACACCGGCGGTGGGCTGGTCCTGCTCTTCGTCGTCGAAGACGCCGACTTCCGAGGTTTCGTCGGGGTCGGCGAGATGATGCGCCAGCAGGCGCGTGCCGAGGCCCAGGGGGTGCTCGCCACCGTCGCCGAGCGGGTGCGCGGCATCGCCGCGATCGAACCGGAGCAGGTGATCCGCGAGGGCACCCGCGCCGGCGAGGTCGTGCGTCACATCGAAGCGGACGAGGACATCGCCGTCCTGGTGCTCGCCGCCGGCACCGGACCGGAAGGTCCCGGTCCGCTGGTCTCGGCGCTCGCCGGGCGCGGCTCCGGCACCTTTCCCGTGCCGATCACCATCGTCCCCGGCCACCTCTCCGACGCCGAGATCGCCGCCATCGCCTGAGCCGGATCGGCCGGCCGCATCGATCCGTCGAAGGGCGTGAGCCGAGGTGGCATCGCGATCGCCGGGTGGCGTCACGAGATCGTCGTGGTCTCCCGCCGAGACTGCGGCGCGGCGAAGCGGAAGGGCTGGGCGACATGACGGGCGAAGCGATGGTTCTCTCCGGCCGCTGCCATTGCGGCGCGGTGCGGTTCGAAGCGACGCTCGTCGACGGCCTCGAGGCGGTCCGCCGCTGCACCTGCTCCTACTGCCGGATGCGCGGCGCCGTCGTCGCCTCGGCGGA
>ERZ1645187.5042-NODE-5042-length-10428-cov-21.312157_pt1 | contig 10428 bp, 11 predicted proteins | sample MGYA00575352_ERZ1645187 | MGnify/ENA primary metagenome ERZ1645187 (study PRJEB40837, sample SAMN11349314) | freshwater sediment metagenome | isolation source: river sediment | host: Sediment | place: India: Wazaribad , New Delhi | collected 2017-02-21 ...
TCTTGAATATAAAGTTGTTCATTTTTTATTGTTCTGGACATTTTCAACACCCTCTTTTCCTGGTCTTTGCCATGCCGGCAGGGGAGCGTGTATAATCCAATTGAAACCGGAGCCGCTTGTTTTTCAGTTTGGCGCCCGGCCTTCATTTCGCAGGAGCGTACTATGCAGTTAGGCATCATCGGCTTGCCGCAGTCAGGCAAAACAACCTTATATAAAGCGCTTACCCGCGCGGATATCCCTACCGATATCTCTTCCGGTCAGATGGAAGTCCACACGGCGGTCGTGGATGTGCCCGATCCGCGCGTGGACCAGCTCTGCGCGATTTACCACCCCAAAAAGATCGTGCGCGCCAAAGTGACCTATGCCGATATTGCCGGACTGGACGGCAGCGCGGGCAAAAACGGCCTCTCCGGCGCGCTTTCCAACCAGCTCTCCCAGATGGACGGCTTTCTGCATGTCGTGCGTCAGTTTGAAAACCCCAGCGTGCCGCATCAGGCCGGCAGCGTGGACCCCATCCGGGATATCCAGACCATGGATACCGAGTTTGTGCTGAACGACCTGGTGATGGTGGAGCGTCGGCTGGAGCGCCTGCGCGAGGAGCACCGCCGCGGCGTCACGCGCGACCGGGCGCTGATACAGGAAGACATCGACCTGTTTGAGCGCCTGCAAGCCGTGCTGGAGAAAGAACTGCCCTTGCGCCACTACGCTTTCACACCCGAAGAGGATAAACTGCTCTCCAGCTTTCAATTCCTCAGCCGCAAGCCGCAGATTGTGGTCTTCAACCAATCTGAGGACCAGGCCCCGCTGGAATACCGCAGCCCACACCCGCACACCACCTCGGTGAGCTTGCCCGCCAAGCTGGAAATGGACATCGCCGCGCTGGATCCGGAAGACGCTGCAATTTTTATGGCTGAGTACGGCATTACCGAGCCCAGTCTTTCGCGCCTGATCCGCCTTTCGTACGACTTGCTGGGGGTGCATTCCTTCTTTACCGCCGGCGACAAAGAAGTGCATGCCTGGACGCTGCGCAAAGGCTCCAACGCGCGCGAAGCTGCCGGGGTGATCCATTCGGACATGGAGAAAGGCTTCATCCGCGCTGAAATCATCTCATTTGAGGATATGATCACCTTCGGCGGTACCGCCGAGGCACGCACCAAAGGACGCCTGAGGGTGGAAGGTAAAACCTACATTATCCAGGATGGGGACATCATCGAAATCCGCTTTAACATTTAGCGCCAAAAGCGCCTTTGACGCTGCACATGTATCAATAAAAACAGCGCGGGAGTAAACAAGTTCCGCGCTGTTTCGTTTTATCAGGGTTATGCCTGAGTGTTTTATCCTTGCAGCAGCCGCGTGAAATCCGCCAGGTCCACCCGCGCAGTCAAATCAAAGGAAAGCGGCGTGACGCTCACTTTCCGGTCAATCTTTACGACGCGCAGGTCGCTGTCCGGTTCGGGCTCGCCCTGGTCCAGCTTCACCACATAGCTCATGTTGCGCGAACCTTGCGCGTTCCCGGGGTCTGCCGGCACCGGGTAAAAGTAGCGTTCGCGCGATTGGCGCGTGACCACCCAGGGCGTCTCGGGCGTGGCATCATTCGGGACGTCCACCTTAAGCACGCCGACGTCGAAGGGCATTTCGGTTTTGAGCAGCTTTTCCGCGAAGTAGCGTGTGAAATAGCCCGCGACGGTAAAATCCACGTCCGGCGAGAGGTTGAAATGCTGGCTGACCGGCGTTTCCAGCGATATTGCCAGGGCAGGAATGCCAAGCGTGGCGGCCTCCAGGGCAGCCCCGACTGTCCCGCTGATGGTGATGCCGGAAGCGACGTTTTCACCGTAGTTAATCCCGGAGACCACCAGGTCCGGTTTGAAGCCGAGCACTTCGTAATAGCCGTGCAGGAAAGCCTGGGCGGGCGAACCACCCACGGCGTACACCTGCCATTCTTTGCCGTTGACGGTCAGCGTGCGGGCGTCAATGATGCCGTCTGATTCGCGCGGGAGTGCGCGCCCCATCGAGGTTTGCTGGACGCGCGGCGCCACGACGTGCACAAAACCCAGGGGCGCAAGCGCTTCGGCAGCCGCCCACAAGCCCGGGGAATTGATGCTGTCATCGTTGGTCAGTAAAATTTGTGTTTTTTCGTTTGGTTTCATCCGCCCTATTCTAACCCGGGAAGGCGCCTGTGGCAACAATGCTGCCCTCGCCAGGCTTTTCAACGCCCGATACACTGCCTGCCGGGGGCTTTTACACCCAGGTTACATTTTTTCGCGGTAGTTCTTCAGGATTTCCTGCCCGGGCAGACGAATTGCCCTGGGGTCGCATACGCTCTTACAGAAACAGCAGCCCACCAGGCACAGGAACGGCTCCGCCACCCACACGTGCCCGTTTTCGTCGCGCTCGAAGACCTCGCGGGCGCAAGTTTCCAGGCAGGCGCCGCAATCGTTGCACAGCTCCGGCGCGATGGCTGGAAACCAGGGGATTTGTTCGCGGGGGTAGCCGCGCCAAGTGCCGTAATCGCGCGCAACCACGGCTTTACCGCTGCCTTTCAGGCGGAAAAAGCGGCTGTATTCCATGCACAGCGCGCCGGCATATTCCGGAACGGCGGGGGTCGGGATGAAGTTGTGTTTACGCACGCCGGCAACCAAGGCGTCCCTCAGCTTTTCATCCGTGGGCAGCCAGCCCTCGTCGTAGAGCTCTGTGAACAACTCTTCCAGGCCCAGCAAGCCGGTGGGCAAGCCGCCAATATTCAGCATGCGGTAACTTAATGCGGACATTACGCTCCGTGGTGCGCGGCGCAGTCCTCCGCGGCGGATTTCAGGAAGCTGACCATCGCGGTCAGTCCGTTGCTGCGCTGGGAGGACAGATGCCGCCAGAAGCCCAGCGTGTCGAACAGGCTCAGGTCCACGTTCTGGTAGGCTTCCGCCGGCTGACCGTTCAGGAGTTCTTGCAGCAGCGCCGCCAGGCCTTTCACTATCAGCGAGTCGCTGTCCGTCTGGAAATACAGCCTGCCCTCGCGGCACTCCGTCACGAACCAGACGCTGGACTGGCAGCCTTTGACCAGGTGTTCATCACTCTTGAGGTCATCCGGCATATCAGGCAGGTTCTGACCTTTTTCAATCAGGTAATCGTACTTTTCTTCCCAGTTTTCCAGCAGGCTGAATTCAGCGCTGATTTGGGCGGCAATTTCGGCAGTGGTCTGCATAGCTTTACCTTCTTAACATTTTCATCACGCGCCTTATCCCGCGCGTCAGGGCGTCAATATCTTCGCGGTTATTGTAGAGCGCCAGCGAAGCCCGGACTGTGCCCGAGATGGACAGGGCGTCCATTATGGGCTGCGTGCAGTGCTGCCCGGTGCGCACCGCCACCCCTGAAGTATCCAGGAGGATGCCCATGTCGTAATGCTGGATGCCTTCCACGTTGAATGGCAGAATGCTCGAACGATGCCGCGGGTTTCCATAAAGCGTCAGCCCCGGGATGGCGCGCAGCTGCTCGATGCCGTACGCCAGCAGGTCCTCTTCGTAGGCCTGTAATTCAAGCTGGTCAAAGCGGTTCAGGTAGTCCACTGCCGCGCCGAGCCCGACCGCGCCTTCCACGTTCGGGGTGCCGGCTTCAAATTTGTAGGGAAGCTGCGCGAAGGTCACGCGCGTGCTGCTGACCTGGTCAATCATCTCGCCGCCATACAGGAAGGGCGGCAGCTTCTCCAGCCAACTTTCTTTGGCATATAAAACGCCGATGCCCATCGGCGCGTACATCTTGTGCCCGGAGAAGGCGTAGAAGTCCGCGTCCAGGGCCTGGACGTCGCGCGCGGCCAGGTGCTGCACGGACTGGGCCGCATCCACCAGCACGGGAACGCCGGCGGCGTGCGCCAGGGGTATCAGGGTTTCCAGCGGGTTGACGGTGCCGAGCGAGTTGGAAACCTGGTTAAGCGCCAGCAGGCGGGTTTTTTCCGTGAACATGCTTTGCAGAACTTCCGGGTCCAGCTCGCCAGTCGGGGTAAGGGGCAGCACGCGGAAGCGCGCGCCTTTGCGCTGGCACAGCTCGAACCAGGGCACGTAATTGCTGTGGTGCTCCAACTCACTGACAATGATTTCATCTCCAGGCTGGATGAACGCTTCGCCAAAGGAAGTGGCCACCAGATTGATAGACTCCGTGGTGCCACGCGTAAAGATGACCTCATGAGCATGGGCTGCGTTGATAAAGCGCGCCACCTTCTCGCGCGCGGCTTCGTACATATCTGTGGCGCGCACCGCCAGCGTGTGACCGCCGCGGTGCACATTGCTGTTTACGAAGGTGTAATAATCGCGCAGGGAGTCAATAACAGCCTGCGGTTTTTGGGTGGTAGCCGCGTTGTCCAGATAAACAAGCGGATGGTCGTTAACACGTGTTGAAAGAATCGGAAAATCTGCGCGCGCAGCGGGAATTGATATGGACATGCCTGCCTCTGAGTTTTTCAGACTCATTGTACCATTACAGGGGCAGGTCTATACGTGCCCCCGGGTGTACAAGATGCGCATCCGCTGCGAAAAGGGGATGCGTTACAATTGTTAACAAGCGGGACCCGCGCACTGTGCTTGCCGCGTGCCCATACAGGAGAACGCATGCCCGAAAAAATTTTGGTTGTTGATGATGAGATTTCCCTCCAGGAAACCCTGGCGTACAACCTCACCCGAGAGGGCTACCAGGTGGAGGTGGCGGGGGATGGAAACCAGGCCCTTCATCTGGCGCGTACGTCCAAACCCGACCTGGTCATCCTGGACGTGATGCTGCCTGGTTTGGACGGCTTTGAAGTGTGCCGGATTTTGCGCCAGGAAGCCAACATCCCTGTTTTAATGCTGACCGCGCGTGATGATGAAATTGACCGGGTAGTCGGCTTGGAAGTCGGGGCAGATGATTATCTGGCAAAGCCATTCAGCATGCGTGAACTCATCGCCAGGGTAAAAGCTTTGCTGCGGCGTGTACGCTTGATCCGCGAAGACATCGTCACCGAAAAACAGGAGGCTGACCAGCCCAAACTGATTACGTTTGATAACCTGGTCATCGACCTTACGCGCCGGGAAGTGAAGCTGGACGGCAAGGTGCTGCCCTTAAAACCCAAGGAATACGAGCTGCTGCTCTTTATGGGGCAGCAAAAGGGACGCCTGCTGACGCGTGAGCTAATCCTGGAGCGCGTCTGGGGTTGGGGTTTTGTGGGGGATTCCCGCACGGTGGATGTGCATATCCGCTGGCTGCGCGAAAAAATTGAACCAAACCCTGAGATGCCCCAGCGCATCATCACCGTCCGAGGTGCCGGTTACCGCTTCGAAGGCTAAGCATGAATTGGCTGAGCAACCGGAGGTTTATCCTTCCGTACGCGCTGATTTTTCTTGTCAGCATCATACTTTTGGCAGTGCTGATACCGCTCACGTCCCGTCTTGCATACGCACGGAGTGCTGAAAGCGGCCTCCCTCCAGATTTCACCCTGACCTATCTTTCCGTTGGAGCCGTGGCGCTCGTCGCGATGCTGGCCTCCAGCATTGCCAGCAGCATATACTCGCAGCGCAACATCAGCGTAATCAAGCAGCTTACAGTCACCACGCGCCAACTCGGAGAAGGCAAATACCACAGTTTCGCCATCCCCCGGCAGGTAGAATCCGTGCCGGAGATGCACGCTCTCAGCCAGGCCCTGGAAGAAACCGCCGCGAAGATTGAAGACCAGATTTCCGCGCTTTCCACGGAGCAGGTCATGCTTTCTACCGTCCTGGGACAAATGACCGACGGGGTCTTGATTGCCAGTCACGATGACCGCGTGCAGCTGCTTAATGCCGCGGGGGAAAAGCTGTTCGGATTTGAAGAGAACGCAGCCTTGGGACGGTCGGTCATCGAAGTGATTCGGCATCACGCGCTGGTGGAATTATGGAATATCACCAAGGCAGGAAAATCTAAAACGATAACAATTGAGATAGGGGCGGATCATAAGTTTCTGCAGGTTATCGGCATTCCCTTGGGAGAGCAACTGCCCGGGCGTTCTATGCTTCTGTTTCAGGACCTGACCCAGCTCCATCGCCTGGAAATTGTGCGCAAAGATTTTATTTCCAACATTTCTCACGAACTGCGCACCCCGATGGCCAGTTTGAAAGCTCTGAGTGAGACTCTTCTTGACGGAGCGCTGGAAGATCCGCTCCATGCGCGGCATTTTATCGTGCGTATGGATACTGAAGTGGACAACCTGACTTTCCTGGTGCACGAGCTGCTCGAGCTTTCACGCATCGAGGCCGGCAGAACCAGCTTTGAGTTCCAGCGCATCCATCCCTGCGACCTGATGAATAAGCCCTATGAACGCATGCTGCTGCAAGCGGAGCGCGCCGGTCTGAGCATGTCCATGGACTGCAACCGGGACTTGCCAACGGTATTTGCTGACCCGGACCGCATCGCCCAGGTGTTTATTAACATGCTGCATAACGCCATCAAATTCACTCCGCCAGGAGGACACATCCACCTGGGTGCCTGGATCCACGAGAACATGGTCGTTTTTATGGTACAGGATAGCGGTGTGGGCATCCCGGAGAAAGACCTGAAACGCATCTTTGAGCGTTTTTACAAAGTTGACCGGGCGCGTTCCGGTGGCGGAACCGGTTTGGGGCTGTCCATCTGCAAGCATATGGTGGAGGCGCACGGCGGGTATATCTGGGCGGAAAGCGAAGAAGGCAGATGGAGTAAACTGTTCTTTACTATTCCGATTGCGTCCGGGTAAATGCGCGGCGCAAGGATGCCAGAATACAAAATGTTGACAGGCTTTTTACCGTGATTTAACCAATCCCTAATCATTGGGATGGCATAATAGAGTAAAGAGTTTTTCAGGACGCCAGAGCAAAGCGCTTTGTGCGTGAAAAATCATATAGATTGGCGTACAATTAGTATGATAAAAATTTGGCAATAACAGGAATCACGATATGCCCCGCCTTACATTGGATCGAGAAATTCGCCTAATTCAAGATGAAACGCTGCTGCTTGGCAGTCTGGTGGAGCAGGCGGTACTGAACGCCGTGGACGCCTTGAAATCCCGTGATGCTGCCGCGGCCAGGGCGGTCATCCGAAACGATATCTTCATCAACGATAAGCGCTTCGCGATCGAAAACCGCATCCTGATTCTATTTGCCACGCAATCCCCAATGGCGCGCGATCTGCGCCTGCTGGCGGCGGAGCTGGAGCTCATTACCGAGCTTGAGCGCATTGGCGATTACGCCAAGGGCATTGCCAAGGTGGCGGAAGAGCTTGCTAACGATGAAACACCGGTTCCAATCCGGGAGATTTCTAGCATGGCGGACATGGCAGTGAGCATGCTGCACCGCGCGCTCGGCGCTTTTATCGCTGAAGATCTGGATACTGCCAGGTCTCTCCCTGCCGAAGATGATCAAGTGGATGAACTTTACAAAACTATCTACCGCAAGATTGTTCAGGGAATGATTGCTGACCCGAGTTCCATCGATCATTCCAACCAAATCCTGTGGGTCATCCATAACATTGAACGCACCGCTGACCGGGTCACCAATATTTGCGAACGGATTGTGTTCATCGCAACCGGCGAACTGCTTGAGATGGACAGCTCCGACGACGAACTTGAGTCGCCAGAGAGCTGAACACCCGCTTCGCAATAATCAAGCATTTAACTTATAATAATTGATAGTGTTTCCGGTATCTGCGCCGGGTGGGAGCGCGCAGTTTTTTTCTGCTCTTCGTTTTCCCGGGCGGTTATCGCGATCAATCATAAGGAGAGCGTCCCGTGTTAAAACCAAATACTACGAAAGGAAAGTTAATCGTCGTTGAAGGCATCGACGGCTCCGGTAAATCAACCCAAATTGATTTGCTGTTCAAGTGGCTGCAGACCCAGGGCTATTCCGTTTTTTTCAGTGAATGGAACAGCTCACCCCTGGTGAAAAGCACCACCAAAGCCGCCAAGAAAGAAAAGTCCTTTACCCCCACCACCTTCAGCATCCTGCACTGCACGGACTTTGCTAACCGCTGGGAGAACGGCATTTACCCGCTGCTGAAAGCCGGCGCGATTGTGCTGGCGGACCGCTATGTTTTCACCGCCTTCGCCCGGGACGTTGCCCGCGGGGTGGACCCGGAGTGGGTGCGCAATATGTATTCCTTTGCGATCAAACCGGATGCCGCTCTGTACTTCCGCGTGCCCTTGGATGTGGCGGTGGAGCGCATCACGGCTGCTCGCGCCAGCCTGAAATATTACGAAGCCGGGATGGACTTGAATCTTTCCGATAATATCAACGAAAGCTTCAAGCTTTTCCAGGGCAAAATTCTGGACCAGTACGACCAGATGGTGGATGAATTCGGACTGACGCTGATTGACGGCACGCAGCCGGTGAAAGAACAGCAGAAAAAAGTGCGCGTGTTGATAAAAAAGGTCTTACGCGGTTGGGAAGGCTTGCCAAACCCGAATAAAGCGGCAGCATCTGCGCGTTCCTCGCAGCCCGCTGCGGAAAAAGGAGGCAAATAATGAAAAGCCCGAACTTTTACGGCGCAGGCTTTCCATACCGGGACATTCAGCAGCTGCCAGGCAAACTGATTGTGCTGGAAGGGACTGACGGCGTCGGACGCTCCACCCAAATCAAGCTGCTGCGCCGCTGGCTTGAAGACGAAGGCTACGCGGTCTCCGATACCGGCCTCACGCGCTCCACGCTGACCGCTTCCGGTCTGGAAGCCGCGAAGAGCGGCCACACTTTGGGTCCGCTCACTCTCAGTCTGTTTTACCTGGCGGATTTTGCCGACCGCCTTGAGAATTTGATTATTCCGGCACTGCAGGCAGGCTTCATTGTGCTTTCGGACCGGTATTTCTACTCAGTCATGGCGCGGGATGCCATCCGCGGGGTGGATAAATCTTGGTCGCGCCAGCTTTACGGCATCGCGCTCAGGCCCGACCTTATTCTTTACATGAAAGCGGATGTGCCCGTGCTTGCGCAGCGGCTTATCCACGGCCGCGGGCTTAACTATTGGGAGGCAGGCATGGACCTGCATCTGGCTGACAACATGTACGACAGCTTCCTGACATATCAAAACCTGCTCACCAAGGAATTCGACGAGCTGGCGTTAACGTATAACTTTGTAACTGTTGACGCGAACCAGAAATCGGACGCTATCTTTGAGGACCTGAAAACGCACATTCTGGAACTGCTGCACAACCGGCTGACTAAAACGAAAAAACCGAGATAAAGCGCCGGCTTTTATAACTTAACAGCGTTGGTGCACATCCACGCGGAAGGAACGGAAATGATGAACGCAACTGCCGACGCGATAACGGTTTACGGCGCAAAAATCATCAGCCGGCATGCCGCTGCGATGACAGTGGAAATGGAGGGTGTGCGCAAAGCGGAGGATATTGAATATATTCATCGCATGCGCGTGGCGACGCGACGCATGCGCAGCGCTTTGTCCATCTTTAAAGCCAGCTTCAACAAAAAAGATTACAAGGAAATCGACCGCGACGTGCGCAAGGTCACCCGCGCCCTGGGCGAAGCTCGGGACCTGGACGTGCAGCTGGAGGTGGTCCAGGAAGCAGAAACGCAGTTCAACACGGCACGGATGCTGCCGGGTCTTAAGCGCTTGCAGATGCGCCTGACCCAAAAGCGCGCCCAAGCCCAGCAGCATGTCATCAGCGCAATGGACCGGCTGGCAAAGGACCAGCTGTTGGAGCGTCTGGAAACCTGGTATGCGCCTTTGCTGGCGGCGGCTGAGGGTGTCTACCTCTATTCCCCAGCCTTGTACCAATTGGCATTTGAGAGCGTCCAAGCCCGCCTCAAGGAACTCCTTGGGCATGTGCCGTATATCAGCGACCCTGCCAACGTGGCAGAGCTGCACGCAATGCGCATCAGCGCCAAGCGTCTGCGTTATACCCTGGAAGCCTTTGATGACCTGTTCGGCGGGCGCCTGAAGCCGTACATTTCAACCGGCCGGAAACTGCAGGACCAGTTGGGCTTGATTCACGACCTGGACGTGTGGATTCAATTGGTGCCGACATTCATTGAGGAAGAACGCGCCCGCATTGTTGGGTATTTTGGCAGCGACGGACCGCTTAAGCGTTTGCTGCCCGGATTGCTCGCCTTTCAAAATTCCCGCCGCGGGCTGCGCGAAGCTGCTTATGCTGATTTTCTGGTTTCCTGGTCGGAAATTGAGACCGCAAAAACCTGGGATGAAATGATGCGCCTGCTCAACACCCCGATGGACCTTGAATCGGCGCTGCGCCTGTTGGAAGCAGCCCGCGCGAACAGCAGCCTGGACAACGGCGGCCCGGCTGACGTATCCTGAAGCTTCGTCCCTTACGGGGGATGTGGGCATCGTCATTAGTAACGAAGTGAAGCAATCTCACTGCATACCTGCAGGGCGGCGCTGTGCCTTTTGGGTATTGCTTTGTGTCTCGCGATGACGTCCGCTTCGTCGTTGCGA
>ERZ1645187.5043-NODE-5043-length-10425-cov-9.454677_pt1 | contig 10425 bp, 9 predicted proteins | sample MGYA00575352_ERZ1645187 | MGnify/ENA primary metagenome ERZ1645187 (study PRJEB40837, sample SAMN11349314) | freshwater sediment metagenome | isolation source: river sediment | host: Sediment | place: India: Wazaribad , New Delhi | collected 2017-02-21 ...
CCTGCCACGCGCCGCCGTAATTGCCGGCCAGGTGCTTGTACTTCTTCAGGCCGGGATAGCCGTGGGCTGGCAGCATCTCGCCGTGCGTGTACACGTTGATGCCCTTGCCCTCGGTCTGCTTAAGTATGTTCTCGAGGTCCTTGAGGTCGTGGCCGCTGACCAGCAGCGCCTTGCCCTTGAGGGGGGTGACGCGCACGGGGGTGGGCTGCGGGGTGCCGTAGGCGCCGGTATTGGCCTTGTCGAGCAGTTCCATCACGCGCAGGTTTACCTCGCCGCAGCGCATGTTGTAGCCTATCAGCTCGTCCACCGTCGGGTTCTCCCTGGCGAGGAAGTCCAGCGCCTCGTGGAAGAAGGCGTACACCTTGGGGTCCTCCTGGCCCAGTATCATCGCGTGGTCGGCGTAGGCGGCCATGCCTTTCAGGCCGTACACCAGCAGTTCCTGCAGGCCGGCGGCGTCGTCGCCAAGGGCCTTCTTGCGGGCTTCTATGCCGCGGTCGCAGGCCTCGTTAAGCAGCGCGGCCGTGCCGGCGGGGGGGACCCAGGCGGCGGGGCCGGAGAGCGGCTTGCCGCCGGTCCGCTCGTAGGCGGCGCGGGCCTTCTCCTTCACCTGCTGGCCCTTCCTTATAATGGCCTCTATGGTCGCCGCGTCGAAGTTGACGTTGGTGACCGTGGTGAACAGCGCTTCAAGAATGAAGTGGTCGGTGCCGGCGTCGCGCAGGCCGGCGCGGTGAGCGTACATCGCTATGCCCTTGGCCTGCCACAGCAGCAGGTCCTGCATCTTGGCCGTCTCCGGTTCCTTGCCGCAGACGCCCATGGTCGTGCAGCCCTGCCCTTTGGCGGTCTGCTCGCACTGGTAACAGAACATATTGCAACCCATGTTTCCCTCCTGATCTCGTTTAGTCTTCCTTTGAACTGAAACTACAAAATCTCCGAAGCCAGGGCAAGCGCAGGTCACTTCCTGCCGGCCAGTTTGGACACCTTCATCGCCAGTACGGCCTCGAAGCGGCGGTTCGTCTCCTTGAGGAAATGCCCCAGCATGCATTCCTTCTTGTGGCAGGGCCGGTCGCCCATCAGGCAGGTATCAAGGCCTATCTTGCCGTCGATCGCCGACAGGAAATCGCCCACGGAGGCCTTTTTTCCGGCGGCGGAGAGCGCGAAGCCGCCCTTGGGACCGCGCTCCGCGGCTACCAGCCCGGCGCGATCAAGCTGCTGGAGCACCTTGGAGAGGTGGTTGTAGGAGACCCCCAGGTCCTTGGCCATGGTGACGGCGGAGCAGAGGCCGCCGCGCTGGGCCATGTAGTCGGCCGCGTGCAGCGAGATGGCCGCGCCTTCCGATAATTTGAGCAGACTGTGCATCGTTCTTTCCTTCCTTCTGGCAATCTGGTATCAGTATACCAGTATAACCGCCGGCTGTCAACACCCGTTTTTCCGGAGCGGCCCGGCGGACGGCATTTTTACGTCGGGCGCGGTGCCGCGGGATTTGTGCGAAAAAAAATTAATTCGTAGAATATGCCTGTAACATTACTCCCACTTTCCAGTTCTGAGGTGCGTATGCTGAAAGCAGCCATCGTCATGGGAAGCGATTCCGACCTGGGAGTATTGTCGGCTGCCGCCAAAGTCCTCGAGCAGTTCAAGGTCCCCTTCGAAATAAAGATACTTTCCGCCCACCGCACCACGGAGGCGGCGCTCGCTTTCGTCTCCGCCGCGGAGAAGAACGGCTTCGGGGTGATCATAGCCGGCGCCGGCGGCGCGGCGCATCTGCCCGGCGTGCTCGCCGCCGCGACGCCGCTGCCGGTGATAGGCGTGCCGGTGGACGCCACGCCCATGAACGGCCTGGACGCTCTGCTCTCCATGGTACAGATGCCGGCCGGCATACCGGTGGCCACCGTGGCCGTGAACGGCGCGAAGAACGCCGGGCTGCTGGCCGTGCAGATCCTCTCGCTCGCCGAGGCCGGCCTCAGGGATGAATTTAAACGATACAGGGAAACGATGAAGCAGGAAGTGCTGGCGAAGAACGCCAGGCTGGAGAAGACAGGCTACAGGAAGTACCTTGAAGAGATGAAATAGTTCAGCGTCAAGCGGGCCGGCAGTCTACCGAAAGGAGATGAGCATGGAGCTGAAGTTGCTGCACAAGGGAAAGGTCAGGGATCTGTACGCGGCGGGGGAGAAGTATCTTCTTATAGTTTCATCGGACCGTATCTCCGCCTTCGATTTCATACTGCCCACGCCGGTGCCCGGCAAGGGCGCCCTCCTCAATAAAATAAGTTCCTTCTGGTTCGACCGGACCAGGCACATAATAAAGAACCATATAGTTTCCGCGGATATCGACGAGATCCGGCGCGCCGTGACGGCGCCGGCCGGCTTCGACTGGGAGTACATGCGCGGCCGGGCCATGCTGGTGCACCGCGCGAAGCGCGTGGATTTCGAGTGCGTGGTGCGCGGCTATATAACCGGCTCAGGCTGGAAGGAATACCTTAGGCAGGGCAGCGTCTGCGGCATAAAGCTGCCGGCCGGCCTGAAAGAGGCGCAGAAACTGCCCGGGCCCGTATTCACGCCCACCACCAAGGCCGACCAGGGCCACGACGAGAACGTCTCCTTTGAAACGATGGAGGCGGCGCTGCCCGCGGGGCTGGCCCGCACGATAAGGGAAAAGAGCATAGAGCTTTACAGGTTCGCGGCGGAGCACCTTGAACGGCGCGGCATACTGCTGGCCGATACCAAGTTCGAGTTCGGCCTGCTGGACGGCGAACTGATCCTGATAGACGAGGCGCTCACGCCCGATTCTTCCCGTTTCTGGGACGCCGCTAAGTACAAGGTGGGCACCAGCCCCGAGAGTTTCGACAAGCAGTACGTGCGCAACTGGCTGGAGGCCAGCGGCTGGGACAAGCGGGGCAACCCGCCGGAGCTGCCCGCCGAAGTAGTGCGGGGCACCCTCGAAAAATACGAGGAGGCCCTGAAAAAAATATCGGAAGCCGGGTGAACTGCAACCCGGCTTCTAAATTTTTATGGCCTTTAATGTTACTGAAAATCAGCTCAAGACCGGCACTACCGGCGGTTTGCCGGAGCAAACCCTCACGGAGGCCGAGGCTTGCGTAAGCGCCGAGGCCGAGTGAGGAGGGGCGGGCACGGTGTGCCCGACCCCGTGTTTGCGCAGGCAAGCCGCCGGGCGGGCCGCAATTCGATCAAAGGTGACGATATGATGATAGAGATCTGGACGAAGGAAAAATACGCGGGCAGCGAGGAGGCGGGGTTCATCGGGCGCATGGCCCACGCCGGGCTTAAGGTCAAGGCCGCGCGGCTGTCGCGGCTTTACCGGGTGGACGGGGACCTGAGCCGGGCGGAATTCGACCGGCTTGGCCGCGAACTGCTGGCGGACCCGGTGAGCGAGCGCTACTCGCTCAAGCCGGGGGCGAACGGTTTCAAGGGCGCCTGGCGCGTGGAGGTGTGGCTGAAGGATTCCGTCACCGACGTGGTGGGCGACAGCGTGCGCGAGGCCGTGGCCGACGTGCTCGGGCGCCGCCCGGAACGGGTGCGCTTCGGCCGGGCCTATTACGCCCTGGGCCCTTCCGCCGCCGCCATGGAAGCGGCGGTGCGCGGCACTTTGGTGAACCAGACCGTGAACCGCTTCGGGATGGAGAAGATATGAACCCCATGGAGAACTTCAACTCGCTTTCGGCGGCTGAACTCGCGGAACTGGACCGCGCCTGCGGCTGGTCGCTTAACGCCGACGAGCTCGCCGAGGTGCAGCGGCAGTTCAGGACCATGGGCCGCCAGCCCCGGCGGGGGGAACTGGAGACCATAGCGCAGACCTGGTCAGAACACTGCAAGCACAAGACCTTCTCCGGCCCGGTGGCCTACCGCGCCGGCGGCAAGGTGAAGCGCTACAAGAACCTTTTCAAAGAGACCATAGTTAAGGCCACCCGCACGCTCAATAAGAAATGGTGCCTCTCCGTTTTCACCGACAACGCCGGCATAGTGGAGTTCGGCGAGGGCGGCCGCTGGGGCCTGGCCTTCAAGGCGGAGACGCACAATCACCCCTGCGCCGTGGAGCCTTACGGCGGCGCCGAGACCGGCGTGGGCGGCGTGATAAGGGACATCCTTGGCGTGGGCCTGGGCGCGAAGCCCGTGCTGAACACCGACACCTTCTGCTTCGGCCGCCTCGACGGCAAGAAGAAACTGCCAAGGAACGCGCTGGGGCCGGAGCGCATCATGCGCGGCGTGGTGGAAGGCGTGCGCGACTACGGCAACCGCATAGGCATCCCGACGGCGGCCGGCGGCATCTATTTCGACGACGGTTACCTGCTGAACCCGCTGGTCTACGTGGGCTGCGCCGGGCTGATCCCCGCGGATAAGATAGAAAAGAAGGTCCGACCCGGCGACCTGATAGTCTGCATAGGCGGGCGCACCGGCCGCGACGGCATACACGGCGCCACTTTCTCTTCGGCGAACATCGACGAGGAGACCGGTTCCTCGGCGGTGCAGATAGGCCACGCGGTGAACGAGAAGAAGGCTCTGGACGTGCTGATGCGGGCGCGGGACCTGGGCCTCTACAACGCGGTGACCGACTGCGGCGCGGGCGGCTTCTCGTCGGCCATAGGCGAGCTGGGCTCGGAGACCGGCGCGCGGGTGCGCCTGGAGCGCGCCCTGCTCAAGGACACGCGCATAGAGCCGTGGGAGATCTGGGTGTCCGAATCCCAGGAGCGCATGATACTTTCCGTGCCGAAGGGCAAACTGAAGCGCCTGGCCGCCATACTGGACGCCGAGGACTGCGAGTACTGCGTGCTCGGCGAGTTCCCCGGCGACGGTCGGTTGCTGGTGACCTTCGGCGGCGAGCCTGTGGCGGACCTGCCTATGGAGTTCCTGCACGGCGGCGTGCCCAATTTCGAGAAGCCGGCCTCGCGCCGGCGCGTGAAGGTGAGTTCCAAAAAGCCCGCGGCCCCGGCCTATTGGGCCGGCGCGCTGAAAGCCCTGCTGGCCCATCCCAACGTCTGTTCGCGCCGCTCGGTGATCACGCAGTACGACCACGAGGTGCAGGGCGGCACCGTCGGGAAGCCGCTGCAGGGCCGCTACGGCGACGGACCCGGCGACGCGGCCGTCATCTGGCCGCAGGCCGCCACGCTGGACCCCGCCGACATGCACGGCTTCGCGGTGGGCCACGGCTTCTGCCCGGCCGTGGGGCGCATAGACCCTTACCAGATGGCGCTGCACTCGGCGGACGAGGCCGTGCGCAACCTGCTCTGCGCCGGCGCCGACGTGCGGCGCACCGCGCTGCTGGACAATTTCTGCGCGGCCAGCCCGCGCGACCCGGAGGTGATGGGCGACCTGGTGCAGGCGGCCGAGGGCTGCCTGGCCGCGGCGCTGGCCTACGGCGCGCCGTTCATCTCCGGCAAGGACAGTTTCTACAACCAGTCCCGGGACGCCGCCGGCCGCGAGTACCCCATACCGCTGTCGCTCCTGATCTCGGCGACCGCGCCGGTGAAGGACGTGCGGCGTTCGCTCACCATCAACTTCAAGGCCGCCGGCGGGGCGCTTTTCCTCGCCGGGCGCAGCCTGAAGGGGATGGGGGGATCGGTTTACAACGAGCTTAAGGACAGCGGCAACAACGCCGTGGCCGGCCTGGACCTGAAGGCGGCGGCGGCGCTTTACGAGGCCGTGCGGCGTGCCATGGAGGCCGGCTGCGTGCGCGCCGCCCACGACGTGTCGCAGGGAGGCCTGGCCGTGACGCTCTCCGAGATGGCCTTCTCCGGCGGCCTCGGCGCCGAGGTGGACCTCTCCGCGGTCGCGCGGGAGAAAGGACTCTCCGCCGTGGAACTGCTCTTCGGAGAAAGCCCGGCGCGGCTGGTCGTTGAAGTGGAACCCGGCCGCGAGGACGAGTTCCGCCGCTTCCTGAAGGGCCTGCCCGCGGCCTTCATAGGCCGCGTGGCCGGGAACACCGGCCTGGCCGTCTCCGACGGCGGCGAGCGCCTCTTCTTCGAGGATATAGATGTGCTGAAAGCCTGCTGGCAGAAGGAGCTGATATGAAGCCGAAGGTTATAGTACTGCGCGGCACCGCCACCAACTGCGACATAGAGACCGCCGGCGCCTTCCGCGAGGAAGGGGCCGTGCCGGAGCTGGTGCACATAAACCAGCTGCTCTCCGGCGAAAAGAAGGTGCTGGACTACGACATCATGGCCTTCCCCGGCGGCTTCTCCTACGGCGACGACATCTCGGCCGGCAAGATCTACGCGGTGAAGATGGCGAAGCTGCGCCGGGACTTCGAGCGTTTCATAAAGGACGGGCGGCCGGTGATAGGCATCTGCAACGGCTTCCAGATACTGGCGAAGACCGGCTTCCTGCCGGAGAACCGCGGCAACAGGCAGGTCTCCACGCTGTATACCAACGACTGCGGGCACTTCGTGGCGAAATGGGTGAAACTGAAGGTGAACAAGGCCAGCCCCTGCCTGTTCACCAAAGGCCTGCCGGACGAGATAGAACTGCCCATAGCGCACGGCGAGGGCAAGTTCATCGTCGAGGACGTAAAGGAAATGGCCGCTATAACCGGCCGCGACCTGCACGCCCTGACCTACGCGGATAACCCCAACGGCTCCATGCTGGATATCGCGGGCGTCTGCAACGCGGCCGGCAACTGCCTCGGCCTGATGCCGCACCCGGAGCGCAGCTTCTACCCTTGGCAGCACCCCGACCGCCCGGCCGCCGCCCGCGCCGCGGCCGCCGGCCGTCTTTTCTTCAGGAACGCCGTCGGGTACGCGAGGTAAATATGTGCGGAATATTCGGCATAACTGACAACAAGGACGCGGCGAAGCTGGCCTACGTCGGGCTCTTCACGCTGCAGCACCGCGGCCAGGAATCGGCCGGCATAGTGAGCGACGCCGGCGGCGCGCTGCGCCACCACGCAGGCATGGGCCTGGTGAGCGAGGTGTTCGACCGCGACACGCTGGACGCGCTGGGCGGCCGTTCCGCCATAGGCCACATCCGCTATTCCACGACGGGCTCGAGCCATATAAAGAACGCGCAGCCGCTGGTGCTGAACTCCTGCCTCGGCCCGGTGGCGGTGGCCCACAACGGCAACCTCACCAACGCCGACGCGCTTAAGGACCGCCTGCAGAAGTCCGGCGCCATCTTCCAGTCCTCGAGCGACAGCGAGGTGATACTGCACCTCGCCGCCAAGTACCGGGGGCGGGACCTGGCCGCCACGCTGGCCTCCAACCTGACCAAACTGGAGGGGGCTTACGCCTTCCTGTTCATGGCGCCGGGCCTGGTGATAGGCGCGCGCGACCCGCACGGCTACAGGCCGCTGGTGCTGGGGCGCCTGGGCCGGTCATGGATACTTTCGTCGGAGACCTGCGCCATAGACGTGGCCGGCGGCCGCTTGGTGCGCGAGATAGAGCCCGGCGAGATGGTGGTGATAAAAGGCGGCCGCGCCTCTTTCCGCCGCTTCGCCGCGCCGGCCAGGCATACGCGCTGCATCTTCGAACAGGTCTATTTCGCCAGGCCGGACTCGCTGGTGGCCGGCCGCACCGTGCAGACCGCGCGCTACGAGATAGGCGCGCGCCTGGCCCGCGAACTGGCCGGGCTCAAGGCTGACATAGTCTCCGGCGTGCCGGATTCCGGCACCGTCTACGCGCTGGGCTATTCCAAGGAGTCCGGCATACCCTACCGCACGGTGTTCATGCGCAACCACTACACCGGCCGTTCTTTCATACAGCCCGACCAGCGGCTGCGCGAGTTCACCGCCCACCTCAAGCTGGCTCCCATCAAGGACGTGATAAAGGGCAAGAGCATAGTGCTGATAGACGACTCGCTGGTGCGCGGCACCACGTCGAAGAAGATCGTGGGCAGCCTGCGCCGCGCCGGCGCGAAGAAGGTGGTTATGGCCATAGCCTCGCCTCCGATCATAGCGCCCTGCTATTTCGGCATCGACACCCCGACGCGCCGCGAGCTGATAGCCGACCGCATGAGCGTGGAGAAGATAAGGCGGTTCATAGGGGCGGACGCGCTGCATTACCTCGGCCTGGAAAGCCTCGTCGACGCCTGCGGCGGCGGTACCGACAGGAACTTCTGCGTATCCTGCTTCACCGGCAGGTATAACGGCCTCGGCAAGGGGGGCAGATGAACGTACTGATCATAGGTTCCGGCGGCCGCGAGCACGCGCTGGCCTGGAAGATAAAGCAGAGCCCGGTGCTGGGGAAGCTCCACTGCATACCCGGATCGGCCGCCATAGCCGGGCTGGCCTCCTGCCCGGAGATAAGGCAGGACGACCACGACGGGATATACGGCTACTGCCTCGCCAACGCCGTGGACCTCGTCGTGGTAGGGCCGGAGGCGCCGCTGGCCAAGGGCCTGCCCGACTTCCTGGCCGCCAAGGGCATAAAGGTGTTCGGCCCGTCGCAGCGCGGGGCCATGCTGGAGGCCTCCAAGCAGTTCGCCAAGGAATTCATGCGGCGCAACGACATACCTACGGCCGATTTCACGCCGCTCTATTCGGCGGCCGCCGCCCGCGAGAGGATAGCCGCGAACCGCCGTTACCCGGTGGTGATAAAGGCCGACGGCCTGGCCGCCGGCAAGGGGGTGCGCGTCTGCGCCGACGAGGCCGAAGCCCTCGCGGCCGTAGAGGATTTCATGGAGAAGCGCATCTTCGGCGGCTCCGGTTCCAAGGTCATAATGGAGGAGTTCCTGACCGGTCCCGAGGTCTCGGTGATGGCGCTCACCGACGGCGAGAGCGCCATGCTGCTGCCCGTTTCCCGCGACCACAAGCGCCTGAAGGACGGCGACAAGGGGCCTAACACCGGCGGCATGGGCGCCATCTGTCCGGTGCCGCTGCCCGAAGAGGACATGGAGACGATCAGGACCGCGGTAATACGGCGTTTCCTCGACGGGCTGAAGCGGGAGCGCATCCCCTACCGCGGCGTCATATACGCCGGGCTCATGCTCACCCCGGACGGCCCGAAGGTGCTGGAGTTCAACGTGCGCTTCGGCGACCCGGAGACCCAGGCCATCATGCCGGTGATAAAAAGCGACCTGCTGCCTGCGCTCTGCGCCTGCGCCGAAGGGCGGCTGGCCGGGCGCGAACTGGACCTTACCGGCGAGACCTGCGTGGCCGTGGTGGCCGCCGCCGCCGGTTATCCGGAAAGCCCCGTGACCGGGCGCCCGATAACCGGCCTTTACGACCAGCCGGCCGGCGTCCAGGTCTTCCATTCCGGGACCTCGTCGAAGGACGGGGGGTACTTCACCTCAGGCGGGCGCGTGCTGTGCGTGTCCGCCTGCGCGGCCGACGCCGCGCTGGCCCGCGGCAAGGCTTACGAGGCCATGCGCGGCATAAGATTCGAAGGCATGCAGTACCGCGGCGACATCGGGCTTTAAAGGAGAACTATGACGACCTACAAGAAGAGCGGCGTGGATGTGAAACTGGCTGACAGGTTCACCGAGTTCCTCGAGAAGAAGTCCAAGGCCATAGGCGGCTTCGCCGGCCTGCTGCCCATCCCCGAGATGAAGAAGGAGTACAGCATCGTGGCTTCCACCGACGGGGTGGGCACGAAACTGAAGCTGGCCTTCCTGCTGGACCGCCACGACACCATAGGCATCGACCTCGTCGCCATGTGCGTAAACGACCTGGTCTGCTGCGGCGCGCGTCCCATGCTCTTCCTCGACTACTACGCCACAGGCAAGCTCGACCTCGCCCGCTCCAAGAAGATCATAAACGGCATCATGGAAGGCTGCCGCCAGGGCGAGTCGGTGCTGCTAGGAGGCGAGACCGCCGAGATGCCGGGTTTCTACGCTCCCGGCGAGTACGACCTCGCCGGCTTCTCCGTCGGCATCGTGAAGAACTCCGAGGTGCTCGACGGACGCAAGGTGCGCCCCGGCGACATCCTCGTCGGCCTGCCGTCCACCGGCTTCCACTCCAACGGCTTCTCGCTGGTGCGCAAGGTGCTCGACGACAAACGCCTCCTTAAGAAATACGCCGCCCGCCTGCTGACGCCCACGAAGATCTACGTTAAGGACGTGAACCGCCTGCGCGCCGCTCTGAAGAAGAAAGGCCACGACGTGACCGCCCTGGCCCACATAACCGGCTCCGGCATACCCGGCAACCTCCCGCGCGTGCTCCCCAGGACCATGGGCGCCGTTGTGATAAAGGGCTCCTGGCAGGTGCCGGGCATCATGCGCGAGGTGCAGCGCCTCGGCGATATTCCCGAGCGCGACATGTGGGATTCCTTCAACATGGGCCTCGGCATGATAGCCGTCATGCGCCCGGCCGCCGTGCCCACCGCGCTCAAGACCTTGAAGGGCGCCGTGGTGATAGGCGAGGTCGTCAAAGGCCGCAACGAGGTTTTGTTCAAGTGAGACTTTCAATGTATACACCGGGAGACGGCCGGTGCCGGATAAGCAAAACCGTCACGGAGGCCGAGGCTTGCGTAAGCGACGAGGCCG
>ERZ1645187.5044-NODE-5044-length-10422-cov-4.813639_pt1 | contig 10422 bp, 11 predicted proteins | sample MGYA00575352_ERZ1645187 | MGnify/ENA primary metagenome ERZ1645187 (study PRJEB40837, sample SAMN11349314) | freshwater sediment metagenome | isolation source: river sediment | host: Sediment | place: India: Wazaribad , New Delhi | collected 2017-02-21 ...
GTCTGCCTGAGCCACAGTTTGAGGGACAGACCAAAGAGACTCTGGGGACACCGCAGGTTCGCCTAGTCGTGTCACGCGTAATCTCGAAGTGGCTGAGGACAAACTTGCGAAGTCTGGACGTGCCGACAAACAGGAGAACCAGGCACTAGTTGAGAAGCTGGCCGGTGAAATGAAGGCGCGCACGTCTGCACGGCTTCACAAGGAAATCTCACGACGCAAGAATGCACTGGAGACTTCATCGCTACCCGCCAAGCTTGCAGACTGCCGCACGACTGACGTTGCGCGTAGCGAACTGTTCATCGTTGAAGGTAACTCTGCACTGGGAACAGCCAAGGCTGCGCGTTCGTCCGAGTTCCAGGCGCTGTTCCCAATTCGAGGGAAAATTCTCAATGTCCAGAAGGCATCCACTTCCGACATGTTGGCAAATGTTGAGTGCTCAAGCTTGATCCAAGTGATCGGAGCTGGCTCTGGTCGAACATTCGACATTGATGCTGCGCGCTACGGGAAGATCATTCTCATGACGGATGCCGATGTTGACGGAGCACACATTCGCACGTTGCTCCTTACCCTGTTCTTCCGCTATATGAGACCACTCGTCGAGGCCGGACGTGTGTTCGCGGCCGTTCCGCCTCTCCACCGGATCGATGTTCCGGGCCGCGGCAGAGCGAAGCCGGAGATTATCTACACCTATTCTGAGTCGGGCCTGCACGAGGAGCTGCGGAAGCTGTCGCAGCAGCGTAGAAAGTACAAGGAACCAATCCAGCGTTACAAGGGGCTCGGAGAGATGGATGCCGACCAACTTGCCGAGACCACCATGGATCCAGGCTCGCGACGTCTGCGCAGGGTAACCCTGGGAGATGAAGCAGCTCTGCGCGAAGCTGAGAGCGTTTTTGAGCTGCTCATGGGCTCAGTTGTCGCACCGCGAAAGCAGTTCATAGTGGACGGTGCACGCTCCGTAGTTCGTGACCGAATTGACGCCTGAGAGGGCCCGACTGGACGTAGCCACTTCACCGCAACGTGTCTTCTTCAGCCTTCCAGGTCGCCATCCTGCAGGATATGGCTCTCAATGCGATATTGTGTGTCGGTGAGCGTTGACCGCATGAAGTTACCCCTACAACACGTAGGGGTCGTCTGGGAACACCTGAAGCCGACACATGCCGACCAGCTGGCAGAACTCTTGGCCCTCGTTGAGGAGTCTGAGGGCGTGCCCTACAGGACCTCCCGTACGGAGATCGACGACATGTTTTCGAGATCTGAAGACAACTGGTCGGGGGTTGTTGGTTTCGACCGAAATGGGAGCGGAAAGATGCTCGCCTTCGGATATGTGGGGATCAGCCGAGATGGTTTAGAACAGGCAGTTTGCCAAGGGGGAGTTGATCCTTCCAGCCGCGGTATCGGCATCGGATCGTCGCTATTGGAATGGCAGACAAAGGCTGGTGCGAAACTGGTACAGTCCCACTTCGGCCGTGGTCGAGGACGGCTTACCCACACGATCCACGAGCGTAACTCGGAGTTCCTCGCGGTGCTTGAGTCTCTAGGGTACGTGTGGGAGGGTAGCGCCACCGAGCTACGGATTCCCGTTCGACGTTGGTGCCGACCGAAGACACTTCCAGCGCTCCTTGACATCGTTCCGTGGGCACCTGAGCTGGATGATGGCACTCGACGAGCATTCAATCTTGTAAACGGGGAGATCTCCCAGCAGTCGCTTCGCGCATCCAAGTCCGACTGGGCAGAGATCAATGCTGGGATTCGCAGGGACTGGTCGTTCGTTGCGCTCAACAAAGAGGGCGATCGGCCTAGGGTGAGTGGGTTTATTTCGGTTGGTGGCTATGAGCAGGACTGGGAGGCCCTAGGCTGGCGTGAGGGAGTTCTGCAGATTGTTGCGGCCCTTGACACCAACACTCGTGACAGTGTCCTTGAAGCACTCATCGATGCGAGCGTGGGAGCACTGCTCGAGGCCGATGTCGACAAGATGAGCGTGACGCTGGATCCGACGCAGGATGAAGCGACGATGAAGTTCTACAGGGACAGAGGCTTCGAAGTCTCTGCGTGGTTCCACACGTACTCGAAGCCTCTGGATTCTGGAGCAGAGAACTAGCCACAAGTCGCTAGTTAGCCGATGGCCTCAATCACCGAAGCTACTGCCACGCCTGACGCATCACGCTTCCCAAGCTCGGAGGGGAGCGCCACCGGTGTCCCCGCTGCACTTGTCGCTACCGGGCGGAACCCACCGGCCCATGCCAGCCTGAGGTGGCCCTCATCCTTGAGGAATCGGTGGCAGCGCACGCCCATGGTTGCCCGACCTTTTGCGGGGTACTCGGCAAGTGGAGTTAGCTTTGCGGTCCCCGGAACCGTTCCGGGAAGGCCATCTTTCGGCTCGGTGACCGTGGCAACAACTGCGGTGGGTGTCTCTTCAACTGCGGCAAAGAAGATTGCCTCGTCATTGCTAGCGAGTTTGATCCCGGCCATTCCCGCGGCCGGACCTCCCTGGGGGCGTACCGTGTCGATGGGGAACTTAAGTAGTTGTGCTGACCGGGTCAAGAAAACTCCAAAATCAGTTGCCTGACTATTTGAAGCGCCCACCACCCGATCGTCCTCGTCCAGTTTTACTACCGGCCAGATATCTCTATTGGTCGGCCAGTCGGGCTTCACCCTCTTAACGATTCCCTTGCGCGTCCCCAGGGCAAGCACCTTGGAAGCGTCATCAGAAACGACAGCCATCGCCTCAACGTCGCGCCCAAGTGAACCGCTAACGATATCCGCTAGCGCAACGGTTCCCGCAAGGGACTGGCCGAGGTCGGAGCGGACGAGGGCGGGTAGAACCTCGACTGGGATGCGGTGCGCGTTCCCATCCGAAGTTAGCACCACAACTTGCCCGCGGGTCGTTGTAGCACCCCACGACCGCCACGAGTCGCTTGCGTCGCTCTCGGGGTTCGCCGGTGGCTGCTCTCCAGGAATCCTTGCGATTCCCCCCGAGGGCGTGAGCACGACAATGCAGGGTTCATCGGCGATCTCAAGGTCTCCGCCACTAGCAGAAGCACCGACGGGCACCGCGTCATCGGAGAGGAGAACGGTGCGCCGCGGTGATGTGACAGCCGCCGCGGTCTCTTGAAGGTCATCCGCGACCTTCTGTTCTAGGAGCGTGCGCGAGGATGCGATTGCGCGAAGTTTGTCCAAGTCAGACTCAAGTTCGTCCCGCTCGTTCTCCAGCTCGATGCGGGAAAACTTTGTGAGCCGTCGCAAACGTAACTCAAGGATGTAGCGTGCCTGCACTTCGGAGAGATCGAAGGCGAGTTGCAGGCGCTCACGAGCCTCTTCGGCGTCCCCGGATGAACGAATGATGGCGATAACGTCATCGATATCCAGAATCGCTCGCAGAAGGCCCTGGACTAGGTGAAGCCGCTCTTCCTTGCGTGAGATCAAAAAATGAGTGCGTCGAAGGGTGACATCAATTCGGTGAGCGATGAACACCTGCAACATGTCGGCAAGCGTCATTGTCTTGGGTTGGCCATCAACAAGTGCAACCGCGTTGGTTGCGAATGATTCTTCAAGTGGCGTGTACTTGTACAGTAGCGCCAAGACAGATTCGGGGTTGAAACCGTTCTTCACGTTGATGACTAAGCGCAGTCCGTGCTCGCGATCAGTGAGGTTTGTGACTGCCGAGATGCCTTTGATTTTGCCGGAGTTGACGCTGTCTTTGATGCGCTCGATGACTCGCTCGGGGCCGACCATGTACGGCAGCTCAGTGACAACAATGCCCATCTTACGCGCGGAAACACGCTCCATAGTTGCCTTTGCGCGTACTTTGAAAATCCCCCGCCCAGTCTCGTACGACTCTTTTACCGCTGCAAGGCCAGGAATGATGCCGCCACCGGGGAAGTCGGGCCCGGGAACGAAGCGCATCAGATCTTCTGTCGTGGCCTGGGGGTTCTTGAGCAGGTAGAGGGCAGCGCGGAGCGTCTCAGCCGGGTTGTGTGGTGGGATTGAGGTCGCCATGCCAACCGCGATGCCTGATGCCCCATTCACCAGAAGTGATGGGAAGTCAGCGGGCAACACTTCGGGCTGTTGGAATTGGTTGTCGTAGTTGGGAACAAAATCGACTGCGTCCTCGTTCAGACCGCTGGTGAGAAGTGCGGCCGAGGGCGCCAGCCGGGCTTCTGTGTACCGGGCTGCGGCAGGGCCATCGTCAAGTGAGCCGAAGTTGCCGTGACCATCGACCAGTGGGAGGCGAAGGTTGAAGTCTTGCGCGAGCCTGACCAGTGCATCATAGATTGGCGCATCTCCGTGGGGGTGCAGCTTCCCCATCACCTCGCCGACGACCCTCTGCGACTTCACGTGTCCGTGACTGGGCGACAACCCCATCTGCTGCATCTGGTAGATAATGCGTCGCTGAACTGGTTTCAGGCCGTCTCTCGCATCCGGTAGGGCCCTTGCGTAGATGACCGAGTAGGCATATTCCAAGAAAGAGTCACGCATCTCTACGGAGACGTCTACCTCATCGATTGAATGCTCTTCATTCTTGCCGACCACGTTAATTGCCATGGGGGACATTATTGTGGACTTTAGAGGTTCTACCGACCACCCACGCTAACGGAGGGCAAAACAGCAATGATTGGATTCGACAAGATCCGCCAATCTGGGTTCCATGCGGACTTGATTGAGAGGCTCGTCAAACAGGTGAATGGGGGACAGATACCCTCCCACAACCTGTTTCTGCTTGAAACGACCTTCGATGATGACTCAGTCTTCCGGCATTTTGACTACCTGGGGTTGTCCGGTGCGCTACTGACTTCAATCCATATTGACGAGCTGGCGGCCGGAGCCCGCTGGTATATGAACTTGCTCCCGGTTCGTCACGTCACAGGTCTTGAGGTGGCACAGGTTGCGCTTCCCCTGCAGCCCGCCGATAAGGATGTACCAGCTGCCACACATGGTGACGCCGGTGACGACAATCACGAAGTGGGGTTGACCGTCGTAGTGTCGTCCTCCAGCCAACGCTCCTTGGAGCTGGAGCCGTTGCGCTGTGATGACCCGGCGTGTACCGCCGATCACGGGTACGTCGGAGGAGGGAAAGATGAGGGCCTGGTGATGACTTTCGGGGCGCAGTCTGCCAGTTCAAACGAGGACGATGCGATGGAGTTTGTTGCCGCACTATCCACCGCCATGACGCTATGACCGCCCAGTACATTCCGGGTCAAGTTGAGGGTGGCAGAGAAGGGCTTCCTCCGGGGGTGCAGGCGCCTGTTCCACCGCCGCCACTGTGGATCGGAAGCATCATGAGCGCTGCCGCCCATGCTGGCACCGAGGGTGCCTTCGCTGGTGCTGGGGGTGCTTCCAGTGCTGCTGAGTCTTTTGGATTAACCACCGGAGAGCCGGTGATTGTCATTCTTGTGGATGGTTTGGGGTACAACCAACTTCTGGGCCACCTGGGTCACGCTCCAACGTTACGCGGGCTCACAAACCGCCCCGTCGCAGCTCAGACATGTGCGCCCTCGACAACTGCGGCTGCCCTAACTTCCCTGGCTACCGGAAAACTACCCGGGGAAACCAGGATGGTCGGATATTCCGTCAGACATGGATCAGGAGTGATGAACCTGCTTCAGTTTGCCGAGGGCGTTGACGGGGCGACTTGGCAGCCTGAAGAGACAGTTTTTGAAGCAATGGCAAGCCAGGGGTTTGAAAGCGTAGTCGTTACGGACCAGAGGTTCATCGGAACGGGACTCACGCATGCTGCCATGCGAGGTGCCAGGTTCGTTGGAGCGAAGGAGCTCGGTAGCAGATTCCGCTGCGCTGGCGCGGAGGTTCGCAAGCACGTTCCTCTCACGTATGTGTACTGGTCAGGGATCGATAAGGTCGGGCATAAGTACGGGCCGAACTCTCGAGAGTGGGCAGAAGCCCTTGAAGACTTCGACGCTGAGCTTGGAGCATTCCTAAGTACAGTGGATGGCACAGCCCAGGTCATCTTGACCGCAGACCACGGAATGGTTGAGGTTGACTTACGCGTGGACATTGCACGCATCGCGGAGCTGTCACGAGGTGTCGAGGTGCTTGCGGGGGAGGGGCGCGCGGCTCACGTTCACGCGGAGCGGGGAGAGGAGCGTGCTGTCGAAGAACGTTGGCGCAACTTCTGGGAGGACAGGGCCTGGATCTTCAACCGAGAAGAAATCCCCGCCATAGTAGGATCTGGGCCCGGATGTGACCTCATCGGGGATCTGCTGGTGATGCCGAAGGGAGACGCTGTCGTGGTCGACTCCCGGTCTCAGACAGCGTCGTCAATAGCGATGCCCGGAGTACACGGTTCCCTGACGAAAGTTGAGATGGAAATTCCCGTGTGGCGACTGGTTTAGGCCGCCTTAGTCTCCACGCGAGCCGAAGACAATCTCATCCCATGAAGGCATGGGGGTCCGGCCGCGCTTCTTGTTGGTTTCTGCACTCTTGACTACGGGAAGATCTCGGTCAGCGATGGGTTCCGCAGTGAGTTCGAGCTGCTCCTGAGACTCAGAGGAGTCTAGTGACTCAGAATCATCCCGGCTGGGTTCTGGACTAGCCGCACCGGCAGTGGCCCCTTCAGCGTGGGTCTCGGCAGGGAGCGAAGCGGAATCATCGGGTCTCAGAACAGGCACCAGAGGGACCGTGTCGAGATGTTCTTCATCATTCTCAAAGCCCATCATCACCGGCTGCCTTCGGCCACGTGCAGCACTGAGGCGCTTCAAGAGTTGTTCCTGACGGTCTAGGAGGAGATCTCCTGTATCACTGACAGGCTCGATCGTCGCAGAAGCCACCGGCGCAAAGAGGGCGCGCACAGGCTCTGGCTTACGTGCGGACTCAGTCAGACTACGGGCCGCATCATCGGCGGCTGCGGCAGTATTGGTGAGGTCGGAGAGGGTCCAAGTAGCAGACTTTTCGACTTCATCCTCAATGAAAACAACAGAGACCTCCCACGCCGAGTTACCGCGCTTCGCAGCCTGCCAGGAGAGCTGGTCGGTGTCGACACCGCGTTCTGCTAGCCGATCGACAACGAGTTCGCCAAGCCTTGGCCCGTCTGTATCGGAACCAACTGGAGAAGCCAACGCTAGGTCGATCGACCGGAGGATCTCAGCTCGCACCGGGCCTTCAAACCTCCGAATGCGCTCAATGTCCGTGTTGGTTTGTGCAGCGATTTGTGCGGGTGAGACACCTTCCCTGAGGAAGGCTTGAATCTCACGGGGTGTAATGCGGCGCACTGGCTCGTCTTCAACTGGCTCGAGAGTCGCGCCTCGGATTACTGCGGCGGTGAGGTTCTCTGTTAGCGCAGCCGCATACTTGCGTCCGTCCTCGTCCACAAAAAGAAGCGCGTCGCTTTCAGCATCACGTCCCACAAACTCAAGAACAATCATCTGGGCCACCTTTCCAACCCAATGGTGCCAAACTAACGGGCAAGATTGCGGATGCTATGGGGCGTGTTCGGATAGCAGATGGAAACATGGCCCCAGAGGTGTTAGTATCCCCGCGGTTGCCCCTATAGGTTTACCAAGACACGACAGGGTCGCGAAAGGACAATAATGGCCACTGACTACGATGCTCCTCGCAAGTCTGAAGAGGATCTTTCAGAGGACTCAATTGAAGAACTCAAGTCCCGTCGTTCCGATATCGGATCGAATGATGTGGACGAAGATGAGAATGAGGCGGCAGAAAGCTTTGAGCTCCCTGGTGCCGACCTCTCCAAAGAGGAGCTCACCGTGCTGGTTGTACCCGCACAGGAAGATGAGTTCACCTGCGTTTCTTGCTTCTTGGTGAAGCATATTTCGCAGCTCTCCCCAGAAAGCGATCCGGGTGCACCTATGTGCCTGGATTGCGTTGCTTAAGAAGGCGCCGAATGGCATTTTTTCGCCGTAAGGCAAAACAATCCGCAGGGGCTGACAAAGCTGAAGCCGAGGGCACGTATGAGGAGCTAGAAGAAGACGCGGAAGTTGCGCTGCGTGGGCCTAGGGATTCTGGTGGATCCCCTGTTCCGTCCGGGTACGTCGACCTCGGGGCGCTCTATGTACCTAGGCTTCCTGGCCTTCAGTTGCGAGGAAAATTCGAAGCCGACAAGACCACTCTCTTTCGGATGCTGCTTGTGCTTGGGACGTCAGGAGTGACTGTTAGCGTTGCTGCCGCACCAAAGTCTGGCGGCGCCTGGAGCGAACTCTCAGACCAGATCGAGACTTCGATTGTCTCAGCAGGTGGAGTTGTGGAGCGACAGGTTGGTCCTTACGGCACGGAGCTTCACGCTAAGGTTGCGGCAGTACTTCCCGACGGAACACGCGGGTTCTCGCCACTGAGGATTATCGGTGTCGAAGGTCCTCGATGGGTGGCTCGTCTCGATGTCGCAGGGGCTGCGGCCGGAGGGGATGAGGCACAGATGGCTGCTTGTGAGCAGCTAATCGATCAACTGATTGTCCACCGTGGCGATTCTCCAAGAATCCGTTTTGAGGTCCTACCACTCACGTTGCCCAAGGATACGGCTGCGGTCGATGGACCTCGGTAGTCTCGCGCGAAGGCTCTTCCCAACGGGGAGCGCCGCGAGCGTGCAGACTCAGCAAGTAGATCCTCTTGCCGCGTGCACACTGGTCCCGGAGAGGCAACCAATCTCCTCGTGCATTCCTCGCCGGAGGTCCACCGTCGCTGGTCTGGTAAGAGAAGTCAGTTCGGTCGAGGTCGATGGTTCGACCTCGGTAGTAGTAGTTATCGAAGATGAACAGGGCGATAATTTGACCGCTGTCTGGCACGGCCGGAGAGAGCTTCCGGGTATTGGTGCCGGGACGGCTCTCGCGCTGACCGGTACCGTGACAGAGGTGAAAGGGATCAAGAAAATGCTCGACCCCTCGTACACGATCATTAGCCCCAACTTGAAATCGTAGTTTTCCAAGCACTAGAGAGAAGGTGGAGTTGTGGCAATTGAGGAGCCGACCGGCCTCCAAGAGAGCGTCCTGCACACTAGCTCCCCGACGGCGGGTAAGGGCTGGGCGGCCCAACTTGATAACCAGGATTTCTCCATCGCCGAATCAATTGGTGGGTGGCGGGGAGCTGTCGAGTCGCTGCTTCCCGGACTAGTTTTTGTGGTGGCCTACGTGGTCACGCATAGCCTGGTGTGGCCATTGGCCCTTTCAGGCGGGATCGCCGCCATCTTCATCATCGTGCGGCTCATCCAGCGAACGTCCATTACCCAGGCATTCACCGGGATGTTCGGAGTAATCATCGGTGTTGTCTGGGCGGCTCTTTCCGGGCGAGCAGAGAACTACTTCGCCTGGGGCCTAATCACGAATGCCGCCTTCTTGGTCGCGATGGTGGTTTCGCTCATTGTGCGCAGACCTGCTCTGACCTTGCTTATGCAGCTCCTTGTCGGACTCCCGGACGATTGGAAGTCAACGTCATGGGCACCTCTGCTCCGCAAGCGGGGTGCCTACGCGACCTGGGTGTGGGTCGCAGTCTTTGGCCTGCGGCTTGCAGTCCAAGCACCCCTCTACTTTGGCGGCAATGTTGTCGGCCTCGGCGTACTGAAGCTGGTCATGGGCCTGCCACTTTTTGCTGTTGCAGGTTGGGTGACATGGATCCTTCTGCGTGGGATCGTGCCGAAGTCTGACCAGGGAGAATCCGAGCAGAGTGGAGAAGATGCCGGTAGCAATCCCGCCGAAATCTCCGGCTAGGACACCAGCTCTTCAAGTGCAGCGAGCTCTTGGTCAGAGTTTCGTCCACAAATGATGATCAGCTCATCACCGGCGGCAATCTCTTGTACTTGAGCCGGAGAGATCGGTTCGCCACTGCTGACAATGGCAGCAAGAATTAGTCCTTCAGGCATAGGTATGACTGATGGGGACGCGCCAACGATGGCAGATCCGCGGGGTACCTCGATCTGATAAACCGAGGTGGAACTGCTTCCAATTGCTAAGAGCCCGACCATCTCGCCCACGGACACTGCTTCTTCTACAAGGGTTGTGAGCATCCGTGGTGTCGAGGCCAGCACATCGACCCCCCAGCTTTCGTCGTACATCCATTCGTTGGCCGTGTGATTGGCGCGGGCAATAACCTGCGGAACGCCAAACTCTGTTTTTGCGAGGAGGGACACCACTAGGTTCACCTTGTCGTCGCCGGTTACGGCAGCGATTGCATCGGCATCGCGTGCTCCCGCTTCTTCCAGTTGAGTTGGGGAGCATGCGTCTGCGAGTACCCAGTCCGCATCGGGAACCAATGAGACCTTGATTGAGTCGGGATCATGGTCAACGATCACAACATCGTGGCCGTGTGTGATTAGCTGTGTCGCGATCGAACGGCCGACGGCACCGGCTCCTACGACAAGAATCCTCACTTTGGTGCACTCCCTTTCAGAGCAGCTGTGGGCGGGGGGGAAGTGAGAGTGTCGCGGACCTCCGCAGCCTGCGTGCCAATGACCCCAATGAACAA
>ERZ1645187.5045-NODE-5045-length-10421-cov-48.755451_pt1 | contig 10421 bp, 3 predicted proteins | sample MGYA00575352_ERZ1645187 | MGnify/ENA primary metagenome ERZ1645187 (study PRJEB40837, sample SAMN11349314) | freshwater sediment metagenome | isolation source: river sediment | host: Sediment | place: India: Wazaribad , New Delhi | collected 2017-02-21 ...
TGTCGGCGACCAAGGCGATTCTGGAGCGGCCCGACACGATCATCGTCGCCACCGTGTCGGCGATTTACGGGCTGGGCGATCCCGACTGGTACATGAAGATGATCCTGCACCTGGTGCGGGGCGAGAAGGTGGACCAGCGTGCCATCCTGCGCCGGCTGGCCGATTTGCAGTACACCCGCAACGATCTGGAACTGGCGCGCGGGACGTTCCGGGTGCGCGGCGAAATCATTGATATCCATCCCGCTGAATCCGATCAGGAGGCGCTGCGGGTGGAGTTGTTCGACGATGAAATCGAGTCGCTCAGCCTGTTCGATCCGCTCACCGGCAGGATTTCCCGCAAGCTTCCGCGCTACACGGTTTATCCCAAGAGCCACTACGTCACCCCGCGCGAGCAGCTTTTACAAGCGGTGGACCGGATCAAGGACGAGTTGCGGGAACGGCTGAACGAACTCCATGCCGCCGGCAAGCTGCTGGAAGCGCAGCGGCTGGAGCAGCGCACCCGCTTCGATCTGGAAATGATCCTGGAACTGGGCTATTGCAGCGGCATCGAGAACTATTCCCGCTACCTGTCGGGCCGCGAGGCGGGCGAAGCGCCGCCAACCCTGTTCGATTACCTGCCGCCGGACGCGCTGATCTTCATTGATGAAAGCCACGTCACCGTGCCGCAACTGGGTGCGATGTACAAAGGCGACCGCTCGCGCAAGGAAACCCTGGTCGAGTACGGCTTCCGGCTACCGTCGGCTCTGGACAACCGGCCGTTGCGCTTCGACGAATTTGAGCGGCTCAGTGGCCAGACCGTGTTCATTTCCGCCACGCCGGGGCCGTTCGAGTTGGAGCATTCCAGCGGCGCGGTGGTCGAGCAGGTAGTACGGCCCACCGGGCTGGTGGACCCCCAAACCGAGGTGCGCCCGGCCCTGCATCAGGTGGACGACCTGCTGGGCGAAATCCGCGAGCGGGTGGAGCGCCAGGAACGGGTGCTGGTTACCACCCTGACCAAGCGCATGGCTGAGGATTTGACCGGGTATCTGGCCGAAAACGGGGTGAAGGTGCGCTACCTGCACGCCGATGTGGAGACGGTGGAGCGGGTCGAGATCATCCGCGATCTGCGGCTGGGAAAATTCGACGTGCTGGTGGGCATCAACCTGCTGCGGGAAGGGCTGGATTTGCCCGAGGTCTCGCTGGTGGCGATTCTCGACGCCGACAAGGAAGGCTTTCTGCGCTCCGACCGTTCGCTGATCCAGACCATCGGCCGCGCTGCCCGCCACCTGCGCGGCAAAGCGATCCTTTATGCCGACCAGATCACCGGCTCGATGCGGCGGGCGCTGGACGAGACCGACCGCCGCCGCGCCAAGCAGCACGGCTACAATCAGGCGCACGGCATCACCCCGCGCGGCATCCAGAAAGCAGTGGCCGATATTCTGGAAGGCGCCTATTCCCATCCCGGCGCGCCGCTGCCCGTGGCGCAATATGCCCAGGTCGCCGAGGAAACCGCCGCCTACGCCCATGAATCCCCAGCGGCGCTGGCCAAGAAGATCAAGCAGTTGGAACAGGCCATGTACCGCCATGCCCGCGATCTGGAATTCGAGGAAGCGGCCAAGTTGCGGGATGAGATTCAGCGGATTCGACAGTTCGGATTGGGGGTTCCGGTTGGTGAGTAGCGCGCAGGTTGAGTGAGGAACGAACCCTGACAAGCAAAACCTGAGAATCTTCACCGGGTCCATGCCGTGGTCACGGATGACCATACGGGGAACATCTTAATCATTGCCCGTTCCAAGACGGCGATGTCGTTATCATCAGGTTATTCGTTCGCCAAGCCCCTCTCGAACTTTCGAAATTTGGAAGATTTAACACCCGCCGGGCTGCCCCGGCCTCAGCGACAAAATCGGGAAAAATGATGACTTCGAAATCCCCGTTTCACCTGCCCAACTCGCTGCGGATGGGACTGCTCATCGCCGCGCTGGTCGGCCTGCTGATCAGCGCGCTGGCCTGGTTTCAGATCGAACGCGAACGCCGCAACGATCTGGAGGAGATGGACCGCCGCGCCTACGTGATCGCCCATCAGATGGCTTATCCGGCGCAAGTCGCGTTGCAACTGCCAGACAGCGAGGCTGTGACCGCGTTCGGCTCGATGCTGGAAGGCTACCGGCGCCTGATTGGTCTGGCGGTTTACCGCACCGATGGCCGGCTGGTCGCCGCCGGTAAGGGCGTCGCCGATTTTACCGACCTGTTGCAGCAGGCGGTCGGCCAGACCCTGGCGGAAGCGAAGGATACCGTCGCAACTCGCCGCACGGCCGATGCCCACATTCACCTGCTCGTTTCGGTGATTCGCGCGCCGGATGGCGAGCCGCAGGGCGCGCTGGCGGTGCTGCACGATCTGGTGAGCCTGGACGAGCGGGCGACGCACCGGCAGGCGCAGTTCGGGTTCTGGATCGGGTTCATCGTGTTGTCCCTGTTGTTCCTGACCGTGGCCGGCGCCTGGCTGCTGTACGACCGGCCGCTCAACCGGCTGGCGGAATGGATGCGGCAATTGCGCACCGGCGACGCCGCCGAAGCGCCGCCCATCGCCTTGCCCGTGGCGCGGCTGGTTAGCGAAAGCGACCGATTGGCGGCTTCATTCCGCGCCGCCCGCTCGGCCCATCAGGCGCAGGCGCGGGCGGTGGTGCGCGCCGACAACATCTGGTCCCGCGACCGGTTGCGCGCCCATGTCGTGGACTGCTTGCGCGGCGGCCAACTGCTGGTAGTCAGCAACCGCGAGCCGTATATGCACGAACTGCGCGATGGCAAGCCCCGGCTGATCATGCCCGCCGGTGGGCTGGTGACGGCGCTGGACCCGGTGCTGCAAGCCTGTGGCGGGGTCTGGGTCGCGCACGGTTCCGGCGAGGCCGACCGCCAGATGGCCGATGCGCAAGGTCGCCTGGCGGTGCCACCGGAAGATCCCACCTATACCCTGCGGCGGGTGTGGCTGAGCCGGGAAGAAGAGCAGGGGTATTACTACGGCTTCGCCAACGAGGGGCTGTGGCCGCTGTGCCACCTGGCCCACGAGCGGCCGATCTTCCGGGCCAGCGACTGGGAGCACTACGTTCGCGCCAACCGGCGGTTCGCCGATGCGGCGCTGGAAGAAGCTGGCTCCGACCCGGCGGTGGTGCTGGTGCAGGACTATCAGATGGCGCTGGCGCCGCGTTTTCTGAAGGAGAGCCGCCCCGATCTGGCGGTCGGTATTTTCTGGCACATCCCCTGGCCCAATCCGGAGGCGTTCCGCATCTGCCCCTGGGCGCCGGATTTGCTGCGCGGCCTGCTGGGCGCCGACCTGATCGGCTTCCACCTCCAGCAGCATTGCAACAATTTCCTCGACACCGTGGACCGGATGATCGAGGCGCGGCTGGACTGGGATCACTTCGCCGTGGAATTGCAGGGCCACGTCTCGCGGGTGCGGCCCTTCCCGATCAGCGTCGAAAGCTGGGCCGAGCGCCATGTCCTGGCTGGCGCGGAACTGGAACAGCAAATCGCCGATCTCCGGGAACGGTACGAGCTGGGCGACCTGCGCCTCGCGGTCGGCGTGGATCGGATTGATTACACCAAGGGCCTGACCGAGCGGTTCCGCGCCGTGGCCCGGTTTTTCGAACGCAGCCCGCAGTACCGGGAAAAATTCACCTTCGTGCAACTGGGGGCGCCCAGCCGCACCCACATCCCCCGCTACCGCAACTACATCAACGAACTGGAGGCGCTGGCCGACGACATCAACTGGCGCTTCCAGACCGAGTCCTGGAAACCGATTCGCTTCCTGGTCGGGCATCACGACGGCGTCACGGTGCACGCCTTCCTGCGCATGGCCGAGATCGGCGTCGTCAGTTCGCTGCACGACGGCATGAACCTGGTGGCCAAGGAATTCGTCGCCGCCAAACCGGACCTGGACGGGGTGCTGATTCTGTCCGAATTCGCCGGCGCGGCCCGCGAACTGAGCGACGCGCTGATCATCAATCCCTACGATACCGAGCAGTTCGCCGAGGCGATTCGGCGGGCGCTGGAAATGCCGCCGGACGAGCGCGAGGCGCGAATGAGGCGGATGCGGCGGCAGGTGGAGGAAAACAACATCTACCGCTGGGCCGCCAATTTCCTGGCCGATCTGACTGCCGTGCCGATTTCGAATCCGCCCACCCAGGAGGCCGCCTGATGTCGCCAGCCAACGCTACGATTCTCGAACGCCTGCTCACCGCCTACCAGCGCGGCGAGCGGTTGGTGCTGGTGTTCGACTATGACGGCACGCTGACCCCGCTGGTCGCGCATCCCCGCCTGGCGCACCTCGATCCTGACCTGCGCGACGTACTGGCCCGGCTGGCGGCCACGCCGCGCGTTACGGTGGGCGTGGTCAGCGGCCGGGGACTGGATGATCTCATCGGCATGGTCGGTCTGGAGGGGCTGAACTATGGCGGCTCCACCGGCCTGGAACTGGAACTGGCCGGGGAGCGCCGCATTCCCATCGAAGTGTTGGCAAGCCGGCCGCTGCTGAATCGGCTGACCGGCGCGACCGAACGCCGATTACCGGCCTATCCCGGCGCCTGGGTGGAAAAAAAGCCGTTCGGCTTTACCGTCCACTACCGGCAACTGGCGCCGGAGCGGATCGAACCGCTGCGGGCTGAAATAGCGGCCTTGCTGGAACCGCATGCCGCCGACCTGCACGTGCTGGACGGACCAATGGCCATCGAGGTGGTGCCGGCCATCGAGCGGGACAAGGGCACAGCGTTGCGGGCCATCGTCGCCCACAGCGGCAATGAACCGGCGACCGTGTTGTACGCCGGCGACGCCGCCAATGACACCCATGCGTTGGCCGCAGCGGCGGAACTGGGTGGCATCGCGCTCGGAGTTGGCCCGGAACCGCCAGCGGTTGCGAACTATCGCCTGCCCGACCCCGCCGCCCTGACCGAACTGCTGGTCGGGCTGGCGGGCGCCCTGACTACCACCCATCAAATGTAAGTATTCACCCCCTCCCCCCAACCCCCTCCCGCGAGGGGAGGGGGAGTTCAGCAACTCACTGTTGCGCAAGACTCCCTACCCCCTTGTGGGGGAGGGTTGGGGTGGGGGGTGAACAGTTGCTTCCTTGTGGATGAAGGAGACCAGCATGACCCTTAAGCAAAAGCACTGGACCGGTGTAGACGATCCGCGCTGGTACCAGGACGCCATCGTCTACCAACTGCACGTCAAGGCGTTCGGCGACAGCAGCCAGGATGGCATCGGCGATTTCCGGGGTCTGATCCAGCGGCTGGACTATCTCCAGGAACTGGGGGTGGATACCCTGTGGCTCATGCCCTTTTATCCTTCGCCGCTGCGGGATGATGGCTACGACATTTCCGACTACCAGAACGTCCATCCCGATTACGGCACGCTGGCCGACTGCCGGGCCTTCATTCGCGAGGCCCACGCCCGGGGGCTGAAGGTGATCACCGAGCTGGTGATCAACCATACCTCCGACCAGCATCCCTGGTTCCAGGCCGCGCGCCGCGCCCTGCCCGGTTCGCCGGAACGGAATTTCTACGTCTGGAACGAAGATGACCGTAAATTTCCGGAGACCCGCATCATTTTCACCGATACGGAGACTTCCAACTGGGCCTGGGACCCGGTAGCGCAGCAGTACTACTGGCACCGCTTCTTCTCCCACCAGCCGGATTTGAACCACAACAATCCGGCAGTGGTGAAAGCGGTGATCAAGGTCATGCGGTTCTGGCTGGATCTGGGGGTGGACGGACTGCGGCTGGACGCGATTCCCTACCTGTGCGTGCGTGAGGGCACCCACAACGAGAATCTGCCCGAAACCCATACCGTGATCCGGCAAATGCGGGCGGTGGTGGACCGCCATTACCACGGTCGCCTGTTTCTGGCCGAAGCCAATCAGTGGCCGGAAGACGTGCGCGACTATTTCGGCGACGGTGATGAATGCCACATGGCTTACCACTTCCCGCTGATGCCGCGCATGTTCATGGCCATCGCCCAGGAAGACCGTCATCCCATCGTTGATATCCTCGAGCAGACGCCGGATATTCCCGAAAACTGCCAGTGGGCGATCTTTCTGCGCAACCACGACGAGCTGACGCTGGAAATGGTCACCAACCGGGAGCGGGACTACATGTACCGCACCTACGCCGCCGATCCCCGGATGCGCGTGAACGTCGGCATCCGCCGCCGGCTGGCGCCGCTGCTGGACAACGATTCCAGCAAGATCAAGCTGATGCAGAGCCTGTTGTTCTCGATGCCCGGCACCCCGATCATCTACTACGGCGACGAGATCGGCATGGGGGACAACATCTATCTGGGCGACCGCAACGGCGTGCGCACGCCGATGCAATGGAGTCCCGACCGCAACGCCGGTTTCTCCAAGACCGATCCACAGCGCCTGTACCTGCCACCGATCATGGACCCGATCTATGGCTATCAGGCGGTCAACGTCGAGGCGCAGCAGCGCGAGCCGGCCTCGCTGTTGAACTGGATGAAGCGAATGATCGCGGTGCGCCGGTCCTGTCAGGCGTTCGGGCGTGGCCGGCTGGAGATGCTGAAACCCGGCAACCGCAAGATTCTGGCCTACGTCCGCACCTATGGCGACGAAATCGTGCTGTGCGTGGCCAACCTGTCGCGCTCGGCCCAGCCGGTGGAACTCGACCTCAAACCGTACAAGGGCCTGGTGCCGGTGGAAATGCTCGGGCAGACGGCGTTTCCGCCGATCAGCGAGTTGCCGTATTTGCTGACGTTGTCCCGCCACGGGTTTTACTGGTTCCGGCTGACCCGGACCGCGCCGCCCGCCTGGCATGAGGACACGCTGCCGGGCCTGGAATTGCGAGTGCTGGTTCTGTTCCAGGGCTGGAAGAGCTTTTTTGTTGACCAGGTCGAGCCGGGGCGGCGCGCGATGGCGGCAGCGCTGCACGAGCGGCTGGTCCGGCAGGTCTTGCCGGAATTTCTGCCGACCCAGCGCTGGTTCGCCGGCAAGGGGGGACGCATCGAAAAGGTCGAATTCGAGCAGTACGACCTCTGGCCCGACCGCAGCGAGTGGTTGCTGGCGCGCATCCGGGTCTGGCTGGCTGGACGACCGGAGCCGCAGGACTATGGGCTGCCGCTGGCGCTGGCGTGGGGGGACGACAGCGACGAAAAACTGCGGCCACTGTGGCCCTACGCCCTGGCCAAGGTGCGGGTCAAGGCCCGGATGGGGCTGCTGTACGGTGCATTCGCGGACGAGCGGTTCTGTCAATACCTGGTTGGCAGGATCGCGTGCAACGCCCGGCTACCGCTGGGCCAGGGTTGGCTGCGCTTCTCCGCCACGCGGCTGTTCGCCGAACTGGCCGGCGACGCTCCCGAATCGTTGCCGGCCAAGCGGCTGGCGCTGGACAGCAGCAATACCACCATTACCTTCGGCGACCGGCTGTTGATGAAAGCCTATCGCCGCTTGCAACCCGGCATTAACCCCGAACTGGAAATGGGCCGGTTCCTGACCGAAATCGCTTTCCCCAATATCGCGCCGCTGGCCGGCGCGCTCGAATACGAAGGCGAGGGCGGCGAGCGCACGACGCTGGTCCTGCTGCAAGGCTTTGTCGCCAATCAGGGCGACGCCTGGAGCTACACGCTGGATTATCTCAACCGCTTCCTGGACGATTGCCGGCAAGGGACGGCAACGGTTCGCGCCGGCGGCGACCAGGCGCACGCGCCCTATCTGCTGTTCGCCGCTACCCTGGGTCGGCGCACCGGCGAATTGCACCGGGCGCTGGCGCAAACGACCGGTGATCCGGCGTTCGATCCCGAACCGATCACGGCGGACGATGTGGCGCAATGGTTGAACCGCATCCGCACGGAGATGGAAATGACGTTCGCGCGGCTGGAACAGGCCCTCAGCCCGCTTCCGGAACCGGCGCGGGCGCTGGCCGAACAGGTGCTGGAACTCCGCGGCGCGGCTTCCGCACAGGTGGCGCAAGTCGAAACGCTGACCCCGCACGCTATGAAGACCCGTTACCACGGCGATTACCACCTTGGTCAGGTGCTGGTGGCCAGGGACGACGTGATCATCATTGATTTCGAAGGTGAGCCGTCGCGGTCGCTGGCCGAGCGACGCGCCAAACATTCGCCGTTGCGGGACGTGGTCGGCATGTTGCGCTCGTTCGACTATGCCGCTCATGCCGCTCTGCGCCAGGCGACTGCGGATGGAACCGGCGACCGGGCGGTGTTTCTGCCACACATCAATGATTGGCAGCGGCAAGTCCGGGCGGCATTTCTGGACGGTTACGGCGCGGCGGCCGGCGACAGTGTGGGCTATCCTGCCGACCCCGACCAGGCCAGAGCGCTGCTGGATCTGTTCACTCTGGAAAAGGCCTGCTATGAACTCCGCTACGAGCTGGATAACCGCCCCGACTGGGTCGAAATCCCGCTCGGCGGACTGCGGGAACTGTTGTCGCTACCCGCCGCTCGCTAGCTGGACTGGCGGGCGCTAAACGTTGGCCTGGATTGCGTCGCAGGGGCGGATTTATCGGTTGCGTTCGAAGTGGTGGAACTGACGCCCGAGGGCCGGGCGTTGCAGCAGCTTGTTGATTTTTATGAACAATAGCGCCAAGCGAGGCCGTAACCCTGGCCCGTGACAAGGACCATGAATTCATGCAAAACCACTCCGAAATCGCTGAATTCCTGTGGAAAATCGCCGATCTCATCAAGGATGACTACGACGCCAAGGATTACGAAGACGTGATCCTGCCGTTCACCCTGCTGCGCCGCCTGGATTGCGTGTTGCAACCGACCCGGCGAGTGGTGCATGAGGATGCGGAAAAATATAAAACCGCGCCGGCGGGCGTGCGCAAGGACCTGCTGACCAGAGCCGCCGGGCAGAACTTTTACAACACGTCGCAGTATTCCCTCGATGAACTGATCAAGCGGCCTAACGACCTGACCCAGAATTTTTCCGCTTATCTGGCCGGCTTCTCGGTCAACGTGAAGGACATCCTTTACAACTTCTCCGGCGGCGAGGAAAAGGGACTGGCGCCGATTTATGAAACGCTGGCCCGCAAGCGGTTGCTGTTCAAGGTGACCCAGGCGTTTACCGAAGTCGATCTGTCGCCCGAAACCGTGGACAACCACGGCATGGGCACCATCTTTGAATATCTGATCCGCAAGTTCAAGGAAGCCAGCAACGAAGCCGCCGGGCAGTTCTACACCCCGCGCGACATCATCCGCCTGATGGTCAAGCTGATGTTTGAGTCGGACCGCGCCAAGCTCGCCGGGGAGAAGCTGGTCGGGATTTACGATCCGGCGTGCGGGACCGGCGGGATGCTGACCATCGCCAAGGAATACCTGCTGGGCGCGATCAATCCCGCGCTCGAAATCTATCTCTACGGCCAGGAGTTGAACGAAAAAACCTACGCCATCGCCAAGGCTGACATGCTGATGAAGGGCGAAGACCCAGAAAACATCAAACGGGAGAACACCCTCAGCCATGATTTGCTGCCTGGCAAGCAGTTCAATTACATGCTGTCCAATCCGCCGTTCGGCAAGGACTGGAAGAACATCCGCGAGGAGATTGAAGCCGAACACCAGCGGGGCGTGGCGGGCCGCTATGCGCCCGGTCTGCCCGATGTCGGCGATGGCGCGATGCTGTTTTTGCTGCACAAGCTCAGCAAAATGGCGCCGCAGGGTTCCAAGATTGCGGTGATTTTCAACGGCTCGCCGCTGTTCAACGGCGACGCCGGCAGCGGTCCCAGCAACATCCGCAAGCATCTTCTCGAAAACGACTGGCTGGACGCCATCGTCGCGCTGCCGAATGATCTGTTCTACAACACCGGGATTGCCACCTATATCTGGCTGATCAATAACCGCAAGCCTATGGAACGGCGCGGCAAGGTGCAGCTGATCAACGCCAACGGCGCGGATTTTTACACGCTGTTGCGGCGCAATCTGGGCAAGAAGCGGGTGGAAATCAGCGAGGACCAGTCCGCCGCCATTCTGGGCATTTATCAGGCGTTCGCGGAATCGAAGGTCAGCCGGATTTTCGATACGACCGATTTCGGCTACACCAAGGTGTGCGTCGAACGCCCGCTGCGGCTGCGCTATGACCTGACCGAGGCCCAGCGCCAGCGGCTGTTGCTGGATGCCGCCGTGCTCAAACTGAAGGATAACCGCCATCAGCAACTGGAGGACGCTTTGGCGACCCTGGCGTGGCGGGCGCCGTGGCGGAGTGATGTGGAATTATTCGCCGCGCTGGCCGATGCGTTGCCGTGGAAACTGACCGCCGGTTTGATCAAGGTGATTCGGGCGGTGCTGGGCGAGCGCGATGAGAGCGCCGAGCCGGTGCGGGATGCCGAGGGCCAGTTATTGCCGGATAGCGAGTTGCGCGATTTCGAGAACGTGCCGCTGAAAGACGACATCGCCGCTTATTTCGAGCGCGAGGTGTTGCCGCATGTCCC
>ERZ1645187.5046-NODE-5046-length-10419-cov-8.670783_pt1 | contig 10419 bp, 15 predicted proteins | sample MGYA00575352_ERZ1645187 | MGnify/ENA primary metagenome ERZ1645187 (study PRJEB40837, sample SAMN11349314) | freshwater sediment metagenome | isolation source: river sediment | host: Sediment | place: India: Wazaribad , New Delhi | collected 2017-02-21 ...
AAGAACTGGAAGAGCGTGTGGGCCTTCAGGGCCGGCACCGAGTACAAGTACTCGGACAAGATCGCCTTCACCCTGGGCGCCTTCTACGACAAGAACCCGGTCACCGAGAAGTACTTCGAGACCCGCGTTCCGGATTCCGACCGCATGGCCGGTTCCATCGGCGGCGAGTACAAGATGTCCGAGAACATGACGCTGAACCTCTCCTACACCGTGATGCGGTTCGAAGAGCGGACCGTGGACAGCGCCACCAACACGATAGACGGCAAGTACGAGACCACCGCTCAGCTGCCCGCTATCGGCATAGGCTACAAGTTCTAAAGGGAACGGGACTTGTCATGAACCCCGCGCCGGCAACGGCGCGGGGTTTTTCACTTTACACGGAATTTACAAGCGGCCGCCAAGCCCTAATTTATATAATTTAGGTATCCTCACTACACCAGGAGCTTAAAATGTCAGAAGTTCCCAATCATCCAGCAGAATACCGCCGGCGCCGGTTCATGAACTGGTTCCCCCTCGGCCTCACCTACGCGACCTTCTACATGGGCCGCTACAACCTGAACGTGGCCTCCAAGTCCATGATGGACATGTTCAACATGTCCAAGGCGGAGTTCGGCGTCATAGCCACCGCCGGCTTCTGGACCTACGCCCTTTCCGTAATGTTCAACGGCCCGCTCGCGGACCGCATAGGCGGCAAGAAGGCCATACTCTTCGGCGCCCTCGGCGCTTCGCTCCTGAACCTGGTGATAGGCCTGCTCTTCCTCAACGGCTGGCAGACCAAGCTGATAGTCGGGATGTCGCTCCTGTACGCCGTTAACCAGTACTTCCAGAGCTTCGGCGCGCTCTCCGTCGTCAAGGTGAACGCCCCCTGGTTCCACGTCAAGGAACGCGGCGTGTTCGGCGGCATCTTCGGCATCATGATCTCCGGCGGCTACTTCCTCGCCATGACCGTGGGCGGCTGGATCATGTCCTGCATGCCCTGGTACATGGTGTTCCTGATACCCTCCGCGGCCATATTCGTCATGTTCCTCGTGGACCTGTTCCTCGTCAAGGACACGCCCGCCGAGGCCGGCTTCCAGAACTTCAACACCGGCGACGCCACCTCGCACGAGACCGGCCAGCCGCCGCTGAAGTTCGGCGAGCTGATGAAGCGCGTCTTCAGCAACAAGGTCATAGTCACGCTGGCCGTGTCGGAGTTCTGCACCGGCTTCGTGCGCCAGGGCCTGCTCCTGTGGTTCGTGCCGTTCCTCGTCGAGGTGCACCACATACAGCACGGGACCACGCTGTTCTCCATAGCCAGCGCGGGCATCACCGTCGGCGGCATAGTCGGCGGCATACTGTGCGGCATCATCTCCGACAAGATATTCCACAGCCGCCGCCCGCCGGTGGCGTTCATCTTCTACCTCGGCCAGATAGTGGCGCTGTTCTGGCTGGGCCGCACCGGCAGCCCCTTAGTGGCGTCGTTCCTGATAGGCTTCGCCTGCATGTGGATCTTCGGCGTGCACGGCATGCTCACAGGCACCGCCTCGATGGACTTCGGCGGCACCCGCGCGGCCAGCACCGTGGCCGGCCTCCTGGACGGCGTGCAGTACCTGGCCAGCGGCCTCACCGGCTTCTTCATGGGCCACTTCCTGGACAAGTGGGGCTGGGGCAGCTGGACGTACATGATCATGCCCTTCTCGCTCATCGGCGCGCTGCTGATGATAAGGCTCTGGAACGAGACGCCGCTCAACAGGAAGCAGGGGCAGGAAGAGGAGCACCGGCCCCTCGTCGAGGACGAGGCCTGAGCCCGGCCCTCAAGGCATAAAAAAACCGCGGGAAAGTTCCCGCGGTTTTTTATTGTCAGCCCGGTTAGTCCGGCATGAAGGGCTGGTTCAGGCGGTATATCTCCCAGGCTCCCGGCACCAGGTCGTATACCGTCTTGCCCTCGGAGCGCAGCAGTTCATGCATAGGTTTGTAAACGCCTGGGTCCACGGGCTGGAAGCCGGAGATATCCGCCATCGCGGCCAGGGCCTTCTTCCCTTCCGGGGTGGCGTTCAGCGAAACGAGCGCCGAGGCTACGGCGTCGCGCTTGTCCGCGGGCAGATCGCCGCGCGTCACCACCGGCTCGTTGGGCACCCTGCCGGTAACGGCTATCACCTTCAGGCCGGGGGCATGGGAAGCCTGGCGGGCGTAAGTGGCCGCGGCGTCCACGCCGCCGTCCAGCAGCTTCTTCAGCACCGCCGCGTGGCCGTCGGAGAAATCCAGCACGGGCTTCACGCCGGCCTTCTTAAGGTACAGGGCGGGCAGCGTGAAGCCGCTCACCGAGTACGGGCCCACGAAACCCACGCGTTTGCCGTCGAGGTCGGCCACCCCGGCCGGGCCGCCTTTCTTCGCCAGCAGCACGCCCTCGTAATCCTCGAGCCTGTCGCCGCGCAGCGCCTGCAGCACGGCCTTAACGCGGTACTCCTGGCGGGCCACCAGGTATTCCTCCAGCGTCAGCAGTCCGGCGTCGGCCAGGCCGGCGTCGAAAGCCTTGACCGCGTCGGCCGGCGTACGTACCGGGCGCAGCTCTACAGTGAGACCCGAAGCGGCCTCTATATGTTTCTTTATCACGGCCAGGGCGCCGGGATCGGCCGGCGCATGGGCCGGGGATATGACTATCACCAGCGGATCGGCGGGCGTTCCCACTTTGGCCTCATCCCGTCGGGAACAGGCGGACATGAACAGGGCCGGCAGCAGCAGGGCGGCGGCCAGGCGAAGACAGGTTCTCTTGTGCATACTCTCCCCCTATAGTGAATATGCCCCTATTTCACAATATCCGCGGTCCGATTTCAAGCCTTGGCCGGCGGAGCGAACCAGTGGCGGGTGGAATTGCAGAACTTCACCACGCTGAGCATCACCGGCACCTCGACGAGAACGCCCACCACGGTGGCGAGCGCCGCCCCGGAGCCGGGGCCGAAGAGGGCTATGGCCGTGGCCACCGCCAGTTCGAAGAAATTGCTGGCGCCGATGAGCGCGCCGGGCGCCGCCACGCAGTACTCCACGTTGAACCGCCGCATAAGGAAATACGCGAGACCGGAATTGAAGTAGACCTGTATCAGCAGCGGCACGGCGATAAGGACCACGTGGAAGAAACGGGAGGTGATGTTCTCCGCCTGGAAGGCGAAGATGAACACCAGCGTGGCCAGCAGGGCCATGATGCTGACCGGGCCGAACTTAGGCAGGAACGAGCCCTCGAACCAATCCTTGCCGTGCGAGCGTATCAGGGCCGAGCGCGTGAGGGCGCCGGCCGAGAGCGGGATCACGATGAAGATGAACACCGCCCACAGCAGCACGGAGAACGGCACGACGAGAGACGAGGCGCCGCTGACGAGGAACTTTACCACCGGCGCGAAGGCGACGAGCATGATAAGGTCGTTCACGGCCACCTGCACCAGCGTGTAGGCCGGGTCCCCGTCGGTGAGGTAGCTCCAGACGAAGACCATCGCCGTGCACGGCGCGGCCGCCAGTATGATGACGCCGGCTATGTACTGCTCGGCGAGCTCGGGGCCTATCCACGGCGTGAATATATGCTTGAAGAAAACCCACCCTATCAGGGCCATCGAGAAAGGCTTCACCAGCCAGTTGACGAAAAGCGTCACCAGGAGGCCTTTCGGCTTGCGGCCCACGCCGGCCACCGCGCCGAAGTCCACCTTGAGCATCATCGGGTATATCATCAGCCAGAGCAGCACGGCTATCGGGATGTTTATGTGCGATTCCGTGCCGAATTCCATGCGCCGAAGCAGGTCCACCAGGCCGGGCGCGGCCTTGCCTATCAGAACGCCGACGGCCATGCAGGCGGCCACCCAGACGGTGAGGTAACGTTCGAAAATATTCATCTTCTTCGTGGTTTCGCTCATATAGTCCCCGCTATGGATGGAAGCTGCAGTACGAAAGCCTTTATCTCGTCGCGCACCCGGCGATACACCGGCAGCGCCTCCTCGTCGGAGGCGCCGGGACCGGCGGCCATGCCGGGGTCGTCGAAGCCGCGGTGCATCCTCTTCCCCGGCCCCCAGTAGGCCGGGCAGTTACGGTCGGCGTTGGCGCAGACCGTCACCACCAGGTCGAAGGTCTCGCCCTTGAACGCATCGACGTGCTTAGGCCTGGCGGCAGAGATGTCTATCCCGGCCTCGGCCATCACAAGCACCGCCCGCCGGTCCACCGCGGCGCCAGGCGCCGTGCCGGCGGAAAAAGCCAGGGCTCCGGGCAGCAGCGCCCGGGCCCAGGCTTCGGCCATCTGGCTCCGGCAGGAATTGCCGGTGCAGAGGAACAGCAGCTTCACGGCGTCAGTGGCCGCAGTCGCAGCCGCCGCTCCCGCAGCCGCCGTCGCCGCAGTCGCAGCCGCCGTGCTCATGGCCGTGCGCCGGCAGGCCTTTCATCATCAGTTCGCCGTCGGGATCGCAGTCGATGGTGGCCTTCTCGAGGTAGGACACGGCGTCCTTGGCCACGAAGAGTTTCAGGCCGTCGCGCGATAACTCGGCGTCGTCCTTCTCCGGGCCGTTAGCTATGTCCATGCCCACCGACGGGCCGCAGCAGCCCTCGGTCAGGAAGACGCGCAGGCAGTCCCCCTTGTTCATCGCCTTCAGCACTTCCTTGAGCTTCTCCACCGCGGTGTTGGTAATGTCCATTTGTTTTCCTTTTATAAGTATCCTTCAGATCAGCAATTGCAGCCCACCACGCAGACGCCGCGCCGGCGCAGGGCCAGCCTGGCCTTGAGCCTGACCGCGTCCGAGGGAACGGCGCAGCGGCCGCCCGAGGCGCCGGCGAGCGAGCGTATATACGCGCCCAGTTCGCCCAGCCCCGGAGCCAGGGAATACATGGCCCAGCGGCCGCGGCGCTCCTTCAGCGCCAGGCCGGCGGAGCAAAGGGCCCCGAGGCAGCGTGAAACATTATACTGGCTTTCTCCCATCGCGTCCACCAGTTCGCAGACGCAGAGTTCACGCCCGGCGGCGGCCAGCAGCACGGCCGCCCTCAAGCGCCGCTGGTCGGCCAAAGCTTTCAGGGCTTTTACGGAGGCCCGCAGTTTTGCTCCGTTCTTTTCCATATATGCTATTATATGCATATGAGAAAGCCGGCGCAAGAGCAAAAGATCGTCCTCTCCCCCGCCCTGGAGGCGGCCAGGCCTCCGGAAAAGGTATCCTGGGACTACACGCCCGGAGACAGGTTCACGGCGTGGAAGGTCCGCTGGGGCATTGGCCGCATGAACTGCCGCGTAAGGCCCGGCCTTTACGCTCTCGGCTCGCCGTCAAAGGGCTCCCCGGTTTTTGCCACCGCCAACTACAGGCTCAGCTTCGACGCGCTGCGCCGCGCGCTCACGGGAACGGACGCCTGGCTGCTGGTCCTGGACACCAAGGGCATAAACGTCTGGTGCGCCGCCGGCAAGGGGACCTTCGGCACGCTGGAGCTGGCCCGCTCCATACAGGACTCCGGCCTGGAAAAATTCGTGACCCACAGGGAGATAATACTGCCGCAGCTCGGCGCGCCCGGCGTCAGCGCCCACCGCGCCGCCGCCTACACCGGCTTCCGCGTGATCTACGGCCCGGTAAGGGCGGACGACCTCCCCGAATTCCTGCGCCTCGGCAAAAAAGCTTCGCCTGAAATGAGAAAGGTGCGCTTCGGACTTTACGACAGGCTGGTGCTGGCGCCCATGCAGCTGGTCTATTACGGGAAATACCTGCTGCCGGCGGCGGCGCTGCTGCTGCTGCTCGGGTTCAGGATCGACGCGCTGTTCACCCTGGCCGCCCTGCTGACCGGCGCCGTGCTGGTACCCGTCCTGCTGCCCTGGCTGCCCGGGCGCAGTTTCGCGCTGAAGAGCGCCGTTGCGGGCCTGGCCGTTTCGGCCGCGGTCTGCCTGTTGCTGGGTTTGCCGCCGTACTCCGCCGCCGCCCGCATCCTTATCTACACCGCCGCCGCCTCGTTCATCGGGCTGGATTTCACCGGAGCCTCGACGTACACCTCGCTCTCCGGAGTAAGGAAGGAAATGCGCCTGGCCACACCGGCGCAGGCCGCTGGCCTGCTGGCGGGACTGGCCATGCTGCTGGCCGGGAGGTTCTTATGAGCATGAAATACCTGCGCGGCGTCTCCACGCTGCGGCTGGACGCGGACAAATGCACGGGCTGCGGAATGTGCCTGAACGTCTGCCCCCACGCCGTCATAAGGCTGGAAGGCCGCAAGGCCGCGGTGAACGACGCCGACCTCTGCATGGAATGCGGCGCCTGCGCGGAGAACTGCCCGGCGGGGGCGCTCACGGTCAAGAAGGGCGTGGGCTGCGCGCAGGCCGTGCGGATAGGCTTCCTCACCGGCACCGAACCCCAATGCGGCTGCGGCGACGATTCCTGCTGCTAGTCCAGGATACCGAATATATTCTTAAGGCCCAGGTAGACGCCGCAGGCTATGAACACCCAGCCGGTGGCCGGCCGGGCGTATTTTTCGAACCTGCCGGCGAGGCCGGTCAGAGCGGAGATCTTCTTCAGGCCCAGGTCCAGCGCAAGGGCTATGCCCACCACGGGCAGGGCCGTGCCCAGGCCGTAGGCCAGCGGAATAGCGAAAGGGGCCGACCGCTCCGCGGCCAGCGGCAGTATCACGCCGAAGTAAAGCGCGGCGGCCACGGGGCAGAAAGCCAGCGCGAACAGCGCCCCCATGGAGAACGAAGCGAACCAGCCCGCCCGGGCCTTGAAACCGGACAGATCCAGGAAGTCTAAACCGCCGAAACCCCGGCCGAACATATCCAGCAGGTACATTCCGGCCAGCACCAGCACCGGCGAGAGGACCTGCCCGCCGTATTTCTGCATGAAGAAAGAGAAGGCCGGAGCGGAGAGCAGGCTCTTGACGATCAAGGCGCCGATGACCACGTAGGTCAGCGCGCGCCCCAGCGCGTAGAGCAGCCCATGGCACAGCACGGCCAGTTTATGGGAACCCGTATGCCTGGAGATATGGGAAAGCGCCGCGATATTGGTGGCCAGCGGGCAGGGGCTCACCGAGGTGAGCACCCCGGTCCAGAGCCCGGTCAGCAGGGCGGCCCAGAATTCCCCGTTCATTTCCCGTCGATGACCAGGCGGGTCTCGCCGGCCACGTAGTTCAGGAAGGCTTCCTTGTCGCCGAGCAGCTGCCAGACCTTGTCGAGCTTGCGCCAGTTCAGGCGCTTATCCCCGGAGAACCGCTGAACCACCACCGATTTGGAGCTGAGCCCGTATTCCAGCACGTAGTGGGCGTTGCTTTCCTCGTCGACGTTGACGCCGACGAACTCGGCCTTCAGGCCTTTATAGCCGCCCGCCAGCCTGGAGGTTACGGCTTCGCGGGTATAGGCCTCTATGGTCTTGCAGGAGGCGCAGCGGGTATCGGTGTAGAAGTAGTAGACCACGGCGCGCCCGGTCTCCGCGGCGGCGGCTTTCCCCGGCGCGGCGGGCAGGACCGGAGCGGCAGCGGGAACGGCCGCGGGCGCAGGCGCCGCAGCGGCCGCGCCGCCGCCGGAGCAGCAGGGCATGGCCTTATAGACCGCCGCGCCGATGCTGATCACGACGAAAGCGGCCAGGACGTACTTCAGCGCCGGCTTCAGGCGCCCGGTTTCAGATGAAGCGTTTTGCATGTTCAACCACCTTGGCCACGTTCTCCTCGCTGAGGACGGTCTTGCCTTTCACAAAACCGCAGTCGGTGACCTTCAGGTGCTTGAACTTGGCCACCCCCCGCCCCTCGAGCGTGCGCTTCGCGCAGGAGACCGGGCAGCCGTCTATGGCTATCACCAGGTCGGCCCCGTTGGCGGAGGCTATGAAACCGCTGATATTCCCGCCCACGCCGGCCAGGCAGCTCATCTGCACGCGGGTCTCGCGCGACAGCCGCCGCGCCGCCCTGTCGCCCAGCTCGCCGACGTCGGCGGCGCCGGAGCAGGTGAACACGAGCATGGTCCTGCCGCCGCAGGCGCACTGTTCGGCCATGTTACTTCGCCTCCGACAGCATTTTCTTAAGGGACTCGGCGGAAGGTACGCGGCCCGCGAACTTCACCTCGCCGTTCACGGCGATGGCGGGCGTCATCATCACGCCCATCTCGGTTATCTTCTCGATGTCGCTGATCTTCTCCATCTCGTATTCCAGCCCCAGTTCCTTGGCGGCGGCCTCGGCGGCGGCGTAGAGGCTGTTGCACTTGGCGCAGCCCATACCGAGTATTTGTATTTTTTTCATATTGAAACTCCTTATCTCATCACGAAATTGAACAGGAAACCGGTGAAGACGATGCCGGCGCCGACTATGCCGAAGAAGACGAACAGCAGTTTCAGTTTCATCACGCGGCGCAGTATCAGGAACTCCGGCAGCGAAAGGCCGGTGACGGCCATCATGAAGGCCAGCGTGGTGCCCATGGCCACGCCCTTCTCGGTCAGCGCGCTCACCAGCGGTATCACGCCGGCCGCGTTGGAGTACAGCGGTATGCCGACCAGCGTGGCCAGCGGCACGGCGTACCATTTGTCCGCGCCGGCCCAGCGGGCCAGGAAGTTCTCGGGCACATAGCCGTGTATCCAGGCGCCTATGCCTATGCCTATGAGCACGTAAGGCCAGACGGTCTTCAGTATGTCCTTCGTGTACTCGACGGCGAAGGCCGAGCGCTCGCCCCAGGACATCTCGGTGCCGAAGACGGCGTTCTTTATGCGCTTGGACTGGTCGAAGCCCTCGAGCAGGTGCTCGAGGCCCAGCCGGCCTATGATGAGGCCCGAGACCACGGCTATCACGTAGCCGCTCAGGGCGTACAGCGCGGCTATCTTGAAGCCGAACATGCCGAACAGCATGATCAGCGCCACCTCGTTGATCATCGGCGAGGCCACCAGGAAGGAGAACGTGACGCCGAGCGGTATGCCGGTCTGCACGAAGCCCAGGAACAGCGGTATGGCGCTGCAGGTGCAGAAAGGAGTTATGATGCCCAGCGCGGCCGCCCAGAGATGGCCGGAGAAACGGCTTTTCTTAAGTATGATCTCGCGTACCTTGGCCGGAGGCAGGAAGGTGCGCAGCATGGACACGGCGAAGATGATGCCCGCCAGCAGCAGGAAGATCTTTATCGTGTCGAAAACGAAGAAGTTAACCGCCCCGCCGGCGAGTGTGCCGCTGCCGAGGCCGAACACGGAGTAAGTGAGCCAGTCCGCGAAGATCTGTACGGGTTTGAACATTTTATTTCCCCAGTTTGGCTATGCAGTCGGCGAAGTCCAGCACGCAGGGACAGGTAAGGCGGTAATTCAGCCAGTTCCCCTCCCGGCGCGCGGCCACCAGGCCGGCGTTCTTCAGTACCAGCAGGTGCTTGGAGACCGTGGACATGTCGTCGCCCACCAGGTCCCGCAGTTCGCAGACGCAGGTTTCCTTCTTCTTGAGCGAGTTCAGTATCAGCAGGCGCGTCGGGTGCGCCAGAGCCTTAAGCACCAGCGCCGGCCGCTCGTAATCGGATTTTCCTTTCTTGGGCATATTGCTATTTTGCCAAATTGCCAATTACTTGTCAACCACCCCGGGGCGCTTTATATCGGGTATAATTTGAACATGGCCAAGGATCTCGGAAAGGTGCCGCTGGAGCGGGCATTATCAAAACTGGGCGCGGCGTCGCGCAGCCAGACCAGGGAGTGGATACTCACCGGGCGGCTCAAGGTGAACGGCCGCCTTATAAGGGACCCGCAGTTCCCCGTAACTCCGGAGACGGACCGTTTCACGGTGGACGGCCGGCCCGTTACGCGCGACGAGTGGCGGACCATCATGCTCAACAAGCCCAGGGGAGTGGTAACCACCAAGTCCGACGAGAAAGGCCGGCGCACCGTGTTCGACATCATCCCCGCCGAGTTCAGGAACCTGCACCCGGTAGGCCGCCTGGACATGGCCACCACCGGCCTGCTGCTGCTCACCAACGACACCCGGCTTTCCAACTTCCTCACCGACCCGGCCAACGCCATACTTCGCACTTATTCCGTGACGGTCTCGGGCTGCGTCACCGAAGAGGAACTCGCCCGCGCCGCGGCCGGCGTGATGGACGAAGGCGAGCTGCTGAAGCCCGCGAAACTGACGCTGCGCAAAGCCAGCGGCAGGGAAACACATTTGATGGTGGAACTGACCGAAGGCAAGAACCGCGAGATACGAAGGCTCTTCGCGGCCATCGGCCACGAGGTAACCCAGCTTAAGCGCGTCTCTTTCGGCAGCCTCTCCCTGGGCGACCTGCAGCCCGGCGAACTCCGCCCCCTCACCCGCGCCGAACTGGGGACAGTATACGTATTTAAATAGGTATACTGTCCCCAGTTCTTAAGCGCGGATCATTATCAGGGCCATTTTGAAGCGCTTGACGGCGCGCAGGGCGTGCGGCTTGTTGGCAGGCATGATGATGAATTCCCCCGCCTTCACGGCGTTGGGCTTGCCCGCCACCTTTATCTCCGCCTCGCCGTCCAG
>ERZ1645187.5047-NODE-5047-length-10419-cov-4.733694_pt1 | contig 10419 bp, 10 predicted proteins | sample MGYA00575352_ERZ1645187 | MGnify/ENA primary metagenome ERZ1645187 (study PRJEB40837, sample SAMN11349314) | freshwater sediment metagenome | isolation source: river sediment | host: Sediment | place: India: Wazaribad , New Delhi | collected 2017-02-21 ...
AGCATGAGCGCTGCATCGCCTGGGACGACCCCTCTATTGGCATTGAATGGCCCTTGGCGGCACACGACATTCAATTTCCAAGCCTTTCCGAAAAGGATCGCGCAGGGGTGGCTTTGAAGCGCGCTGAGTTGTTTGAGTGAACGGTTCCACCATGCCGGATGCCGGACTGAGCGTCTCCGTAGTCAGTCATGGCCATGGCGCCGCCGTGATCGCCTTGCTCGGTCAAATGGCGTCGGTGCTTGAAAGCGGTGGTGTGGGTCCCTGCCGCGTGTTGTTGACGGTCAATTGTCCTGAACCCGGGTTGGTGGCCTCTGTGCGGGCCAGATCATGGCCCTTTGAGGTCATCGTGCTTGAAAATTCGTCGCCAGCAGGCTTCGGTGCCAATCACAATCGCGCGTTCGAACGTGATCGCAAGCTGGGTGCAAGCACCGTGTTTGGGGTCGTGAACCCCGATGTCCGGCTGCTGGATAGCCAACCTTTCGCGGCCTTGTTGGCCGTGTTTGCTGCCGCGCCCCAGGCTGGTTGCGTATATCCGCGGCAGATTGACGTTGCTGGCGCAGTGCAGGACCATGAGCGCCTGCTGCCAACGCCGGGGCGTTTGTTGCGTCGCCATCTTTTTCGCCGCCGGCACGAGGTGCCGGCGAACAGTGCAGGCTCGGCCGATTGGGTCAATGCGGCCTTCATGCTGCTGCGCGGCACCGCGTTCGCCCAGGTTGGAGGGTTTGATGAGCGCTATCACATGTATGGTGAAGATGTGGATCTTTGCCTGCGCTTGCGTTTGGCGGGCTGGATTCTCATGCGTGCGGACAGTGTCGTCGTTGAGCACGTAGCCCAGCGCGCCAGTCACCGGGACCTCAGGCACCTTGGCTGGCACCTTGCGAGCCTGTTGCGTTTGTGGCGATCACCCGTTTACCGTCGTTTTAAGCGTTTACATGTGGCGGGATATTCGAAATCCGTTTAATAAAAAATGCTGCATTTTTGGTGCGACCTCCCATTTGTGCCCCGTTTCTGCGGCCTCCAGTTCATTCGGCGCGGTGGCTTGGTGGGCCAAGGCGACACGATTTGCGGACATTTCGACCGCCGAGTCTGGAGTTCAACGTCGCCCGGAGTTGGCGGGGTGCTAGCATCGGAGGTTTAAAAGCAGCAGGCAATTCGAAGCACGGTTGAGCGTGTTCGTGGAATTGCCGATCTTTCCCGCATGGCCGACTCCAACACCCACCATCACTCGCTGGTTGAGCCTGCCTTGAGCGCTGAGGCAACGGCCACCGGCTGGCACGCTTACGGCAACCTGTTGGTGGATGCCGGCAAGCTGAGTGAGCGCGATCTCGACCGTGCCATGGCCGCGCAGCGAGAAATGGGCGGAACGCTTGACCGCGTGCTGGTCAGCCTCGGATTGGTTTCTGAAGTGGATGCGGCACGTGCATTGGCCGAGCATCTGCGCCAACCGTTCGTGACGGCTGATGCCTATCCCGAGATGCTGCCTGAACCCGAAGGCCTGCTGCCCGAGTTCCTGAGGGCGCATCACGTGCTGCCCGTGCGGGTCTCAGACGACCAGCTGGAAGTCGTCATGGCTGCGCCTCACGACGAATTTGTGCTTAAGGCGCTCCACCTGACCAGTGGGTTGAAGGTCCGGGCAGCGGTCGGAATTCCGAGCGAAATCGACAAGGCACTGGCCCGGTTGCTGGAAGAGCCGTCCACTGCTGAGGGGGATGGCGAAGGCAGTGAACTTGAGGGCGACGCCGGCGACTTCGTCGAGCACCTTCGCGACCTGGCAAGCGAAGCGCCCGTTATTCGCCTGGTAAACACCATCATCGGTCGCGTGATCGAGCTTCGGGCGTCGGATATCCATCTGGAGCCGTTTGACGATGGATTGCACGTGCGCTATCGGGTCGATGGTGTCCTGTTGCCCGAAGAAGTGGTGCCACCACGCCAGGGGGCCGCGGTCAGCTCCCGTGTCAAGCTGCTGGCGCATCTGGATATCGCCGAACGCCGTTTGCCGCAAGACGGACGCATCAAGACCCGAGTGAAGGGGCGTGAGCTGGATTTGCGTGTGTCTACCGTTCCGACCGTGCATGGCGAAAGCGTGGTGATGCGGGTGCTCGACCGGGCCAGCGTGCGCTTCAGCCTGGAGGACATGGGGTTCGAGAAAGACACCCTGGCGCGCTTTAATGCGCTGCTGGCGCGCCCGCACGGCATCCTGCTGGTGACCGGTCCCACTGGCTCGGGCAAGACCACCACGCTGTACGCCGGCCTGTCCAAGCTGGACTCCACCACGCAGAAGATCATCACCGTGGAGGACCCGGTCGAATATCAGCTCGAAGGCATCAACCAGATCCAGGTGCATGCGCAAATCAACCTGACTTTCGCGAACGCACTGCGTTCTATTCTCCGGCAGGACCCGGACATCATCATGATCGGGGAAATGCGCGACGGCGAAACAGCTCAAATCGCGGTTCAGTCCTCCCTGACCGGTCATTTGGTGCTATCAACTTTGCACACCAACACCGCTGCGAGCGCCGTCGTCCGAATGCAGGACATGGGTGTAGAGCGCTACCTGATCACCTCCACGCTCAATGGCGTGCTGTCACAGCGCCTGGTCCGCAAGCTGTGTCCCCACTGCAAGACGCCGGTCCAACCTGCGCCAGAGTTGATTCAAAGCTCCGGCATCGGAAAATTTTTGGCGGCCGGTGCGTCCATCTTCGAGGCGAAGGGGTGCGAAAAATGCCGGGGTACGGGCTACCAGGGACGAACCGGCATCCACGAAATGCTGGTGGTGGATGAGCCCATGCGCAGCGCCATCCTTCAGGGCCTGGACGCGGGCGCATTGCAGGCCATTGCCGTCACCAGCGGCATGCATACCCTCTACGACGACGGGTTGCGCAAGGTGGCTGCTGGCGTGACCAGCCTGGACGAAGTGCTGCGCGTCACGCAGGATCAGAGCGATGCCTGAGTTCATTTGGCGCGCTGCGCAGCCTGATGGACGCCTGGTCGAAGGACGCAGTGAGGCCAGCGCAAACGGCGTTGTGCTGCGCCAACTGCGTGAGCGTGGGCTGACGCCGATCCGTATTGATGAGGCCGAAACCGGGGTCAGTTCAGGCACGGTGGCGCTGCCAGGCTCCCAGCGCAGGGCACGTGCGGCCAAAGGCCCCGTCAATCAAGCGGACATATTGGCACTGACCAGCGAACTGTCCATCATGCTTCGCGCCGGCCTAGCGTTGGACAACGCGCTGCGCGTACTGATCGACATGAGCCACAAGCCCAGTGTCCGGGCGATGCTCGAAAAGCTGCTGGAAGACGTCAAGGGGGGTGCCCCTTTCAGTCGTGCGCTGGGCGGTTACCGTGATCTGTTCGGCGACTTCTACATCAACATGGTGCGCTCGGGCGAGATCAGCGGCCAGATGTCGCAGGTGCTGCAACGCCTGGTCGAGCACATGGAGCGCCTGCGTGCCCTTCGGGAAAGCGTTGTCTCTGCCACCATCTATCCCGCCATTTTGCTGGGCGTGGCGGTCCTTTCGCTGGTGGCAATGCTGGGGTTCGTTGTGCCCCAGTTCGAACAGCTGTTCAACGACATGGGCGATGCGCTGCCGTTGCCCACCCGCGTTGTCATGGTGATCGGTCACGCGTTTCGTCAATACGGCTGGGTCATGGCGGTCGTCTTCGCGGTGTTGGGCTGGCTTGCTCTGCGCTGGCTGCGCTCACCCTCGGGTCGGGTCTGGTGGCAGGCGATAGCGTTGCGCCTGCCGTTGATGGGGCCCCTGTTGCACAAGTACGATCTCACCCTCTTTTCCCGCTCGTTGGGCACTCTGCTCGGCAATGGCGTGCCCATGCTCACGGCCATGCACATCGCCACCGAGACGGTAGGCAACGCACGCTTGCGGGAGCCGTTGGCCAAGATGATCCCGGTGGTCAAGGATGGGGGGCGTCTGGTTTCGGCCATGTCAGCCACCGGCATTTTTGAACCTTTGGCCATCAATCTGATCCGAGTGGGAGAGGAAACCGGCCGTATCGGCCCGATGATGATCGAGTTGGCCAACATCCTGAATCGCGAGGTCGAGACTGGCATCAAGCGCGCGCTGACCTTTCTCGAGCCCGTTCTCATCCTGGTGTTGGGCGTGATGATTGCCGCCATCATCGTGTCTATCCTGGTTGGCATCCTCTCTATCAATGACCTTGCTCGCGGACCTGCTCTGTATTGTTTGTTCATCTACGAAAGAAAGCGGCATGAATCGCTTCGTCCGTTTCAGCCAATCTGCCACCTCGCGCCGCCGCCGCAAGGGCTTTACCCTGATCGAGTTGCTGGTGGTGCTGGCCATCCTCACGCTGCTGGCGGGCATCGTGGGCCCGCGTGTGCTGGGCCAGTTGGGCGGCGCCAAATCCAAGACCGCCGTCGTGCAAATTGCTGACCTCGACAAATCACTGGAACTGTTCAAGCTGGACGTCGGCCGCTACCCCACCACGGCAGAAGGACTGCAGGCGCTGGTCAAGCAACCCGGCTCGATCGCAGGCTGGAACGGGCCTTACCTCAAAGGCGCACTGCCAAACGATCCTTGGGGCAATGCGTATCGCTATACCAGCCCCGTGGCCAATGGCGGGTTCGAGATCGTCTCCCTGGGCGCCGACAACGCGCCCGGTGGCGAAGGTGAAAACGCCGACGTCCGCAACGCCCCCTGAGGTTTGATCGAGGCGCCCAGTGGTGCCCCCGCGCAAACGAATACCGTATCCGCGACCAGCGTCCGGCTTCACTCTGGTGGAGTTGCTGGTCGTGTTCGCGCTACTGGCGCTGTTGGTCGGCCTGGTACCCATCGCGTTTGGCAAACTCCAGGAATCGGTGCAGTACCGCGACACCGTCCGCGCGGCACTCAGCGATATGCGTACGGCCCGTTTTCTGGCGCAAAGTCGGGGAACGGAGGTCCGATTCGTGGTCAACCTTCAGCAACGCAGCTTCGGAATAGAGGGCCAACCGCCCCACCTGGTGATGCCGCCGCTGGAGTTGCGCGCCGTCATGGCGGCTGAAGAAACCGGCTCCGACGGGACGCTGAGCATTCGGTTTCTTCCACGTGGCGGTGCTTCGGGCGGCAGCGTCGATCTGGTGCGCCCGTCCGGCTCAGGGGTGCGGCTGCGGGTCGATTGGTTCTCCGGCCGTATCGAGCAGGAGCCCGCCAAGCCATGATCAGCACAGGCAGCCGACGTCGCCTTCGTCCGCGTGCGGGTGGTTTTTCGCTCCTCGAGATCTTGGTGGCATTTGCCATCATGGCCCTCTCGTTGGGCGCGCTCTACAAGGTGATGGGCAACAGCGCGCGCCAGGCGGGCCACCTGTCCAGCCAGGAAGGTGCGGTCTTGCTGGCGGAGTCTTTGCTGTCGGCCTATTCAACCATTCCGGCCGACGGCGTGCGCGACGCAGGCACCAGTGCCGGCTTTGAGTGGCAGGTCAGCAGCGCGCCATACCCCACGCCGGCCAACAGCGACACCCGGGCTGTCCGCGTGCACGAATTGCGCGCCGTGGTGCAGTGGGCCGACGGCGGGCGTGCGCGAAGCTTTCAGATCGCCAGTTTGCGTCCCGAGCGCCGCCCACTGGAGGGCGCACGATGAGGCCGCCACGTCTGACCGCTCGGGGCTTCACGTTGGTAGAGGTGCTGATCGCCCTCGTGCTGCTTTCCATCCTGATGTTGTCTCTGACCAGCGCCATGCGCGCGATGGGGCAGACCGGCGACAGCGTCGAGCGGCGTGCCAGCGATGCCGATCAATACCGTACGACGGTGTTTTTTCTGCGCGATGTGCTCTCACGCGTTTCAGCACGCGAATTTCATGCATTGCAGGCTGCGCCCGGCGCGGGCTTGGACGCCAGCCGCATCTTTTTCGACGGACAACCCAATTCACTCGCCTGGATTGGCGTCATGCCGGCGCGATTTGGTGTCGGTGGTCGCCATTACCTGCGACTCGCCATGGAAGGCGGAGGATCGGGCGAGGCGCAGCTTGTGCTGCGTTATGCGCCCTGGAGCGGGGCGCCCGAATTTGCAGATTGGGGAGGCGCACAGGCGCAGGTCATGGCCACCCGCGTCTCCGCGCTGGGCCTGCGCTATCAGCGCCCGGACACCGGCGAATGGCTGTCCGCATGGCCACCGCCCGATCTGCCGTTTGGTGTTCGTGTCCCCTCAGCCATCGAGATGGTCGTCGCCCAGGAAGGCCGCCCCTGGCCGCTGATCATTGCCGCCTCCCAGCCCCTCATGCTGACCGACCCTGGCGTATCACGCGCGCAGTTTGGTGGGGGAACGCTGAGATGAGCCGTCGCACGCGCTCCGTCGGTGGCATGGCATTGATTGCCGTGCTCTGGATCGTTGCCGCCCTCAGCGTCCTCGTCATCGGGATGACCAAAACGGTGCGTCAGCAGATTCGTGTTGCCTCCACGCTACAGGAAGAAGTCAGTGGCCAAGCGATTGGCGAAGCCGCCATCGTGCTCGCACTGCAGGCCATGCAGACCCGCACCGAACCCATGCGAGCAAGTACCCGCGCGCCGGTGACGTTCGGTGGGATCGAGGTCGAGGTGGAAGCCATGCCGTTGGACGGGCTCATTTCCCTCAATGGCGCCAGCGTGCCGTTGTTGGCCACCTTGTTGCAGAACGCGGGTGGGCTGGACGCTGGACGCGCCCAGGCACTGGCGCAAGTCATGGTGGAGTGGCGCGATCAGCGCCCGGCGGTAGACCCCACCGCGCCCGGCGGTGCCAACGTCTCGGCGCGGCGCTTCGAAGCCGTCGAAGACCTGTTGCTCGTACCGGGGGTCGAATACCCGCTCTATGCACGCCTGCGAAACCTGGTGACGGCGGACATGACCGGGGGCGAGCGGGTCAATCCCATGGCCGCTCCGGCCGACGTTCTGGGGGTGCTGGCTGGTGGCAACGCCGCCGTGGTTGATCGCATTCTCGGATCGCGCGGCACCAACCAGCCCGGCGTCGACACCAGCGGCCTCAACGCCGCTTTCACAGGGGGTGGTGGTGGCGATCATTACCGATTGATTGCCCGGGTGCCTCTGGGCACAGGCAAAATACTGCTCCTGACACGCGACGTCGCATTGGGCGCTGGCTATTCCCGCACGGCGCCCTGGCGCATTTTGGGGGGTGACCGGCAGATTATTGTGTCCGGCGCCTGAACCCAGTCGTTACCGATTGCCATGACCACCAGTATCCCCAACCAAACGCGCCTTTTCGGCATGGACCTGAGCCAGTGGCCGATGCAGTGGCGTGCTGCCGGTGCAATGCTCCTGGGCCTTCCCGCGCTGCGCGGACTGACACCACCGGTGCGCGTGGACCTGCTGCGCGCAGATGGCGGGCGGTCTTTCTGGGATGTGGCCCACGGCCGTGCTCAACCCGCTGCCCCTGGCGCCGGCGCGGCATTGCTGGCGGTTGAACTGCCGCGGGACCAGGTGCTGGATCGTCAGTTCACGTTGCCTCGTCTGACGCCGGCCGACGTGGCCCGCGCCGTGCGGCTGGAAGTCGATGCCGCCACCCCGTTTGACCCCGAGCAGACCGTTTTTGGCTACGCTGCCACGCCCACCGGCGACACGCTGCGCATCGACCTGGCGATGGCGTCCCGGGCGCACGTAGAACGGCGCTTGCAGTCGGTGGCCACCGTGGGTGACGACAGCACGGCCGCCCCTGAAGTCTGGGTGCTGCCATCAACGCCGTTTTCCGCTGACTTCCGTCCCATCGTGATGCAAGGCTTTGGCGAAGGTGAGCGCCGGCGCGTTGCCGCCCGGGGCCGAAACCTTCGACTGGCCCTGCTGGCGCTGGCACTGCTGCTGTTGCTCGCCATCGCATTCACGCCCACCCTGCAGTCGCGCTTGCGCGCCATACAGGCCCAGAAAGCCTTTGATGGGCTGCAGACCCAGGTCGCGCCGCAAGTCGCCCTGCGCGAATCCTTGACCAAACAGAGCGAACGCCTCAAGAGCGTGGGTGACATCGCCTCGCATCAAATGGCCTGGCTGCCCGTGCTCAACATGCTGACCCGCGCCGTGCCGGACGGGGCCTGGCTCAACTCGCTCCGCATAGAAGGCAACAAGGTCGTCATCAATGGCAACGGCGACGACGCCGCCGCCCTGGTGCAGCGACTGGCGAGCCAGCCCGGCGTTCGCGACGTGCGACTGCTGTCACCCGCCACCCGAGCTGGCGGCGCCCTCAAGGAAGTTTTCAATATTGAGATGAACCTCGACCCCAAGACCTATGCCCTCGCGCGTCCGAGAGGGGCGCCATGAAACGGCCCGCGCTTCGCCCTGAACAACTCTGGCTCGTGCTGATGGCCGGCGTGTTGCTGGCCATGCTGGTCGGTGCCGCGGGTTACGGCATCACCAAATACCGCTGGGCCACGGACACGCTGGCCAGCGTTGAGCCGCGCCACGCGCGACTGCTGGGCCTGCAGGCCGCCGAGCGCCAGATGGCCGGCATCGAAACTCAACTCAAGGCCAGCCTGGCCCATTTTGCGTATCCTGCCGACGGCGACAGTGCCCAGATTGGCAACGCCGCATTGCAGCGGGTGCGCGACGTGGCCACCAGCCGCGGCATGCGCGTAACCAGCAGCCAGGTCATGCCGGCCAAGGAAGACGGCCAGTTCGACCGCATTGGCCTCATGCTCGCCATCGAGGGTGAATGGCCTCAGTTCCAGGCGCTGGCGCAGGAACTCGCCACGCAGGCGCCCGTCATCTTCAGCGACAACCTCCACCTCACCGCCCAGCAAGTCGGCATGCCGGGGCAAGTCCAGACCATGGTCGCGCGCGTCGGTCTGTTCGTTCTCAAGGCGCGTCCATGAACCGCCGCCTCACCCCCTTCCTGTGGGCACTCAACGCCCTGCTGCTGGCCGCGCTGGCCTTGCTGTGGTTCGGCCCAGGCGCCGGGCAGCGCACCCAGTGGGTGGCGCCGCAGCCGTTGCCGCCCAACCTCGACGCGGCATCCGCCACTTTTCTCAGCGTCAACCCGGCCGCCGCCAGCAACGACCGCACCTTGCTTGAGCGCCCCTTGTTCGCCATCGATCGCCGCCCGGCCACGGCCAAGCCGGTCGCAGCCGCGCCTGAGCCGGCGCCGCCGCCGCCGCCCGATCTGCTCGACAAGACGCAGCTGCGCGGCATTGTCCGCGGTCCGGCGCTCAACGGCGTGTTGGCCGAAGTCGATGGCAAGCCCCGCTTCATTCGCGGCGGCGAAAGCCTGGGCGAATGGACATTGCGTGGCATTCGCGAACGTGAAGTCACCTTTGGCAAAGGGGCAGAACAGCGCGTCATGGTCTTGCCCCTGGCCGCCGCCTCCGCTGCCGGTGCCGCTTCGCCGCCCGGCGCTGCCGCAGCCAAAGGCTCGCCGCCGAACCGTCCTGCGCCCGCCAGAAGGGAGTCCCAATGAAGGCCCTCGTGCCCCCCGTCCGCCACCCGCTTCGGCGCCTGCCCTGTTCTGCTGCTACCGGCTGCAGCCATGACGACCGGACGCGCGTGCCGGCGTTCCCCTCTTTTTCGTTTCTTCCCATGGATCTGCCCAGTACTTTCCGCTCGCTCCTCTTGGTCTCCCTGCTCGGGCAGCTCGTGGCTTGCGCCACACCCGAATCCGCACCCGTGACCGATGTCGCCGCGTCTCCGGTACCGGCAGCCGCGGTACCCGTGTCGGCTGCATCGTTGCCGGTGGCGCCCGTCGTTGCCGCCGCGCCGGCCGGGCCGGCACGCGCCAGCGCCACGCCAGTGGCGGCAGAGCCGGTGGTCATTCGTGGCAACGACCGACTGCTCGCTCCGCCATCCGGCGGCGCCGGTGCCGTCCGAGGCCCCGCCAGCACTTTCAACTTCCAGGATGCGCCCACCGCCGAAGTGGTGCAGGTCATGCTGCGTGACCTGCTCAAGGTGGACTACGTCGTCCATCCGCCCCTGCCCGGCACCATCACGCTCATCACGCGCACGCCCATCAGCGCCGACAAAGCCTTCAACCTGCTTGAAAGCGCGCTGCAGATCAATGGCGTCGTCATGGCGCGCGATCCACGCGGCACCTACCACGTCGGCACGCCCGAGTCGCTGCGCACCATCGTCGCGGCGCCCCGCCTGGCCGGTGCCGGCACCTTGGCGCCGGGCTACGGCGCCATCGTCATCCCGTTGCAATATCTTGGGGCCAATGAAATGGCCGCCATCCTACGGCCCATGGTGTCCGCCGACGCCATCGTGCGCGTCGACACCATGCGCAACGTCCTCATCATGCGCGGCACCCGCGCCGAAGCCGAAGGCTGGCTCGACATCGTCAACACCTTCGACGTCAACCTGCTGCGTGGCATGTCCATCGGCGTGTTCCCGCTCAAGCACTCCTCCCCCGGCGAAGTCGAGGCCGCGCTGCGCCTGCTCTCCGGCGGCAGCCCGGGTGGCGCCGCGGGCGCTTCGTCGGCTGCGCCGTCGGCCGCCGCCGCCGCACC
>ERZ1645187.5049-NODE-5049-length-10416-cov-46.427854_pt1 | contig 10416 bp, 9 predicted proteins | sample MGYA00575352_ERZ1645187 | MGnify/ENA primary metagenome ERZ1645187 (study PRJEB40837, sample SAMN11349314) | freshwater sediment metagenome | isolation source: river sediment | host: Sediment | place: India: Wazaribad , New Delhi | collected 2017-02-21 ...
ACGGCGGCGCCGGTTCCCGCCGTCTTCAGCCGCTCGGCCGAGCCCGAGCCGTCGAGTTGCGGCAGGAGGCCGCCGACCGCCTCGCGCCGGGTGGCGCGAGCCTCGCGCACCTTGGCCGCCGCGGCGGCGGCGTCGAGATTGCCGGCGACCGCCTCCTCGATCAGGCGATCGAGGAGGGAATCGCCGAAGCTCTTCCACCATTCGCCGAGGGTGGCGAGCCGCTCCGGCGGCGCCGTGCGACGGCCGTCGTTCGACCATTTCGCCGCGAGGGCGACCTCCGGCGGGGCGTAGTCGGGGCCGACGGCGCAGGCGGCGAGGGCGAGCGGCAGGGCGAGCGCGGCGAGGCGCGAGATCCGGGGGCGGGCATCCATGGGCTCAGTCTCGCGCCAGGGCGGCGACGGGATCGAGCAGCGCCGCGCCATGGGCGGGCAGCCAGCCGAAGACGACACCGATCAGGGTGGAACAGGCGAAGGCGGCGAGGATGGTCGTCGTCGAATAGACGAAGACGTAGGTCGAGCCGAGCGCCGCGAAGACGAGGCCGGCGCCGAAGGCGACCGCCACGCCGAGGACGCCGCCGATCACGCAGACCAGCACCGCCTCGGTGAGGAACTGGCGCAGGATGTCGGAGCGCCGGGCGCCCACCGCCATGCGCACGCCGATCTCCTTCACCCGCTCCGACACCGACACCAGCATGATGTTCATCACCCCGATGCCGCCGACGACCAGCGAGATCACCGCGATCGCCGCGATCAGCAGGGTCAGCGTCGTCGTCGTCGCGGTGATGGTCTGGCGGATGTCGTCGGTGTTGAGGACGAAGAAGTCCTTGGTGCCGTGGCGCCGGGTGAGGAAGGCGGTGGCGACCTGTTCGGCGAGCGAGGTGTCGACCGTGTCGGCGACGCGCAGCACGATCGAGCGCAGCGAGGTGTCGCCGAGGAAGCGCACCTGCACCGTCGTATAGGCGAGGAACACCGAGAGTGCGCCGCTCGCGCCGAAGCCCTGCTGCCTGCGGGTGACGCCGATCACCGTGCAGGGCACCTTGCCGACCAGGATCACCGCGCCGATAGGGCTCGCCGACGGGTCGGGGAACAGCGTCTTGGCGGTGTTCTCGTCGATCACCACCTCCTGCGATAGGGTCCGCGCCGCCTCGGCGTCGAAGAAGCGGCCGGTCTTCAGCTTGGTCGCCTTGACCTGGAAATAGTCCGGTCCGACGCCGTTGACCTGGGCGCTCGCCTCGATCGCGCCGAGGCGCAGGGTGGTCGAGGTCGAGACCGTCGGGGTGGCGCCGGCGGCATAGGTCTCGCGGCCGAGCGCCTCGGCGTCGGCGAGCACCAGCGTCTTGATCTTCGCGGAGCGGACGTCGCCGAAGTCCTTGCCGGGGAAGATCTCCAGCGTGTTGGTGCCGAGGCTGGAGATGTTGGAGAGCACCTTCTGCCGCGAGCCCTCGCCGAGCGCCACCATGGCGACCACCGAGGCGATGCCGATGACGATGCCGAGCATGGTGAGGAAGGTGCGCAGCCGATGCGACAGCATGGCGAGGACCGCCATGTGGAAGGATTCCTCGAAGCGGGCGAGGAGCGCGCGGAGCTGACCGACGCTCGCCGGCATGGCGCTCGGCCCGGCGCCGAGCGAGGCCGCCGCCGCCACGCCCTCGACCGGTGTCGGCCGGTTCGGGCGGTCGGAGACGATCCGCCCGTCGGAGATCACCACGATCCGCCGCGCCCGCCGCGCCACGTCGTGGTCGTGGGTGACCAGGATGACGGTGTGGCCCTCGGCGTTGAGCTCGGCGAGGATCCGCAGTACCTCCTCGCCGGAGCGTCGGTCGAGCGCGCCGGTCGGCTCGTCGGCGAGCACCACGTCGGCGCCGTTCATCAGGGCGCGGGCGATCGAGACGCGCTGCTGCTGGCCGCCGGAGAGTTGCCCGGGGCGATGGCCGGTGCGGTCGGCGAGGCCGAGGCGGGCGAGGAGCGCGAGGGCGCGTGCCTCGCGCACCGACCCCGGCGTGCCGGCGTAGATCGCCGGGATCTCGGTGTTGCCGAGCGCCGAGAGTTCGGAGAGCAGGTGATAACGCTGGAAGATGAAGCCGAAGTGCTCGCGGCGAAGCTCGGCGAGTTCGTCCGGGTCGAGATCGGCGGTCGAACGGCCCTCGAAGCGGTAGTCGCCGGCGGTCGGCCGATCGAGACAGCCGAGGATGTTCATCAGCGTCGACTTGCCGGAGCCGGACGCCCCCATGATCGCCACGAACTCGCCGGCCCGGACCTCGAGGTCGACGTCGGCGAGCACCGCGACGGTGGTGTCGCCGGCCGGATATTCGCGGCGGACGCCGGTCAGCGCGATCAGCGGCGCGTCGGCCATCTCAGAGCCCTCCGGGCGGGCCGGGCATCGACGGGGTCCTGGCCTCGGCCGAGCGGCGGCCGACGACGACCCTCTCGCCGGCCCGGAGGCCGGAGCGGATCTCGGCGCGGACCTTGTCGTCGAGCCCGACGGTGACGGTGCGCCGGGTGGTCGTGCCGCCCGCTCCCACCACCTCGACCGAGCGCTCGCCGCCCGAGCCGGCGGAGGAGAGCGCCGCGGTCGGCACGGTGACGACGCCCTCGGCCTCGCCGAGGATCACCTTGACCTGGGCGGTCATGTAGGTGCGCAGCACGCCGTCCGGGTTGGGGACGTCGAAGCGGCCGTAATAGTAGATCGCCGAGGAACTCGACGACGAGGACGAGGACGAACTCGACGTCGTCGACGTGCTCGACGAGGTGATCTGGTTGTCGGAGCGCAGGGTGTCGGGGGCCGGGTCGAGCGCCTCGAGGCGGCCCTCCCAGCGCCGATCGAGATCGCCGAGGATGGAGAAGACGACCGGCTGACCGACCCTCACCTTTGGCGCGTCGGCCTCCGAGATCTCGGCGCGCACCGTCATGCGGTCGATGCGGCCGAGAACGACGATGGTCGGCGCCGATTGCACGGCGTTGACCGTCTGCCCCTCCTGGGCGACGACCAGCAGCACCGTGCCGTCGATCGGTGCGACGATGCGGGTGTAGCCGAGGTCGACTTTGGCCGTGTCGACCTTCACCTCGGCCTCGGTGATCTGGGCGGCGAGCGAGTCGATCTGGGCACGGGTGGTGGCGACCGTCGCCCGGGCACTCTCCAGCGCGTCCCGGGAACTCGCCTGCTTGGCGAAGGTCGCGGTCTCCCGTTCCAGCACGGCCTCGGCATAGACGAGGCTCGCCTCCTTCTGCCGCTTCTGGGCGCGCACGTCGGCGAGCGCGGCCTCGGCGCTCTTCAGGTCGTACTCGCGGGTGACGCTGTCGATGGTGGCGACGAGATCGCCGGCCTTCACGGTGTCGCCGATCGCCACCTTCATCGCGGTGATCCGCCCCGAGACCTGGGCGCCGACGGCGACGAGCCGCACCGGCCGCAGCGTGCCGGTCGCCTGCACCGTCTGCTGGACGTTGCCGATCGTCGCCTCGGCGACGAGCAGGTCGGCGAGCGGATCCGCCTCGCCGTGGGATCGCCACCACCCGCCGCCCGCGGCGAGGGCCGCGAGGCAGGCGACGACGATCGTGGTACGCAGCGACGACTTCATTCCGCGACGACTCCGAACGGCGCCCGGACGCCGGTGGCACGGCCGCCCCGCGACCCCGTCGCCGCGCCGTGACTTTTCCACCTCGTTTCCGATATCTCGATCGCGATCGGTGGTCGCGGCGGTGACCGGATGACGGGTCGATATTTTTCGAGTACGTTGACGTACTGTTATTCTCCCGACGGGTGCGCTGTCAACCGGTGACGGCGAGCGGGAGTGTTGCGCGGGAGTTTCCGGAATGGCGGATCGAGCCGTGACGACGACCGACGCGACGGCGGGCGAGCGCCGTCGCGGGCGGCCGAAGGTCGTCTCCGACGCGCGGCAGCGCGACCACATCGTCGAGACCGGGCGGCGCCTGCTTCTCGAGCGCGGCTACGGCCGCACCACCATGGACGAGGTCGCGACCCGGGCTCGGATCTCCAAGCAGACGCTCTATCGCTTCTTCGCCAACAAGTCGGCGCTGTTCGCCGCCGTCGTCGAAGAGCATCGCCACTCCATGCTGGCGCTGCCCGGGGACTACGATCACCTGCCGATCGCCGAGGCGTTGAAGGCGATCGTCCGCTTCGACATCGGCGCCGAGGAGGATCGCGAACGTCACGCCCTGCTCGAGATGGCCTTCCACGAGTCGGTCTCGCATCCGGAGATCCGGGAGGTCATCCTGACCCACGGTGTGGAGTTGGCGCGCGAGGATCTGGCGCGCTGGCTGGAGGCGCGGGCGCGGCGCGAAGCGCTGGCGATCGACGACCCGGACACTCTGGCGCGGATCCTCATGGACATGGTGTTCGGTGCCGGCCGGCCGCCGCCGCGACCGGGCGAGACGGCGGACCCCGCGGCGCGGCGGCGACAGCTCGGAAGTTGCATCCACGTCTTCCTGTACGGGGTGACGCCGCGCTGAGCCCGGGGGATCGGCGTCGTCAATCGGCGTGCTTCAGCGACAGCCCGAGCCGGGCGCGGCGCCGCAGCCAGGGGCTCGGACGGTAGCGCGGGTCTCCCGAGAGGTCCCGCATCACCTCGCGGATCGCCAGCACGCGGGCGGGACCGAGGGCGTCACCGAGCGCCAGCGGACCCGCCGGATAGCCGAGACCGAGTTCGACGGCGAGATCGATGTCGGCCGGCGAGGCGACGCGTTGTTGTGCGATGTCGCAGCCGACGTCGACGATCGCGGCGAGGATGCGCTGGGCGATGAAGCCGGCGCTGTCGCGGATCACGGTCACCGGCGTACCGTCGGCGGCGAGGAGGGCGTGGGCGGCGTCGCGACGGTCGGGGCGGGTCGCCGGGGTGCACATCAGGGTGCGACGGCGATCGAGGGGGAGAAGCGTGTCGAGCGCGACGACGCGGCCGGCGTCGACGTCGAGCGAGACGGCGGCGGTCGTCGCGTCCTCGCCGAGGGGCGCGAGCAGGATCAACGCGTCGGCGGTGGGCCGCGCACCGGTCTCGACGCCGGCGCCGGTGGCGGTGACGAGGGTGGCGAGCCGGTCGCGCACGTCGGCCCGGCGCGGGTCGATCCACACCGCGAGGCCGGCGAGGTCGACCTCGGGCACCGGCGGCTCGGGCGGCTTCACCTGACGGCCGTCGAGATGGGCGTAGAAGCCGCGCCCGGTCTTGCGGCCGAAGAGGCCGGCGGTGCGGCGTTGAGCCCCGATCGGCGAGGGCCGGTAGCGCGGTTCCTCGTAGTACTGGTGATAGATCGACTCCATCACCGTCTGCGACACGTCGAAGAGTTCGAACGGCCCCATGCGGAAGCCGGCGGCCTCGGTCATCACCCGATCGACGTCGGCGAAGCTCGCCACCCCCTCCTGGACGATGCGCAGCGCCTCGGTGCCGTAGGCGCGGCCGGCGTGGTTGACCAGGAAGCCGGGTGTATCGGTGGCGACGACCGGCCGATGCCCCATCCGCCGCGCGATCGCCGAGAGACGATCGAGCACCTCCGGGGCGGTGAGGACGCCGCCGATCACCTCGACCACCTTCATCAACGGCACCGGATTGAAGAAGTGGAACCCGGCCACGCGCTCGGGGACTCGTGCCGCCGCCGCGAAGCCGGTGACCGAGAGCGACGAGGTGTTGGTGGCGAGGATGCAGTCGTCCGAGACCACCGCCTCGAGCCCGGCGAGCACCGCGTGCTTGACCTCCATCCGCTCCACGACCGCCTCGACGACGAGGTCGCAGTCGGCGAACGCATCCCAGCCACGATCCGCCCCGGCGTCGGTGGCGACGAGACGGGCGCAGGCGGCCTCGGCGGCCTGCGTCGTCATGCGCCCCTTCTCGGCACCGCGCCGGATCATCGCCGCGGTCGCCGCGACCGCTTCGTCGACCGCCTCGCGGCGGGCGTCGGCGAGACGGACGGTCATGCCCGCCTCCGCCGCGATCTGGGCGATGCCGCGCCCCATGATGCCGGCACCGACGATGCCGAGGGTGTAGTCGGAAGAGGCGGTGTCGCGCATGGCTGTCTCCGGGAGTCGAGACGCGCCGATCCGGCGGTCGAGGCGTCGAACGCCGACCGGTCGCGTGGGTGTCGTCGATGGGGCGTCGGTCAGGTCCGGGGCCAGCGCCCGGTGAAGCTGCCGGCGGCGAGAACCCCGGTCGGATCGTCGGGGTCGTAGGCGATGGTGATGTGGTAGGTGCCGGTGTTGACCTTGTGGGTCACCTCCCGGGCCCGGGCGTAGACGGTCGAGCCGGACTTCGTCGGGCGGAAGAAGGACAGATCCGAGCCGGTCGTCATGATGTAGCCGCGATGCCAGGCCGCCGCGCCGAAGGCGAGATCGGCGAGCGTCCACAGCGCCCCGCCGTGGCCGGTGCCATGGGCGTTGAGGTGCTCGTGGCGGATCGGCATCGAAAGCAGCGCCGTGCCGGCGGCGATCTCGACCACCTCGATGGCGAGCGGGGCGGAGAACGGATTGCGAGCGAAGAGATCGGTCACCTCTGCGACCAGCGTCGGGTCGCTCGGGGCGATCGGCCGGTGGAGGGTGCGCGGGTGCGTCACGGCGTCGCCTCGGCGCGGCACGCCGCCTCGATCTCGTGCCAACGTTCGGCGCCGGCCGGCGTGGTGAGACCGGCCATGGTGACGTCGAGGTTCGCCGCGACATAGGTCTCGAGGGTGGTCCGGCCCTTGAACCACCAGCTCTTCAACGCCCAGCCGTGGGCGATCATGACGATCTGGTGAGTGACGACGTCGACGTCGAGCTTGCGTACGAGGCCGGCCTTCATGCAGGCGACGAGGGTCTCGGCGACGATGTCGGCGACCTCGCGCTCGCGGTCCTGAACCAGCAGGCGGCGATCCGGGGTCAGCAGATGAACCGAGCGATAGGCGATGACCGTCGCGGCGCGGTGGCGGTCGACGATGCGGGTGAAGGCCTCGACGAGACGGACCAACCGGTCGAGCGGATCGGCGATCCCCTCGATGGAGGCCGGCAACTCGGCACGGTGATCGGCGAGAACGCGCAGGAGGACGAGGAGCAACACGTCCTCCTTCTCGCGCACATAGAGATAGACGAGACCGGAGGAGAAGCCGGCGCGCTTGGCGATGTCCTTGATCGTCGTGCGATGGAAGCCCTGCTCGGCGAAGAGCTCGGTCGCGGCGGCGACGATCTGCGTCCGCCGCTTCTCGACGAGATCGGGGTCTTCGACGACGGAGGTGACGTCCGGCTTCATGCGGCGGGTCCATCGGTTGGAGGGGTCCGCGGGCGGCTCGACGAGGTCGGGCACGACGCGCGAATCCCGGTCGCGGGGTCGGCGATCGATCGATCGCAGGATGCACCGGTTGCGGCGGTGAGGTCGAGGGGCGCGCGCGCTCGGGCCCGCGCCCCGTCGCCCGACCCGCCCCGCGTCCGCGCCTCGGCCGCGCTCCGCCGGCCGGCGTCTCGGACGGGCGCGTCCGGGGCCGGAGCGGTGGGGGCGCGGCGAGGGGCGGGCGGACGGGGCACGTCGGACCTCACATCTTGCAGGCGGGGTTGGGGCCCGGGGTCGCGACCTTGGCGTCGAAGGTGCGCTCGACGGCGATGACGTGCGTGCCGTCCTTCTCGACCACGCGGCCGAGGTAGTTCGGCTCCTCGAGCTGGTGGTCGGCGGCGCGCATGGTGACGTCGCCGAAGGGGGTGGCGGCGGTGATCCCCTCCATCGCCTTGGAGACGTCGGCGGGCGCGACGGACTTCGCCTTCTTCACCGCGGCGAAGATCACCTGCATGCCGGCGTAGGTCTCGCCCTCGTAGTCGGTCGGATCGGAGCCGTACTTGGCCTTCCAGGCGGCGACGAAGGCCTTGTTGGCCGGCGTGTCGATCGCCGCGGCGTAGCCCATGTTGCCCCAGATGCCGACCATCTCCTTGGCCACCGCCTTGGCGGTCGACGGGCTGACGACGTTGTGGCCGAACATCAGCATCTTGTCGGTGAGACCGAACTGCTTGGCCTGCTTGATGAAGTTGATGGCGTCGGCGCCGGCGAGCGCCACCCACAGGCCCTCGACGCCACTGTCGCGCAACTGGGTGATGTAGGGGGCGTAGTCGGTGGTGCCGACCGGCGGGAAGACCTCGGTCTTGACGGTGCGGCCGAGGCCTTCGGCCGTCGTCTTGAAGGCGGTGCCGGAGCCGCGGCCCCACAGATAGTCGGCGGCGATGATGCCCCAGGTCTTCTGCGGCTGGTCCTTCAGCCAGGGGCCGACGATGGCGATGTCCATGTCGTCGGAGTGGTTGGTGCGGAACATGCGGGGATGGCACGAGTCGCCGGTGATCTTCGGGCTCTTGTTGATGGTCGCGACATACATCGCGTCCCAGCGATTGAGCTGGGTCGACATGGCGAGGCCGACCGAGGAGGAGACCGTGGCGGTGAGGATGCGATAGCCCTCGGAGGCGAGCTTCTCGCCGGCGCGCCTGCCGGCGTCGGGGCTCGCCTCGTCGTCGACCACCTTGAACTCGACCTTGCGGCCGTCGACGCCGCCGGCGGCGTTGGCTTCGGCCACCGCGAACTCGACGGCACGCACCGCCTGATCGCCGAGCAGCGTGTAAGGGCCGGAGCGGGTGGTCGGTACGCCGATGCGCAGCGGCTCGGCCTCGGCGAAGGCGGCGGCCGGCGCGGCGAGACCGACGGCGAGACCGAGGAGTGCGAATTTCGTGAGATTCATGGAGTCCTCCCTGTGGTTCTTCTTCAGTGCATGATGCTCGACTGGAGCTGTTCCTGATCGACCTCGGCCATCCGCCCGGTGGCGGAGACGGCGCCCTTGGAGAGCACGGCGAAGCGTTCGGCGATGTCGCGGACGAGGCGCAGGTGCTGTTCGATCAGCAGGATGGCGACGCCGGTGGCGGCGAGATCGCGCAGGATCGCCCCGAGCTCGTCGACGATGACCGGGGCGAGGCCCTCGCTCGGCTCGTCGAGGATGAGGAGTTCGGGGTTGAGCATCAGCGCACGGCCGATCGCCAGCATCTGCTGCTGGCCGCCGGAGAGCGCCGTGCCGGGGGTGTGGCGGCGTTCCTTCAGGATCGGGAAGAGGGCGTAGACCGCATCGAGCGTCCATGGGCCCTTGCGGCGCAGCGCCGCCCCGAGCTTCAGGTTCTCCTGGATCGAGAGGTTGGGCAGGATCTTGCGGCCCTGCGGCACCACGGCGATGCCGAGGGTCGCGGCGGTGTGGCCGGCGAGGCGGTCGATCCGCTCGCCCTTGACGCGGATCTCGCCGCCGCACTTCACCGCGGTGGCGAGCAGCGTGTTGACCACCGTCGTCTTGCCGACGCCGTTGCGGCCGAGTAGCGCCACCCGTTCGCCGGGCTCGATCGCGAGATCGACGCCGTTGAGGATGCGCGCGGCGCCGTAGCGCGCCTCGACGCGCTCGAGTTCGAGCAGGGCGGTCATGCGGTGCTCCCGAAATAGGCGCGGATCACCGCGGGGTCGGTCCTGACCTCGGCGGGAGGACCGGAGACGAGGAAGCGGCCGGAGGCGAGCACGGTGAGCACGTGGCAGATGCGGAAGACGACATCCATGTCGTGCTCGACCAGGAGCACCGCGACGTTCCACTTCGCCGCGATCTCCTCGAGATGGGTGGCGAGCGCCTCCGATTCGGCGACCGAGAGGCCGGCCGCCGGCTCGTCGAGGAGCAACACCTTGGGGTCGCCGACCAACGCCAGCGCGAGGTCGACCAACCGCTGTTGGCCGTAGCTCACCTCCTCGGCGCGGCGCTCCAGCACGCCGTCGAGCCCGAGCATGGCGGCGAGGCTCCCGATGTCGCCGCCGCCGGCGCCGTGGGCGGCGAGGTCGAGCTGGTCTCGGATGGTCAGGGCCGGGAAAATCGAGGTGCGCTGGAACGAGCGCGACACGCCCATCCGTCGCCGCTCGCCCGGCGCCACCTCGGTGATGTCGCGGCCCTCGAAGAAGACGCGGCCGTTCCCGGCGGTGCGGCCCGAGGCGACGTCGATGAAGGTCGACTTGCCGGCGCCGTTGGGACCGATGAGCCCGTGGACCTTGCCGACCTCGAGCTCGAGGTCGACGCCCTGCAGGGCCACGACGCCGCCGTACTGCTTGCCGAGCCCCTCGCAGCGGAAGATCGCGCTCATGCCGGTTCTCCCTTCGCGATGGAGCCCGTGAGACGGCGACGCAGCGCCGTGAAGGCGCCGGCGAGACCGGTCGGCCAGGTGACGGTGACGACGATCAGGGTGGTGCCGAGAATGGCGAGCCAATGGCTGGTGAGACCGCCCAGTTCCTCGCGCAGCACGAAGAAGGCGAGCGCTCCGGCGATCGGCCCCCACAGCGCCACGGCGCCGCCGAGGATCGCCATGATCAGCGCCTGACCCGAGAATCCCCAGGTGAGGATCTCGGGGCTGACGAAACCCTGGTAGAGGGTGAAGAGCACGCCGCCGAGCGCCGGGATC
>ERZ1645187.5050-NODE-5050-length-10416-cov-14.410482_pt1 | contig 10416 bp, 13 predicted proteins | sample MGYA00575352_ERZ1645187 | MGnify/ENA primary metagenome ERZ1645187 (study PRJEB40837, sample SAMN11349314) | freshwater sediment metagenome | isolation source: river sediment | host: Sediment | place: India: Wazaribad , New Delhi | collected 2017-02-21 ...
GCGCCACCGATGACCACCTTTCTCGTCAGCTACACCACCTCACGGGACACGATCGTCCGCCACGGTTGACGTGAAGCCGTTTAGCAAGATGCAGCTTTGGTTCTCCGACACCCCCGACCAGCACAGCCTTTGGCCAACGACCATTCAGTTTTCCAAGGACTTCTACGAGCAACTGCAAAACCACGCCTTGCCCATCGACATCCGCATTTTGCGCGCCCTGTCCAACTCTGCCCGCCGCCTCGACCTGATGATGTGGGTCACGTACCGCATCACCCGCTTGCAGGAGAAACTTGTTCTCGACTGGAACCCGCTGAAGGAACAGTTCGGCGAGGGGTACACCCGCGACCGCGACTTTCGGGCTGCCCTGCACGACGACATCGCGGTGTTGAAGGAGTTGTTCCCAAAACTCCCCCTCAAACTGACCGAGCGAGGGCTCGAAATGGACGCCGCCGACCCCTCGGCGCTCGCCATCCCGAAACGCAAGCTCATCACCTAACGACGAAGGCAAAAAACCCTGTCCAGGCAGCCTTCTAGCCGCGCTGATTAGGTCGCGCTTTGTGGATAACCTTTTCATGGGTTTTCAACGCGTTAGACCCCCTTGCGCGCTGATTAGGTCGCGCCCCCGCGCTGATTAGGTCGCGCCCCGACCATATCCCGCGCTGATTAGGTCGCGCCCCCGCGCTGATTAGGTCGCGCCTTCTGCGCTGATTAGGTCGCGCATATATATAGAACAGAAAGTTCTCAGAAAGACTCTTACAGAAAGTCTATTTACAGAAATCCTTTACAGAATTACAGAAAAAGCGCGCGCGCGAATTTTTAAAATTGTTGTTTTTCGATTATATGGCATATGAGAGATTTAAAACGCATTTCGTCAATGCGATGAAAAAGTATTGTCCGCCAATCCAAAAATCATTTAAACGGCGCGCCGTGACGCGTCAGGTATATATAGTTCGTTTTGCCTTGATGATTATATTTCTATGGATTGATGCTGAATAGATTTGTCATATTTCCTTCTGGCGTCACCCATCCCTTAGCAAAAGACCCGTCTAGCGTTCTGGCTTTCAAGAAAACCCGGTTCTTCCAAATAGGACTTTTGCTATCCGGCCATTTTCGTATTACCTCATCGAGCATTTTTTGCGTAGAAAATACAACGGCAATGTATACGCCTGTTCTTATTTTGAGATGCTTTTCGGCCGCTCCGGCACTTATTGCATCGTGGTAGTGCATAACCTTTGCAAGGAAGTGGTTCGGGGTGCCTGAACGCCCGCCGCGCTCGTACTCGAAGATAACTCCACGGGCTTCCGTATCGTTCCGACGCTGGAAAAGGGCCATCAGGTCAGGAACCAGCTTACCCGCCTCACCAAACTCGGTTCCGTCGTCCCAGCTTTCCCATGTGAACGCGGTTGCCTGCTTGGGTGGCTGGTCGGCTTCACGGGCTGCCCCCTCAAAATACCGCCATACCCCGTGCACCTCGGTGTCGGTGGCCCTTGCCCATTGGTCAAACGCCAAATGCACGTCCACCACACCCACCCGGTGAGGGATGTCATCGAAGGCCGTCATCCGGCGACTGGGGGCCTTCACGTTGAACCTGTCATCCTCATTGAGCAGGTCGGCTCCCTTTTGGGTGAGGTAGTGCAGGCAGGGCACCCCGATGTTTTGGGCGCGGTCAAACGCTTTATCGGTTCGCGCAATGAGCTTGGCGTTCAGCAAGCGCGCCAAGCGCTCCCGAAGGTGCTTGGTGTCCCGCGCAATCTCTGCCCTGATAAACTGCGCCACGGACATGTAACGGAAGGAGGCCAAGCCCCGGAGGATTCCGAAATCGATGTCCGTGAGAAAAAGGCTTGTCATTCTATCGGAGCCCATGGGCGTGAACTTCGCCTGCGGTTGGTAGATTGGGCGGTCTGCCCTTGAGCGTTTCGGCCGGGCTGGGCCTGCGGTCGTTCAGCCGCCTGTGGGGCAGGCTCTGGGGCACGGGGAGCGGGAGGCGGCGGCGGGTTGCGGTAGTAGTCCGCGAGTTGCTTCCGTATCACCGCGTCCCATGCGCCCGGAGAGGTCTTTTCATGGTGCTGGGCGAGGTCACGCCGCACCGTGAGCCGGAACGGTTCATTCTCTTGGCCCCATACGCCCCAGAACTCGCCCGGAGAGAGCGGGGCCACGCCTGCGCGGGGTGCCCCTATGATGCGGGCCACATCGCCGCTCAGCGGGCCTCCCATGAGCTTGACGGCGGTATTCTGGAACAAGGAGGCGCGGCCGTCGCTGCTAAGCCCCTGCCCAGCGACCTGCTGTGCCATGGTCAGGTGGATGCCCGCCTTCCGCATTTCTTGGAGAATGCGCAGCACCGAAGGCCCCACCAAGTCGTTCACCTCATCCACGATGACATGCACCGGGGTGCGGCCGATGCGAGGGTCGGCGAGGCGCATCGACCCTATTCCGGCCAGCATGGCGAGCGTCAAACGGCCGCCCGTTTTGCGGGCTTTGCCGGAGAGGTCGGAAATATCCATGATGAGGAATTGGCGGCGTTTTATAATGTCGTGAAGGCTTGCCGTTGACGGGTTACAGAACCAGCGGCGGAACCCCTTGTCGCCCAAGAGGTCGTCCATCCTGTCCCAAATACCGTCTTTCGAGACGGTCATGCGGTCGGTCGGAAACTTGTCCGAAAAATACTCGGCAAGCTCATTGTCCCGATGCCTCTGCCCCGTTTGAATGAGTTCTTTTGTGCGGGGGAGGGCTTTATCCTTCATCATGTGCCGCAGGTCTTGCAGCGTCGCTCCCGGCACATCCAGCAGCACACGGGCGCAGTTCCGCACCGCGGTGTGCATCCGCGGCGTGAGTTCACTTTCCGGCACCATCTCGGAAAGCGCCCCGGCGATATGCTCGGCGAGCATCCCCAGCGCGTGGGGCGGTAGCCCGTGCGTGTCGAAGGGGTTCAGGCTGGCCGTGAGACTCCCGTGGCTGGGGGCCTGCCGCAGGAACACCATTCGGCCGTCCTTGTGGAGTTCGGGCCATTGGGCGATTTGGCGGGCCATGTCGCCGTGGGGGTCGATGATGACAACGGCCGCTGACTGTGACGCTACGTAATGGTGGGCCGGCGCCTTCAAGAGTTCGGTTTTGCCCCAGCCGTTCGGCGCGGCAATCAGCGTGTGTTTTTGGCGCGTGCTTTCGCTAAGCGCCGCAGGCTTGACCTGCTGTAATTTACTAAAAAAGGCCGGGTGCTTCGCTGATAGGTAAGAAAGCCAACCACTTTCGTTGGCCGTATATGCTCGACGATTGAAGTTCTCCGCGAGCCACATCGCTGCGGGTTCCTCGTATGTGTCGCGGTTGGCCCGAATGGCTTGGAGTATTCTATCTATTCGCCGCAAAATGGCCGTGTATTCTTCGAAATCGAGCGGGTCGTGCAAATAGAGCAAATCATACCGCTCGTAATCTGTCGCGCATTCCCGTGCCAACTGCTGAATGTACTTACTTCTGGCGTCAACGGCCGCGCGGGCGGCTTCCAGCGTCTGCGCTACCCCGGCCGATACCTCGCCCAGATACATCGCTCCTTGGTGCGACGACGGAACCGTGTTGCCTTTGCTGGTGGGGGTTGGAATCATGATTCACCGTGCTCCTTGAGGTCACTTTACTCCATGTCGTCTCTGGAAACCGACCGACTGTATACCCGGCTGCGTTGCTTGCAGGACGAGTTGAAAGCCTCTCGCCAAGGTGCGCCTGATGAGATGAAGCATAGAATAATCGAAAAACAGGAGATAGAGACGGCCGTATTCGATTTGGTTATTCAGAACTGGATACCATTTGCCCCTAGTTATGATGTTGCAATAAAAATATACTTGATAATTCAATTTGTTTTCGGTGGTATCGTTCTTCCAATATACTCATACAAGTCATCCTTGGATTATCCATTCAATTATACTGTCGCGGGTGCTGTTGCCTCTGCTGTAGTTGCAGTGATTGTTGTTAATATAATATCGTTGGCCCTTGTATCGGCCGTTATTGATGCGGCGGCAGAGAAGGTGCGTCCATTGCTCATGGAGACAATCTTCGACGAGCTAGAAAAAGAGCGAAGAGATTTATACCAGTGGAATTTTGCGCAAAGAAAGATGCAGGAGGCGAGGGCTGAGGAACAAGAGCGCTTAGAGCGGGTTCGGCTATATGAGGAGCGGCAGCGACGCGAGGAACGGGAGGCGCGTGCCCTGCGGCTCAAGACGGTCGAGGACTCATTTTTTGCGGCATGGCGGCGGTTCCAAGGGGCCGTTGATTTCGATGGTTCGATGCCAAAGCCGGAGGTCAAAAAGCTCTTCCGGCAGAAAATCCACACCCTCCCGATTTGGAGCCATGAGGACAGGGGACTTTTGGCGGAGAGCCAAAACCCGCTCATCCGGGACATTCTGGGGAATGTCTTTTACAGCCTTCCGGCACCCCCCAAATGACCCCCTAGACTACCCCCCAAACAACCCCCTATTATGTTTTGCGGAAAAGCTATATATTACAATGCTGTATTCTGATTTTTGGCGGATGGCCTCTTTCGAGGAACCCACTCCCCTTTTTTCAAGGGGAGTGGGTTCCTCTCTCTCGTGCTTTGTTCCTCCCTCCCCCTCCCGCCGGGGGTCGCGCCGCCGGGTCAAGTTTGACGCCATTGAATGACGAACGCCCACGTCGGGCGGCCGTCAGGCAGCACCCGTTGGGCCACCTCGACGGTAAACCCCATCTCCGCCAAGCGAGCCGCCGTGGCGGCCCAAGTGGTCGTCCGCCGTAGGTCGATGCCTTTGGGGGTGGGCAGGGTCACGGTGTCGAACCCCTCGGCCGCTGCGGTCATCACCTCTCCCATCACGGCGTCAAGGCTCAGGGCTTCCTGTGCGGCCTTCTCGCGGGCGTCTGCGGTGAGTGTGCGGGCGCTCTTCAAGCGGTCGGCGGGAGTGGCTTTGCGGGGGTCACTCATGCCGCCGCCTTTCGGTTATTCGCGGCGGTTCGGCGGCCCAAGTAAGTGTCCGTAACGTCAAGCCGCCCATGCCCAAGCTCGTGGGAGATTTCCAGCCGCGCGGCGCGGTCGCGGGCCTCTTGCTCCCGTGTCATGGCGTCGGTGGTCGGCCCACCAGCCGCCGGGCAAGCCCAGCCTGTCAGGGTCTTGTAGCGCCATTGCGCGTAGGCGTGCCGCATCCCGTGGGCGTTGGATACGCCCGCCCGGATGAGGTGGTTTTCGTAGGATTTGACGGCCTGCTTGTAGTACTGGCCGGGAGGGATGAGGGCACCATCCCCGACCGTTGCCCGGAGTTCGTCCAGCAACGCCCGCTGCTTGGGGTGTGTGAGGGGGATTTCCCGGTAGCGGCCCCCCTTTGTCCAGCTTGCCCGCAAAGCCAGCCTGTCGCCCCTGTCGGCCACGATGGGGCGCATTTTAAGGGCTTCCTCGCGCCGGAGCCCAAAGGCCGCTTCCAGCCGGAGGGCGAGGCGCACCCGCGCATCCACCACCCGCGCCAGCGTGGCGGGGTCGGCGCTTTGGGCACGGTTCTTGGAAAAGCGCCCGCGCTCGGCGAGCCCGTAGGCTTCATTCGACCGGGGAAGCACCCCCGGCTTGCCCACCTCGAAAGCCCACCAGCGCAACCACGTCAGGCGGTTCCGCACCGTCTGGTCGGAAATGCCCGCCGCTTTCCAATGGCCCACAAGGGCCTCGACGTGTTTTGGCTTCAGGCTTTTGGCGTCGGGGAGCCTATACCCCAAGTCCTTCAATTCCTTGGCCATGGCTTGCAAGCCACGGTGCCGCAGCGACCGTGTGCCGAAACTTCCCCCTCCGCTTCGGGAGGCGAGTTGTTTTAGGCTAAAGCTCAATTCATCCATGGTATGTGTCTTTCTGCTAAGTTTTTATGACCTCACCTGTGCCCGCGTGCGGGTTTACAGGTGCCTTGCCTTTGGCAAGTAAAGGCCGGATACTCCCTGTTGTTGTCTCCGTTTCTCCGTTCCAATGGCCTCAATGCGGTTTGAACCCAAGCCGTTCCCGCGTGTCCGTTACGGTTCCGGGCTTGCTGTGTTGTTCTCCTCTCGTTTGTCGCCTCTCTTGGCTTCCCCGTGCCGTGCCTTTTGGCCGTGCGTCGTTCCGGGGAGGGTGCAAGCCCCGTGGGGCGTGCCGCTCGTGTTCTTCAATTCCCCCCGACCTTCCGGGGGCTCGTGTGTCCTTTCCTGTTGAACGGTAGGGCCTCACCTTTCGGGTGTGGCCAAGGTGCGTCGTGCGCTCGGCGCGCCGGGCGCGGTTCGGGTGAACCGCGCCAATCCCTTATGAGTTCGTACCTCGCCCGAAGCTGACACCCGTGCCCGTGCCCCATTTGGCGGGGGGCGCAAGCCCGCCCGCCCCTGTCACTACCTGCTTTTGCGGTAGTGACAGGGGCTCCCACGGTGCCCCTGTATCGGCGCTTGCCAGCGCCGTGGGGAGGCTTTCCCCCTCCCCACACCCTTCCCCTGCGACCGCTTAGGGCTGCGCCTCCCAGCGGCCGCGCGGGGGCTCTGCCGCCGCCCCCGCACCCGGTCGGTGGGTGCCGGCTCCGCCGGCGCGTTCCTGCCTCTATGTCCCCCCCCCAGCCTGCCCCCGTGCTCGGCACCGTCAAGCGCAAGCGCTCCACCGCAAGCGGTGGCCCTACGGGTGACAGCGCCTGTGCGCGGGTGCTGGTGGGAGGTGTCGGGACGGGGAACGCCGCTTTGCCCTGAGGGCAAAGTTCGACGCCCTGCGGGGCGTCGAACAGGGAACACAGGGGACACCGCGCCGTCACAAGCCGCTCGCACAGCGTCATATGGTGCTATTTCTGTCTTTCCAATTGTGACTCAAGCGCCCAATAAGTTTCCGTTTTTGTTCTTTCTCGCTTGTCTTAGTGTCGCCTGTATCTACGAAGAACCGACGGTATGTTTGCGCCGAGTAGCAATCAGTATGGAATACCTTTACAATAATTTGAATGATAGAACGCGAGCGCTTTACGAATACGCCCCACATGCTTATGCATATCAAGCGCATCTTCACCCTCTGACCCGTATATTGGTATAACGATTCCATCGCCTTGGCTTCCGTTCCGCGTAGAAGCTCCGGTTCCATACAACGCAATCGCGACCGACCACCTAATAGACCCACTCAGTTTTTCTGGAATATCACTCTTTATCTCTGTTATTTTGCTAATTTTTACGTTGTCGACGAGATTAGAATCTCCTATTGTTCTTGTGATAGAAAAATTACATCTATCTGGTGATATTTGTATTTTTATTTTCCGAAATTGCACTTCTATATAATTTGTATTTATTATAGTTTTGCACCCTTCTTTCTCCTTGGCTTGTGTGTCACACATATTTTCATAGTGTGGCCCAAATAAAATAAACGCCAACGTCTCTTCTGCCGACTGCGCTAGTGCATGAGGCGCCATAAATATAGCGCCAATCATAACCAATGCACTGATAATGCCTCTCATTCGTGAGTCCTCCTCTGATGGCAACGGAGATACTGTTCTATGGAAGATGGAATGAAGCCATGCGACACATCAAGGTACGTGCATATTTCAAGACTTTCGCAAGAAGCCCAACCCGTTGAAAATGAACATCAAAAAACTTGCAGAATATACTTGCCAAACAAAACTGCTCGACATATAGTAAAAACACCTAGGGTGCACTAACAAACCAAGAAAGTGAGGAAATGACCCTAGGGATAGAAGTCAAACTAAACTTCTTTTGTATCGCGATTAGGTTCGTTTACATAAGAAGAAAAGACTTCTAAAGCAAAAGCCCCGGCGTTTTTCAGTGCAACCGGGGCTTTTATTCACTAACAAAGAAAGTGATGCCACATCATATGTGGATACATGGGAAGTTTGTCAAGATGATTATTGGATACGCGAGAGTAAGCACGGACGGGCAAACCCTAGAGGCCCAAGTCGAGGCCCTGAAAGGAGCCGGGGCCGAAAAGGTGTTTCAGGAAACGGCCAGCGGGACGAAAGCCGACCGCGTCGGCTTGGGGCGTGCTGTGGCCGCTTTGAACGCGGGCGACGTGTTGCTTGTCGCACGTCTTGACCGCCTCGCCCGTTCCACCCGCGACCTGTTGAACACGCTGGACGCCATCGCGAAGCGGGGGGCGTCGTTTAAGTCGCTTGCCGATGGGTGGGCCGACACCACCACTCCACAAGGCAAAATTGTGCTGACCGTCATTGGTGGCTTTGCCGAGTTTGAGCGCTCCCTTATTGCCGCCCGGACGACCGAGGGCCGAGCCCGCGCCAAGGCTAAGGGGCGGCACATGGGACGCCGCCCGAAACTGACCCCACACCAGCAGGCGGACGCTCTGAACGCCCTCCGCAATGGCACCGCCACACAAGCCGACCTTGCGCGGCGCTACGGCGTGTCCGAGGCGTTGATTTCCCGCTTTGTCGCCAAGCATCGGGCTGCCGATGGGCTTTAGTGCCAACCTCCGCCACGTTGACCCGACCCGGAACATGGCCCGGTTCTATTCCATGCAGGTGCAACCCTCCCTCTTTGGGGAGTGGGAGCTTGTCCGGGAGTGGGGCCGCATCGGCCAAGCCGGAACAGTCAAGGCGACTGCATACCCCACCCAAACCGAGGCGGAAGAGGCGTTAGCCCGGCTGGAGCGCCAGAAGGTGCGCAGGGGCTACCTGCCGTCGTGACGGCACCCCGCCCCGCCACAAGATGCCTTCAGCTTGGGCAGTTGGTTTGACACGCCCCAACGAATCGGTAACGCTTTGTTAAGCATTTAAATGCTTAGTGCTAAATGCAAAAATTAAAATGTAAAAGGTAAAATGCTTATGCGTGTGGTTTCGTTTGTTACCCAAAAAGGGGGCAGCGGAAAAAGCACCCTTGCGGCCAGCCTCGCCGTTGCGGCGCAACAGGCAGGCGAGCGCGTGTTTTTGCTCGACACCGACCCGCAAGGCACCCTCTCGAAATGGATAGAGCGCCGCGAAAATGAGGAGCCCGGCTTTGACCGGGTGCTATCCTCCGTCGCACTCGAAAGGGCTATTGCGACCCTTGGAAGCGCCGGGTTTACCCTCGTTGTCATCGACACGGCAGGCGCTGACACCACCACCACGGCCGCCGCGATTAGCTCGTCGGATTTTTGCCTCGTGCCATCACGCCCGACCCCGGCCGACTTAGAGGCGACCCAGCCAACTCTTGAGGCCATTCAGGCCACCCGGCGGAAGTTCGCCTTTGTCCTCTCCCAAACTCCAACCGCGCGAAGCGCCCGCCTCACCGAGGCGATGAACGCTTTGCGCATCCTTGGGGTTCTCGCCGAGCCCCCGATTGCCCTGCGCAACGACCACCAGGACGCTATGGGCACCGGGCTTGGCGTGACCGAGTACCACCCGGACGGCAAAGCCGCCAACGAAATCCGGCAGCTTTGGAGCTGGATTTCAAAGAAAATGAAAGGATAAATAATGGCCAAACGCGCTTCACTTGGTAGTTATGCCCCTCCGCTGGCTGACGGTGCACACGTTGAGCCCGTTCAAGCGGCCCCTTCTGCGGTCGCACCCCAAGCAGAACCGCAAAAAAAGCGGGTCAAGCCAACAACCGTCTATCTGCCGCCGGACGTTGTGCGCACAATTAAACTTCTTTCTATCGATGGCGAGGGCACGTTCTCCGATATTTGCAGCCGCGCCATCATCGAACACTTGCGCCAACGCGGGCTCATCCGCAACGAGATGCTAAATGTATAATTTTAAATGTTTAATGTAAAAATTAAAAGGTTGAATTGATGACCGCGGCCCCATCCCGACCAAACGAGGCGGAAATCCGCGACGCCGACCTCCGGGAGCGCTTGGAGGCCGCGCGCGGCAAGTTCGCGTTTGAATCAATGGCGGGTTTTCTTGTGACCGAGCAGCGCAAGCGGGATGAAGCCCACGCCGCTGCCGAAACCAAACAAGCCGCCCTCGCCGCCATGCCCCGCGAGAAGCGGCGGCGGGCCATCGCCCGCGAAACCATCGAAACTGAAGGCCCTTCAGCCGATAGCCTGCGCTATATGCCCACCCCGCTGGCCATCTGCGGGCTGCCCTACCGCCGCCTCGACCACCTCGACAATGGCGAATACATCCGCGAGCAAGGGCGGATGCGGGTGGTTGTGACGCCGGGTTACTTGACCGACCCCACCGGGAAGCGCGTGCAGCAGCCTATCCCGTGGGGGCCAAAGGCCCGCCTGATTATGGCTCACCTCTCCACCGAGGCGCTGCGCAACAAGTCCCCCACCATCGAAACCGCCACCAGCTTCACCGGGTTCCTGCGGGACATGGGGTATGAGCGCAAGGGCGGGGAGCGCGGGAACATCAAGCCGTTCAAGGAACAGTTACAGGCCCTCGCCGCCTGCCGGATGGAGATTGCTGCATGGAACGGGAAGCAGTCCGCCACGATCGTGTCCCGTGAGGTGGTGTAGCTGGCCGTTGGCCAGCGGGGCGCGCCGAT
>ERZ1645187.5051-NODE-5051-length-10415-cov-9.148552_pt1 | contig 10415 bp, 8 predicted proteins | sample MGYA00575352_ERZ1645187 | MGnify/ENA primary metagenome ERZ1645187 (study PRJEB40837, sample SAMN11349314) | freshwater sediment metagenome | isolation source: river sediment | host: Sediment | place: India: Wazaribad , New Delhi | collected 2017-02-21 ...
TCAGGCCGGCGGCGACCGCCTTGGTGCCTTCACGGGCGATGGCGGCGGCGAGAACCGTCGCGGTCGTGGTGCCGTCGCCGGCGGCGTCGTTCTGCTTGGAGGCGACTTCGCGGACGAGCTGAGCGCCGAGGTTCTCGAACTTGTCGGCAAGCTCGATTTCCTTGGCGACGGTCACGCCGTCCTTGGTGATGCGCGGAGCGCCGAAGGACTTCTCGATGACGACGTTGCGACCCTTCGGGCCGAGCGTCACCTTGACGGCGTTGGCGAGGATTTCCACGCCGCGCAGCATGCGGTCGCGGGCGTCAGACGAAAAGCGGACGTCTTTGGCAGCCATGTTTTAAACTCCTGAAAAACCTTGAAATTCTGAGGCAGGCCTGGATTAGGCGACGATGCCCATGATGTCGCTCTCCTTCATGATGAGGAGATCTTCGCCATCGATCTTGACTTCGGTGCCCGACCACTTGCCGAACAGGACCGTGTCGCCGGCCTTCACGTCGAGGGGAACGAGCTTGCCGCTCTCGTCACGGGCGCCGGGGCCGACGGCCACGACCTTGCCTTCCTGCGGCTTTTCCTTGGCGGTGTCCGGGATGATGATGCCACCCTTGGTCTTCTCTTCGCCTTCGATGCGCTTGACGACGACGCGGTCGTGCAGGGGACGGAACTTCATGTGTTTGCTTCCTTGGGTTTCTCGCGCATAAGGTCTTTGCCCGCAGCGCGACGACATCCTGAACCGAATTGAAGGCTTTGTTAGCACTCCCTGACGGCGAGTGCCAAAGCTGGCTCCGAGATAGTCGGCCCATGCCAGGGTGTCAAGGCGGCCTCCGTCTTTCGACGGAGGCGATGGTTAAGGCTCACATGATGCGGCAGGCGCAACAGACACTCGTCATCGATACGCCGGGACGCGGCTTCACCGACATCACGGAGCGCGTCGCCGGCTTCGTGCGGCGCGAAGGGGCGACGACGGGATTGCTGACCTTGTTCTGCCAGCACACTTCGGCCTCGCTCGTCATTCAGGAGAACGCCGACCCGGCGGTGCTGCGCGACCTGATGGACTGGCTCGAACGCATCGCGCCGGAGGCCGGCCATTACGCCCATGACGACGAGGGGCCGGACGACATGCCCGCGCATCTGCGCAGCGTCATGACCCAGACCCATCTGTCCATCCCAACCTCGGGCGGTCGGCCGGCGCTTGGGGTCTGGCAGGCGATCTATCTGATTGAACACCGACGCCAGCCGCATCGCCGGAATATAATTCTTCACCATATCGGCATGTAATGATTTTCATGACGTATATCGCGACATTTTTGCAAATGTGGCGTAGACGATCTCCATGCTAGCGCGCTCATGCGCCTTGTGTCGTTTGGCCCCGCGCTGCGGTTCGACGCAGCCGGAACGCGCGTGCGGTGCTGCATGAAGGTTCTGGTCGCTTTTTTCTCCAATACTTTCTTTAATTTCGTCATCGGATTGATGGTGGCGATGTTTCTCGGGCCGGCGGAATTCGGCCGCTTCGCGCTGGCGCTCGCCGTCGCCATGGTGGTGCAGACGCTCGTTTTCGACTGGCTGCGTCTCGGCGCGATTCGCTTCTATTCCGAAACGACGGCGCAGGAGCGCCCTGCCCTGCGCGCCACGCTGGACATGGCGTTCGGCATCCTGATCGCGCTGCTGGCCGTCGTCGGCGGCGTCGTTCTGACCCGGTTCAAGTTCGAACTGTCGCCCGATCTGCTGGCGCTGGCGCTCGCCACGGTCGTCGCCAACGCCATGTTCGACTATTCGACGGCGCTGGCCCGCGCCCGGTTCCGCGACGGGCTCTACGCCCGGCTGGTGGTGCTGAAGAATCTTCTGGCCCTTGCGCTGATCGGCGGCGGCGCGTGGTGGTTCCAGTCGGCGCAAATGGCGCTGGCCGGCGGCATGCTCAGCCTGGGCGGCTCGGTGCTGCTGCTGCGCGGCGCGCTCACCGATCCCGACACCGGGCTGCGGCAGGCCTGCCCGCGCCTGGCGCGCGACATGGCCGTCTACGGCCTGCCGCTGATCGCCGCCAATTTTCTCTATCTGCTCATTCCGCTGGCCAATCGCTGGCTGGTGACGCGCGCCTATGGCTTCGCCGAAACCGGGCAATTCTCGCTGGCCTACGACATCGGCCTCAAGGGCATCGGCGCCATCGGCTCGGCGCTCGACGTCGTGCTGTTCCAGATCGCCGTGCGCGCGCATGAGAAGGACGGCGCGGATGAAGCGCAACAGCAGATCGCCAGCAACATGACCGTCGTGCTGGCGATCCTGCTGCCGGCCTGCCTTGGCGTGTGGATGACTCTGCCTTCGATCGAGGCGTTGATGGTGCCCAGCGCCTATCACGGCGCTTTCCGGCATTATCAGGCGCTGATGCTGCCGGGCCTGTTCGCGATGACTTTCGCGCTGTTCGCGGTCAATCCGATCTTCCAGATCGCCAACCGCACGCTGCCGGTGATCGTGGCGGCGCTGATCGCCTGCCTCGCCGACATGACGCTGGTGATCTGGCTGCCGCATGACGACGACGCGTCGTTCTACGCCGCGGCGCAGGCCGGCGCCTTCGTCGCCGCGCTGGCGGCGCTGTTGGCGTTCGCCACCGCCTTCACCGCGCATTGGCCGCGCCCGCGCGATCTTGGCGCGATCGCGCTGGCCGCCTGCGCCATGCTCGCCCTGCTGTGGCCGATGCAGGCGCTCAGTCCGGGCGCGCTGACGCTGCTGGCGCAGGTCGGCCTCGGCGGCGCGCTCTATGTCGCCATCGTGCTCGGCCTCGACGTCGCCGGCTTGCGCACGCAAACGCTGGCCGCGCTCGTGCCGCGCCTGCAGGCGCTGCGCTAGCGCGATTCATCCGATCTCAACCATCTTTGTTGGCAAAGCGTCATCCTTACCAATTGGTGACGCGCGCCCAAGATTTGTTAATTTATATTTTAAATAACCAACACTATTCGTTCTGATCGCACAATTCTGATTTCGCGCTAATATGCAACTCCCGCAACAAAACGTCGGGATTTTTCTTAAACCTGAAAGCAACGGATCGGGACATGCGCGCGCGAAATTATGTTTCTCTTGCCATTTCCGGCTTTGGAATTGGCCTGACGAGCCTCGGCGCCTTTGCCGCGCCGCTGGTCATTCCCGGCATCGGCCCGGCCGAGGCGCAACGCATTTTCGGCGAAAGCCTGCAGCGCCGCGCCGTCCCGGCCAGCCGGCCGCAGGCCGCCCCGGTCGCCGCCTATGCCGCCCCGGCGGCGCAGATGGTCAGGACGGCGGCGACGCCCAATTACGGCGGCGGCTTCCTCGAATTGCTGATCACCGGGCAGGACCCGACGCCGCGCGGACAGGTTCTCTACAACAGGCCGCAGGCGATCCGCCAGGCGCCGCAGGCGCAGCCGGCCTATCGCGGCGAGCCGTTGCAGGCGAGCTATGCGCCGGAGCCGGCCTATCGCGTCAATCGCGGCTTCGACCCTCGCTATGCGCGGCAGGACATCGCCTATGGCGGGCCGCATGCGCCGGGCACGATCGTCGTCGATACGCCGAACAAATATCTCTATCTCGTCACCGGCCCCGGCCGCGCCGTGCGCTACGGCATCGGCGTCGGACGGCCCGGCTTCGAATGGTCGGGCGTCAAGACCATCACGCGCAAGGCGGAATGGCCCGATTGGACGCCGCCGCCGGAAATGCTGAAGCGCCGGCCCGATCTGCCGCGCTTCATGCCGGGCGGGCCGGACAACCCACTCGGCGCGCGCGCCCTTTATCTCGGCTCGTCGCTTTACCGCATCCACGGCACCAACGAGCCGCACACGATCGGACAGAACGTCTCGTCCGGCTGCATCCGCATGATGAACGAGGATGTCGAGGACCTTTACGGCCGCGTGCGCGTCGGCTCGAAAGTGATCGTGATCTAGATCTCACGCCGCGGAAGCGGCGGAGCGCTCCAACGAGAGCGGACAGGAGAAAGGCCGCCCCCGGAGACGGGAGCGGCCTTTTTCATGGCTCCGAAGGCGCGCGACGGCTTATTCTTCGTCGTCCTCGTCGCCGCCGTCGTCATAATCGGCGTCCTCGCCGAAGATTTCCTCGTCCTGCTCCAGATCCTGGTCCTGATCCTCGTCCTGCAGACGATCCTGCTCGCGCAATTCGGCCTCGCTGGGGCCGCGCGACGCCGGGAAGCCCGGCACGCCGTCGGTGATCGAACCGCCGGAACCGCCCGGCGACGGAATATTGGAGCTGGAGCCGCCATAGCCGCCGCCCTGGCCATAGCCGCCTTCCGACGCCTTGGCGCTGGACATGCCCAACGGGTCGTTTTGGCCGCCGAACAGGCCCTTGATCGAATTGGCGAGCAGCATGCCGCCGGCGACGCCCGCCGCGGTCGTCAGCGCGCCCTTGAGGAAGCCGCCGCCCTGTTGCTGCGGCGGCTGTCCCGGCTCGGGCGTGGGCTCGGCCGGCCGTTGCTGGCCGGGCCAGACCCCGCCTTGCGGCGCGGCGGCGGAGGACTCCAGCGTGCGGCCGGAACCCCAGACGCCGCCCGACGGCGGAACGGACCCGCGCGGCGGCGGCGGTTCGCCGCCGCCGAAGGCCGATCCGCCGAGGAAGCCGCCCCTGGGCCGGCCATAGGGATCATGACCCTGCGGGCCCGGCCCTTGCGGACCGCGGCCATCATCGCCACGCCCGTATTGGTCCTGGCCATACGGCCCCTGATCCTGCGGCCAACGGCCGTATTGCCCCTGCCCGCGCGGATTCTGCTGCGATTCAAGCTCGTGCAGATAGGCTTCCAGATCGTCGATATAGGCCTGCATTTCCTGCATCTGCTGGTCGGCCGATTGCAGCGCCTGATCCTGCACCAGCACGGCCTGAGCGAGCAGATAGGGCGCGGCAGGCTGGGCGCGCACCATTTCGGCGATCAGCGCCTCGGCTTCCTTGTCCCTTGGATGGGCGGCGGCTTCGCGGGTGCGCTCGAACAATTCGGCGAGCAGACGGCGTTCTTCCGGGCTCATGCAATCCTCCTCACGGCCACGCAACGCGGCCCGCCCCATCGATATGGGCCGAGGAATATGGCGATACAATGCGGATGGCGGCCCGGACAAAAGAAAAACGCGCGGCCCGAAGGCCGCGCGCCGGTCATCGGTAAGTTCGGATCGATCGATTACTTAAGATCCTTCGAGGTCAGGTCGAAGGAAATCGTGCCGACGAAGCGATGGCCGCAATAGCGCGAGGTCAGGCCGCCGGGAACGGTCGGGCCGGCGATCGAAGCGCATTCGTTCTTGTTCAGGTCCGAGCCATGGTAGCGCAGGTCGAGCGTGGCGAACTTGTACGCGTAGGACGCGCCGACGTTCCAGTAATTGTAGTCGGGCAGGTTGACTGCGCCCAGAACCGCGTCGGTCGTGCCGAGCCATTGGCGGCCGAACTCGCCCGAGAGCGCGATGTTCTGCGGCAGGGTGATCTTGGCGGTCGCCGACAGATACGTTCCGTTGGCGCCCATATTGAGGAAGCTCGGCGTGACGTTGAGGTTCGCGCCGATCGTGAACATGTCGTTGAACGTGTAGGTCGGCTTGGCATAGCCCTCCCACCAGGTGATCGTGCGGCCGTCGGCGTAGAACACGCCGGGCGTGTTGGGATAGCCGTAGACGATCGCGCCGACGTCGACGCCGAGGTTGCCGAAGGTGGCGCGCACGCCGGCCATGCCGTCGAGCTCCATCGACGGGCTGGGAACCCACGGCGAAAGCTTGATGCTGGCGCCGGCCGCGCCGGCATAGAGCTGCCAGGTCGAGTCGATATTGTAGCGGATTTCCGCGCGGCCCCAGACCGACGGCTTGTGGTTCGACTGCGTGACGCCGCGGAAGATGTAGTCGGAGGTCAGCGTCGCGCCGATGGCGAAATCCCACGGGCTGACGACGACGGGTTCGGCGGGAGCCTTCCTGGCCGGCAGGTCCGCCGCGAAAGCGGCGCTGGCGGAAAAGGCGACGGCGGCAGCCGCAAACATGATCTTGGTCTTCATTTTGGCGTCCTTCAGCCCGAAATCGATGACGCCAAATTCGCCCCTAATCATCGCGTCCGGCAAGACGAAGAGATGTGCAAGTGCCGCCTCTTTATGCAATCGCGGCCGGGCCTTGGGCAAAATCGCCGGCTGCGGGCATTAACGCGCGCTGCGTTGCAAAATAGCCACAAAAACGCCCGGCCTTGCAGCCGGGCGCGTGACTTGACCGAGGCGCGGCCGGGCGCTCAGCCGAGCTGGCGATAGGCCGGCACGGTGAGGAATTCCTCGAAGTCGCCGGCAAGCGACATCGCGGCGAACAGTTCGATCGCCGCGTCGAAGCGGCCGGCCTCGAACGCTTCCTCGCCGAGCGCACCGCGCAATTTGGCCATCTCGTCGTCGAGCGCCTGCCGGAACAGCTCCGGCGTCACCGCGCGGCCGTCGTCGAGCGTCGCGCCGAGATGGATCCATTGCCAGACCTGGGCGCGGGAGATTTCGGCCGTCGCGGCGTCTTCCATCAGGTTGTAGAGCGGCACGGCGCCGCGGCCGCCAAGCCACGCCTCGATATATTGCACGCCGACGCGGATGTTCTCGCGCAAGCCCGCCTCGGTGCGCGCGCCCTCGTGCATCTGCAGCAGGTCGTCGCGCGTGACGGCGACATCGGCGCGCAACACGTCGCGCTGGTTGGGCTGCGGCATCAGCCGGTCGAAGACGTCCATCGCCACGGGCACGAGATCGGGATGCGCCACCCAGGTGCCGTCATAGCCGGAGCTCGCCTCGCGCTCCTTGTCGGCGCGCACCTTGGCGAAGGCCGCCTCGTTGGCTTCCGGGTTGTTCTTGACCGGAATTTGCGCCGCCATGCCGCCCATGGCGAAAGCCGCGCGGCGGTGGCAGGTCTTGACCAGCAATTGCGCATAGGCGTTGAGGAAGGCCTTGCCCATCACCATCACGCCGCGATCGGGCGTGAGGAAGCGCGGCGATTTTCCGACGCGCTTGATGAAGGAAAAGATGTAGTCCCAGCGGCCCGAATTGAGGCCGGCCATATGGTCGCGCAATTCGTAGAGGATCTCGTCCATCTCGAAGGCGGCCGGCAAGGTCTCGATCAGCACGGTCGCCTTGATGGTTCCGTGCGGAATGTCGAGCGCCGTCTGCGCATGAACGAAGACGTCGTTCCACAGCCGCGCCTCGAGATGCGATTCCATCTTTGGCAGGTAGAAGGCGGGGGTGCTGCCCTGCGCCAGCTGCGCCTTGGCGTTGTGGAAGAGATAGAGGCCGAAGTCGAACAGGCCGCCCGCGACTTCCGCGCCGTCGACCAGCATATGCGCTTCGTTCAGATGCCAGCCGCGCGCGCGCACCATCAGCGCCGCCGGCTTGTCGACCAGCCTGTAGGCCTTGCCGCTCGCCGCATCGACGTAATCGATCGCGCCGGCCCAGCGGTCCTTCAGGTTGATCTGGCCCTCGATCATGTTCGTCCAGGTCGGCGAGGAGGCGTCCTCGAAATCGGCCATGAACACTTTCGCGCCGGAATTGAGCGCGTTGATGATCATCTTGCGGTCGACCGGGCCGGTGATCTCGACGCGGCGGTCGAGCAGGTCGCCGGGAATCGGCGCGACCGTCCAGTCGCCGTCGCGGATGGCGCGCGTCTCTTCGAGAAAATCCGGCGTCTCGCCGGCGTCGAACAGCTTCTGGCGCTCGGCGCGGCGGGCCAGCAGCTCAAGCCGGCGCGCATTGAAAGCGCGGTGCAGGCCGGCGACGAAGCTCAGCGCCTCGCGCGTCAGAATCTCGTCGAAGCGCGGCGCCAGCGCGCCGATGAGCTTGACGCCGCTCGGCAGCGCCAGCCTGCGGCGGCGAACGGCGGGCTTGGGCGCGGTCGTCGCGGCGATCGCCTTGCGCGCGGGGCTGCGCGCCAGCGTCTTGCGCGCGGCGGTGACGGCGTGGCGCACCACGGGGCGCGCACGCGCCGTCTTGACGACCGGCTTGCGCGCGGCGGGCTTCTTCGGCGCGACGGCCTTGCCGGCGCTCGCCTTGACGGCCGTGCGCTTGGTCACCGTGCTTTTGGCCGCCGTGCTTTTGGCCGCCGGCTTGCGCGCCAGCGTCTTGCCGGCCACGGCCTTGCGCGCCGCAGCCTTCCTGGCGACCTTCTTGACAGCGGGCTTGCGCGAGGCGACGCGCGACGCCTTGACGGCAGGCTTGCGCGCGACGGCCTTCTTGACCGGCGTTTTCTTCACAGCGGCTTTCTTGACTGGCGCTTTCTTGACTGCCGCTTTCCTGACGGCGACTTTTTTGACCGCTGCCTTTTTCGGCGCGGCCTTCTTGACCACGGCCTTCTTGACCACGGCCTTCTTGACCACGGCTTTTTTGGCCGCGAGCTTTTTGACCGCGACCTTTTTCGTCGCCGCCTTCTTCACGGTCGCCTTTTTCGCCGCAACTTTCTTCACCGCGGCTTTCTTCACCGTCGCCTTCTTCACAGCCGCCTTCCTGGGCGCAGCCTTCTTCGCAACGGCCTTCTTCGCAACGGGCTTCTTGACCGCCGTCTTTTTCGGCGCAGCCTTCTTGACCGCAGATGTCTTCGTCGCGGCTTTCTTGGGCGCGGCTTTCTTGGCGGCGGGCTTTTTCACGACAGCTTTCCTGGCGGCGGCCTTCTTCGCCGCGGCCTTCTTCGCCTCAGTCTCCTTCGACGCCTTGCCGGCCGTCTTTTTCGCGGGAGCCTTTTTCTTCGCCGCCATCCGTCTTCTCCTTCATTGCGCCGCGCTGGCCGCGCTTTGGCGCAGCAGATCCGTCATCGCTTCCGGCGCCGGACCGCCATTGGCCCAATCCAGCAATTCGACCGTATGCACCACCGGCGTCGATACGCCGGAGGCGATCTGCGTCAGGCAGCCGATATTGCCGGCGGCGACGAGATCGGGCCGCAGCCGGGCGATATGCCCCGCCTTGCGAACGCGCAAGCGCGTCGCCAGCTCCGGCTGCAACATATTGTAAGTGCCTGCCGAACCACAGCAGATATGGCCTTCAGGCACATCCTTGACGAGGAAACCGGCGGCGCGCAACAGGCGCTTCGGCAGGTCGGTGATTTTCTGTCCGTGCTGCATCGAGCAGGCGGAATGATAGGCGACGACCTGCCCGGTCGCGCGCGCCGGCCTGATGTCGAGCGTCGCGAGAAATTCCGTCACGTCCTTCGCCAGCGCCGCGACGCGCGCCGCCTTCTGCGCGTAGGCGGAATCGTCGCGGAACATGAAGCCGTAATCCTTGATCGAGGTTCCGCAGCCCGAGGCCGTGACGATGATGGCGTCGAGCCCCTTGCCGTCGATCTCCGCCGTCCAGGCGTCGATGTTGGCCCTGGCGAAATCGCGCGCCGCATGTTCCTTGCCGAGATGATGCACGAGCGCGCCGCAGCAGCCTTCGCCCCTGGGCAGGACCACCTCGATTCCGTTGCGCGTCAGCAGGCGGATCGCGGCTTCGTTGATCTCCGGGCGCAGCACGGGTTGGGCGCAGCCCGCAAGCATCGCGACGCGGGCGCGCGGCGCGCCTTCGGCGGCGAAATGGCTGCGGCCGTCATGAGGCGAGCGGTTCGGCAGGCGATCGGGCGCAAGCCGCAATATGGCGAAGGCGCGCGCGAGAAGGCCGGGCTGGCGCACGCCCTGGCCGACGCGGCGCGCCGCCGTCTTGTCCGGCGACGGCCGCCAGACGAGCTTGAGGACGCGCCCGACGGTCCAGGCCGCGCCGATGGCGAGGCGGAAGCGGCCGCGATAGGGAATCGTCGCCGCCAGCGCGGCGCGCATCAGCCGGTCGGCGAGCGGGCGCTTGTAGGTCGCCTCGACATGGGCGCGGGCGTGGTCGACGAGGTGCATGTAATGCACGCCGGACGGACAGGTCGTCATGCACGACAGGCAGGACAGGCAGCGGTCGAGATGCCGGACGATCTCGCCGTTCGCCGGCTTGCCCTGTTCCAGCATGTCCTTGATGAGATAGATGCGGCCGCGCGGACTGTCGAGCTCGTCGCCGAGCAGCAGATAGGTCGGGCAGGTCGCGGTGCAAAAGCCGCAATGCACGCAGGAGCGCAGGATCTTTTCCGACTCGCGCATGGCGGCGTCGGCGAGTTGCGTCAGGGTGAAATTCGTCCGCATCCGACTTGTCCCTTCGCCCGCCTCAGACGCCAGCGTACATGCGCCCCGGATTGAGCAGGCGATCGGGATCGACGCTCGCCTTCACCGCATTCGACAGCCGCATTTCAACCTCCGACGGCGTCTGGAACACATGCGCGGATTGGCGCAGCGCGTCGCTGGCGCGCACCAGGGTCGCGTAGCCATGCGCGGCCGCCGCCGCCGCGCGCACGATGGCCGCGCCGGCCTCGTCCGCCTCCGGCGTCGCCAGCCAGATCAGGCCGCCGCCCCAATCGAAGAACCAGCGCGCCGCCCGCTCGCGCGCGATATCGGCGACGATCTTGGGCCCG
>ERZ1645187.5053-NODE-5053-length-10410-cov-5.093288_pt1 | contig 10410 bp, 25 predicted proteins | sample MGYA00575352_ERZ1645187 | MGnify/ENA primary metagenome ERZ1645187 (study PRJEB40837, sample SAMN11349314) | freshwater sediment metagenome | isolation source: river sediment | host: Sediment | place: India: Wazaribad , New Delhi | collected 2017-02-21 ...
CGCGAACCTGGGCGGCGCGTACCTGGGCGGCGCGTACCTGAGCGGCCACAAGTTGATCGGCGAACGTCCGTTGCTGCAAATCGTACCCATCGGATCGCGCGGCGCAACGCTGTTAGCGTGGATCACTAACGGCGGGGTGTACGTGTCCGCAGGATGCTTCTTCGGGACGCTAGACGAGTTCAGGCGTGCCGTAGAAAAGACGCACGGAGACAACGCGCACGGCAACGAATATGCAATGGCGATGTTGCTGATCGAAACGCACGCCGCCGAGTGGACGCCTGCCGAAGCGATGGAAAAGGCGGCGTGATGCGCGACACCCTGCAACCACCGGACCCGGGATGCCTGTCCTACGCGGAGGCGTCCAGGCTGCAGGACGCGATCGACAAGCGGATCGCAGACATCGCAGCGACCGACCTGCAGATCGGCGCCGAGCGGTTTTACGACTGGCTGGACGCGTTCCACTCGGTCGCCGACCTCGTGCCGCTGATCTCGGCCATCTCGCGCGGCGACACGTGGCTCGCGATCCAGGCGACCGAGAAGTTGCGCGGGGAATACACCGAATACCTCGCGGCCGAGGAGCGCGTGACCGGCCTCGTCCGCGCCGAAATTGAAGGGGGTGGACATGCTTGAGCGGATCGGCGATTGGATGGAAGCGAACGGCGACATGGCTGCGTTCGTGGCCAGCGTCATCGGGATCATCTGCGTGTTCGTCGGGATGGCGACGGGAGCATTCGAATGACCGGACGGCATGACTACGTGCTGCCCGATCCGCCGAAGCCGGCGGCACCAGTGGCGCACTACCTGAATCGGAACTGGCAATACGTTCCCGCCGCCGCGCACGGCGACTCGCTGGCATTCGCGGCGCGCCAGCGCGAGCGGATGGAGCAGGCGCAGAGGGAGCGGAAGCAATGAACAAGAGAGACGAAATTCCCGACTACGAGGATCGTGCGCGCCGAATGGGCGATCTGATCGCCGCACCCGCGCTGCCGATCGCCGACGTCGCGCTGTTTCTCGATGTTCCGATGTCCACTATCGACAAACTCAGGTCGCAGGGAAACGGCCCGCGCCTGTTCAAACTCGGTCGGCGTCTCTACTGCCGGCAGGCCGACCTGCGCGAGTGGCTGGACAAGATGTCGGTGAAGTTCGGCCAATGGTGAACATGAACCTTGACGCCACCTTCGCCGCAGCGCGCAAGCGACTGGACGAGTACATCAACCGCGTGGTCGGGCAGAAGTTGCGCCGGCAGCGCGAGGCAGATCAACGGTCCCGCAACCTGACGAAAACAGGTGCCGCGTCGGTGGAGTGCGGCAGCGGGACCACCCAACAGGAGCAGTGATGGCAACGCACGAAGAACTGAAGGCAGCGGCAACCGAGGCGCTGGCGAAGCTGGCGGAAAGCGTCGGGTTAGCGCTCTACCGCGTCCGCACGTACACCATTCAAGAGCATGTCATCGGCATTCTTACCTTCGAAATTGAGCGAGACGCGAAAGCGGCGATGGCCGCGATGACGAAGGTCAACGACTACCTGACGGCGAAGCACGGCGTCGAAGTCAAGACCGAGGACGTGCCGCAATGAACGACCGCGCCGAATGGCTATCCGCCCGTAAGCGCGGACTCGGCGGCACCGATGCCGCTGCTGCGCTGGGCGTAAGCAAGTGGAAAACGGAACTCTCGGTCTACCTGGACAAGCGCGACGAAGCGCCGCCGGTCGAGCAGAACGCGCCTATGTACTGGGGCACGCAACTGCAGACGCTGGTGCGCGACGAGTACAAGCGCCGCACCGGGGCGACGATCTACAACACGCCGATGATCTGGTCGAAGCGGCATCCGTTCATGCTCGCGAACACCGACGGCCGGCGCCTGGACGACCGCCGCATCGTCGAGATCAAGACGGCGCGATCGGCGGAAGGATGGGGCGACGAGGGAACTGTCGATATCCCGGTCGACTACCTCTGCCAGGTACACCACTACATGATCGTGGCCGAGGTCGATCTGGCCGACGTGGCGGTGCTGATAGGTGGCAGCGAATACCGGCAGTACACGATCCCCTATGACGCCGAACTCGGCGACATGATCGTCGAGGCCGAGCGCGAGCTTTGGGACCGCATCCAACGCGGAGACCCTCCGGCGCCCCGCACAACGGCCGATCTCGCTGCTCTGTACCGGATATCCAAGTCGCAGCCGATCGAGGCTCCTGACGCGATCTACGCGGCCTGGATGCAGTTACGCGCGGTCAAGCAGGAGATCGCCGACGCCGAGCGCCGCGCCGAGAAACTGGAACTCGCGATCAAGGCGCACATGCGCGACTGCTACACCCTCGTGCACGGCGGCGCCACGCTGGCGACGTGGAAGACCGCGAAGGCAACGCAACGGCTCGACGCCAAGCTCGGCGCGGCCGAGGCGCCCGACATCTACCAGCGCTGTCTCGTCACCGGACAGCCATCACGCAGGTTTCTCTTGAAGGGAGCGAAAGAATGACCACCTCAGTCGCACTGCAGCAACCGCAAGCCCCGTCCCTGCTCGCCAAGATGGCGGCGCGGTACAGCGTGGACCCGTCGAAGATGCTGACCACGCTCAAGGCAACGGCATTCAAGGGCGACGTCTCCAACGAGCAGATGATGGCCCTGCTCATCGTCGCCGACCAGTTCAAGTTGAACCCGTGGACGAAGGAGATCTACGCCTTCCCCGACCGCCAGAACGGCATCGTGCCGGTGATCGGCGTGGACGGATGGGCACGCATCATCAACGAGCATCCGCAGTTCGATGGCCTGGAGTTCGCGCAGGACGACGACTCGTGCACCTGCATCGTGTATCGGAAGGACCGCTCGCACCCGATCAAGGTCACCGAGTACCTGGCCGAGTGCAAGCGCGATGTCGGCCCGTGGCGCTCGCATCCGAAGCGGATGTTGCGGCACAAGGCACTGGTGCAGGCGGCGCGGCTCGCGTTCGGGTTCGTCGGCGCCTATGACCCTGACGAGGCTGAGAACATCGTCGAGCATGACATCACGCCATCCGCTCCCGATCCGCTGCCGGTTGGCGCGTCGCGCGTCGAGCAGATCAAGGCGCGAGTGAAGGCCACGAAGGCGCCGCCGGCCATCGACGCCGAAACCGGCGAGGCGCAGCCGCCCGTGTACACCTACGCCCAGGTGCGCGACGCGATCGAGAAGGCTGTCACCGAGGACGAGCGCGCGGCGGCAGTGGACATGATCCGGTTCGTCGCCGACCTCGATCAACAGGCCGAACTGCGGTCCATCGTAGACGTCCCGCAGTGATCATGGGCCGCCCGGCAATGGAACTCACAGGTAAGCGATTCGGCAGGTTGTTGGTGCTGCGGCGCCTGCCGAACGCCTGCCGCCGCAGTCTGTGGGAGTGCCAGTGCGACTGCGGGACGGTGACGCAGGTACTCGGCGACGCCCTCAAGATCGGCACGACGCGATCCTGCGGATGCCTGCGGAGAGAGGCGTTCATCAGCGCCGTGCACCGTCGCCGCGCTGCCGCCGCAGCCAAGCGGACCAAGGACTTGGCCAAGGCGCTGCGCAACGCCGATCGCCGCGAGGTGCGGGCCGCCGACCGGCCGAAGTCGTGGATCGGCGCGCGGGATGCAGCGTCGGCGCTCGCCGATGCGCTCGGGATGCCGACAGCGCGACCGCCAGCGGTGGCGGGTAGGGTCTACAAGACACCCGATGATCTGGCAGAGCTAACGGAAGCGTGAGATGTTTTCAGACTATCGAGAATTCCTAATTCACAAATCACAGTCATATGGCGATGCTGGATTTGCGCCGATATGGACTCCTGATTGGCTGATGGATTTCCAAGCCGGTCTAGTTGAATGGGCAACGCGAAAAGGGCGAGCAGCGATATTCGCCGACTGCGGCCTTGGCAAGACGCCGATGCTATTGGCTTGGTCGGAGAATGTTGCGCGCAAAACAGGCGGCAACGTACTGATCTTGACGCCGATGGCCGTCGCTCATCAAACGGTACGCGAAGGCGAGAAATTCGGCATTGACGTTACTCGCTCTTACGATGGGTCGTCGCACAGGATCACGGTCACGAATTACGAACGACTGCACCACTTCAATCCATCCGATTTTGTCGGCGCGGTATGTGACGAATCTTCGATACTGAAGTCGTTCGACGGCGCGCGGCGCGGAGCGATCACTGCGTTCATGCGCAAGATGGATTACCGACTGCTCGACACAGCAACGGCCGCCCCGAACGACTACATAGAACTCGGCACGTCATCGGAGGCCCTTGGATATCTAGGCCACGTTGACATGCTAAACCGGTTCTTCAAGAACGACTTGAACAATAGCGCCCAAGGACGTATGCGCGGAGAGGTCATCAAGTGGCGCTTCAAGGGACACGCGGAGTTGCCGTTTTGGCGCTTGGTATGTGCATGGGCTCGCGCAATGCGCAGGCCTTCCGACCTTGGATTCTGCGACGACCGATTCGTCCTTCCAGAACTGCAGGAGGTTGAGCACTTGGTCGACGTTTCTGAATTGGCCGAAGGAATGCTGTTCGCAATGCCCGCTATAGGACTGAAGGAGCAACGCGAAGAGCGCAGAAGGTCATTAGAAGATCGGTGCGAACATGTGGCGAAACTGGTGAACGGAACCGGGCAGCCGGCTCTCGTGTGGTGCCATCTAAACGACGAAGGCGACTTGCTGGAACGCTTAATTCCTGACGCTATACAGGTCAGCGGAAGCGACAGCGACGACGCCAAGGAAGAGCGGTTGATTGCCTTTGCAGATGGCAAGGCGCGCGTGCTCGTGACCAAACCGAAAATTGGCGCATGGGGCCTTAACTTCCAACATTGCGCGCACGTCACGACGTTCCCGTCTCACTCGTTTGAGCAGTATTACCAGAGCGTGCGCCGCTGTTGGAGATTTGGACAGAAGCGTCCGGTTCGCGTTGACATCGTAACCACCGAAGGCGAGCGCGGGGTGTTGGCGAACCTGCAGCGCAAGGCCGCACAGGCCGACCGCATGTTCACTTCTCTGGTTGCTGAGATGAACTCCGCAATGGAAGTCGAGCGTTCGGCGTCCGTATTTCAACAAACCATGAAGGCTCCGCCATGGCTGTCATCGATCAACTAATCTCCGATCGCTTCGCGCTGTACAACGGCGACTGCGTGGAGTCAATGCAATCAATGCCGAATGAGAGCGTTCATCTGTCCATCTACTCACCTCCGTTCGGAGGGTTGTATAGCTACAGCAGCAATGATCGCGACCTGTCCAACTGCACAGACTACGGACAGTTCTTCGATCACTACACGTTTGTCGTGAAAGAGATTGCTCGATTGACGACGCCCGGTCGAATGACTGCCGTGCATTGCATGGATGTGCCAACTGGAAACAGCGGAGCCGATGCGTTGATCGACTTCCCCGGCGACATCATCCGTCTGCACGAGCGCGAAGGATGGCGGTTCATCGCTCGCTACGCGGTATGGAAAGAGCCGCTTGCCGTTCGCAACAGGACGCTGCAAAAGAGCCTGGCGCACAAGACGATCGTCGATGATTCGTCGCGATGCAGTGTTGCCAACGCGGACTACCTGCTTGTATTTCGACGCAGGGGCGAGAACAGAATACCCATCTCGCATCCGGTCGGTCTTACCGAGTATTACGGCGAGAGGAAGCCTCCGGCAGAACTGCTTCGTTACAGAGGATGGGCCGGCAAGCAGACGGAAAACCGATTTTCGCATTGGATATGGAGGCAGTACGCGTCCGCATTCTGGGACGACATCCGCATGCATCGGGTGCTTCCATACAGGGAGTCGCGCGATCCTGAAGACGAGAAGCACGTACATCCGCTGCAACTGGACGTCATAGATCGCTGCCTGACGCTGTGGTCGAACCCGAACGAGACGGTGCTTACTCCGTTCATGGGCGTTGGATCAGAAGTCTACGCATCGGTGCTGCAAGGCAGAAGCGCAATCGGTATCGAGTTGAAGCCAAGCTACTACAGGCAAGCGTGCAAGAACGTGTTGATGGCTGCCAACGGCCGCCGAGCAGAAGCTGAAACGATGGATCTCCTGGCGTCCGATAGCGAACCGGATCAGGAGGTCGCATGACCACGACCCTGGGCCTCACCACGGCTCACGACGGCACCCGCACGCCACGCGTGGATCTGCCGTTTCGCCACGCCACGCACCGCGATCCGCTGCGACCAGCGCGGGGCATCCTGCGCGGGGTAGTGGCCGGGGCTATCCTGTGGCTGGCGCTGCTCTGCGGATGGGTGGTGATGGGACGACTGTGGGAGAGGATATGAGCAAGCAACGAGAGGCGCTGGAACTGGCGCGGAAATACATCGAGCGTGAGTGCGAACATGTCGATTACGGATACATGCGCACTGACAATCCGAACGACTTCTGTCCCGACCACGACTCGTGCACCGACGACGAGATCGCTGCACACAAGGCTGCGTGCGATGCCTATGACAAAGGCGAGTATGACCCGTCGGAAACGGCGCACAGTGAGACGCAGGTGGACGCCAATGGCGAGGTCGTTCGCCACATCCTGCGCGCTCCGTGGGGGATCGGGACGTACAGATGGCGTGATCCAGAGGGAGAGGATGCCATCGCCGCAATCGACGCCGCGTCGGCCGAGATCCGCAACCTGCGCAAGCGCAACGAGGACACGGATCGGCGGCTCTCTCTGGTGCTGCATGAACTGGCGGGGGCCGCCTCGCTTTGCTGGGAGCCGAATCCTTCGGGAGTGTTCGACACCGGGAGGGCGCTGGGCTTTGTCGAAGAAGCGATCAACGAACTGCGCGCGACGCTGCGCGGTCAACAACCCAAGGAGTGAACAGCATGGAAACGATGCAGCAACCGAAGGTCACCGGCTACCGCCAACTGAACGAGCAAGAGGCGGCGTTGATGAACCGCATCAAGGCCCACGGCGTCGCGCTCGGCGAACTCGTCTTGGATCTGAACAAGACCTCCGATCTCGATCACCGCTGGGTCAGCATCGGCGCCACCGACCTGCAGAAGGGTCTCATGGCCCTGGTCCGCGCGGTCGCGCAGCCCACTACGTTCTAGGAGAACAGACGTGAACGAACCCGGACAGGACATCCCCACCGTCGAGCAACCCGCACCGGCCACCGCAGAGCCGCTGGAGTTCGACATCAAGCTGAAGGACAAAGCCGACGACCCGTTGTCGTTCGACATGCTCGCGACGGTGTCCGACCCGACGGCGGTCGACCGGCCGCCGACGCCGGCGATGATCGTCGGCACCTTCATCGTCGCCCACCTCGACCAGATCGTGCTCGAGGCCACCGCGTGGGCGAGCCAGCAAAAGGGACCGAGCAATGGCAACTGACAAACTGCTTTCCGTCGAGGAGCTCGCCGACGTGCTGCACCGGTCACCGTCGACGGTGCGCGTCGACTGCCGGCGTGCTCCGCACAAGCTGCCCCCGCGGCTGCGCCTGCCGGGCTCGACCCGGCTGGTGTGGCTCGAGGACGACGTCAACGAGTGGCTGCGGAGGCATCGTGGACGAGGCTGATCGCGCGAGCCTGGAAGAGGAGCGGGCGCTGCGCGAGGCGACCTACCGCGCCTCGCGGACCCCGCACCTCAAGCCAACTGGGGTCTGTCACTGGTGCGACGAGCCGGTTGAGGAGAACCGGATCTTCTGCGACCGCGACTGCCGCGAAGACTGGGAACGTGCGGAGGCTGCTCGTGAGCGGAACGGACGGCAAGAAGACTAAGCCGAAGTGCTTCCCCACGGCCGAGCAGTACGCCGAGTGGATCGAGCTCGACGCGTACTCGAGCCTGAAAGGCAGCCCGTCGGAGTACTGCCACGACTGCCTGCCCGAGTTCAAGGACCGGATGCTCGCGTGCGGCCGGTGCGAGCACCCGGAGACCAAGTTCCGTTTGGACACCGAAGGCCGCATCTACGGCGACCGGCGCGACTGGTCGATCCTGGCGGCGAAGCTCACCGGCAAGAAACGACCGAGGGGAAAGGAATGAGCAAGACTAGGCAAGCACTGGAACTGGCGCGGAACGTCATCGTCGGGTTTATCGAAGGGGCGGACCACGACTGCGGGGAGCCCGACTGCGGAGACTGCAAAGCCTACCGACCAGCGTGGGCTGCGCTTCCGGCAATCGACGCCGCGCTCGCCGAGCCGGAGCCGCGGCCGGTGGCGTTCGACTACTTGCAGGCACACACCGAGGCGGAGCAATTTGTGCGGGGCAGCCTGCTGTGGAAGCGGTTCATTGACGGCACTCCGCTGTCAAACGACATCGCTGTATGGATGGCGGACTTTGCAAGAAAGTACGCCGCCCCCGTCGCGGCCCCGGCGCAGATCAGCGACAAGGCGATCATGTTACGGGCTGTGGCGAACCGGCTGCTGAACGCACTTGAGAATATACACGGCAGCGGGTCTTGTTGCTGTGTCATGCAATCAGACGACCGTTGCGTCTTTTGCGCAGCCCGCGCCGTTTTGGCGGCAGGAGGGAAGTGATGCACAACGTCTATCGAGCAATAGACTTGCGAAAATGGTCAGAAGACGTTGAATCGCCTTCTGGTGAGTGGATTCCTGCACGGCCACTTAACTCTAGGTGCGCAAGCCTGATGCAACGTCTGCTATCCGCATGGCGGGTGTTCACCGGTCGATATGATGCTCTGGATTGGGAGGACGAATGACCGACCGCGAACTGCTCGAACTCGCCGCGAAGGCGGCGGGGATTGAAATGATCGGGTGGAGTGGAATGCAAGACGCCTTTGTGGTGATTCGCGAAGGAGAATACGGTCGGACTCAACACGGCTGGAACCCCCTCACCGACGACGGCGATGCGCTGCGGCTGGCGGTGAGTCTTCGTCTTAGCATTGACCACGGATATCCGCCAAGCGGACCTTGGTATGTCGTCGCAGAGCGCAACGGATGCGAAGGTTGCTATGAACCCGTGTGTTGTGTTGAAGACGACTTTGACGACGAACAGTTTCGCTTTTCCGCCACCCGCCGCGCCATCGTGCGGGCAGCGGCAGAGATTGGGAGGGGCATGAAATGACCTGCACGACGTTCGTCACCGACTCAGACTTTCGAGACAAGGTCGGCATTCCTTGTATCGACGAATGGTTGCAAGACGCGCAGAAGGTTCTAGGCAAACGCATCGGTATCACTTCTGCCAAGTTCCGCACCCGCAGATTCTTCGGCCGCGAGATTTTCCTGTACTCGGCGCTCATCGACATCGGCCACGGGCAGGCTCAGATCATCAACTTCGCTCCGCGCGATGGGTCGTCGTGGTCGATCAACACGCTAGTTCCTGCGCAAGAGGTGGCCGCGTGGTTGATGGGAATCGTTACCGGAGGTAGCAAGCCATGACCACCCTCACCCCCTCCCGCCTGCGGGAGATGATCGAGGCGGCAGAACTGGGTGCGCGGACCATCGACGAGCCGATATTGAGGGCGGCGCGGGAGGAAATCGTGCGGTTGCGGAGTGAGCAGCAAGAGCGCGACAACGTGATGGGCCGCATAGCCATTGCGGCATTCGGAGCGAACAACAACCGCTCGGACGCGGAGTGCGTCGAGAGGATCGAGCGTGTATTCACGGCCTTGCGCGAACTGGTCGCCAACGCCGAGGAATACGAACTGGACTGCGGTCTGGGGCGCGGCGCACCCAACAGCTATTGGGAAGACCTAGACGACGCCTTGGACGACGACGACTCGCCCGTTAGTGCAGACGACGTGCGGCCGTGCTCGGCGTGCCCCGACGGCTACGTCTGGACATCAAACGGCCCGACTTCGAAGCCATGTCCCGTCTGCGGCGGAACGGCTGTGCTGCATCGTGATGGATCGAAAGTAACCAAGGACGAGCTATGAATCTAACCCCCGACACCCTGCGGTCGATGATCGAAGCGGCGCTGCTGGACGCGCACTTCGAGGTTCATTGCGACGACCCCGACTGTAGTTGCCATGAGACAGCAGACAAGTTGCGCAGTTATTGCGACCCGCAAACGATCATCGCCCTGTGCCGGATCGCGCTGGCGGCGAAACGGTGTCACGAGGCGTTGTCGTCAACCAGGTATGACGCTACCGAAATTGGAGACGCTGGGGTAGAACTGCGCGACGCGCTGCGCGGGGCGGGGCTGTAGTTTCACAACGCACCACAACCAAGGAGCATCACATGATCGGTCGGTATTGCATGGTTAGAACGTACTCCGCTGGCGTGTTCGCTGGCACGGTGAAAACGCGTGACGGCGAGGAAGTGGTGCTCACCGACGCTCGACGAATCTGGTACTGGAAAGGAGCGGCATCGCTCTCTCAACTTGCCACCGATGGCACGTCGCAACCGAAGCAATGCAAGTTCCCCCGCCCGGTGGCCGAGGTGCTGTTGCGTGGCGTGATCGAGATCATCCCCATCACCGACAAGGCGCGAGACTCCATCGCCAAGGTGCCGGAATGGGCAGAGTAAATG
>ERZ1645187.5054-NODE-5054-length-10410-cov-4.707967_pt1 | contig 10410 bp, 2 predicted proteins | sample MGYA00575352_ERZ1645187 | MGnify/ENA primary metagenome ERZ1645187 (study PRJEB40837, sample SAMN11349314) | freshwater sediment metagenome | isolation source: river sediment | host: Sediment | place: India: Wazaribad , New Delhi | collected 2017-02-21 ...
TTCAGGCTATGACCCCGTACCGGCCCGTGCTGCCTACCGGCGCGGCGTACGGGGCCGGTACCTGGCGGCCGACCCCGGCGGACATCAAGGAATTTCTGGATAAGGTGCAGGAGCTGAAAATCCCGGCCGCCAATTTTTACAGTTGGGATGAATCGCGCAACCGCTTCCCCGATCTCTGGCAGGCTGTCTCGGAGTATCCCTGGGGCGAGCTGCCGCCCGAACCGCCCAAGGATGTGGCGGATCAGTTGATTGACGCCTGGAACGCGAACGACATCGAACAGATCGCGGCCCTGTATTCGTCCAACGCCGCACATATCACCCGCGCCCGCACCGTGCACGGATTGCTTTCCATTCGCGCCTGGTACAACACCTTCCTTAACGAGCTGCTGCCCGGCGGACGGTTTACGCGCACGGCGCTCAGCGGCACCGGCAATATGCGCCACCTGACCTGGTCCGCCACCAGCAGCAAGGGCCAGGTGACGGATGGGGTGGACACGCTTGGGTTAATGAACGATAAAATCGTCTATCATTACACCAATTTCAAAGTCACGCAGTAGCACAAAAAGATGGCCTGACGGCCATCCTTTTTTATGCGAACAAATTGATCCGGGTTATTTTTCCGCCGGTTTCTTCCGCGCGGACGGCTTTTTCACCTCGTCGGGCGGCGCGGCGGACGTTTTTTTGGTAGCCGCAGACCCGGCTGCCTTGCCGCTGGTGGGTTTGGGAACGCCGGCGTTGGACGGCGCGGGGGCCTTCCCTCCGGTGGCCGGTTTTGGGGTATCCTTCTTCTCAGCTGTGGATGTTTTCTTGAGCGCGGCGGGCTCTTCCGCCGGTTTTTTGGCTGTTTTAGCCGCTGCACCGGCTGCTTTTTTGGCAGCCGGAGCGGCGGCTGTCTTCTTCACGGCCGGTTTGGGTTTGACTGCCGCCGTTGTGGTTTCTACTTTCTTGCCGCCGTCCACATCCAGGAGCGTGGGTTGTTCCACATTTTGGGGCGCAGCCGCAGATTTTGTCTTTGGTGCAGCCGCCTTGCCCTCCCAGAATTCCAGGCTGTCAAACGGCGCGGCCAGTTCCAGGGCAGCGTCGCCGGCTTTGACCGGCACCAGTTCCTTCCCCGCGGCGCCGCGCTTTACGGCGGGAATTTCATCCACGCGCACCTGTTTTGCCGCCAGCACCTGCATGTGAATCCATCCGGTTGTGTTCTTTTTCCCAACCAGCAAGCCAACCAGATCGGCGCGCGGCGGCAATTTGCAGGCAATCACGCCCTGCCCATAACGGCCCTGCAGCGGGAAATCATCCACGGCCAGCCGCCAGCCCTGGCCGTTTGACGCCAGCAGCAGGGCCTCCAACCCTGGCTTCACAATTTGAGCGGCGCACACCGCATCGTTGGGCGACAACTTAATGCCGCTGACCCCGCCGGCAATCAACCCCATCGGCCGCACTTCTTTTTCCGAAAAGCGGATGGCCATGCCGCGCGCCGTGAGCAGCAAAATCTCGTCCTCGCCACGGGTCAGGAATGTCCAACCCAGCAAATCCTCGCCGTCCACCTTGCACAGGGTAAAGGATTGCGTGGACGGCCCGGGCAGATCGTTGACAGAGGTTTTCTTGACCATGCCCTGCTGCGTGACCGCCACAATAAACCGCTCGACATCCTTATCGCGCTGGAAGGGCACGCTGAACATACCAACCAGCATGGAATCTTCGTTGAGAGATGAGATTTTGTGAAAGGGAACGCCGTCGCCGAATTTTTCTACTTCGGGCAGCGCGTGCAATGCAATGGCGGCGGCTTTTCCATCCTGGTCCACCAGGTAGAGCGTCTGGTGCGTATCGGCGCGCAGCAGAAAGCGCGGCGCAGCCCGGCCGCTGACGCGCGGCAATTCATCATTATTGGTGCGGCCGATGATGCCTTCAGGGGTCACACCCACCCAGACCACCTGCGCGGGGGTGATGTCCGTGGCGGTCAGTCGGTCCACGGCTGCCTCTCCCTCACGCAATGACACAATCTGGGTGCGGCGGCGGTCGCCGTAGGTGGCTTTCATCGTCAGCAATTCGGATTCGATCACCTCGCGCATCTTCTTGGGTGATTTTAACAGCGCTTCCAGTTCCTTAATCTGCGCCGTCAACTCTTTATACTCATCCTCGATCTTCTTCCGCTCCAGCGCGGCCAAACGGCGCAGGGGCAATTCAAGGATCGCACGCGACTGGAGATCGGATAGCGAAAAACGCTTCATCAGGCGCGCATGGGCGGTTTCCACATCCGGCGCCGCGCGGATCAAAGCGATCACCTCATCCAAAAACTTAATGGCGATACGTAATCCTTCGAGGATATGCGCGCGCGCCCTGGCCTTTGCCAGGTCAAACTCGGCCCGCCGGCGGACGACTTCCAGGCGATGCTCAAGATAGACGCGCAAGGCCTGTTTGAGCGTCAACAAATGGGGCTCATTCTCCACCAGGGCCAGCAAATTGATGCTGAAGGTGGATTGCAACGGCGTGCGTTTGTACAGTTCGCGCAGAATGGTGTTCTCCGCGGCCGCCTTGTTGAGTTCGATCACGATGCGCATGCCCTGGCGGTCCGACTCGTCCCGCAGATCGCTGATGCCTTCCAGGTGGCCTTCCCGCACCAGTTCGGCGATGCGCTCGATCAACGCGGCCTTGTTGACCTGGTACGGCAGCTCGTTGATGATGATGCGGCTCTTGCCACGGCCCATGTCCTCCAGGTGCACCCGCCCGCGGACGGTCAATTTGCCTTTGCCGGTGGCATAAGCGCTGAGCAATTCATTCGAATTATGCTCCTGCAGGATGATGCCGCCGGTTGGAAAATCCGGTCCTTTGACAAAGCGCATCAGATCGGTAATGGAAACATCATCGAGTTTTTCCCAGCCATGCAGCATGAAGACCAGCGCGTCGATCACTTCGGCCAGGTTGTGCGGGGGAATGCTGGTGGCCATGCCCACCGCGATGCCAGAAGCGCCATTGACCAGCAGGTTGGGCACTGCTGCCGGCAACACTTCCGGCTCGTCCAGCGAACCGTCAAAGTTGCGCCCGAAGTTAACCGTATTCCGGTCGAGTTGATTAAGAATTTCTATGGCAAATGGCGTCAGGCGGGCTTCGGTGTAGCGCATCGCCGCGGGCGGGTCGCCGTCCACGCTGCCGAAATTGCCCTGGCCGTCCACCAGCATATTGCGCATGGAGAAATCCTGCCCCAGGCGCGCCATGGCTTCATAGACGGCCATATCGCCGTGGGGATGGTACTTGCCCAGCACCTCGCCGACGATTCTGGCGGATTTCTTGAACGCCGAATCCGGGCGCAACCCCATGTCGTACATGGCATACAAAATCCGGCGTTGCACGGGTTTTAGCCCGTCCCGCGCATCGGGGAGCGCGCGGGCAATGATCACGCTCATGGCATAATCCAGATAGGATTGCTGCATTTCGTGGTCGATATCGATCTTACGGATCTGGCCAATTTCCATTCAGGCACTCCAGGGTTGGATTGAAACAATTCTTCCAGCGAATCTCATTGTACTTGAAATCAAAAAAGCCTGAGGATTGTTTCCTCAGGCTTTTGTGGTTCATTCATTGCCAGGGGCAATTACTGTTCAGACGCGCTGGGCAGGTTGGACACCGATACGCGGCGGTCAAGCGATTCCTCGCGGTCAAAGCGCCCATGGACAAAACCCGTCCCGGCCGGGATGAGCTTGCCGATGATGACGTTCTCTTTCAGACCGTACAGTGGATCTTCGTTGCCGGCGATAGCTGCCCCGGCCAGCACCTTGATGGTGTGCTGGAAGGAGGAGGCGGACAGGAACGATTCGGTGCTGAGGGACGCCTTGGTGACACCCAGCAGGATTTCGACAAACCGCGCGGGCTGTTTGCCTTCGGAGATCAGCTTTTCGTTGATGGCCTTCATCTCCAACCGGTCAACCACGTCCATCGGCAGGTAAGGAGAATCGCCGGGGCGCACGACCTGCACCTTGCTCAGCATCTTGCGGACAATCACCTCGAAGTGCTTGTCGTTGATGTTCTGGCCTTGCGCGCGGTACACCTTCTGAATTTCAGTCAGCAGGTACATGTTGCAGGCGTCGCGGCCCTTGATGCGCAGAACGGTGTGCGGGTTGAGCGAGCCCTCGGTCAAAGGCTGGCCGGCTTCCACAATGTCGCCGTCTTTGATCAGCAGGCGCGAAGTGGTGGGGATGTCGTACTCTTCGGTTTCCCGGTTTTCGTAGGAAACGATCACCTGGCGGCCTTCGATGCGAACCCGGCCGGTGTGCTGCGCGGTGATGGTCGCTTCGCCGGTGGAGGCAATCACATCGCCCAGCGAGACGGAGTCTTCGTCGGCAACGTTGATCGTCCAGGATTCGGGAATGTCATAGGCATCGCTGACCATTTCGCTGTGATCGACGCGCACGACGCGCTGATCGGTGTAGCGGTCCGATTGGATGATGTGCGCCGTGCCGGCGATGCGCGTGATGACGGCCTCGCCTTTGGGCATGCGCCGGGCTTCAAAGAGTTCTTCCACGCGCGGCAAACCGGTGGTGATGTCGCCACCCGCAGCAACGCCGCCGGTGTGGAAGGTTCGCAGCGTCAACTGCGTGCCAGGCTCGCCGATGGATTGCGCGGCAACGGTGCCCACCGCGGAACCCATCTCCACCAGTTTTCCACGGCCCAGGTCCATGCCGTAGCACTTGGCGCAGATGCCGTGGGTCAATTCACAGGTCATTGGGCTGCGCACTTTGACGGCGTCGATGCCCGCGCCGACCACCTTGCGAATGGAGGCGTGATCCAGGATATCGTCCCGTTCGGCCAGTACTTCGCCGGTGTTCGGGTCAACAATCCGCTGTGCGACCAGGCGGCCGTAAAGGCGGGTGCCGAGCGATTGCCCGGCGACATCGTCGCTCTTGCGAATCCAGATGCCGTCTTCGGTGCCGCAGTCGATTTCGTTGATGATGATGTCCTGAGCAATATCCACCAGGCGGCGGGTCAGGTAACCGGCGTCGGCCGTGCGCAGCGCGGTGTCGGCCAGACCCTTGCGCGCGCCGTGCGTGGAGATGAAATATTCCAGCGCGGTGAGGCCTTCGCGGAAGTTGGACTGAATGGGCAGGCGGATGATGCGGCCGGCCGGGTCAGCCATCAGGCCACGCATGCCGGCCAGCTGCGCAATCGGGCCAAAACCGCCCTTCGTGGCGCCGGAATTGGCCATCACGGAGAGGTTGCCGTCCGGGTCCATGTTCTTACGCACGGCATCCGCCACCTTCTTGGTGGTCACCTGCCAGATTTCAATTTCACGCTCGTTGCGTTCCTGCTCGGTGAGCAAGCCGCGGCGGAAGTTGCGCTGCACGCCTTCAATGTCCTTCTGGGCATTTTCCAGGATGGTGTTCTTGGCTGCAGGCATGGAAATATCCGATACTGCCAGGGTGGATCCGGAACGCATCGCGTACTCGAAGCCGATATCCTTGATGTGGTCAGCGACGTCGGTGGTGATATCCTCGCCGCAGTATTCATATACAGCAGCGATCAGATCTTTGACGCCGCCCTTATCCAGTGCTTCGTTAACAAACTTCACCTGTTCGGGCAGAATCCGGTTGAACAATACGCGCCCAACGGTTGTATCGATCAATTTTCGGCGTTTCGCCGGCAGGCGGCTGCCATCATCATCGTAATACGTGTCCACGTTGATTTTAATGCTGGTATGGACGTGCACCTGGCCCAACTGGTAGGCCATCTCAACCTCGTCCGTATCGACGAAGATGCGTCCGTCGCCCGGGTGTTTCTTGTTGTCCTCAACGGTCAGATAGAACACGCCCAGCACCATATCCTTCGAGGGGCTAATGATCGGTTCGCCGTCTGCTGGTTTGAGCAGGTTACGCGAGGAGAGCATCAGGTTGCGCGCTTCCCAGACGGCCTTTTCAGAGAGCGGCACATGCACGGCCATCTGGTCGCCGTCGAAGTCCGCATTGAAAGCGGTGGTGACAAGCGGATGGAGCTGAATGGCGCTTCCTTCGATCAAAACCGGCTCAAAGGCCTGGATGCCCAGGCGGTGCAGGGTCGGTGCGCGGTTCAACAGAACCGGGCGTTCCTTGATCACCTCTTCGAGCACTTCCCAGACCTCAGGGCGGTTGCGCTCAATGAAGCGCCGTGCGCCTTTGACATTGGCGGCGTAATTGTGCGACACCAGGCGGGAAATGACGAATGGCCGGAACAATTCCAGCGCCATGGTCTTGGGCAGACCGCACTGATACAGTTTGAGGGTCGGGCCAACTACAATCACCGAGCGGCCGGAGTAGTCCACGCGCTTACCCAGCAGGTTGCGGCGGAAGCGGCCCTTCTTGCCCTTGAGCATATCGCTCAACGACTTCAGCTCGCGGCGGCCGCGGCGCGAGAGCGCTTTGCCGCGTTGCGAGTTATCCACCAGCGAGTCGACCGCTTCCTGCAGCATGCGCTTTTCATTGCGCACAATGACGTCCGGGGCGCCCAGCTCAAGCAGACGCTTGAGGCGGTTGTTGCGGTTGATTACACGGCGGTAGAGATCATTCAGGTCAGAGGTTGCAAACCGGCCGCCGTCCAACTGCACCATCGGGCGCAGGTCGGGCGGGATGACCGGCAGGACGGTCAGGATCATCCATTCCGGGCGGTTCTGAGAACGGCGGAAGGCTTCCACCACCTTAAGGCGCGTGGTGGCTTTCTTGCGTTTCTGCTTGCTCTTGGAGGTGCGCACCTCATGCCACAGGTCCTCGGAAAGCTGATCGAGGTCCAGGCGGCGCAGGATGTCATAGAAGGCTTCAGCGCCCATATCCGCGCGGAAGACCTGGCCCCAGCGCGATTTCAATTCGCGGTAGCGGCTTTCGCTCAGGAAGGTGAACGCGCGCAGCTCCTGCAGTTCATCGCGCAGGCGCGAGTTCTGGCCCTGCGATGCGGAGGATTGATCTTCCAGCTCGCTGCGCAGCATTTCCATTTCTTCATCGGCCTGCGCGCGGATCTCCTGGATCTGCATCTTGATCTGCTCGAGCTCGCGCTGAACTTCCTCGCGGAATTCGCTTTCCAGCTCGTCCAGGCGTTCCTTGACGGCCCGCTGAATCCTGGAAATGTGCTGGGCGGTCACCGTCTCGCCGACATCGGCGATGAGCGAGTTCGCGGCCGAGAAAATCACCTTGGTGACCAAAACGCTGCCCACTTTTTCCTGCAACGTTTGTTCCAGGCGCTGGCCTTCCTGGATGACCGGTTCCAGGCGCGAAGCAATTTGTTCATCGCGGCGCGATTCCATCTCACTCTTGCGCGCCTGCAATTCCTGGATCTTGCGGTCGCGGCTCTGCTTGACTTCCAGGATGCGGGTATTAATCTGGGCAGCCTGCTCACGTTCCGAGACGTTGATCTCGTCTTCGAGGCGCTTGAGCGCCTTATTGCGCGCATCATCGTCAACGTAGGTGACGATGTACTGGGCGAAATACAGCACGCGATCCAGGTTGCGACGGGAAATATCCAGCAGCATGCCCAGGTAAGAAGGTACGCGCCGTGTGTACCAAATATGAGCAACCGGGGTCGCCAGTTCAATGTGGCCCATGCGCTCGCGGCGCACGGACGAACGGGTGACTTCAACACCGCACTTATCGCAGATGATGCCCTTGTAGCGCGGATTCTTGTACTTACCACAATAACACTGGTAGTCGCGCGTTGGGCCAAAGATTGCCTCACAGAAGAGGCCATCTTTTTCAGGGCGAAGACGTCGATAGTTGATGGTTTCCGGTTTCAGGACTTCGCCATAGGACCAGCTTCGGATCGTTTCCGGAGAGGCCAGGCTGATACGTAGGGCAACAAGGCTCTTGGTTTCCACTAAAATCGCCTCCTGAACTGAGAACCGTGACAAATAGATTTAAAATTGCTTAACCAATTTCAGCGCACAGGAGTCTTCTCGCCGGCGCTGTAATACAAATCAATGACGGGTATAGCACACATGCAAACGGATATTATATCACAAAATATGGAATGTCAAGCACCCGATATTCGTTTTTCCAGGTATTGCTCAAGTGCTGTATCCGGATCACGGTTTTAAGACGGTCTCGCTTCGGGAATTTCAAAATAGAAAGTACTGCCTTTCCCAAGCTGGCTTTCCACCCACACGCGCCCGTTATGCCGCTCGGCGATCGATTTTACGATGGCCAACCCCAGCCCGGTCCCGCGTTGTTGGTAGGCTTCGCGCCGGCCGCTGCGGTAGAATTTTTCAAACAACCGCGGCAGATCCAGGGGCGCAATCCCGATGCCGTTGTCATTTACCTCAAACAAAATGCTCTCCGCGCGGCGCGTCAACCGGACCTTCACGTGGCCGTTGGTATGCGTGTATTTCACCGCGTTTTCGATCAGGTTATAAAACGCCTGTTGCAGCAGTGCCGGGTCGGCATTGACAACAATCGGCTGCAGGTCGGTGGTATCCAGAGCCAGGGTGATGTTATTCTGGACCGCTTGCGGCTGCAGAGAGGTCATCACCTGGTCCACGATCTCATTGAGAAGCACCCGTTCGATCCGCAGGCCGATACCGGTTTCGATGCGGCCTAAATCCAGCAGGTTGTTTACCAGCCGGGTCATGTTTTCTACCCCGGTCATGATTTTGCGGGTGTAGCTCTGCTGCTGATCGTTCAATTCACCCACCATCTGAAGCATGGCGGTGTAACCTTTCATGAGCGTCAGGGGCGAGCGCAAATCGTGACTGACCGTCGACACAAAGTCGGACTTGATCGCGTCCAATTCCTTGTACTGGGTGATGTCCTGCAAAATCAAGATCCGGCCTACCCTGCGCGTTTCAGCGACCACGGAGGATACGCTGGCATGGTAAACCTTATTGTTCCCCAGGGTGATTTCGCTGGATTGGATGCGGTCCGTCAACGGCGCTTTGGCCAGCTGGATCAGTTCAGGCACAGCCAGCACGTCCTCCATGCTCCTGCCGGTCGTGGCCGAGGCAATCAGGCCGACCGTTTGAAGCGCCGCGGGGTTGACCAGCAGCAATCGGCCCTGCTCGTCGAACACCAGGACGGGTTCGGGTGTGGAAGCAAGCACCGCTTCCAGCCTCTGCCGGCCCACCTCAGCATTGGCATACAGGCTCGCATTGGCCGCTGCAAGCGCAGCTTGAGCAGTCAGCGTGGAAACAAACCGGATTTCTTCCTCGGAGAATTGCCGGGGGGCATCATAGCCAACCCACAAAGCGCCAAAGAACAGGCTCTCGTGGTAAATTGGCATGGCCAATAACGCGGCTGGCGCTGGTTGTCCGGCTTTCAAATTCAAACGGCGCATGCGCGCCATATTGGGCATCACCAGGACGTCCGTCCGCTGGACTTGTTCAACGATCAAGGCATCCAACCCGGAATACAGGTTGGCGGCCGGTCCAGCGCCGAAGGCGGCAGGTTGCCCCTCCTCTTGACCCAGGGAAACCGGTTGTACGATGACAATTCGCGCGGTCGACACGCCTTCACCCAGGGCAGCGTTGATGATCGGCGCAACGGCTTTTTCAATTTCCAGGTTGGCTGCCACGCCCTGGCTGACCGTGAGCAGCCGGTTCAGCTCATGCAGTCGAGCCTTCAAACTCAGCCGCATGCGTTCAAAAGCGCCGCTGAGTTGCCCCACCTCATCCACCCCGGAAACCATCAGGGGAGAATCCAATTGACCCTGCGAGATCAGCGCTGCCTGTGAGGCCACTGTCCGAAGCGTGGTGGTGATGCCACGCAGGCTGAAACGCAGAAGGAAAAACACCACAACGATCAATCCCAGCAGGATGAGCAATAAAGGCACCGCGATGCTTAACGCCAGGCTCTGAACCTGGGTTGATGGCAGGTTGACGACCACCTTCCAGGAATGTCCCATGCTGGGTTGAATGTACACCATGCGCTGGGTACCCATCTGCGAAATTTCTTCAAAAAATTCCGCCGTTTCCGGGATTTTGCCCGGATAGTCGCTCATCACCAGCGAAGAGGTATTCAGGGTGGTGTAAAGGATTTTTCCAAATTCATCCAGGATGACACCTTCGCCGCCCATCGCGCTGATCTCCTGCAACGCCTGGATCGCCGGTTGGGTAAACGGATTGCTCTGCATATCCGTCCACCCCACGATCGCCCCCAGACCGGATCCCATTTCGTCCTGAATTTCAGCGACAAACACAACCTGGGCAGAGGTCTCGCCGGGGATCGCGTTCAGTGTATAGGTTTGAATCAGGACGCCTTTCATGGCCAGGTCAATCGCGGTTTCCTCCTGATCGCCCAAAGAGAACTGCCGGCCGGCAGGAGCCTGGGCAATCAGCGCACCACTGGCATCAAACAATCCCAGGCGGGTGAAAAATGGCACCGAGCGGAGCATTTGTTCCAGTTCAGCGACCTGATCCTCCGGCGGCACGCACCGAACCGCGTTGGTGATGAGCGCCCCGACGAGCGCCAG
>ERZ1645187.5055-NODE-5055-length-10408-cov-13.767990_pt1 | contig 10408 bp, 14 predicted proteins | sample MGYA00575352_ERZ1645187 | MGnify/ENA primary metagenome ERZ1645187 (study PRJEB40837, sample SAMN11349314) | freshwater sediment metagenome | isolation source: river sediment | host: Sediment | place: India: Wazaribad , New Delhi | collected 2017-02-21 ...
TGGGCATCGACACCCGCGTCTACCTCGGCTCCGCCGAACTGGCCGCCATGTGCGCCCTGGCCGGTCGTATCGTGACCAAGGACGAGTACATGGAGCAGATCAAGCTGGTCAACGCCAAGGCGGCTGACGTCTATCGCTACATGAACTTCGACCAGATCAAGGACTTCGTCGAAGTCGCTGCGACAGTTGAGATGTAAATAGCGAAAATCGGCCGGTTTTCCAGGTCGACCGCAGCAATACGAAAAAGCCCCCGTCGGGAAACCGGCGGGGGCTTTGTTTGATGCAATGAATTTGAGTTTGTGACCCATTCAACCTTGCTCTCCTGCTTAGCTGAACACAGATAGGCAGCCGACGGAGCAAAAGGTTTTCAAGCCCTTTCGTTGTGCTTCCGGCTGCACGCACCTGCAGCGGGAGCCGAGGACTCATCTGGTTGTGATCTCCACCGGGACGGTACCTGCGCTTTTGATCAGCACTTACCGGCCGCCTTGAGCAGGTCGTTGCAGCTGGCTTTATTCGTTTTTCCCCTGTCTTTCGATCCCGGGGTGAAGTCCGTGCACATGGCACTGGCGCCGCTGGCCATGCCCCAGGTCATCACTTTTCCAAAACCTGATGGCTCAAGGATCTCGCACTTGTAGATTTTCCCGGCGCTGGTTTTAACCGTGTATTGGGTGCCGTTGTAGCCGCCGGGCGCGTCGACTGGTTGTTGGCTGGTGACGGTAAATCCGCTTGTTTCGACCCCAATTGCCATGGATATTTTCTGCATGGCTTTACCCTTGTCATCGCCAGCGGCCTTTTTTTCGGAGTTGCTGCTGACATTGCTGTTGGCGCTGCCGCCATCGCTGGGATCGGATGACTTCCTCTCGGTTGTTGCGCAGCCAGAAAAAGCGCTGGCTAGCGGTAAAAGCAGTAGTAATGCAATCAGCGTCTTTGGTTTCATGGTCAAATTTTCCTAAAAAACAAACTAAAAACCCTGGCTGCCTGTCTATTTCGGGTTGATCGCGGCTTTGAAGTCTTCCCAAACAGATGGCTCCCAGTCGCGGTCCACGAACTCGGTTTGAAGCGGTTTCTTGCTCACGATGGTGATGGTGTAGTTTGGTGCCTGTTGGTCCGTGGGCTGAATGAAGAATCCAACCACTTTTCCCTGAGTGCCGTTGACGACGCGTGATTTGATGACACCGGAGGGTTTATGGCTATCAACAATCTTCATGTCGGTGCTCATGGCCACCGTTGCAGCACTCCAAATCTGCTCGTAGCTCCGGCCGCTGACGATAAAGCTTTTGCCTTTGCCATTGCTGAGTTGTAAATCGTTTGTACTCACACAGGCCGCCAGCAGCAAACTCAGCAGCAAGGGAGTGACGATTTTCAAACTGATTTCACCGGTCATTTGCGCATATCCGGCTTGGGTTGCACACCTGAACACCGGAAGATGATCACTTTGCTGCGGGCGCAACCTGGGGTTAGCTGGATGTTGCCCCCGTAGTGCGCTTTGATGTGACCGGGGCCTTCATGTCGAATCGCGTATTGATCTTTGCCGCCACAGGCGTCATCTATTGCGGCAAGGGCTTCATTCCGTCTTGACTGGACAAGCGAAGACAAACCCGCGTCACAGTAGTTAACCTCCCCCGTTGGTTTGGTCACCTTTTTTGCGTTTTCAAAGTACGCCCGTATTTCGGACGGTGCGACCATCGTTGGAATGGTGCCCTCCGCAGTCATGTTTGCCTGTTCTTCCGGCGTATAGATATGGGCCTTGGCGGCGTTGCTGAACAAGCCGCCATTGCGTGCGCCGGGGTCAAGGGCGCAGCCAGAAAGCAGCACCGCCAGTGCCAGCATGGAACAGTTATTTGGTTTTATTTTCGAAATCATCTGGAACCTCGTTGGGGCTTGCCAAGAAAATGCGGCCTTCGCTCATCATTTTTGAATTTCTCCGGTCTCATTGCCGCCCGTCGATGGAGAATGCGATTGCGCTGCCTGAACACTGAGCAACACCTCGTGGATCGCCGCAATCACCGCGTCCGGCCTCTCAAGGGGAATGACGTGGCCGCTGTCAACCCACACTTGTTTGGCCCCAGGATGCAGGCGAGCAATGTCGCTGCGTTTGGCATTGGCATCGCGGGCAAGCTCCGATGTTTCGCTCATTGGTTTTTGCGCGCTGAGAATGACCACCGGTTTGCCCGTAAGCGGAGGCAGGGCAAGCATGGTGGCACCTGTCGCGGGAAGCGCTTCCAGCTCTTTACTGGCGGCATCGGACAGCAAGACATTGAACATCAGTTTTATCCAGGTCGGCCAGTTATCCTTCGCGCCAGCGCCTTTCAATTGCTCAGGGTGGGTCGAGTCCACCAGCACCAGACCCGCGACTTCTTGCGGGTAACGCCGTGCGTAAAGCTGCATGTAGAGTCCGCCGAGGGAGTGGCCCACCAGCACATAGGGCGGGGCTATGTCTTTGTCACGCAGATTGCGCCGCAATTCGTCGATGATGGTTTCGCCGTCTCGCGGCGTAGACGCTTCAGTGCTGCTGCCGGTACCTGCGCGGTTATAGGCAAATACCGTCGTTTCCCGGGCAATTGTGGGAAGGACTTCCGCCCACCATTGGAGTCGCCCGCCCAGTCCGTTCTCAAACACGACAGCCGGCGTGCCATGTCCTGTCACGAAATGCTCAACGTTCCTGCCATCCAGAGATGACGTGGTGACGCCGCTGATCGAAGCGCAGCCACTCAGCGCCACAAACAAACAGAAAGCCGCCGTCTGTCGCCTATGGGCGGGGCGTATTGTGTTCAGCATGTTGATGCCTGAGTCGGGTCAGTGGCGAGCGGCTTGCTCGCGACAATGAAGACCCGGAAATCTTTTTTCCTGGTTCCGTGTCGTTCGACGGACACGATCTGTAAACCCTGCCGGGTCAGCGCCGCCCGCAATTGGGCTTCGTTGAGGCAGTGCACAACAAGGGGCGCCTTGCCGATGAGACGCATCAGTGGCAAGGCCACGTATCGAATCAGCGGGTTCATCTCGGCAATGCAGGCCGTTTTGGATATGAACAATCCGCCAGGCCGCAAGGCCTGCGCAGCCATGGCTAGCGTTTTGTCGAGGTCGCTCACCAAATGCAAGATATTGAATGCCAACACCCTGTCGTAGGTCGCCGATCCGGACATCGGCGCATCGGCGTCAGCCAATGCAAACGACAATTTCGGGTTGGGTTGTGAGGCCAGCTTTTCTTTTGCTATGGCAATCATCTCTGCCGAAATATCGGTGGCCTGAAAACATCGGGTAGAGGCAGCCAAGTGCAAGGCCGTGGTCCCCGTACCGCAACCAATCTCCAGTACATCGTGCTCGGTGGACAGCAGGCCGCGTGTTCGCTGCAACGTGGTCTCGTAGCCCGCCATGTCAGCAATCGGATCAGCCGCATATTTGCGGGCAATACGGTTCCAGAAACGTGCTTTGCGCATGGTGGCAGCGTCTGCACAAGGCAAATGGGGATCGTCGGTTAGATGTTTGTTACTTGGGAGTGACATGGGTTGGGTGGGCTTGAAGCCCTCACGTGGGGAGGTTTGGATGTTACCTGTATAAATTCGCATTAAAATTCCCAAAATTTGCAATTCACCTATACATTTATGCATGAATAAAGTTGACTGGAACCAACTCAGGGCGTTTCTGGAGACAGCAGAGACCGGCTCACTGTCGGCCGCAGCACGCAAGCTGGCCTTGACGCAGCCGACACTGAGCCGCCAAGTGGCTGCAATCGAAAAGTGTTTGGGTGTGACCTTGTTCGAGCGGGCGGGAAAAAGCATGGTGCTTACCGCTACCGGGCTGGATCTGCTTGAGCACGTCCGCACCATGGGCTCAGCTGCCGACGCTCTGGGGATGGCGGCCACGGGCCGGTCGCAGGCAGTAGAGGGTGTCGTTTCGGTCTCGGCCAGCGATATGGTCGCAGCCTACCTGTTACCCAGCTTGGTAGGGCGGCTTCGGCAGGAGGTGCCCGGCATTGCGATTGAAGTGATTGCTACCAATGCGATCAGCGACTTGCAGCGACGCGAAGCGGACATCGCGATTCGTCACGTCAATCCAGACCGGCCTGAGCTGATTGCCCGCCTGATACGCCAGGCTACTGCGAGCTTCTACGCCTCGAAAGACTGGGTGGAAACGTACGGTTACCCGCGCAATGCGCAAGATGCTGCCCGCGTGTCTTTCGTCGGCTCTGACCGCGCAGGCCGCTACCTGGCGTATTTGCACCAGCACGGTCTGCCGCTGAGCGAGACCAATTTCAGTTGCTATGCCGAACACTCTGTTGCTCATTGGGGTCTGGTTCGTCAAGGGCTGGGTATTGGCGCCATGATGGATGAAATTGCCCGAGAAACCCCGGGTGTCGTTCGCGTTCTGGAGGATATTCCGCCGGTGCAATTTCCCATTTGGCTGGTCACGCACTCTGAACTGCATACCTCCCGGAAAATTCGTGTGGTGTTCGACTTCCTGGCAGAAGGGTTGGCGCAAGTCGTTACTGAGAGCACGCATGGCGATTGAAGGGAGTGCTCATCATTCCTTCGCCGACATGGTCATGCCGTGTCTATAAAGCCGGGGCGATTCAACTGCTTGCGTTCTGTTATTCATGAGACGAGCGGGCAACTCGTCACGTGCTGCGGTCAACCCGGAAAACTGCCACAAATCGGGGGGCGGTTGTTTTGATGACGATGGGTTGACACTCTGTTTTGCAGAGCATTAAACTCTGTAGAACAGAGTATTTCACGAGGACGCCCATGGATGCCCCGACGCAACAACTGAATGCCATTCACGCGATGCTCGCTGCCGGTCATCGCAACCTGCGTATCGAGCGCCATACGCTGTTTCTCTGGGGGGTGCCCGCCGGGCTGCTCTGGGCGATCTCAGAGCATATCCTGACGCCGGCCCAGTTGCCGGACAACAGCCAGCGGGCGCTGGCCTGGCTGGGCTTGCTGCTGTTGACGCTCTCGCTCATCGCCATCGTCGACTGGCACTGGACGCGGCGTGCCAAGGCAACCCGCGACGAGGCCTGGTCGTTCATCCATCGTCAAGTGATCAAGGTTTGGTGGCTAACCATGGGGTTGGCGGCGTTGACCACGTTTGCCATGTTCTTCTATGGCGGTGCCTACATGTTATGCACGGTGTGGCTGGTCTGCCTTGGCATCGGCCTGTACGTGCATGGGCTGTTTTCGGAGGAACTTCTGGAATGGGTCGGGCTGCTCTGCATCGTCGTCGGCATTGCCGGCCTGCTGGCACGCCTGCCGTACGAGACGATGCGCTGGATCGCAGCGGCCGTGTTCGGTATTGGCCTGCCGCTGGTGGCAATGATGCTGGACCGGGGGCGCCACCGCCCGGCCTGGATCCGTCTGATGCAGATGCTCGGCTGGCTTGCTGCTGTCCTCATTCTGCCGCTGTGGATCGAAAGCCGGGCGCATCAGGGCGGCATTCCCGAACAGCCGGCGATACCGCTGGCCGAGTATCTGGATCGCCCGGGCATGACCGAGGGCCGCCATATCGTCACTTTGCCACCGGGAACTGCCGTTCCGGTGGCGCTCACGGTCGGTGGCGATTTCTTCAGCAACGGTGGCGAGAAGCCCGGGTTCACGCTGATGACTGCGATGGCCATCGACGTACTGGTGCGCGATGGCGAACTGACCGGCGATATCCGTCTTCCCGGACGCGACTGGCAGCAGTCGCGGAATGTCCGGCTACTGTCCATTCCCTGGCTCAAGGCCGAACTGATACCGGGAGTTGGGCCGCGGGTCAGCGGCAGCCTGATCCTCCAGATCGGCAATGACTGATGCCGTTCTTTTATCCAATTTTTGCCTTGCCTGCCTTCGAGGAGTTGCCATGACTGTCCGTACTTCGCTTTTTCTTGCCTTGCCGTTTGTGCTCATCACGGGGTGTGCCAGTGTCAGTGCCCCCGATGCTGAAGGCATTGCCCGTTTGCCGGTCGTTAGTTATGGTCAGCCAGCACCGACCCAGGGCGATTTTGTCCTTCATTACCCGGCTGAGGTCGACCTGCCCGTGATCGCCCGTGTTGGCGGTACCCTGTTGAGCAAGACGGATGAGGCACAGCTCAAGGTCCGCCTGAAACGCGATGTTTATGTCTATCGCGACCTGGCCAGTTTCGATCGTCAGCAATGGCGGGCCGGTCAGTCGTTGATCGGCGGTCGCCTCTCGATCACGCTGCCGGGGGAGCGCGTCGGCGAGCAGGGACCGGTGCGGGATGCTGTCAGCCCGGGCGACATGGCAGCTGAATTCAATATCAAGTAATGGAGCGTTTGGTCATGGATGAACTCGATCCCCTGCTGCATCAAGCTTTGCGCACGCAGCTTGTCGCCTTTCTGGCGGCAGCCGGCGAGCAGACTTTCAGCGACCTCAAGCGCCAACTCGGGGTGTCTGACGGCAATCTTGACGCCCATCTCAAGAAGCTGCTCGCTGCCGACTATGTCGCGGTGCGGCGCGAGATGGGTGGCGGGCGACCGCAATCGTTCTTTGTCCTGACGGCGCAAGGGCATACCGCCTTGCAGCGTTATGTTCAGGCCTTGCAACGCCTGCTACCGCTGACTGAAGAGACATTCCCCCCCGTGTTTACCCGGCCCCGCCTTGGCTAGGTGGCACCGGACAGCGCTTGCGGCGGGGCTGGGTGCCTCGCTGCTCCTACATCTGGTCTGGCTGGTGGGGCCGTGGTCATTTTCGAGGCTTTTCCAGGTTGACCGCAGCAGGCCGCCGCTTCGCGCCAGTCTGCGTTCGGCCACCGCGCCCGCGTCGCCGATGGTCTCCCTCGTGGCAACACCGGCAGGTGAATTGCGTCGCAGCGCATCCGCATCGGGTAAAGCTAGGGGCAGTCACCAATCAATCATCCCGGTGGTGCCCTCAAGCGGCGATTTTCCGTTAGAGGGGCGCGCCGCACAGCAGCGACCGGTCACGACCGATCTGCTGGAAAGCGCCCGCGCGACCTTGCAAGCGGAAAGTCGCCGGCATCAGCGCGATCCGATGTTCGCCGCACCCGAAGGTGTGACACCGTTGGCGCGTGTTGGGGCAGGGGGCGCTACCCCTCGCGTGGAGCAATTGGCGTTTGGACGGGTACGGGTCAACGCTGGCGGTCGCGAATATTGCCTGGATCGGCCGTCGGAGGTTGTTGCTCGCGACCTGCCCCAGCCGATGCTGGCCGTGCCGACCCCATGTTGAACACACCATGACAGACAGGCCGAATGTTTGTCGGCGCGGTATCTCCCGGCTTCTGCAGTTTTGCGCCAAGCGGCGCCGGCCAGATTCTTGAACGGCAATACCCGCTCAGTGGCGCGTGTCGAGGCTGGCGCTGGCGCAGATGCGCTTTTCGTAGCGGGCCAGTGCGCGTTCCGCTTCGTTCAGGTTGCGGACATAGCCGCCATCGGGTAGCCGGGTGCAGGGGTGGTGGTTGGCGTAGATGCGATAGCCACCCTCGCTGGGCCGCAAGACGACGCTGACGCCGTTGATTACCGTTCCCAGGCCGAGCAGGCCTGCTGAAAACCGTTTCATCCGAGTGCTCCCATCGTTATCCGATTGCTGCCCTTCGAAGAAATTGCTGCCTGCCAGCGTCTGAAAATTGCCGGCAGATACGATCTTGCATGATCGTGGCACCCGGGGCAAGGGGCGATTTTCGTGGCTTTTCCGGGTTCACCGCAGATGACGGTCGGGCAAGGAATACTGGCGAATATTGTGTGATGGTGTAGAGTTAAATCAGAAAAGTCTTTCGCGAGGGGGTCATATGGAAATCCGTTCCGTTACATCCAGCCTGAGTGCCTATACAGGTGTCGGTGGTGCCCAGGGGCAGACAAGTCAGATTCAGCAGACGCAGCAAGGAACGCAGGCAGATGCGACACAGCAGGTAGAGCAGGGTGAACCGAAGCCCGAAGAGCGTGTTGAGCGTAGCGAAACACCGCCGCGTCCGGTGACCAATGCGCAGGGCCAGCAGACCGGAACGTTGATCAACATCACCGCCTGATCCGGTAATCAGCGGTGAAGGGGTAAGCGATGGCGATTGCGTCGGCAACATCTTCCGCGTCGGTGAGCGGCGGGATGTTTGCCCAGATCCAGCAGCAACAGGCGCAGCGTAATGCCGAACAGGCAGAGTCCAAGGCACGCGCGTTGCAGGGGCAGGCACGCGATGCGCAGACCGAGGCTGATCGTGCGCAGGAGAATGCGCGTTCGATCAAGGTCCAGTCGGATCAGGCATCGACTGATGCCAGCCAGGCGCGGCTGGGTTTGGCGGGCTTGAAGTCGCTGGACCAGACCCAGACGCAGTTTTCCGAGTTGCGCGCGCAGCTCGCGGCCATCCAGTCCGGCGCGGGCAATGACGCCGGTTCGGCTTGGTCGGCCAGCAGCGCGCTGGCTCCAGTGGTCAATTCCTTCGGGCAGCCGACCGGTACGCTGGTCAACGTCACGGCTTGACGCCGTATGTTGCCTGCTCCGGGGCGCTTCGGCGCCCCATTTTTTATGGTGAACATTTGGTCTGTTACCATTGTTTACGGTTTATCCAGAATAAATAGAGGTTGTCCGTGCTTGAAAATCATTGGTGCGCGTCGGTTGATGCGACAATACAACTCCGTACTGGCTGTAATCCGCTCGAACAGCACGGGCCGCAGGCGGTGATCGTGCATGCCGATGCCTGGTCGCCGATTGAAGCCGTCGCCGATCCCCACGATATCCGGCAGGTGGTGGATTACGAAGTGATTTTTCTGGCGATCCGGGCACTGGAGAAAAACGACCACTGCATCTGTCTCGAGAGCAGCATTCTCGAAGTGATGGATGCGATTTTCTCGATGCCGATTGTCAGCGAAGCGTTTGTCTCGATGCACAAGCCCCACGTGTACAACGGTCAGGGCACGCCGGCGATTTCGTTGCGGCTGAAACGCGAAAAATGGACGGCAATGCGCCCATGATTTCGGCCATCGGGGCCGTGGCCAGCAATGGCATGCTCGGACTGGATAACTGGCTGCCTTGGGATATTCCGGAAGAGCTTGCCTATTTCGAGCGTACCGTTGCCGGTGCAGCGCTGGTCGTCGGGCGCCTGACCTATGAATCGATGGACGTTGTGCCCATCGATACCTTCGTCGTCACCAGCCAGGCAGGTTACGAGGTTCGTGTCGGTTGTCAGCGCGTTGCTTCCGTCGAAGACGGTTTGCGCCTGGCTGTCGCCACCGGCAAGCGGGTTTTTGTCATTGGCGGCGCTTCGGTGTACGCCGCCGCCTGGCCGTATTGTCAGCGTTTTTACCTGACGCGCATTGATCGTCCCTTTGCCGGAGACACGCACTTCCCGTCGACCATTCCGCTCGATTGCTGGGAGATTGTCGATGATCGTCGGGAGACGTATCGCGAACGGCGCTCCGGTGAAGCGGTTATTAGTCGATTTATGCAATACGCACAGCCGACAGTCAAGCCGCTTCCGTTTGCCTGAAAGGGCGGCAGAGGATTGCCAAGTGTTGTGGGAGAGGCGCAGAATCAGAAAAAAACCGTGAGGGATGGCAGTGCGCGCTGCAGAGACAACAAACGTGGAGACATCGCGCCATTTGTGGCTGGCGCTGTGCGCCCTGGCTGCGGGCGCTTTCATGCTTTTGGGTTATGTCCTCTGGTCAGCGCATCAGACGACCTGGGATGAGTCCCGGAGCCTCGTTCGCAGTCAGGCCGGGCTGATCGAGTCGCGGCTGGATGCCACGTTGCGACGCATCGACGCCAGCCTGGGCGACTTGGCCAAGAGTATTCCTTCGACTGCGCTGGGTGGCACATACGGGGAAGCAGATAAGACAGCCATCGAGGCGCGCATGACGCGCCACCTTCATTCCTTTCCTGAACTGGCCGGCTTTCGTGTCATCGATCAGAGCGGGCAGGTGCGTTATCTGGCTGGCGGTGGTGACTATGCCCAACTTAATGACCGGCACTATTTCATCAGTGCGCGGGACATGGCGGGCGATGGGCTGGTGTTTTCCGAAGTGGTTGAGTCACGCATCACCGGGCATCGTGTGGTGGTGGTCGCTCGAGCCATTCGCGACGGGCAGGGGGAGTTTCTGGGTATTGTCAGCGCCGCACTGGCGTTGGCGAAATTCGAGGCGCTGTTTGCCGATGAACTGCCAGGAAGAACCGGGGCCCTGGCGGTGCGACGAAGCGACAACCACGCGCTGGTCGTTCGCTACCCGCCGGCTCCGGGCGAAATCAACCGTAGTCTGAGTCCATCGCATCCCGTTGTTGACCGAGTCGACTCCGGAGAGCGTGAAGGGACGCTATCGTTTGCGGCCCAATCCGACGGTGTCCGGCGCATCTATGCCTTCCGGAAACTGGAAAGCTATCCCTTTTATGTACTGGCTGGTCTGTCCGAGGCCGATGCATTGGCAGTCTGGCGCGAGCGGGCGTGGGCGGTCGGAAGCGTCGGCGGCGCTCTCTT
>ERZ1645187.5058-NODE-5058-length-10406-cov-7.833349_pt1 | contig 10406 bp, 11 predicted proteins | sample MGYA00575352_ERZ1645187 | MGnify/ENA primary metagenome ERZ1645187 (study PRJEB40837, sample SAMN11349314) | freshwater sediment metagenome | isolation source: river sediment | host: Sediment | place: India: Wazaribad , New Delhi | collected 2017-02-21 ...
TGACGAAGGTGGTCAGCGCCGCGCCCTTGTTGCCGCGCTCTTCCTTCTCGACCTGGACCAGCAGCTCCTGGCCTTCCTTGATCACGTCGTTGATGCGCGCCTGGCTGACGGACACGCCCTCGGCGAAGTACTGGCGCGAGATTTCCTTGAACGGCAGGAAGCCGTGGCGGTCTTCGCCGTAGTCGACGAAGCAGGCTTCCAGCGACGGCTCGACGCGCGTCACCACGGCCTTGTAGATGTTGCCCTTGCGCTGCTCGCGCCCTTCGATCTCGATCTCGTAGTCGAGCAGTTTCTGTCCATCGACGATCGCCAGGCGGCGCTCTTCGGCCTGCGTGGCGTTGATCAGCATCCGTTTCATGATGCGGTGTCCTTCAAATCAAAAGCAGTCAACGGCTTGCCCGGGGGAAAGCCCAAGATGCCTCGGACGGCGCAATGCAACGGACGGAATGGCCGCGGCGACTGACTGGAGGAAGAAGGCGTGCGGGGCGCGCGCCTTCAAAGCTGCTGAACGCGCTGGTTCAGCGGCCGGGGTCAGGCGGGCTGGCTTGGATGGGTGCGAGGGCCGGGCAAGGCAAAATTGCTACATAAATCGTAGCTGCTCGCGCTTGCCTGGCGGGCGCTGGGGCGTGATTTTGCTCATAAAGCATCGGCCGCAGCCAGCGCTCCAGAACCATCATGATTGCCATCAGCACAAAAAAGTCTCGCTTCGATCCGACCCGCAGGCCAAGCCGCGTGGGGCGGCCTGCCGGTCATGGGTATTCCGTAGGGGTTTCATCGCGTCGGCCTGATCCTGCGCTTTTCTTGGCGTGCCTGCCCGGTTCAGTGGGGGCAGGGCGCTTTCTTGTGCAGGTGCGGCATCGACCTTTACTGGCGGCTGCTTGTGGGCGGGTGGAATAGACTACCCGTTCATTCGGGCGGTGACTTCCATTTCAAATTCAACCACTTACGGCCGGTTGCCAGTGAATCGCATTATAGGTGCCAAAGCAGCCCCACCGGGGGCTCAGGGCAAACCCGAGGTCGGCTGGCTGACGGTGGACGCCGAGAGCGCCGGCCAGCGGCTGGACAACTTCCTGATCCGCCACCTGAAGGGCGTGCCCAAGACCCACGTCTACCGCATCATCCGCAGCGGCGAGGTGCGGGTGAACAAGGGCCGCGCCGCCGCCGACACGCGGGTGGCGGCGGGCGACGTGGTGCGCGTGCCGCCGGTGCGGGTGAGCGAACGCTCGCCCGAGGACAAGGCCGCCGCCGCGCCGGCGCGCGAATTCCCCATCCTGCTGGAGGACGAGCACCTGATCGCGCTCGACAAACCGGCCGGCGTGGCGGTGCATGGCGGCTCGGGCGTGAGCTTCGGCGTTATCGAGCAACTGCGGCGCGCACGCCCGGATGCCCGCTTTCTGGAGCTGGTGCACCGGCTCGACCGCGAAACCAGCGGTATCCTGCTCGTCGCCAAGAAGCGCAGCGCCTTGAAGCACCTGCAGGACCAGTTCCGCGAGCGCGAAACAGGCAAGACCTACTTGGCGCTGGTGCTGGGCGACTGGCCCGAGCGACTGAAAGTGATCGACGTGCCGCTGCGCAAATACCTGCTCGCGGGTGGCGAAGGCGAGGGCGAGCGGCGCGTGAAGACGACCACCAAAGACGACCCGGACGGCATGCGCTCGATCAGCCTGGTCAAGGTGCGCCAGCGCCTGCCCGACTTCACCCTGCTAGAAGTGACCATCAAGACCGGCCGCACGCACCAGATCCGCGTGCACCTGGCATCGCAGGGCCACCCGATCGCGGGCGACGACAAATATGGCGACTTCGAGCGCAACAAGAGCTTGCAGAAACAAGGACTCAGACGCATGTTCCTGCACGCGTGGCGGCTACAGTTCGTGCATCCGGCCACGGCGCAGGCCGTGGAACTGCTGGCGCCGCTGCCGGCCGATCTGCTCTCTTTTTCAAAGCAACCCCCGCCCTCCGCATGAGCCGCCCGCGCCAATTCGACCTCATCTGCTTCGACTGGGACGGCACCCTGTTCGACTCCACCGCCATCATCGTGCGCAGCATCCAGCAGGCGGTGCTGGACGTGGGCGGCGCCAGGCCCACCGACCAGGCCGCCGCCTACGTGATCGGCATGGCGCTGATGCCCGCGCTGGCGCACGCCGCGCCGGACGTGCCGAAAGAGAAATACCCGCAGCTCGGCGAACGCTATCGGCACCACTACCTGGCGCATCAGCACGACATCAGCCTGTTCGACGGCGTGCTGCCGATGCTGGCCGATCTGAAAAGACGCCACCACTGGCTGACGGTGGCCACCGGCAAGAGCCGCCGCGGGCTGGACGACGTGCTGGCCTCGCGGCAGCTGCACGGCATCTTCGACGGCTCGCGCACCGCCGACGAAACGGCCGGCAAGCCCCACCCGCGCATGCTGCACGAGCTGATGCGCGAATTCGGCGCCGAGCCCGAGCGCACGCTGATGATCGGCGACACCACGCACGATTTGCAGATGGCGGTGAACGCCGGTTGCGCCAGCGTGGGCGTGAGCTATGGCGCGCATGAACCCGACGAGTTCGGCTCGCTCGGCCCGCGCTTCATCGCCCATTCGGCCACCGAACTGCACCGCTGGCTGGCCGACAACGCCTGACTGGACTCATATTTTGATAGCTGCCCGCGCATGACCGAAAACGACAGCCAAGCGATTCCCCTGTGCAACAGCGCCGACTTGCAGGAGGGCGGCCTGGCCGTCCCCTTCGACGTGGTTTACGGCGGCCAGACGCTGCGCGCCTTTGCCGTTCGCTTCGAGGGCCAGCCGCACGCCTACCTGAACCGCTGCACGCACGTGGCGATGGAGTTGGATTACCAGCCCAACCGCGTGTTCGACGACACTGGCCAGTGGCTGCTGTGCGCCACGCACGGCGCCGCCTACGCGCCCGACACCGGCGACTGCGCCGGCGGGCCCTGCCGCGGCGGGCTGGTCAAGGTGGCCATGAGCGAACGCGACGGCGTGGTGCACTGGCACACCAGCCATTTGCTGCAGCCGATCGAGTTCTGAAGGCATCGGCGGCGATGCTTTTGTTTTTATAGCTGCTTGCGCCTGTTATGCCTATATTTCAGATTGAAATGATGCTGAAATTGGCTTTTATCAGGCGCAGGCAGCTCCTGTTTTTGTAGAGCACCGACCTGCTGCGCCATCGCATCCGGTTTGAATCAACCTGCCAATCATCCTTGCGCATCCCGCGCTCCACGCCATGGAAAACGAAGTCACCCTGAACGCCAAGACCATCCACTGGGAACGCGAGGCGATTGAAAAACTGCTGCTGGCCGACGTGCGCGAGCGCCGCGCCGCGCGCCGCTGGCGCATCGTGCGCAGCTTGCTGTGGATGCTGCTGTTCGGCGCGCTCATCTGGCTGCTGTTCTCCGACGCGCTGCCCACCAGCACGCCCGCCACGCCGCACACCGCCATGGTCGCCATCAAGGGCGAGATCGCCGACGAGGCCGAGGCCAGCGCCGAATTCGTCCTGCCCGCGCTGCGCAGCGCCATGGAAGACAAGGGCGCGCAGGCGCTGGTGCTGCTCATCAACTCGCCCGGCGGCAGCCCGGTGCAGGCGGGGCTGATCAGCGACGAAATCCACCGCCTGCGCGCCCTGCACAAGAAGCCCGTTTACGCCGTGGTGGAGGAAACCGCCGCCTCGGCCGCCTACTACATCGCCTCGGCCGCCGACAAGATTTATGTCGACAAGGCCAGCATCGTCGGCAGCATCGGCGTGTTGATCAACGGCTTCGGCTTCGTCGACACGCTGGACAAGCTGGGCATCGAGCGGCGCCTGCTCACGGCGGGCGAGAACAAGGGCTTCCTCGACCCGTTCAGCCCGCAGTCCGAGGCGCACAAGCAGCACGCGCAGACCATGCTGGAGCAGATCCACCGCCAGTTCATCGACGTCGTCAAGAAAGGCCGCGGCGAGCGCCTGAAGGAAACGCCCGAGATGTTCAGCGGCCTGTTCTGGACCGGCGAGCAGTCTGTTGCGCTGGGCCTGGCCGACGACTTCGGCAGCCTGGATTCAGTGGCGCGCGACGTGGTGAAGGCCGAGAAACTGGTGGACTACACCAACAAAAAGAACCTGGCCGAGCGCTTTGCCAAGCGTTTCGGCGCGGCCATGGGCGAGGGCGCGGTGAAGGCGCTGCAGGTGGCGCCCAGCGTGCGCTGATGTCGATGGGCTTTCGGGCTGGCTGATCGCCTGTAGGAGCGGCGGCAGCCGCGATGGCGGCGTATCACTGCGCGCGACGAAGTCTTCGCGGCTGCCGCCGCTCCTACAACCTCGGAGAAAGCTGCATGCGGTAGCTTCAAGGCCCGATGGCAAACACCGCCGGCGCTCGCCCCAGGGCATTGTCATCAGTGCGGGCCTGCCGCCAGGCGTTGACAGCACGTGCCTGCACACGGCCATCGGCCAGCGTCAGGCCCTGTGCCACCGCCAGCCGCGTGGCGGGCCTGAGCGCCTGCAGCAGTGCCTGCCAAACCGCCGGGTTGCGGTAGGGCGTCTCGATGAACAGCTGCGTCTGGCCGGTCTTGTGGGCCAGGGCTTCCAGCTCGCGCACGCGCTGCGTTCGCGCGGCGGCGTCCTGCGGCAGGTAGCCGACAAAGGCGAAGTTCTGCCCGTTCAGGCCGCTGGCAGCCAGCGCCAGCAGGATCGACACCGGCCCGACCAGCGGCACCACCGTGATGCCCAGATCGTGTGCCGCGCGCACCACCGAACTGCCAGGGTCGGCCACGGCGGGCATGCCGGCCTCGCTGATCAGGCCCACATCCTGGCCTTGGAGCGCGGGAGCCAGCAGCGGCCGGGCGTCGAAGCGCGCCGCGCCGCCGTGGTCGCCCTTCTTGTGCACCTCGCGCGGCAGTTCGGTGATCTGCTGCGCCTGAATGGGTTGTGCCAGCGGCACCAGCGCATCGACGCGCTTGAGAAAGGCGCGGGTGGACTTGGCGTTCTCGCTGAGCCAGTGGGTGAGGGCGGCGGCGGCCTTGATCGTGCCCAGCGGCAGCACGTCCTCCAGCGGCGACTGTGTGTCGCAGCCGTGGTCCAGCGGCGTGGGCACCAGGTAAAGCGTGCCCTTGGCGGCGGCGGGCGCGCTCATGGCAGCGTCAGCCCGGCGGCGCGCAGCAGGCGGGCGGTGCGGATCAGCGGCAGGCCGACCAGGGCGGTGGGGTCGTCGTTGTGGATCGCCTCCAGCAGCGCGATGCCAAGGCCCTCGCTCTTGGCGCTGCCGGCGCAGTCGTAGGGGCGCTCGGCCTGCAGATAGCGCTCGATCTCGTCGTCGCCCAGGTCACGAAAGCGCACTTCGACGGCGGCCAGGTCGCTTTGCGCGAAACCCGTGGCCGTGCACACCACCGCCAGCGCGGTCTGGAAGATCACCGTCTGCCCGCGCATGCGCTGCAACTGCGCGACGGCGCGCTCGTGCGTGCCGGGCTTGCCCAGCGGCTCGCCCGCCAGGTCGGCCACCTGGTCGGAGCCGATGACGATGGCCTCGGGATGCCGACCGGCCACGTCGCGCGCCTTGGCCAGCGCCAGCCGCAGTGCCAGCGCGCGCGGTGATTCGCCGGGCTGCGGGGTTTCGTCGACGCGCGGCGCCTCGGTGGTGAAGGGCAGGCCCAGCCGGGCCAGCAGTTCTCGCCGGTAGGGTGAGGTGGAACCCAGGATCAGCAGGCGGGCGGCGGTCGGGATCATGGCGGCGATTCTCTTACACTGCCTTGATGAGCAAGACGTTTGCCCCCGGCCGGCTCGACGTGGCGGCCTTCGCCCAGGCCAAGGCCAGCCTGTCGGCCCATGATTCGATACAAAAATATGAGCGCCTTGCGCAGGAACTGCGGGCGCCAGAGGCGGATTTGACCATTGACTGGCAGGCCGACGGCGAGCAGCGCAGCGCCGTCGATGGCAGCCGCCGCCCGGCCCTGCACCTGCGCGCGCAGGCCACGCTGCCGCTGACCTGCCAGCGCTGCATGGGCGAGGTGCGCGTGCCGCTGGCGGTGGACCGCCATTTCGTCTTCGTGCCCGACGAGGACACCGCCGCGGCGCTGGACGAGGCCTCGGACGACGACGTGCTGGCGCTGGCGCCCGACTTCGATTTGCGCGCGCTGATCGAGGACGAACTGCTGATGGCGCTGCCGCTGGTGCCGCGCCACGAACAATGCCCCGACGCGGTGCAACTGTCGGTACAGAGCGCCGATTTCGACGCGGCGCAGGAGGAAAAGACCAATCCGTTCGCCGCGCTGGCCGCCCTCAAGCACGACAAGCCCAACTGAAACGGCGCTAACTGCCTGCCAACACTGGCGAATCAGCTCGATTTCGGGCTATAATCGCGGGCTTCGCGCGCAAGAGCGGCTGGGTTGGCCCGGCCGGTTGCGCCAAAACGGTTTCCAACTTGCCCCAGGCGGCAGTCTGCCCCGGGGCCTCAACCAGACATCAAAGGAGCCATCATGGCTGTTCAGCAAAACAAGAAGTCGCCCTCCAAGCGCGGCATGCACCGTTCGCACAACGCCCTGTCCGCCCCCGGCATCGCCGTGGAGCCGACCACGGGTGAAACCCACCTGCGCCACCACATCAGCCCCAACGGCTTCTACCGTGGCCGCCAGGTGATCAAGCCCAAGACGGAAGCCTGATTCTTCCGTGGCTTGACGCACAGGGCCGGGGCCCTGCCATGAGGCAGCCCCACCCTATACTTGCCGGGCCCGGCGCTACCACCGCGTAGCCTCGGGCCTTTGCCGTTTCTGGCGGCTGGGTTTTCTCTGTTTTTCTTCGATCCGTGCCCATCGCGGCGCGGTGTTCGCACGGGGCTTGCATGATCGTTCTGGCTGTCGATTGCATGGGCGGTGACCACGGCCCCAGCGTCACCTTGCCGGCTTGCCGCCAGTTTCTCGACAACCACCCCGACGCCCAGTTGCTGCTGGTCGGCCGACCCGACGACCTGCAGGGCTTTGCCCACGAGCGCGCCCGCGTGGTGCCCGCGACCGAGGTGGTGGCCATGGAAGATGCGGTGGAAGTGGCCTTGCGCAAGAAGAAAGATTCGTCCATGCGCGTGGCGATCCAGCAGGTGAAGGACGGCGCGGCCCAGGCGGCGGTGTCGGCCGGCAACACCGGCGCGCTGATGGCGATCGCGCGCTACCTGCTCAAGACGCTCGAAGGCATCGAGCGCCCGGCCATCGCCACCCAGATGCCCAACGCCAAGGGCAGCGCCACCACGGTGCTCGACCTGGGGGCCAACGTCGACTGCACGGCCGAGCACCTGCTGCAGTTCGCCGTCATGGGCTCGGCCCTGGTGTCGGTGCTCAACGACGATCCGCAGCCAACCGTGGGCCTGCTCAACATCGGCGAGGAAGCCATCAAGGGCAGCGACGAGATCAAGCGCGCGGGCGAGCTGCTGCGTGCCGCCAAGGCCTCGGGCGACCTGAACTTCATCGGCAACGTCGAGGGCAACGACATCTTCAAGGGCACGGCCGACATCGTGGTGTGCGACGGCTTCGTCGGCAACGTGGCGCTGAAGACCAGCGAGGGCCTGGCGATGATGATCGTGCAGTTCCTGCGCGAGGAGTTCTCGCGCAACCTGCTGACCAAGCTGGCCGCCGCCGTGTCGTACCCGGTGCTCAGCGCCCTCAAGAAGCGCATGGACCACCGCCGCTACAACGGCGCCGCGCTGCTGGGCCTGCGCGGATTGGTGTTCAAGAGCCACGGCTCGGCCGACGCCGTGGCCTTCGAGCAGGCGCTGTGCCGAGCGTATGATGCGGCCAGCCACCAGCTGCTGGCCCGCGTGCAGAGCCGTATTGCCCACGCCGCGCCCCTGCTGGCGGCGCCTGCCCGGCCGGCCGTGCCGTCCGTTGCCTGAGGTTGGCGCACTGCATTACAAGAAGATTCCATGACAAGACGCTATTCCCGCATCACCGGCACCGGCAGCTACCTGCCGCCGCGCCGGGTGACCAACGACGACTTGGTGGCCGAACTGGCCGCGCGGGGCATCGAGACTTCTGACGAATGGATCGTCGAACGCACCGGCATCCAGGCGCGCCACTTTGCCGCGCCCGATGTGCCGGCCAGCGAGCTGGCGGTGCCGGCGGCGCAGGCCGCGCTGCAGGCGGCCGGCCTGCAGGCCAGCGACATCGACCTGATCATCGTTGCCACCTCCACGCCGGACATGGTGTTTCCGTCCACCGCGGCCATCGTGCAGCACAAGCTGGGCATTGCCGGTTGCCCGGTGTTCGACGTGCAGGCGGTGTGCAGCGGCTTCGTCTACGCGCTGACGGTGGCCGACGCGCTGATCGCCAACGGCACGGCGCACAAGGCGCTGGTGATCGGCGCCGAGGTGTTCAGCCGCATCCTCGATTTCAACGACCGCACCACCTGCGTGCTGTTCGGCGACGGCGCCGGCGCCGTGGTGCTGGAGGCCAGCGACACGCCCGGCATCCTGGCCACCGACCTGCACGCCGACGGCAAGCACGTCGGCATCCTGTGCGTGCCGGGCCATGTGTCGGGCGGGCAGGTGCTGGGCGATCCGCTGCTCAAGATGGACGGCCAGGCGGTGTTCAAGCTGGCGGTCAACGTGCTCGACAAAGCGGCGCGCGCCGTGCTCCAGAAGGCCGGCAAGACCGAAGCCGACATTGACTGGCTGATCCCGCACCAGGCCAACATCCGCATCATGCAGGGCACGGCCAAGAAGCTGCACCTGCCGCTTGAGAAGGTGGTGGTGACGGTGCACGACCACGGCAACACCTCGGCCGCGTCGATTCCGCTGGCGCTGGACCATGGCGTGCGCACGGGCCAGGTCAAGCCGGGGCAGACGCTGCTGCTGGAAGGCGTGGGCGGCGGCTTCACCTGGGGTGCGGTGCTTCTTGATTTATAGCTGCCAGCGCTTGCTGCATAAGCGTTGAAGCCACTTTTTGTTCATATTTGAGTTCGAGAGCCATGAAACCCATCGCCTTCGTATTTCCCGGCCAGGGCTCGCAGTCCGTGGGCATGCTGGACGCCTGGGGCGACCACCCGGCGGTGCGCGAGACGATCGCCGAAGCCTCCGACGCGCTCAATGAGGATATCGGCGCGCTGATCGCCGGCGGCCCCAAGGAAGACCTGGCGCTGACCACCAACACCCAGCCGGTGATGCTGGTGGCCGGCGTGGCCTGTTGGCGCGCCTGGCGGGCCGAAGGCGGGGCGCTGCCGGCCGCGGTGGCGGGGCATTCGCTGGGCGAATATTCCGCGCTGGTCGCGGCCGAGGCGCTGCCGTTGGCCGAGGCCGTGCCGCTGGTGCGCCTGCGCGCCCAGGCCATGCAGGAGGCGGTGCCCGTGGGCACCGGCGCCATGGCCGCGATTCTGGGTCTGGATGCTTCAAAAATAATAGCTGGTTGCGCAGAAGTGACGGGCGCCATGGGCCAGAATGGCACTGAAGTCGTCGAAGCCGTCAACTTCAACGACCCGGTGCAGACCGTGATCGCCGGCACCAAGGCCGCGGTCGACAAGGCCTGCGAAGTGCTCAAGGGCATGGGTGCCAAGCGCGCGCTGCCGCTGCCGGTGTCGGCGCCGTTCCACAGCAGCCTGATGAAGCCGGCGGCCGAGCGCCTGAAGGGCGCGCTGGAAGCGGTGGACTTCGCCGATCCCAAGATTCCGGTGGTGAACAACATCGACGTCGCCATCGAGGACGACCACGACCGCATCCGCGACGCGCTGTACCGCCAGGCTTTCGGGCCGGTGCGCTGGGTCGAGTGCATCCACAAGATCAAGGCCATGGGCCTGCACACCGTGGTCGAATGCGGCCCCGGCAAGGTGCTGGCCGGCATGACCAAGCGCATCGACGCCGACCTGACGGGGCTGGCAATGTACGACCCGACCTCCCTGGCCGAGGTCAAGGCGCAGGTGGCCTGAACAACGAGCTGGAGGGAAATCGAATGTCTGAAACCGTCATGGCGGGCCAGGTGGCCCTGGTCACCGGCGCCTCGCGCGGCATCGGTGCCGCGATTGCGCAGGCGCTGGCCGCGCGCGGCATGAAGGTGATCGGCACGGCGACCACGGAAGAGGGTGCCGGCAGGATCAGCGCTGCCCTGGCCGCGCACGCCGGCTGCCGGGGCGCCGCGCTCGACGTCAACGACGCTGCGGCGGCCGAAGGCCTGATCGACGCCATCGTCAAGGAACATGGCGCGCTGCACGTGCTGGTCAACAACGCCGGCATCACGCGCGACCAGCTCGCCATGCGCATGAAGGACGAGGACTGGGACGCCGTGCTCGACACCAACCTGAAGGCGGTGTTCCGCATGAGCCGCGCCGTGATGCGGCCGATGATGAAGCAGCGCTATGGCCGCATCGTCAGCATCACCAGCGTGGTCGGCGCCTCGGGCAACCCGGGCCAGGCCAACTACGCCGCCGCCAAGGCCGGCGTGGCCGGCATGACGCGCGCGCTGG
>ERZ1645187.5059-NODE-5059-length-10405-cov-6.747246_pt1 | contig 10405 bp, 7 predicted proteins | sample MGYA00575352_ERZ1645187 | MGnify/ENA primary metagenome ERZ1645187 (study PRJEB40837, sample SAMN11349314) | freshwater sediment metagenome | isolation source: river sediment | host: Sediment | place: India: Wazaribad , New Delhi | collected 2017-02-21 ...
ACCGGCAAGACGACGCTCGCGCGCGTGATCGCCAACACCACGCAGGCGCATTTTGAGAGCATGAGCGCTGTGTTGGCAGGCGTGGGAGATCTACGTAAGTCGATTGAAGAAGCCACCGAAAGGCGCCGGCTACACCGCATACGCACCATCCTGTTTATCGACGAGGTCCATCGCTGGAACAAAGCCCAGCAGGACGCGCTTCTACCACACGTGGAAAGCGGCCTGATTACGCTAATCGGCGCAACCACTCAGAACCCTTATTTCGATGTGATCAAGGCGCTTGTGAGCCGCTCACGGGTATTCGAGCTCAAACCCCTCTCGCAGGCAGACATCCTGGTGTTGCTGAAGCGCGCACTCGCGGACCCATTGGTTGGATATGGTAAGCGCAATGTGCAGGTGGATGAAGATGCTTTGCTCCACCTGGCAGATGTTGCCGGCGGGGATGCCCGCAGTGCGTTGAACGCGCTGGAGCTGGCCGTTGAAACTACGCCGCCTGAGGGTGAGCAAACGCATATCACCCTGGATGTGGCACAGGAGTCCATTCAACGGCGCGCGATCCTCTACGACAAAACCGATGACCAGCATTATGACACGATCTCGGCATTTATTAAGTCGGTCCGTGGCAGCGACCCGGACGCGGCGCTTTATTGGATGACCAAGATGCTTTTAGCCGGGGAAGACCCACGTTTCGTCCTCAGACGCTTGATCGTCCTTGCCAGCGAAGATATCGGCATGGCTGATCCCAATGCGATCGTCGTAGCCAGCGCAGCCGCGCAAAACTATGAATATATCGGCATGCCAGAAGGCTGGTATCCGATTGCTCAAGCGGTGATCTATCTCGCCACAGCGCCGAAATCTAACTCGGTTGGGGCATATTGGGAGATCCAGGAAGAGATCAACCAGAATGGCGCAGGCAAGGTTCCGGTGCATTTGATGGATGCTAATCGAGATGCCAAGGGCTTTGGGCATGGCAAGGGCTATCTCTATCCCCATTTATTTGATGGTCATTGGGTTGGGCAGCAATACCTGCCGGATGAGCTGGTCGGAAAGCAGTTCTATCATCCTTCCGGGATCGGATACGAAGCCCAGGTGGCTGAGCGCCTCACACGCTGGCGCGAAGAACAGGCTAAAGCGTTGGGTAAAACCACCACTCAGGATAGCGAAACCCACTCGTAGTTGTTGTAAAACTTTGTTATTGGTATTATCTGATTCATCTACACTTACAAATCAGACACTCCTCAGAGGAAGTTATGAGTTATGGTAAAGTGATCATTTTGAATGGGGCATCCAGTTCGGGAAAGACCAGTATCTTAACCAAACTGCAAGGCTCATTCGAGGAGCCGTATCTCAACGCAGGCATCGACAAGTTCATCTGGATGCTGCCTAAACGCTACCTGGACCGACCGCTTTGGGACGATGTGTTGGGTCTGGCAACAGAACCCGGTGCAATGGGGAACATGCTCTTCTCTTCAATGCACAAGGTCATTCAACTGCTTTCGCGTGAGGGGTTGAACGTCATAGCGGACCACGTGCTTGTGGAACCTGAATGGGTGAAAGAATGCGCCCGGTTGTTCGCGCCGCTGCCAGCTTACTTTGTTGGCGTACATTGCCCCCTTGAGGTATTGATCCAGCGGGAAGCAGATCGAAAAGACCGCACACTGGGTCAGGCTGAGGCGCAGTTTCCCCTTGTCCACAAGGACCTCATCTACGACCTGGTGGTGGACACTTCATTGATGGGCATCGAGGATTGCGCTTTAGAGATCAAGAAATACATCAACCTCGGAGAGCCCCCAAACGCATTCAGGCAATTAGCAAAAAGATATCTACTTTGACAAAAAAGACTGCTAGTTTGTATTTTTTGTTGGATTCACCCCCTGCTTTGTTTATAATGTAAAGGAAGATTAGCAAACAGCTTCTGTGATTCCGGGAAGACGGGAACAGAGCCATTATCTTTTTCGTCTATCCTTTATCGCAGATTATTCTTTACCGATTCAGCCATTTCATATGTCTGAATGGTCCTTTTGGAAGATTTAAATGTATCCGACCCGTTCGCGTAATAGCATTTTTTTGATGGTTGTTGTCAGCCTGTTAGGGTTGATGCTGATTTCCGCGAATCCTTCGAGCTATTGGCAACTGCTAAATGAAAAGATCATCCCGTTTGATAACCAGCAAGCCGGTGAAAAGCTGACATTAATAGAACCGAGACTTTCTGGAGATTTGAATGGTGACGGTGGCATGGAATGCCTCGCAAATTCAGGAGAAATCACTCAGATCACTAACTGTGAAATGACAGTCCTATGGCAAAACCCTTCTGAATGGCGTGTCACGGAAGCCCAGGTGGGAGACCTGAACCACGACGGAGTCGATGAAGCCGTCTTGCTGGTTTGGCGTCCTTTCAAACCCTGGCCGGTGGACAAATTCATGCCCACTGGCGGCAGGATCAACGATTTCCATAACATTACTGGCGAAAGCTGCCAAATCATCCTGATCGGTTGGAAAAAGGACACTTGGCGCGAATTGTGGGCGGGCTCGGCTTTGGCGCAACCGGTTGAACAATTGAGAGTGGCAGATCTGGATGGTGACGGCTGGCAGGAACTGGCCGCGCTGGAAAATGACTATGACTCAGCGCGCAGTGGGGGGCAACTGACTGTCTGGCGTTGGCTTGGTTTTGGTTTTTCTTTGTTGGACCGTACTGAAAGCCGCTGGGAGCGGCTCGCCATCTTGGGGGATGGCGTTAATTTTTGGATGTTTACCCGATAAGGAGAGTGCAAAATGCGTAAAAATCGATTTCGAAATCTGCTCATCATGAGTTGGATGGCTGCCTTATTGTTCTCGTGCACGATTACACTAACTCCCACGCCAACGGATGTCGTGCAGCAGCCTGAAGCAACAGAGCCGCTGCCTGAGCCTACAGCGCTTGAACCCACCACAACTGAAGCAGAAACTCAGGAACCAGGAGATGTGGTGGCATTGCCAACCGACCAGGTTTATCCTGCCGGATTTGCCAGTTATAAGCAAGCCCAGGTGTCTTTACCTCAAAGTTATCCAGGCGGATACTCCCTGCCGCTTGCCCTCGCTGACGTCTCGAATTTGAGTGAGGTAAATTTGAGCGAGAGCCAGCTGGAGCTGCTTTCTCAAAATGGGTTTGTGGTTTCCGCGCCTGATAACGATCCCAGCAGAATGCTTTCGGAGTTCTACCAGGGCTATGAAAGGACGCGTTATGGAGACGTGCCGGCGTTTATCACCACCGATTCCGTCTTTCACGTCTACCACCTGGTGTTCGACAAGATGCTGCGCGATTTGGAGCGCGAAATGTTCATTCCAATGCTGAAGGAGTTGACCTCCTCGATGATTGCCGCTGCGAAAACGCAGTACGAACAACTGGTGGGCACCTCGCTGGAAGATCCCGCGTTGCGAAACCTGGCATTTTTCAGCGTGGCGGGTTCCCTACTGCAAACAGGAGACCCGGTTCCTGATGCGGCTAAAGAACTGGTTGAGGCTGAACTGGCCTTGATCACGGCAACTTCGGGTGTGGAGTTTTCCCCGATCTTCAACTATGAAGGTCAGCCCGCGGATATGAAGTACATTGAGGACTACTCCCAATATATCCCGCGCGGGCACTATACCCTGAGCCCTGAACTTGAAATGTACTTCCGCGCCATGATGTGGTACGGGCGGATGAATTACCGCCTGAAGGACCGCATGGAGGTGCAGCGCGCGCTATTGATCACTAAAGCTCTGCGGGAGACCACCACGCCCTCCGGCAATTCCACGCTGATGCTTTGGCAGAACATCTATGATCCGACGGTCTTCATTGTCGGCAAGGCGGATGACCTGGGAGTGCACGAATTTGGCATAATTTCAGACGCGGTTTTTGGCGCCAATCCGGACCTGACCCGCTTTGGCGACGAAGCAATGCTTACCACTTTCATTGAAACGGCACGCCAGTTACCTCCGCCCCAGGTCAACTCGATGTGGGTCTGGATCTGGCAGGATAAAGCTGATGTGACCCAGGGGTTCCGATTTATGGGGCAGCGCTTCACACTCGACCAGTACGTTTTTGGCCAGGTGATGTGGCGCAACGTGGGTTCCATGACCGAACCGCGCGACCTGCCTAAAGCGTTGGACTTCTTTGCTGCGCAAGGCTCCGAGTTGGCGCTGAACCTCCTGCACGAAATGGGCGAAAACAACTACCTGAATTATGACACCCAGATGGACAAGGTCACCCAGGAGGTCGCCACGCTCGAGCTGGATTCCTGGACGCAAAACCTCTATTGGTCCTGGTTGTATGCTCTGCAGCCTGTTTTTGAGCCCAAAGGAGAGGCCTTCCCTGCCTTCATGCAGACCGACGCCTGGGCGCGCAAGGATCTGCATACCGCGCTTAGTTCCTGGACGGAACTCAAGCACGACACGATCCTTTATGCCAAGCAAGTAATGGCAGAAATGGGAGGCGGACCAGGAGAACCCCCGCCTCACGGATACGTGGAGCCCAACCCCGAGGCTTATGCCCGCCTGTTAGCCCTGGCACAAATGACCTACGATGGACTGCAGGATCGCGTACTCCTCAGTCAGAACACAATGGTCAACCTGAACAACCTCATTGAGGAGCTGCAATTCTTGCTCGACATCTCCCAGAGACAAATGACCGGTGCAACCATCACTGATGATGACTACTGGCAAATAAAGTATTATGGCGGCTGGCTCGAGGCGATGACGATTGCGGCAGCAGACCCTGCGGGAGATGGTTATGCCGCCCGGCTGGAAGACCAGAAGTCCGCCCTGGTGGCTGATGTTGCTACTGGCATGGAAAGGGTACTGGAAGAGGGTGTGGGTTATCCCACCTACATCTATGTTGTGCTCCCGGATGAGCCCTATCGGGTGGGTATCGGCGTGGTTTATACCTATTATGAGTTCATCGTCGCGCCCAGTGACCGCATGACAGACCAAACCTGGCAGGCTCTGCTCGAATCCGGGCAGGCTCCCGCGCAACCTGAATGGACACAGGCTTTCATTTCCGAATAAGGCTTGCGTGTTTTCTGCTCGGAGGAGTGATATTGTTTTCACTCCTCCAAGTGGGGTTTCTACCGAAGCCAACCCTGACGATCACCCTGGGCGGAGATGTTATCCTGGGGCGTGATGGGCAGGCGATATTCTTGGAAGATCCCTGGGGAGGAATGGCTCCTGCTGGGTCGTCTGCAAGTGGCAGTCAGAATTGGTTCCTGGTCAACCTCGAATCACCCCTTGGCGGTACGACATCTTTTACGAAAACCAATGGAGAAGGGTATAACCTTTGCGCGCCAGCAGACGCAGCCGAAATATTGAAGATCGGCGGCGTGGACGTGGTCTCTGTGGCTAACAATCACCAGGGAGACTGCGAAGAGTCTGTTGACCCTTCCCAGGCAATAGACGGACTACGCGTGGTTTTTGAAGGGCAACCCATGATCCTGGAGACCCCTGCCGGTACTGTCGCCATAATGGCTGTGGACGCAGTCTTGAAACCGCTGGACATGGACTCTCTCCTGGCGAGCATAGTTGAACTCAAAGCAAAATCCGACGTGTTGATCGTGTCACTGCACTGGGGAGTGGAATATGCCGGCGAACCAACGCCCTTGCAGCGGGATCAGGCGCAACAACTTGCCAAAGCTGGCGTGGACGTGCTGTGGGGACACCATCCGCATGTTTTACAACCGGCTGAATGGGTTGAAGCGGAGGATGGAAGCCACCGCATGCTGGCCCTCTACAGCCTTGGAAACCTGCTCACCGATCAAACCATGACTTATGAAACGCGCCACTCCGCGCTGGTCTATCTGCAATTCAAACGAGGGGAAATCAGCCAGTTGAGCCTTCTGCCCTTTGCCCTGACTCGAAAAGATGGTCAATTGGAGCTGACTTACCCAAGTAAGGATGAGATAATTCAAATCAGCAAACGACTAGGCTGGGAAGAACTTCTAGCTTCTTTCCCATAAAAAAATATCTGAACGAGCTTATCAATCAAAAAAATCGGGATCGAATTCGATCCCGATTTTGGTAATTCATTTTTGGTTAATTGACAGCCGTGTCGTCCGGGTAATTGGCAAGAGCGTCGTCGATCCGGTCGAGTACATCATCTGTGAGCTTGTCCACTACATCCAGCGCTTTGAAGTTCTCCTCAAGCTGTTCCAGGCGACTGGCGCCGGTGATGACCGTGCTGACGTTCGGGTTCTTGAGCAGCCAGGCGATCGACATCTGCGCCAGGCTCACGCCCAGGTCATCGGCGATGAAGGCGAGGTTCTCGACTGCCTGCATGCGGGCAGGATCGCTGAACATTTCCCTCAGCCAGCCGTAGCCGGGCAGGTTGGCGCGTGCGCCTTCGGGGAAGACCCCGCCGCGGTATTTTCCACTGAGCATGCCGGATTTCAGCGGGCTCCAGGTGGTGGTGCCAAGCCCAAGCTTCTTGTACAGTATGGCATATTCCTCTTCGAAACGAGTCCGATGCAGCAGGTTATACTCCGGCTGCTCCATGGTCGGACCGATCAGGTAGTTTTCTTCAGCGAATTTTGCCGCTTCCAGGATGCGTTCTGCAGGCCACTCGGAAGTGCCCCAATAGAAAGCCTTGCCCTGTTGGATGACCTGATTGAAAGCCCTGACGGTCTCGCTGACCGGGGTTTCAAAGTCGGGACGATGGGCGAAGACCAGGTCCACATAATCGAGCTGGAAATTCCTCAGCGAGCGGTTTACTCCTTCGACGATGTGCTTGTAGGATAGTCCCTTCTCGTTGGGGGTCTGACCACCCCAAAAGATCTTGGTGGAGACCACGTATTGCTCTCGCGCCCAACCAAGTTCCTTGAGGGCTTTGCCCATCACACGCTCGGACTCGCCGTGGGCGTACCCTTCGGCGTTGTCGAAGAAGTTGACTCCGCGGTCCCATGCGGCGCTCATCAGCTTCTTGGCGAGGTCAACGTCCACCTGGTTGGCATAAGTCACCCAGGAACCAAATGAAAGTTCTGATACTTTTAATCCAGATTTTCCCAGATTTCGATAATTCATATTTTTCTCCTTTATGTAATTATAGAGAAATAGGAGCGGGATGCAAACGACGGTAGAGGAAAACGCTAAACTCTGATGTGAAATATATACAATGGTTGCTTTCCTGTGCGAAACCTCGTGCAAAAGTAAAAATGAATTTATTGACGCCCCGAATTTTGCATGATATTATTGCTTCCTCGACGCCCCCATCGTCTAGTGGCCCAGGACGCGGCCCTCTCAAGGCCAAAACCAGGATTCGAATTCCTGTGGGGGCACCTTTTATTTAACCGGAGCTTCTGTGACACAATCAAAGCCCCAATACAGCCTTCCCTACCCGCGTTTTCAGGTCAGACGCGCACTCTTGCGCCTTTTTGGCCGCGGCATCATCAGGTTACTAACTCGCACAAAAATCGAGGGAATCGAAAACATTCCCAGTGAGGGACCAGTCATCCTGGCAGGCAATCATACCGCTTACATTGAGCCAATCCTGATAACTGTCTTCCCAAGGCGCATCGTGGAGCCAATTGGGGCGGGCGATCTACCCTTTGAGGGTATTATCGGTCCCATAGTGTCCCTGTATGGATTTATTCCCCTTAATCGGGGCAACCTGGACAGAAAAGGCCTGAACAAAGCGCTGGATGTGCTCAAACAAGGTGGGGTTATTGGTATTTTTCCCGAAGGCGGAACTTGGGCGCCGGGTAAGATGCAGCCCCAGATTGGCGTAGCGCTGCTTAGCCAGCGCACCGGCGCGCCGGTAGTGCCGATTGGCTTCAGCGGATTGCAGGGATCCTTCGAGCGTGCGATGAAGCTGAAAAGACCCAAACTCCTGATGCGAGTGGGTAGGCCGATCCCAGCTCTTGAGCCTGCGGATGGTATCGCCGACAAGGAACAACTTCTGGGGTATTCGCATAAGGTTTTGGACGCAGTTTTTGACCTGATTACTGAAGAAGAAAAAGATCTTATACCGGTTGAATCGCGCTACTCGTTCTCCCTGGAAATTGGGGATGAGAAAAGTTCGGACTTATCCTGGGGATCTGCATTCGCACACTTTTTGCACGCGCCAGTGCTGTTAGAAAGTCTCAGATTAAATCTGAAGTTGCCGGTGAGAGCGCTGTATGAGCAAGAGGGCTATGTACCTATTGCCGCCATGCAGACTGCTCTTTCGGCGATTGTTGATTACCTCAAGATCAATCCTGCTTTCTTTACTTATCGGTTTGGCAAGGAAGAAGGAGAGCAAGCTGCTCTCGGAGTTCGGGAATTGCAAGCCTTATTGGAAAAGGCAAGGGCTGCGGGCGAGGTCGTCCGCATCAGCACCCAGGAAGAAATAACCTACAAAGACGGTCGGCTTGAAACGAACAAAAAGCAATTTGTGATCGAGCCTTAACCAGGAGCGTTAAACGGCAGAGGGCTGGATGTCCCTCACGTTTAATTGCATCGTGCTGCGCCCGTTGAATTCGTTGATCTCAAAGGTATAAGCAACATCCACGTAGTCGGGCAAGTTTTCCAGCATTACGCCCTGGCGGAAAGCGATGGCGTCGAGTTGGTTGCTGCCCGCGCCAAGCACGAGTTTGAGGTGTTCACCTTTCCCCACCGTATTCTTACGCAGCACCCTGCAATTCCGGCTGCAAAACAGCGCGCTCGGATTGGAAGCGCCTGTGGGTTCCAGTTGTTCCACTGCCTCGAGAATGCCCGGGAAGTGCTCGGGCTGTAGTTTCTCGAGGGCAATTTCATAGTCGATATGAAGCACGGGGGTCAGGTCGATCCCACTGAAACTTTCCCGAGCGATTTCGTTGATCCGTTCCTGGAATGCCTGGGCGTTTTCAGCACGCACAGTGAGACCAGCCGCCATTGGATGACCGCCATGCCTTACCAATAGGTCGGAGCATTGGTCCAGGGCGTGGTTGATGTCGAACTCAGGGATGGAGCGGCAGGAAGCTTTTATCAGGTCGCCTTCGATTGAGCCGATAATGGCAGGTTTGTAGTATGCCTCGGTCAGCCTTCCCGCAGCTAAACCCACCACCCCTGAATTGTAGTCTGGTGAAGCGGAAAATAACACCGGAACTCCCTGGTCCTGCGCCGCAATGATGGCCATGGTCGATTCGATGATCTGGTTGGTGATCTCTTTTCGGCTGGAATTGAGAGAATCGAGCTGCTGTGCCAGCCACCCGGCCTCAAAGATATCCTGGCTGGTGAGCAGGCGGAATGAATCCAACGCGCTTTCCATGCGCCCTGCCGCGTTCAGGCGGGGGCCGATGGCGAAGCCAAGATGACCGGCGTTGAATTTAGCAGGATTGATGGACGCTACCTGCGCCAGGGAGAACAAGCCCTGCCGTTGTGGCTGGCGCATCAACGCGAGACCGCGTTTGACCAAGGAACGGTTTTCGCCGGTAAGGGGAGCCACGTCCACCACGGTGCCAATGGCAACCAGGTCCAGCCATTGGTTTAGGTCGATAGCAGGATCAGGGTGGGTTTGTAGCCATGCCTCTGCCAGCTTAAATGCCAGCCCCACACCCGCGAGTTCCTTGTAGGGGTAAGGATCAGCTGGCTGGTGGGGATTGATGACCGCGTCAGCCTCGGGTAGTTCATCTCCAGGTTGGTGGTGGTCAGTAACAATCACGCGCATGCCCAATTCTTTGGCTCGCTGCACCTCCTGCAAGGAACGGATGCCGCAGTCGACCGTGATGAGCAGCTTAGTGCCTTCGGCAGAAAGGAAGTCAATGGCATCCAGGTTTAGCCCGTAGCCTTCGTCAAAGCGATTCGGGATATAGACCCGAGGTTCGTGACCAAGCTGGCTGAAGAATTCAAACAACAGGGAAGACGCAGTGACGCCGTCGGTATCGTAATCACCATAGATGGTAATATTTTCGCCACTCTGCAGAGCTTCTTCAATTATTGCGATCGCATCACGCATGCCAAGCATCAGGAAGGGCTCAGTTGGGGTGGGCGATTCGGTGCCCAGGTAGGCTTGAGCAACCTCAGCCGAGGTGATTCCGCGGTTAAAGAGCAATTGCCGCAAGAAGGGCGGATAATCTCTGAGGGCATGTTTGACGTCGTTCGGGAGGAGGGGCGCAATGACCCAGCGTTTTCTTAACGTGTTTTGCTTGGTTGCTGTCATCGGCTAATTGTACCTTGAGTTTCCTTGAGATTCGTAAATAACGCTTTCACATCTCCAAAAACCAAAAGATTCTACCTAGGAGGCAAGGTTTTTGCGGCCAAGTCAGTGCTTGCGGCGGTTCGCGCTGGCACTCAAAAAAACAGATACTAAGGGGTATTACTGGGGCGCGAAGTAGCCGTCCGTGAGGGGGTTAAAGTTGGCAGGGGCGTCCTGGTCGGAGTTGGTGTGGCGGTCGGGCTGGGAGTGAAGGTTGGCGTGCGCGAGGGAGTTGGCGTGATGGTGGGA
>ERZ1645187.5060-NODE-5060-length-10404-cov-6.007827_pt1 | contig 10404 bp, 8 predicted proteins | sample MGYA00575352_ERZ1645187 | MGnify/ENA primary metagenome ERZ1645187 (study PRJEB40837, sample SAMN11349314) | freshwater sediment metagenome | isolation source: river sediment | host: Sediment | place: India: Wazaribad , New Delhi | collected 2017-02-21 ...
CGGGCAATCCAAACTGCAGGTCTGAGCGTGACTGGTGATGCCATCAGCACTGGCATCGGCTTTGCCATCTCATCCAACATCGTAAGCAAGGTAGTTCCCTCGTTGATCGAGAAGGGCAGCTATGCCTATCCTTATCTCGGCATGACCAGTTACCCGAATATGTCGCTGGCGATGATAGAACTATTGGAACTCCCGCAGTCAACGGGTGCCTACGTGTCATCGGTGGTTGAAGGTGGTCCAGCTGCCACAGCGGGTATCCGCGGCGGCACCGTGGAGACCTCAATTCAGGGAATCTTAAAAGGTGGCGATCTGATTATCGCAGTGGATGGGCAGCCGATCAAAGACTTCAGCGAGTTGATGAGCTACATGGTCGTGAACAAGAACCCCGGCGAGACGATCACCTTCACCGTCATCCGTGATGGCCAGACGTTGGATGTGGATGTAGTCCTTGGACAACGTCAGTAAATTTATAGTCTTGAATAGAAAAGAGGCGCTGAAGCGCCTCTTTTTGGTGTAAGCAATCTGCGCTGGTCACGTAAAGCGTTTACTCATATCTGAGTGCCTCAACCGGTTCCAGGTTGGCGGCGCGCAGGGCAGGGTACCAACCGAAGAAGAGGCCAACCGCGAGTGAGAATAGGGTGGCAAGCAGCACTGAGTTGAGGCTGATCTCAGGAACGAGAGGTGTGCCGGAATTGGCAGCAATGATGCCAACGACTTTACCAAGCAGCCAGCCAAGCCCAATGCCAATCAAGCCGCCAAACACGCTCAACATTGCGGATTCGGTCAGGAACTGCAGCTGGATATCAAACTTGCGTGCTCCCAGCGCTTTACGCAGACCAATTTCGCGCGTGCGTTCCGTCACGGAGACGAGCATAATATTCATGATCCCGATGCCGCCCACCAACAGGGAGATGGCGGCGATCCCAGCCAGGAAAATCGTTAAAATCTTGGTGATCGAGTTGGCAATCGAGAGAATGTCTTCCTGGTTGGTCATGGTGAAATCATCCGGCTGACGGCTGGTGAGGCGGTGAGAGGCGCGCAGAATGGCTTTGGCTTCCTGCATTGCCAGGTCAATCGACTGCGAATCCTGTGCCTGGATCAGCAAAAAATCCACGGCATTGGGAACGCTCTGGCGCTGCACGCGCAGCTGCATCGCAGTAATCGGTATATATGCGTCCATATCCGGGCTGGAGAACTGATTGCCTCCCTTGGCTATGGCGCTGCCGACCACACGGAAAGGATAATTGTTGATATGCACCGTCGTGCCCACCAACTCAGTTCGGCGACCGGTAAGCCTTTCAGCAAGCTCAGGTCCAAGCACGACCACCGAGCTGCGATTTGTGACATTGCTTTCCGTGAAAAAGCTGCCTTCGCTGAGTTTGAGATCTGTGACTTCGGCGTAGTTTTCAGCAACCCCCATGATCGAGGTTTGCGTGCTTTCGTCGCCAAAGCGAACTCTGCTCTGACCCGAGAGAACAGAGGCAATGTTGATAATATGCGGCGCGCGGGCACGGTTGGAAAGCGCGTCTGCATCTGCCGTTGTAAGGCGGTTGGGATTGGTTACATCTTCCGAGCGATTTCCCCGAAAAACGTAAATCACGTTCGTCCCGATCGATTCAATCTGCCCGATGATGCTGGCTTCAGCCCCCTGTCCGATTGAGAGAACCCCAATAACCGCCCCTACGCCGATAACAATCCCAAGGACTGTCAAAAATGAGCGGGTTTTGTTGGCTGAGAGGCTCGCGATCGCTTCTTTTAATGCTTGCAGGAATTTCATGAGACTGCCTCCGGGGTTTTTACCAGGCCGTCAAAGAGCTGCACGATCCGTTGGGCATGGGTTGCCACTGTGGGATCGTGAGTGACCAGGACGATGGTGGTATTCTGCTGCTGGTTGAGCTTCATGAGCAATTCCATGATCTCTTTGCCCGATTGGGAATCCAGGTTGCCAGTTGGTTCATCTGCCAGCAGGATTGCGGGTTCGTTCACCAGCGCCCTGGCAATTGCCACGCGTTGCTGCTGCCCACCGGAAAGCTCGTTGGGTTTGTGGCGCATGCGATCCCCAAGCCCAACAGCCTGCAGCGCCGCTTCTGCGCGCTGACGCATGCTGGAGGTGTTCTCGCTATAACGCAGGGGCAGCGCGACGTTTTCGATGGCGTCAATCCGGGGTAATAAGTTGTATTTCTGGAAGACAAAACCGATCTTTTGATTGCGAACAATCGCAAGATCATCATCGTGCAGATCTGAAACCAGCAGTGAGTCGAGGTAATACTCGCCCGAAGTTGGCGAGTCCAGGCAGCCGATCATGTTCATCAAGGTCGACTTGCCCGAACCGCTTGGACCCATGATGGCAACCATTTCGCCTGGGAAAATCTGCAGGTCGATTCCACGCAGCGCAGGGACGACAATCTCGCCGAGGTAGTAATCCTTGGTGAGATTGCGCACATCAATCACAGGCATTGCAGCCTGGGGAGAGATTTCCATTTTTACCTGCCCATGCGCATGAACGAGTCCATCAGTGAGACTGGCGGTGAAAGTAGGATCGATTCACCATCCTGGATGTCAGCCTGAAGAACTTCTATCTTGCGGCTTGAATACGCGCCAATTTTGACTTCGACCTCCACGGGTTTTCCATTCCGCAGAACATAGACAAAGTAATTGCCATCACGGCTCACGACAGACTCGGCTGGCACTGTATAGGTATTCGGTTTTTCTTCCACGAGGATATTCACACCCACGGTCATGCCCGGTCTGACGCCTTCGTTGGTAGAGTCCAGCTGGATGGTGACGTTGTAATTCACAATCCCGGCTGTGTTGACGCCAATCGTGGCAACCTCAACCACTTTGCCGGTAAAGGTCTGATCGAAGAAAGCGTCGAATACCATTTCGGCTTCCTGCCCAACTTTGATTTGCGGGATGTCCACTTCGGACACGGGCACGTCCACAAACAGATCTGAAAGATCAGCGATTTGGGCAGCCGGGCTACCGGCTGTGACCATATCGCCAGACTTGAAATTTAATGAGGTGATGGTGCCATTAAAGGGGGCTTTGATTGTTTGACCTTCCAACTGTTTCTCTGCGAGTGCGAGCTGCAACTCGAGTTTTTCTTTGGTTTCAGGGTTTGGACCATTGGCAATCTTCTCCAACTCAGCCTGCCAGGTGGCAATATTTTGCTTCTGAAGGTTGATCTGGCTGTTGAGCGAGTTTGTTTCGCTGGCAATGACAGCAGGATCACAATAATCAAGGTCCGCGCGGGCAGCTTGAACCTTGAGCCAGCGTGCCTGGGTCGACCATTCCCGATAGCTTTCAAGTGCGTCATCATAAGCAGTCTGAAGGTTGGTCAGGCGCCAATCCGTACATTCGCGGTCAGTGAGAGCGAGCAAGTTCTGCTCGAGCGTGGTGAGGGAATTATTCGCGTTCGTTAGATTGTTTTGCAGGGTGACACGCTGTAAATCCGTGTCGGATTCGAGGTTCTGCAAGCCAGTTTGGGCGTTGAGTAGATTGAGCTGTGCCTGAAGCATTTCTGCAGGCAGACGGGTGTCATCCAGGCGGTAGAGGATGCTGTTCGCTGTGACTTCCTGACCGACTTCATGCTCCACCTCTCCAATAAAACCAGAGGTTTGCCAGTAAAGCATGGCTGATTGGCGCGGGCGGATGGTGCCAGCGCCGCTGATGGTGGAAGTGAGCGTCTCGCGTGCGTATGGTACGGTTTCCAGTTGGGCGAGGGCTTGTTCGTTTGCTTTGCGCAGACGCCGCTGGTTCAGGAAAAACGCTCCAGCGATTAATGCGAGAATGATAAAAATGATTAGCAGCCTGCGGCCGGTTTTCTTCTTCTTGATTTGGGGTCGATCAACAACAGTGGACATCAATTCCTCCGAAATGGTATTCGTCAATAATACCCCCTAATAATTAGAGAAACATTAATTGAGATTGAACAACTGGGCTGGTTGCACCGTTGTTCAGATCACATTTGAAGATGAGTAGTAAAGAGAAGGATTACTTTATCAGCTTGAAAATGGATTTAAAGGCAGGGTGTTGAGCAGACCGTAAGAGGCTGAAAAGCGCCATCTCGACCGTGGTCAAATGAACTCCCTGGTTGGTGAGTTCCTGTAAAGCGATAGCTTTGTTGTAGGAATTACGCGAGGAGACTGCATCTGCAACCAGGGTGACCTCAAAACCCTCAGCAAGGAGATCGAGGCTGGATTGATACAGGCAGATGTGCGCTTCGAATCCGCAAAGCAGCACCTGCCGCCTCCCTGAATTGCGTATAGCCTGCTGAACGGCAGCATCCTGCCAGACGCTGAAATGCACTCGGGGAAGGTCAGCCTGATCAGGTAAAAGGCCTGATATTTCGGGGATGGTGTGCCCAATTTTTTCAGGCACTTGCGCGGTGAGCAGCACCGGTATCTCAAGCAGTTTTGCTCCCTCCACCAACTGCGCAACCGCACGGATAGCCGATTCGCTCTCAGCAACAACCCGGGCAAGGTTGCCCTGGACGTCAATTACGATCAAGAGGGTGGTTTCAGGGGTTAACAATGGTAGTGCTCCTGGTTCGATGTCATTTGCATCTATTATAATCAAGCTATGCGCGCAAAAAATGCTTTCCCAATCATCCTGGATTCGATCACGCTATGGTGGCAGGACTGGGCTAACCAGGTGCTGGTAGCGTTTGCGGCAATCCTTCTCAGCCTGACGGTCGTTCTCTATCCTATGGCGATTTTTGGGGTCACTGAACAAGCTTTGGACCTGACCCACGGCATCCGTACAGGCATCATTGGTTACTGGAAGGGTTTCAAAACCTACTGGCGCAAAAGCTTGCCCTGGGGTGTGCTGAACCTACTGGTCATCGCGCTGCTTGGCTTTAACGTTTGGTTCTATCGCAACATCAGCAGTGCGATTGGCTTGCCGCTGATGGTCTTGATGAGCGCTTTGCTTGTGTTTTGGCTGATCTGGCAGTTCTATTCTGTCAGTTGTTTCTTCTTGCAGGAGGAGAAGACGCTCAAACTCGCCTGGAAAAACGGCTTGGCGATCATTCTGATGCAGCCAGGATATGCCTTCATCATCGCGATTGTGATGTTGATCCTTTTAGGGTTGTCTCTTACCACGTTCATTCCTTTATTCCTGGGTTTTATACCCTTGATCGCTATCCTGGGTTTGCGGGCTGTGCAAGCCACTATCAAGCAAAACAAGGCATAATTTGCTATACTAAAAACTAGTTTTATCGACCTGAAGCGAGGAGCTATGGCGCAAAAAATCCTAGGTTACATCGAGTTAGTCTGGACCTGCGATAGTTGCAACACCAAAAACCCGGGTGCCATAAAATCTTGCACCAGTTGCGGCGCTCCCCAGCCGCTTGGCGTGCGCTTTGAGCAGGTGGACCCCAACACGTTCAATTTCATCAAAGACGAAGCCCTGATCCGTATGGCGCGTTCAGGTCCGGATAAGCACTGCCCTTTTTGCGGCACGCGCAACGTAGCAGACGCCCTCACTTGCTTGCAATGTGGTGGGGATCTGACCGTGGGGGCAACCTCCCGGCCTTCAGGAGAGGTGATTAAACCCTATCCAGCTGAGAGCGCCCAAAACAAACCGCAGCTTCCAACAGATCAAAAGCCAATGGCAACCCGGACGCCGATGCCCCGCGGCGTTTTCATCATCATGATCCTGGTGTTGCTGGCAATATGTGCTTTCGGCATTTTCCTCCTGACCAGCATGCTTCGGACTGACGCGATCACCGCAAAAGTTGTTTCCACGAGTTGGGAAAGAGCCGTGATGGTGGAATCTTACCAGTTGGTCGATGCCAGCGACTGGAAGGCCAACATCCCGGCGGACGCAACTATTTCCAGCTGTTCGCTCGAGTACCGTTTTGATTCCGACCAACCAACTGAGAATTCAGAGGAGATCTGCGGCACCCCCTATACGATTGACACCGGCACAGGTGTGGGGAAGGTAGTGCAGGACTGTTATTATCGGGTCTATGAGGACTATTGCCGATATGAGACCATGGGATGGACAGCAGGAGAAACACTTCGCCTGAATGGCACCGATTTGAACGCGGTTTGGCCGGTAGCCAACCTATCCGACACGCAGCGGATCGGGCAGGCAACTGAAACTTACACCATCTGGTTCAGCACAGGAAGTCGGGAGTACGACCTGCGCACCTCGGATTACAGCCTTTACCAGTTAGCCCTTCCTGGCAGCGAGTGGGAACTGGAAGTAAACAAACTTGGCGCGGTCACTTCTGCGCAACCTGTGAATTAATTGCGATGTAGGAAAGCCACGCAACCGATCTCTGTTAATTCAGTAAATCCAAGGCTTTCATAAAAGTTCACAGTCTTCTCTGTTCTATCTGTCACTAAAACTTTCTGATAAACATTCTTGAATTTTTCTAGTATTGCTGTAAGCAACCTGGTACCAATTTTTGTGTGTTGATACTCTGGAAGAATTAGTAGATCCTGAATGTAAATAATCGAGTGACCATCGCCAACAACACGAATGATGCCAACTAATTTGTCGCCACAGTATGCGCCTAAAGTGCCTAAAGAATTCTCGAACGCATTGCGTAGCATTTCCGGTCTTTCGTAGTAATTGGACCAGCCGACCGATTTATATAAGTTCAAAATTTCCATTTCATCATATTGCATGTATGGCAAAATACAGACTTGTTCCATAACAAATTGTCTCCTGTTTTACAGAAAACCCGCCAATCTGGCGGGTTTTCTGTAGCAAACGATTATCGATATCCGGGGATCAACACCCAGCGGTCGCCGTCCTTAAAGGCGTAGTGGGGCATCCAGGCCAGGCCGAAGAATTCCTCGACGATATCCTTTTTAAGCGGATTGATTGTGACTTCACGGGTGGTGCCAACCGTCTCTTGCGCGGTTTCCTGGTAGGCGTCAATTTCCTCTTTCATCTTCGCATCCAACTCGGCGAGCTGCTTGTCGTATTCCTCGATCATCAGCTCCGACTCTTCCACGTTTGATTTAGCTGTCGAAGTCAGGCGGCGCTTGGTGAGTGAACTGTTGATGCTCTTCTTTCGGCCGGAGAAGAGGCTGATAACTGTGGAAAGACCTGTGCCGGCTTCTTCAATACGGCGCTGATTCAGTATCTTTTGGTCTTTATCCAGTTCAATTTGCTCTTTCATTTTCTTGGCTTCAATCGCCTTGCGCAATTTATCGTATTTGTCCTCGATCTTCTTGACACCATCAGATTGCCCTCCCTGGCTGGCCTGGCTGCAGCGCAGCTCAAACTGATCGCGGGTCTCGCCGGGCTTGGAGGTGACCTTGAGCTTGTCGTTTGTGAAGAGCGTCAGGCCGCTATCTCGGTAGATCCATTCCTGGAAATCCGTAGAAAGGCTGGCGATATTCCTTTCGTCATCAAATGGGTAACGCAGGTCACCAAAAGTGGCGTTTGGCAGGGGACGAGCTTCTGTACCCAGGATATCGATGGGGTCGTGTTCATAATCGAGCCAACGCACCAAACCGCGCCCTTCGATACCCGGAAGGTTGACTGAGATTTTCTTTTCCTGGTCCACGCCATAAGTGCGATTGGCAAAGTAGACCTTTGCCTGGCCTACCAGTGCGGGTTCATAATGATAACGTTGTTCCGCGTTTGTTGGGATACCGCGCTCGGCAGCTAGTTTGAGCGCTTCGCTAAGGCTGACAGTGACAGGCAGGTAAAGAACTTTGGCTTTTGAGGAAAGGACCGGTTCGTTCGGACTGCCTGGCAGGTTCTGGCTCGAGCCCCCAAGGACTTCTTGTGCGTTGATCGGTGCGTTGCCTGCGGCAGCGCTTGAGACCTGCAACACGTCCGCTCCAACCAGGCGATTGAGTTCAGAGAGCCTGGTACGCATGATGGGACCGGGAAGATAATTCATCGCCCATCGGGTGGTGAAGATTTCGGGAGCTTTAGCGTGTACGTTGTGCAATAAGAAGACGCGTTTGCCAATGGCGGAAATGGTTTTATCAAAGTAAGCCCGATCGAAAGAGCCTGTCGCCGTTGCCAGGCCATCCAGCAGACGCTGTTTGTCCTGGTCGGTTTGGAGTTTTCCGATGATCCATGTGCCAGTGTTGGAAAGCGCCTTGTAATCCAGGTCAATTGGGTTTTGGGTGGCAAGCACCATCCCAACTCCAAAAGCACGCGCTTGCTTGAGAAGGCGCAGGATGATCGGCTTGCTCGGTGGGTTCGCGATGGGGGGCAGATAGCCGACGATTTCATCAAAATAAACCAGGGCACGCAAACTGGTGGTGCCGGATTGGGTGCGCATCCAGGTCTCAACAGCAGAATAGAGGAGCGTGACGAAGAACATGCGTTCCTGGTCCGCCAGGTGAGCCAGGTAGAAGACGCTGTGGCGCGGCTTGCCATCGGGCGAGTGGAGAAAGGCGCCTATGTCAAGCGGTTGCCCTTGCAGCCAGTTCTGGAATGAAGGCGCTGCAATGAAATTGTTGAGCGCCATAGCAAGCTCGAAGCGGTCTTTTTCTGGGTAAAACTTGGAGATCGGGAAGACCCCCAGTTTTTCAAAGGGTGGGGTTTGCACCTGCATGATCAGCGACTCGAGGTCAAGATCCTGCCCCTTGCTCCAGGCGTTCTCAAAGATGTTGGAAAGCAGGATGTGTTCACGCGAGCGAACCGGGTCGATGTCCTTATAACCGACAAGTTCGAGCAAAGCGATAGCGGTGCTGCTGATATTCTCACGTAGGATTTCCTTGTTAGCCTCCCAGGGAATTGAGGGGGCTTTCAAAGATGAGAGAATGCTGACTGGGAATCCGGAGTCGGAGCCTGGCGAGTAAATGGCATAATCCACATTGTCAGCCAGTTTTTGCATACGAGCCTGGTCGATTCCTGAACGCGCGAGCCCCTTTTGCCAATTTTCAGCAGCTTCAGTGGCAGCTTGCTCGGGGGTTTTACCCTCACGTCGGGCGATATCTTCATCCACCCAGGGAGCAAAGTCGGAAGGCAGCAGCTTGGGGAAGTGCAGCAGGTGGTTGGTTAGGTCACCTTTTGGGTCGATCAGAATGGCAGGGATGCCTTGCAGAGCCGCCTCTTCAAGCAGGACAATACCCATGCCGGTCTTACCTGAACCGGTCATACCGGTTATCACGGCGTGGGTGGTGAGGTCGCTTGGGTCATAAAAAGTGAGTTTGTCGGGGATGGCTGCCTTGGTTGCAAGGTCGTACGCTTGACCGAAATAGAATTCTGACGGATTGAGTTCCATAAAGCCTCTCCTTGATTTATGATTCAGAATGAGTTGATTATAAATCAAAGTTAGGGGGTTTCCCGGCTGGGAATATGACACCTGCCTTTAGCCGTATCTGAGCAGATCTCTTTGAATTGACCGTGACAATTGAAATTTATAACTTGACTCAAGAAAAATGGACAAACACAATCCCTCAAAGGGGGTATAACCCCAAAGGAAGCATTTAAGTTATAATACCGGTAATGGAGTCGAAATGCTCCAAAATTCTGGGCGAAAAGCTACTATCCAAATCCAAGACCACCCTCTGTTACATGTGATTGATTGATATCGGATCAGTAGCAATTCCCACAATCAAATCTAAGGAGAAGAAATGAAACAATCAAAGCTTTTGTGGATCCTCGCAAGTGTTTTTATCATTGCGAGCATGGTTCTGGGTGCTTGCGCACCCAAGACCGAGAAACCAGCAAGTGAAGGCCTGGCTGTGGGTATTGTGCTCCCCACCAAGGACGAACCCCGCTGGATCCAGGACGAAACCCGCTTCAAGGATGCATTGACCGCGAAGGGTTACGCCGTAGAAATTCTCTTCAGCCAGGGCGATCCTGCCAAAGAGAAACAAAACGTTGAGACCCTGATTTCCAAGGGCATCAAAGTTTTGATCATCTGCCCTCATGACGGAACTGCTGCTGCCGCCGCTGCTGAAGCTGCCCGAGCTGCCGGCGTGAAGGTTGTCTCTTATGACCGCCTGATCCTCGACACCGCTGCTGTCGATTACTATGTGACCTTTGATTCCGTTGCAGTTGGCGCCGCCCAGGCTCAATACCTGGTGGACCAGGCTAAGGGAACAGGTCTGCCGCTCTATCTGTATGCTGGCGCTTCCTCCGACAACAATGCCTTCCTCTTCTTCGAAGGCGCCTGGAACGTTTTGCAGCCCAAGATTGCAGATGGCACCTTCGTGATCAAGAACTCACCTGAAGCTGTTGCTCTGCAGGACAAAGCCACTCTGACTCGTGATGAAATGGGTAAGATCATTGGCCAAATCACCACCAACTGGGACTTCAATGTGGCGAAGAACCTGGCAGAAGCCAACCTGACCGCTGCAACCGCCGCGGATAAGGGCGAAGTCTTCATCCTTGCTCCAAACGATGGTACCGCCCGCTCGATCGCTGACGCTTTCGCTGCCGATGCTGACGTGACCAAGTACTATGTCACCGGTC
>ERZ1645187.5062-NODE-5062-length-10401-cov-48.580128_pt1 | contig 10401 bp, 10 predicted proteins | sample MGYA00575352_ERZ1645187 | MGnify/ENA primary metagenome ERZ1645187 (study PRJEB40837, sample SAMN11349314) | freshwater sediment metagenome | isolation source: river sediment | host: Sediment | place: India: Wazaribad , New Delhi | collected 2017-02-21 ...
CCGCCGCGGCGGTACAGCATCTGCTTGAGCACCGGGAACAGCTCGTACAGCTCCGCCGGGATGGGTGTGCTGGCGGGCTTGTAGGCCAGTCCCATGCGCAGGTTTTCTTCCACCGTGAGGCGCGCGAAGATCTCGCGCCCCTGCGGCACAAAGCCGATGCCGGCGCGTGCGCGTTCGTACGGTGTGGCGGCCTGCATGGGCTTGCCGTCAAATTCGATGCTGCCGGTCTTGATCGGCACCAGGCCCATCAGGCTCTTGAGCAACGTGGTCTTGCCCACCCCGTTGCGGCCCAGCAGCACCGTGACCTTGCCCAGCTGCGCCTGCAGGCTCACATCCCGCAGGATGTGGGAGCCACCGTAGTACTGGTTCACGCCCGTCACATTCAGCAGGCTCATGCTCATCTCCCCAGATAGACCTCGATGACGCGCTCGTCCGCCTGCACCTGGTCCAGCGTGCCCTGCGCCAGCACCGAACCGTCGCACAACACAGTGACAATCTCGCTGATGGTCTTGATGAAGCTCATGTCGTGCTCCACCACCATCAGGCTGTGCTTGCCCTTGAGCGTGAGGAAGAGTTCGGCGGTGCGCGCGGTTTCCTCGTCGGTCATGCCGGCCACCGGCTCGTCGAGCAGCAGCAGCTTGGGGTCCTGCATCAGCAACATGCCGATTTCCAGCCATTGCTTCTGGCCGTGACTCAGGTTGCCGGCCTGTCGGGTCACGGCATCGGCCAGGTGAATGGTGTTCAGCACCTCGGCCAGGCGGTCGCTTTGGCCGGAGTCCAGCCGGGACCGCATCGACGCACCCACGCCCTTGCGGGTCTTCAGCGCGAGCTCCAGGTTCTCGAATACGGTGAGCTGCTCGAACACGGTGGGCTTCTGGAACTTTCGTCCGATGCCCAGCTGCGCGATCTGCGGCTCGTTGTGACGCAGCAGGTCGATCGTGGAGCCGAAGAACACGGTGCCGGAGTCGGGCCGGGTCTTGCCGGTGATGATGTCCATCATCGTGGTCTTGCCCGCCCCATTGGGGCCGATGATGCAGCGCAGCTCGCCCGGGGCGATGTCGAGGTTCAGGCCGTTGATGGCCTTGAAGCCGTCGAAGCTGACGTGCACATCTTCGAGATACAGGATGCGCCCGTGGGTCACGTCCACTTCGCCTGGCGTGGCGATGCGAGAGAAGCCGGCCTTGCGCCCGCCGGATTCGGTCTTGCCGGTGGGGGCTGGCCGTGCCGCGCGGGCCTCGCGAATCCGCGCGCCTTCCTCCATCAGGTCGGGGGTCATGACCGTGCCCCCACGCTTGCCACTCTGTGTGCTGCGCTGCCCCCCATGGGGGCCTTCGCGCCTTGGGACGGCCCGGCGTCGCTCATACCTTACCGCCTTTCTTGAACTTCTTCACCAGGCCGACCACACCATCCGGCAGGAACAGGGTCACGCCGATGAACAGGGCCCCCAGGAAATACAGCCAGAACTCGGGCGCCGTCACCGTCAGCCAGCTCTTGGCGCCATTGACCAGGAAGGCCCCCACGATGGGGCCGACCAGTGTGGCCCGACCACCCACCGCCGCCCAGATCGCGATTTCGATCGAGTTGGCCGGGCTCATCTCACCCGGGTTGATGATGCCGACCTGGGGCACGTACAAGGCCCCCGCAACCCCGCACATCATGGCCGAGATGGTCCAGATCGTGAGCTTGTAAGGCAGTGGCGAGTAACCCGAGAACATCACCCGACTCTCCGCATCCCGGATCGCCTGCAGCACGCGGCCGAACTTGCTGCCCACCAGCCAGCGCGCCAGCAGAAAGAAGCCCAGCAGCGTGCAACCGGTCAGTACGAACAGCACCATGCGGGTTGAAGGCTGAGCGATCGCAATACCCAGGATGCGCTTGAAGTCGGTGAAGCCGTTGTTGCCGCCGAAGCCCGTCTCGTTGCGAAAGAACAGCAACATCGCCGCGAAGGTCAGGGCCTGGGTGATGATCGAGAAGTAAACACCCTTGATGCGCGAGCGGAATGCGAAGTAGCCAAAGACGAACGCCACCAGACCCGGCACGGCGATGATCAGGAACAAGGTCGCAATGAAGCTATCGCTGAAGGCCCAATGCCATGGCAGCTCCTTCCAGTCCAGGAACACCATGAAGTCGGGCAGGTCGCTCTTGTAGTTGCCGTCGCGCCCGATCTGGCGCATCAGGTACATGCCCATCGCGTAACCGCCCAGCGCGAAGAACAGGCCGTGGCCCAGGCTCAGGATGCCGGTGTAACCCCAGATCAGATCCATGGCCAGCGCGCAGATGGCATAGCACATGATCTTGCCCACCAGCGCCACCGCATAGTCGCTCAGGTGAAACACGCTGTCCTTGGGCACGACCAGGTTCAGAGCCGGGGCCACGGCGCAGACCAGGATCAGCGCCACGATGAAAGCCGACCAGCCAGCGCGCGACAGCAACGGCGCCGGGGTGGGCAGGGTCAGGGTTGGTTGGTTCGTGTTCATGCTTCAGCACTCCGCCCCTTGACCGCGAAGATGCCCTGCGGCCGCTTCTGGATGAAGACGATGATGAACACCAGCACCGCGATCTTGGCCAGCACCGCGCCGGTCCAGCCTTCCAGGAACTTGTTGAGGATGCCCAGGCCCAGGGCCGCATACACCGTGCCGGCGAGTTGACCCACGCCGCCGAGCACCACCACCATGAACGCATCGACGATGTAGCCTTGGCCCAGATCGGGCCCGACGTTGCCCACCTGGCTCAGCGCGCAGCCGGCCAGCCCGGCGATGCCGGAGCCCAGCGCGAAGGCGTAGGTATCGACTCGCGCCGTGTTGACGCCCATGCACGAGGCGATGGGCCGGTTCTGCGTCACCCCCCGGACGAACAGGCCCAGTCGGGTGCGACCGATCAGGTACGCCATGCCGGCCAGCACGGCGGCGGCAAAGCCGATGATGACCAGCCGGTTGTACGGCAGGCTCAGGTTGGACAGCACCTGCACGCCGCCGCTCATCCACGAGGGGTTTTCCACGCCCACGTTCTGTGCGCCGAAGATGGTTCGGATGCCTTGCATCAGCATCAGGCTGATCCCCCAGGTGGCCAGCAGGGTTTCCAGCGGGCGCCCATACAGGAAACGGATCACGCTGCGTTCCAGCGCCGCGCCCACCAGCGCCGAGGCCATGAACGCCACCGGCACGGCGGCGAGCAGGTACCAGTCGAAGGCGCCCGGCAGGAACTTCTGGAACACGCCCTGCACCACATAGGTGGCGTAGGCGCCGATCATCATCAGCTCGCCATGAGCCATGTTGATCACGCCCATCAGGCCGTAGGTGATGGCCAGGCCCAGCGCGACCAGCAGCAGGATGGAGCCGAGGCTGATGCCGGAAAACAGCGCGCCGAGCTTGTCGCCCCAGGCGAGCGAACCCTCGATGGCCCGCAGCGAGGTCTCGAGTTGCGCCTTCACATCAGGCTCGGCCTCCGCCTTCATGCGTTCATTGAGCAGCAGTTTGGTCTCCGGCGTCTTGCTGGACGCGAGCGCCTTGGCGGCCTCCAGGCGGCGCGCCTTGTCGCTGCTGCCGAGCAGGGCTGCGGCGCGGGCCAGCTGCAAGTGGGCTCGAATGGCCTCGTTTTTCTCGGCGGCCAGCGCCTTTTCGATCAGCGGCAGACGGGATTCGTCAGGATCCTTCATCAGCGCCTTCACGCCGGCCAGACGCTGCTGATCGTCGGGGCTGAACAGCTTCAGCGCGGCCAGCGCATTGTCGAGTTCCCCGCGCATGCGGTTGTTGCTGATCACGTCCTCGGCATCGGCGGGCACGGCAATGGCCTGGCCGGTCAGCGGGTCCATTCCTTTGCCGTCGCGCACGATGAACACTTTGCCGCCGGCTACCTTGACCGCGTCATCGGCCAAGGCCTGGATGAAGGCCGCCGTACGGTCGTCAGGGCTCGAGACCACCTTGCCCAAGGCGTCCAGGCGGGCGTCGGTCTCGCCCACCGCGATGGCCTGGGCCTCGGCCGCGGTCAGTGCCCGGGCGGCGCCGGTCCATAGCCCCAGGCACGCGATCAGCACAGGGAACAATCGAAACAAGCGGTGTCGGTGCATGGTGGCCCACTCTAAAAAAAGGGGGAAAGGCCTGCGCCCTCCCCCCGTCGGACGCTCCGGTACGGCTTACTTCTTGGCCGGTTCGTCAGGCTTGCCGGCGTTGCCCTCGATGAACGGGCTCCACGGCTTGGCCTTGACCGGGCCGGGCGTCTTCCAGACCACGTTGAACTGGCCGTCAGCCTTGATTTCACCGATGAACACCGACTTGTGCAGGTGGTGGTTCTTCTCGTCCATCTTGGACGTGATGCCCGAAGGCGCGGCGAACGTTTGGCCGGCCATCGCGGCGATGACCTTGTCCACGTCGGTGGTCTTGGCCTTCTCGACCGCCTGCTTCCACATGTTGATGCCGATCCAGGTGGCTTCCATCGGGTCGTTGGTCAGCGGCCTGTCCTTGTGGCCCGGAATGTTCTTGGCCTTCGCGTAGGCGCTCCACTTCTTGATGAAATCATCGTTGACCGGGTTTTTCAGAGACATGAAGTAGTTCCACGCGGCCAGGTGGCCCACCAGCGGCTTGGTGTCCACGCCGCGCAGCTCTTCCTCACCCACGCTGAACGCCACCACCGGCACGTCCTTGGCCTTCAGGCCGGCGTTGCCGAGTTCCTTGTAGAACGGCACGTTGGAGTCACCGTTGATGGTGGACACCACGGCGGTCTTGCCGCCGGCCGAGAACTTCTTGATGTCGGCCACGATGGTCTGGTAGTCGGAGTGGCCGAAGGGGGTGTACTTCTCATCGATGTCGCTGTCCTTCACGCCCTTGCTCTTGAGGTAGGCGCGCAGGATCTTGTTGGTGGTACGCGGGTACACGTAGTCGGTGCCGAGCAGCACCCAGCGCTTGGCGCCGCCGCCCTCCTTGCTCATCAGGTAGTCGACTGCGGGAATGGCCTGCTGGTTGGGCGCGGCCCCGGTATAGAACACGTTCTTGCTGAGCTCTTCACCTTCGTACTGAACCGGGTAGAACAACAGGCCGTTGAGCTCTTCGAACACCGGCAGCACCGACTTGCGGCTCACCGAGGTCCAGCAACCGAACACCACGGCCACCTTGTCCTGCGTCAGCAACTGCTTGGCCTTCTCGGCAAACAGCGGCCAGTTGGACGCGGGGTCCACCACCACCGCTTCGAGCTTCTTGCCCAGCACGCCGCCCTTGGCGTTGATCTCGTCGATGGCCATCAGCACCGTGTCTTTGAGCACGGTCTCGGAAATCGCCATCGTGCCCGACAGGCTGTGCAGCACGCCGACCTTGATGGTGTCCTTGGCCTGTGCGCCGGCCTGCGTGGCAAAGGTCAGTGCACCGGTCGCAATGGCGGCGGCGGCGGCGATGGTCTTCAGATGGCCTCGACGGTTCAGTTTCATCATGTTTCTCCAGGGGTGAAAGAGGGATTGAGCGGCAAACGTGGGCAGCCTGGGTTTCAAGCCGCTGGAAAACACATCGCAAGCCCCGTGCCAGCTTGGTTCAACCCCTGATGGCCCCGTTCTGGGCGGCATGTCGGGCCTCGAATGCACCAGCATGGCGACCAGCGGCACCGAATTGAAGCGTCGCGCCGGGCGCGTGCTGACCGTCGCACGACATCGTGGTGCGCGCGCACTGGATTCGCTCAGCGAGGCATGCACCGGCATGCAAGTTGCATCACAATCACGCGACCCCTCCCTGCACCACCGCCTCATTTCGTCCCGTCATGGAACTCACACCGCGCGAAAAAGACAAGCTGCTGATCTTCACCGCCGCCCTGCTGGCCGAGCGACGCAAGGCGCGTGGCCTCAAGCTGAACTACCCCGAGGCCATGGCCCTGATCAGTGCGGCCGTGATGGAAGGTGCGCGCGACGGCAAGACCGTGGCCGACCTGATGAGTGAAGGCCGGGCGGTGCTCACGCGCGCGGATGTGATGGATGGCGTGCCGGAGATGATTCCTGACATCCAGGTCGAAGCCACGTTTCCGGACGGCACCAAGCTGGTCACGGTGCACCAGCCCATCGTCTGAGCCGGCTTTTTTGAGCCTCAATTGACCGATCCCCAGCGCCGAATGGCCACCGAACGCTATCATTTTCCGATTTGCCGAGGCGCCGTATCCGGGGCCTGTCACCCGCGTCGGTCCCGTCCCCCCATCCAACGGAGCGTCTGATGATTCCTGGCGAACTGCTGACCGACAACGGCGACCACCCGCTCAATCCCGATCGCCGTACCCTGATCCTGGTGGTGCACAACACCGCCGACCGGCCGATCCAGGTCGGCTCGCATTACCACTTCGCCGAGACCAACGGCGCACTCGCCTTTGACCGCGAGGCCGCGCGCGGCATGCGGCTGAACATCGCCTCCGGCACCGCCGTGCGCTTCGAGCCCGGGCAGCAACGCACCGTGGAACTGGTGGACTACGCCGGCGCGCGCACCGTGTACGGCTTTCGCGGCCTCGTTCAAGGAGCCCTGTGATGGCCACCATCGGAAAACGCGCCTACGCCGAGATGTTCGGCCCCACCGTCGGTGACCGGGTCCGCCTGGCCGATACCGACCTGATCATCGAAGTCGAGCACGACTACACGCTGCGCGCCGGCGGCTATGGCGAAGAGGTGAAGTTCGGCGGCGGCAAGACCATCCGCGACGGCATGGCGCAATCGCAGCGCACACGGGCGCAAGGGGCTGTGGACTGTGTGCTGACCAACGCGCTGATCGTCGACCATTGGGGCATCGTCAAGGCCGACATCGGCCTGAAAGGCGGGCGCATCGTGGCCATCGGCAAGGCGGGCAACCCCGACACGCAGCCCGGCGTGGACATCGTCATCGGCCCGGGCACCGAGGTCATCAGTGTGGAGGGCAACCTCGTCACGGCCGGCGGCATCGACAGCCACATCCACTTCATCTGTCCGCAGCAGATCGAGGAAGCCCTGGCCAGCGGCGTGACCACCATGATGGGCGGCGGCACCGGCCCGGCCACCGGCACCTTCGCCACCACCTGCACGCCAGGCCCATGGAACATCGAGCGCATGCTGCAGGCGGCCGACGCCTTCCCAATGAACCTGGGCTTTCTCGGCAAGGGCAATGCCGCCCTGCCGGCCGCCCTTCACGAGCAGATCAGCGCCGGCGCCATCGGCCTGAAGCTGCACGAAGACTGGGGCACCACGCCGGCGGCCATCAGCAACTGCCTGGACGTGGCCGAGGCCACCGACACCCAGGTGGCGATCCACTCCGACACGCTCAACGAGAGCGGCTTCGTCGAGAACACCATCGCCGCCACCAAGGGCCGCGGCCTTTGTGCCTTTCACACCGAAGGCGCCGGTGGCGGCCACGCACCGGACATCCTGAAGGTGGTGGGCGAGGCCAACTTCCTGCCCAGCTCCACCAACCCCACCATGCCCTACACGCGCAACACGCTGGACGAGCACGTGGACATGTTGATGGTGTGCCACCACCTGGACGCCGGCATTGCCGAAGACCTGGCCTTCGCCGAAAGCCGCATCCGCAAGGAAACCATCGCCGCCGAGGACATCCTGCACGACCTGGGCGCGATCAGCATGATGAGCAGCGACAGCCAGGCCATGGGCCGCGTGGGCGAGGTCATCATCCGGACCTGGCAGACGGCCGACAAGATGAAGGCGCAGCGCGGCAAGCTGCCCGAAGACCCGGCTCGCCATGACAACTTCCGCGTCAAGCGCTACGTGGCCAAGTACACCCTCAACCCGGCCATCGCGCACGGCATCAGCCACGAGGTGGGCAGCATCGAAGTCGGCAAATGGGCCGACCTGGTGATCTGGAAGCCGGCCTTCTTCGGCGTCAAGCCGGCGCTGGTGCTCAAGGGCGGCTTCATCGCCCTGGCCGCCATGGGCGACCCGAACGCCTCCATCCCCACGCCGCAGCCGGTGCACTATCGGCCCATGTTCGGCGCCTTCGGCGGCGCCACGGCACGCGGCTCGCTCACCTTCGTGTCGCAGGCCGGTCTGGCGGCAGGCGTCAAGGAGCGCTTCGGCCTGGCCAAGACGGTCGCCGCCGTCCAGGGCATCCGTGGCGTGCGCAAGCAGCACATGGTGCACAACAGCTACCTGCCCAGGATGGAGATCGACGCGCAGACCTACACCGTGCGTGCCGACGGCCACCTGCTGACCTGCGAGCCCGCGGTCAAGCTGCCGATGGCGCAGCGTTACTTCCTGTTCTGATTCCGGTCCAGCCCATGATCCAGGTCTCGAAAGTCATCGCACAGGGGCGCGGCCTGGCCAGCGCGCTGCTCAAGCGCGCCGCCACCGTCGAACTCGACTGGGACGTGCGCCAGAAAAGCCGCTTCGCCGCCACCGACAGCACCGGGCGCCAACTCGGCATCTTCCTGCCGCGCGGCACCGTGGTGCGCGGTGGTGATGTGCTGGTGGCCGAGGACGGCTCGCTGGTGCGCGTGTTGGCCGCGCCGCAGCCGGTGCTGGTGATCACCGCGTGTGCCCAGCACGGCACGCCGTTCGACCTGACCCGCGCCGCGTACCACCTGGGCAACCGCCACGTGCCCCTCGAGCTGCAGCCGGACCATCTGAAGATCGAGCCCGACCACGTGCTGGCTGACATGCTGCGCGCCATGCATCTGACCGTGAACGAGGCCCAGGCCGCCTTCGAGCCCGAAGGTGGCGCCTACGCGGCCGGCGGGCAGGGTCATGGCCACGGCCATGATCACGATCACGACCATGCCCATGAAGCCGGCGACAGTCACACCCACGCCCACGCGCAGACGGCTGCGCCGGCGCGCGTGGCGATCCCGGTCGTCGCCGCAGCCCAGCCCCACGTGCACGGCCCGGGCTGCGGCCACCACCACGGATGAACCCGGGCGCCAGCCCGCTGGCGGCCGCCAGCCTGCTGCAACTGATCTGGCTGGCCTCCCCCGCGCTGCCGATTGGCGGGTTTTCATACTCAGAAGGGCTCGAAGCCAGCGTTGATCAGTCATTCGTTGCTACCGAAAGCGAAGCGTCCGACTGGTTGACCGATCAGCTCCACCTGACACTGGCGCGCGCCGACCTGCCCGTGCTGGCGCAGGCCGTGGACGCGTGGCAGGCCGGGGACCTGGCGCGGGTGCGCACGCTCAACGACTGGGTGCTACACACGCGCGAGAGCAGCGAGCTGCGCCTGCAGGCCGAGCAAATGGGCCGCTCCCTGCTGGAGTGGCTGCGCAACCAGGATGCCGGCGACGCCCCCCGCCTGGCCGCCATCGAGGCGCTGGCCGGCTTCGACCCCACCTACCCGGTCGCCTTTGCGCTGGCCGCCTCGCGCACTGGCGCGCCCGTGCGCCACATCGCCCTGGCCTACGCCTTTGGCTGGGCCGAGAACATGGTGCAGGCGGCGCTGAAGGCCGTCCCGCTGGGCCAGAACGCGGGCCAGCGCATCCTGGCGCGGCTCACGCGCGAGATTCCCGACGCGGTCGAAGCCGCGCTGGCGCGCCCCGCCGGCACACAGCAGGCGTTCGCTCCGATGCTGGCCATCCTGTCGGCCCGGCACGAAACCCAGTATTCCCGGCTGTTCCGCTCCTGAGCGGGCCGCCGCCCCGTCCATCCCCCATCGACCCGAACCTACCATGACCGCCCTGCACCACATCCCCCACCGCACCAAGCCGCTGCCGCCCCTGCGCGTTGGCATCGGCGGGCCCGTGGGCTCCGGCAAGACCACGCTGCTGGAGATGCTCTGCAAGGCCATGCGCGAGCGCTACGACCTGGTCGCCATCACGAACGACATCTACACCAAGGAAGACCAGCGCCTGCTCACCGTCAGCGGCGCGCTGCCGGCCGAGCGCATCATGGGCGTAGAGACCGGGGGCTGCCCGCACACCGCCATCCGCGAGGACTGCTCGATCAACCTCGAAGCCATCGACCGCATGCTGGCCGAGCACCCGAACGCCGACATCGTGTTCGTCGAAAGCGGCGGCGACAACCTGGCCGCCACCTTCAGCCCCGAGTTGAGCGACCTCACCATCTACGTGATCGACGTGGCCGCCGGCGAAAAGATCCCGCGCAAGGGCGGCCCGGGCATCACCAAGAGCGACCTGTTCGTCATCAACAAGACCGACCTGGCTCCCTACGTGGGCGCCGACCTCGGCGTCATGGAAGCTGACACGCGCCGCATGCGGGGCAACAAAGCCTTCGTGATGACCAACCTCAAGACCAACACCGGCCTGGCCGAGGTGATCGCCTTCATCGAGCAGAAAGGCATGCTGCAGCCCACCTGAACCAACACCGTCACCGTCGGGTCAGCGGGTAGAATCCCCAATGTCCCTCGGAGACGTGGGTGAGTGGTTTAAACCAGCAGTCTTGAAAACTGCCGACGGGCAACCGTCCGTGAGTTCGAATCTCACCGTCTCCGCCAGATCACCAGAAAACAAGCG
>ERZ1645187.5063-NODE-5063-length-10401-cov-7.936884_pt1 | contig 10401 bp, 8 predicted proteins | sample MGYA00575352_ERZ1645187 | MGnify/ENA primary metagenome ERZ1645187 (study PRJEB40837, sample SAMN11349314) | freshwater sediment metagenome | isolation source: river sediment | host: Sediment | place: India: Wazaribad , New Delhi | collected 2017-02-21 ...
GATCTACACGCCATTCGCCGCACTGTTTGCCCCGGTACTGAGCGACAGCGAGTCCTTTGCCAGACGGCTCGCCGGTGTCTGGCAGTTTCCCGGCGCCGTTGTCGGCATGCTGTACTCGGTGATGCTGTTCCTGCTGATCTATATCGTCCGGGTGCCAAAACCGGGAGCGGCATACCCGATGCTGGCGCAGGTCTTCTTCAGCTTGCTTTCTGTGCTCTATCTCACCGGCACCCTGCAGGCCTGGCTGCCAGGTGAAAGCGCCATTGAGTGGCGCGATATCCTCTACCTGCTGATCCACGGGCCGCAGGGCCTGGGTTACAGCTTTGCGGTACGCAGTTTTTTCAATACGGCCGCGAACTACCCTCGGCTGCATCGCCTGCTCTCCCTGAGCATTGTCGCGACGATACTGCACTTGTTGTTGATACCGGTGGTCCCGCTGGATTACCTGCTGGTGGGCATCCTGACGGTGAACACGCTGATGATGATCGCTTCGGTGGGAGTGGCGGCGCTCTCGCTGTATCGTCGCCAGCAAGGTACTGCCCTGTTTGCCAGTGGCCTGCTGCTGTTCGTGCTCACCGCCTTTGTCAGCATTGCCGGCATGAGCGGCCTGTTTCCCGATTCCTGGCTGACACGCTACGGCTACGAGCTGGGCCTGACGCTGCAGGCGGATTTCCTGTTCCTCGCGATTGCCACGCGCATTTTCACGATGGAACGCGAGAACCTGCAGATGCAGGCCGACATGCTGAAACTCACTGCCGACATGCAGGCGCGCAGCGAGTTCGTCGAGCGCGTGACCCACGACGTGAAATCGCCGCTGTCAGCGGTGCTGGGTGCCGAGCAGTTGTTGCGCTCCACCGAGGATGCTGCGTCGCGCCAGCGCTATCTCGACATGATCCGCGCTTCCTGCAGCATGGTGCTCAATATCATCGACGATATACTCAGCCACTCGCGCTTGCGGCAGGGGCAAATGGTCATCAAGCAGGAGGTGTTCGACCTGCGCCGGCTGGTGGATGACGTCGAAGCATCGCTGCGCGCCAGCCATCTGGGCAGCCCATTGTCATTCAGCGTGATCGTGGATCCCGCCTTGCCGGCGCAGGTAGTCGGTGATCGGCTGCGCGTGTCACAGGTGCTGCACAACCTGCTGGGTAATGCTTTCAAGTTCACGGATGCGGGGCGCATCGAGCTGAAGGTCTACCTTGCCGAACAGTTGCCCGGTGCGGTGCAGGTCGGGTTTGTTGTGCAGGATACCGGTATCGGTATGACGCCCGAGTTCCTCGCACAAGCCTTTGATTCCTATACCCGGGAAGAAAACCGTGCCGGCTTCCGCAGCGGGTTCGGCCTGGGGTTGGCTATCTGCCACTCCCTCGTGCAGATGATGGGCGGCAAGATCGAAGTGTCCAGCAAGCCGGGACAGGGCAGCCAGTTCACGGTCATGCTGCCGTTTGTGTTGCCCGACAACATTCGCAACGACTCTTGACCTGCCTCACTTGAACTGCAGCGACGCCGGCCCCATGTTGGCAGCATCTGAATCAATTCCGTGAGGTTTTACCCATGCGCATGGACAAGCTGACCAGCCAGTTGCAGACAGCACTTTCCGATGCCCAGTCACTGGCTGTCGGACGCGACCACACCCAGATCGAGCCGGTTCACCTGCTGGCTGCACTGCTTGACCAGCAGGGTGGCAGCGTCAAGCCTCTGCTGCGCAAGGCGCGCTACGACGTTGCCGGCTTGCGCAAGGCGATTGATGACGAGCTGCAGAAGCTGCCGGTCATCGCTAACCCGACTGGTGATGTGCACATGGCGCAGGAACTGGCCAAGCTGCTCAACCTTGCCGACAAGCGTGCACAGCAACAGGGCGACCAGTACATCGCCTCCGAATCCGTGTTGCTGGCGGCTGTGCAGGATGGCGGTGCCATTGCTGCACTACTGAAAAAATTCGGCCAGCCGGCGCAACTGCAGGCTGCGGTCGAGGAGCTGCGCGCCGGCCAGCCGGTGGATGACCCGAATGCGGAAACTGCACGCCAGGCGCTCGACAAGTACACCATCGACATGACGGCGCGCGCCGAATCCGGCAAGCTCGATCCCGTGATCGGGCGCGATGACGAGATCCGGCGTACGATCCAGGTGCTGCAGCGCCGCACGAAGAACAACCCGGTACTGATCGGCGAGCCCGGCGTCGGCAAGACGGCGATAGTCGAGGGCTTGGCCCAGCGCATCGTCAATGGCGAGGTGCCTGAAGGCCTGAAGGACAAGCGCGTGCTGAGCCTCGACATGGGTGCCTTGCTGGCCGGCGCGAAATTCCGCGGCGACTTCGAGGAACGCCTGAAAGCGGTGCTGAACGAGCTGGCCAAGCAGGAAGGCCGTGTGATCCTGTTCATCGACGAGTTGCACACCATGGTTGGCGCCGGCAAGGCGGAAGGCGCGATGGATGCCGGCAACATGCTGAAGCCTGCCCTGGCGCGCGGCGAGTTGCACTGTGTCGGTGCCACCACGCTCGACGAATACCGCCAGTTCATCGAGAAAGATGCCGCGCTGGAGCGCCGCTTCCAGAAAGTGCTGGTCGACGAACCGAGCGAGGAAGACACCATCGCCATCCTGCGCGGCCTCAAGGAGCGCTACGAGGTGCACCACGGTGTCGATATCACCGACAGCGCGATCATCGCGGCGGCGAAACTGTCACAGCGCTACATCGCCGACCGGCAGTTGCCGGACAAGGCGATCGACCTGATCGACGAGGCTGCCTCGCGCATCCGCATGGAAATCGATTCCAAGCCGGAGGAGATGGACAAGCTCGAACGGCGCCTGATCCAGCTGAAGATCCAGCGCGAGGCGGTGAAGAAAGACGAGGACGAGTCGGCGAAGAAGCAGCTGGCCATCCTCGACGAGCAGATCACCAAGGCCGAGCGCGAGTTCGCTGACCTCGAGGAAATCTGGAAGGCCGAGAAAGCCTCGCTGATGGGTTCGCAGCAGATCAAGGCCGACCTGGAGAAGGCGCGCATTGACCTCGATGCCGCGCGCCGTGCCAGTGACCTCACCCGCATGTCGGAGCTGCAGTACGGTGTGATCCCGGCGCTGGAAAAACAACTGGCGATGGCTGACCAGGCCGAGCACACGGAAATGCAGTTGCTGCGCAACCGTGTGACCGACGAGGAAATTGCCGAAGTCGTCTCCAAGTGGACCGGCATCCCGGTCGCGAAGATGCTGGAAGGCGAGCGCGAGAAGCTGCTGCGCATGGAAGACGAGCTGCACAAGCGCGTCGTCGGCCAGAAAGAGGCTGTGGTCGCGGTGTCGAATGCCGTGCGCCGTTCGCGTGCCGGCCTGTCTGACCCGAACCGGCCAAACGGCTCTTTCCTGTTCCTCGGCCCTACCGGCGTGGGCAAGACCGAGCTGTGCAAGGCGCTGGCCATGTTCCTGTTCGATACCGAGGATGCGATGGTGCGTCTCGACATGTCGGAGTTCATGGAGAAGCATTCCGTTGCGCGCCTGATCGGTGCGCCTCCCGGCTATGTCGGCCATGAGGAAGGCGGTTACCTGACCGAAGCCGTGCGTCGCAAGCCGTACTCGGTATTGCTGCTCGACGAGATCGAGAAGGCGCACCCGGATGTGTTCAACATCCTGCTGCAGGTGCTCGACGATGGCCGCCTGACCGACAGCCAGGGCCGCACGGTCGATTTCCGCAATACCGTGGTGGTCATGACCTCGAACCTCGGCTCCGACCGCATCCAGGACCTGGCGCAGGACCATTCCTACGACACGGTCAGTTTCGACGGCCTGGAAATGCAGGACGATTCGACCCGCAACGAGAACCGCTACCAGGCGATGAAAGAAGCGGTGATGGACGTGGTAAGCAGCCATTTCCGCCCCGAGTTCATCAACCGTATCGACGAGGTGGTGGTGTTCCATCCGCTCGGTAAGGAGCAGATCCGCAATATCGCCACGATCCAGCTCGGCCTGTTGTGCAAGCGCCTCACCGAGCGCGAGATGGCGATCACGTTCAGCGACGCGATGATGAACCAGCTGGTGGAAGTCGGTTTCGACCCGGTCTACGGTGCACGTCCGCTAAAACGCGCGGTGCAGAACCTGATCGAGAACCCGCTGGCCAACGAGATCCTGGCCGGCAAGTTCGCGCCGGGTGACACGATTGCGGTCGACCTGTCGGCCGACGGCAAGGCCCGCTTCAGCAAGGCAGCCTGAGTATCGCCAGCGGCGTCATAGCCGCTGGTTATTTGCCGCGCGCCGTTAGTCAGAATCTGTCTGTCAGCGTAAACCTTTTGTCATTTCCAGCTGCCTATACTGCAATCATGCGACAGGCAACGGAAACGGGAGGATTGGGCCATGGCGACATTCTGGACAGGCGCGGCGCTGGCCGCCGATTATGGTCAGCACCGGGTGATCCCGCTAGGCGTGGCGACAAGGCCGCGCGATATGCTGCCGGCGAGACAGGCTATCGCCCGGCGCGAGGCATTCCAGGCCCTGAACCAGGCGATTGGCCAGGCGGTGCAGGCCCAGCTCGACGAGCCATTGGCCTGCTGGCTGGACGACGTGGAGGACGGGGAGCCATTGCATTGCGACGGCATCGACGGCCTCGCGGTTGTCGCCTGCATCCTGCCCGCCCTGCGCCGGTAAGCCTGCCCCGTCGGGCTGGGTGTTTTGTGGCAAAATGCGTCCTCTTTTCGCGAGGGGACGCATGAGGTTCTGCCATGTCCGCGCTATTTGATCCCGACCTTTTCGAGCGCTGTGCCGAGCGCATTATCACCGCCAGCCGCGATATCTACAGCCGCGGCTGGTCGCCGGCCACTTCCAGCAATTATTCCGTCCGCATCAACGAACACTGCTGTGCCATCACCGTGTCCGGCAAGCACAAGGGCGAGCTGGGCCTGCGCGATGTGATGGCAGTGGACTTCGAGGGGCGGCCGTTGATGGAACGCAAGCCGTCGGCAGAAACCCTGCTGCACACGCAGCTGTATGCCCGCGACCCGTCCATCGGTGCCGTGCTGCATACGCACTCGGTGCGCGCCACGGTGCTGACGATGGAGCTGGCGCAGGTCGACACGCTGGTGCTGCGCGGCTACGAATTGCTGAAAGCGTTTAGTGGTGTCATGACCCATGATGCCGAGGTGCGCATCCCTGTCTTTGACAACACGCAGGACATGGTCGAGCTGTCGCAACAGGTCGAGGCGCGCATGCAGCGCGAAGGCACCGGTGCGGCCTACCTGATCCGCGGCCACGGCCTGTACACCTGGGCGGAAGACCTGACGGCCTGCATGCGCCATCTGGAAGCATTGGAATTCCTGCTCGATTGTGAATGGCAGCGCTATCTGGCGCGCGCCCGGGGGTAAGCAACATGAGTGAACTGGTTATCTATAGCGAAACGGCGCAGCAGCAGTGGCAGTCGCGCGACCCGCAGCAGATCGCACAGCAACTGCAGCAGATCGGTGTGCGCTTCGAGCAGTGGCAGCCATCGGCGCCGGTCAAGGCCGGTGACAGCCAGGACGCGATCCTCGCGGCCTACCGCGCTGATGTCGACCGCATCGTTGCCGAGAATGGTTTCAAGACGGTCGACGTGATCAGCATCGATCGCGACAACCCGAACAAAACCGCACTGCGCGAGAAATTCCTCAGCGAGCATATCCACACCGAGGACGAGGTGCGTTTCTTTGTCGACGGCTGCGGCCTGTTCTACCTGCACGTTGGCGACAAGGTTTACGGCGTGCTGTGCGAGAAAGGCGATTACCTCAGTGTGCCGGCCAATACCACACACTGGTTCGACCTCGGCCCGGAGCCACAGCTGGCGGCGATCCGCTTTTTCAACAACCCGGAAGGCTGGGTGGCGCAATACAGCGGCAACCCGATTGCCAACCTGTTCCCGAAGCTGGATGCATGACAGCAATGGCCAAGGTGATCCTGACCGATATCGAAGGCACGACCAGCTCCATCTCGTTCGTCCGCGATGTGCTGTTCCCGTATGCGGCGCAGCATTTGCCGATGTTCGTGCGAGCCAATGCGCACGAGCCGGCCGTGGCTGAACAATTGCGTGCGGCAGCGCAGGAAGCTGGCGTGGCAGGTGATGACTGCGAAGCGATCATCGCTGCCCTGCAGCGCTGGATTGCCGAAGACCGGAAAATCACGCCGTTGAAAGCCCTGCAGGGCATGCTGTGGGAGCACGGCTACCGCAATGGCGATTATCGCGCCCATGTCTATGCCGATGCGTTTGATCAGCTGCAGCAGTGGCATGCGGCAGGCGTGTCGCTGTATGTCTATTCGAGTGGCTCGATCCAGGCGCAGAAGCTGTTTTTCGGCTACAGCGAATTCGGCGACATGACGCCGCTGTTTCGCGACTATTTCGACACCACCAGCGGGGCGAAGCAGGAAGCGGATTCCTACCGTCGCATTGCGGCAGCCATCGGCTGTGCGCCGGTAGACATCCTGTTCCTGTCGGACATCCGCGGTGAGCTGGATGCCGCGCGCGCTGCCGGCTTGCAGACCTGCTGGCTGGTGCGCCCGGCAGACACCACCGCGACCGAAGCCGATCTGGCTGCGTCGCCGCATGCTGTGGCACGCGATTTCCATGGCGTCACGCTGCGCTGACGGATTCTAGTCGGCCGTTTTCTTCAGCTGTTCAATCACTGTCGGCGGCAATTCGACCAGCGGGCAATCCACGGTGGCCTGCTGCTGGATGCTGCCACCCTGTAGCGCATCGGCCACCAGCCCCTGCTGGATGCGGGCCAGTTGCTCGCGGTAGGCACCGGTATTCATCTGCCAGATGGCCAGCAGCCGCTCGCGTCCCAGCAGTGGTTCGCCGGCGGTCAGCAGTCGCAGCCGGTCGTAGAACTGCGCGGTCTCCGGGTCGGCCAGCCGGTTGCTGCCCGTCGCGAGGCTGGCGCAGTAGCCGGCGGGCACAAGCCGTTTCACATGGCCGGGGCGCCATTTCTCATCGGCCGGATGGCGCGGCATGCGCGCCAGCAGCGGGTCAGTGATGCCGAGCAGGTCTACCACGATGTGGCCAGTGCCGAGGCAATAGCCGCGGAAACCCATGTTGTAGGCAGCGGTGACTGGCAGCTGCTGGCGCTGCTGCTCAAGGCTGTCCTGGCACCAGCCGTGGTCGTGCAATAGTGGCGTGTCGCGCTGCAGGGCTTTCCACAGTGCCGTAAAGTGGAAAAAGAAGTGGCGCTCCTGTGTCACGCCGTTCGCAGTGTCCGGCATACGGAATGGCTCGGCACCCCAGCGCAACGGCGTCACCAGCGGTGGCTCCCACAGGACCCAGCTTATGCCGGCGGCGATGGCCAGCAGTGCCGCGGTGCTGCGTTGCCGCAGACGGCTGGCATCGCGCAAGGGATACAGCAGCGCAATCGTGCACAACAGCACATCCCAGCTGAAAAACCGGCCGCGCATGAAGTCGCCGCCGATCCACACCACATACGCCAGGTGCAACGCGATGCCGAGCGCCAGTGAACGCAGCGCAGCATGGCGGGACAGCAAGCCTGCGAGCAAGCCAGCCGGTAGCACCGCGACACTGATGAAATCGCGCCACACCGAGGTGCCGAAATAGCTGGCACCGCGCTCGATCAGCCACGCGCGCGGGATATCGATGCCCAGTTTGGCGTAGGCCGTGTTCGGTAGCGGGAAGCCGTAATAGGCCAGTGAGAAAAGCGTCCACAGTGCGAGAGGCATTGCCAGTGCCAGCGCTGCCGGCAACAGTGAGCTGCCTGCGCTGCGGTTGCACCAGAAGCTGTGCAGCAGCGGTGGCAGCACGAACAGCAGCAGGTCATGGCGCGTCACCAGCAGCAGGCCTGCGGCCATGCAGCCATACAGCAGGGCTTTGGCCGGCGGCAGTTGTTCGCGGTTCAGGTGAAAGCGGGCGACAAACGACAGCAGGCAGTAAGCGAGTGCGTTTTCGAGCCCGGAGGTGGTGAAATCGAAAAAAGCCTGTGAAAACACCAGTACCACAATCGCCAGCAGCCACAGTCCGGCATGGGCGAGGATGCGCTGCAGGTTCCACAACAGCAGCACGTTGCACACCGCGCTGAGCATGATGCTGTTGAGGTAGTGGTCGCGGTGCAGCGTTCCGGCAGCAGCCAGCAGCCAGTACCACAGAGGGCAAGTAAATACCTGCACCCGCTCGTGCGGGTTCCAGCGCGGGCCGTGGCCTTCGAGCAACTGTTCCAGGCTGCGGAACAGGATGTAGGCATCGTCGCTGACCCACGCGTTCTTCAGGAACACGACACTGAACAGCAACAGGCCAGCGATGTAACAGGAGCGGGCTGCAGACACGGCGTCTACCAGGATCAAGGTCGGGGGATGATGAGGCAGCGGGGTGGTGCTGTAAACTCCGCGGCGCAGGTGTGATTGACGAGGACGTTATGGACAATCTGGCAGGGCAATTGCTGGTGCAGCAGAACGAGTGCACTTTGTGCTGGGTGAAAGCCGATGGCAGCCCGGCGGCCACGATCGTCAGTTATGTCTGGCATGAAGGTTCGGTATGGATGACGGCCGTGGCTGGCAGCGGGCGCGTCAGGGCGTTGCAGCGCAACCCGCGGGCGGCAGTGGTGGTCAGCGGCAAGGGCACGCCACTGGGCGACAGTCGCTGTGTGTCGCTCCAGGGCACAGTGCAGTTGCGAGAGGAGCATGCCATACGTGACTGGTTTTTCCCTGCCTTCGCTCGTGCAGTGTTGCCCGGCAGCCTGAAAGGTGCGGCGATGATGGCCGGCATGATGCATTCCCCGGAAAACCTGGTGCTGCAGTTCACCCCGCAGCATGTCATCCCGTGGGATAGCCACAAGCAGATGGCCATGGCCAACAGCCTCTGAGCGGATTTGGCCGCGGGTGTTTTTTTCCTTGACCGTCTGGAGGTCGCTTTATAAGATACCCGGCCTCGAAAGAGCCCGTTCCGCCTTAGCTCAGTCGGTAGAGCAATTGACTGTTAATCAATGGGTCGCTGGTTCGAGCCCAGCAGGCGGAGCCATTATTCATGGGCACTTGTCCTTCCCGGTACGGGATTCGCGGCGAGTGTCCTTTTTTTTACCTTGGCAAGGTAGCTCAGCTGGTTAGAGCACAACACTCATAATGTTGGGGTCCCCGGTTCGATTCCGGGCCTTGCTACCATCTTTCCCTCCGGTCCCTGTTCCGGTGTTGCGCCGAACATGACAGCAGACCTCTTTGCTACCCCATCCCCGGCCGGTGAGCATATCGTGCTCCCGGGCGCTGACCTGCTCTACTACCCCGACTGCTTTGCGGGCGCTGAGGCCGATGCCCTGTTCCAGGCGCTGGCGGATGGCATTCCCTGGCAACAGGGCAGCATCACAGTGTATGGCAAGGCGCACCGCGAGCCCCGCCTCAGTGCCTGGTATGGCGATCCCGGTTGCAGCTACACCTACTCCGGCCTGCGCCATGAGCCGCTGCCGTGGACACCGTTGCTCGCCGGCATCAAGGCGCGGGTCGAGGCACTCGCCGGCGACGTGCGCTTCAACAGCGTGCTGGCCAACCTGTACCGCAACGGGGCCGACAGTGTCGGCTGGCACAGTGATGACGAACCCGAACTCGGTCCTGCACCTGTCATTGCGTCAGTTACCTTTGGCCAGCCGCGGCCGTTCCAGTTGCGCCACCGCAGTGACAAGGCCTTGCGCTATGCCCTGGTCCTGCCGCACGGCAGTCTGTTGCTGATGCGCGGGCAGACCCAGCGCCACTGGCAGCACCAGATCCCCAAGAGCGCCAGGCCGCTCGCGCCGCGTATCAACCTGACGTTCCGGGTGGTGCGCGGGTAGAATGGCCGGTCACCACCGCCAAGCCGCCAGCCCATGCCAGAAAGCACCCGCCAGAACCCGCGCAGCCCGGTAGCGACCCAGGAGCCGCGGCCGTTCGTGGTGCAGTCGCGCTTTGCGCCGGCCGGTGACCAGCCGGCGGCGATCGAGGCTCTGGTGGAAGGTGTGCAGGCCGGGCTGTTGGCGCAAACCCTGCTCGGGGTGACCGGTTCCGGCAAGACGTTCACGATCGCCAATGTCATCGAGCGCCTGCAGCGGCCGACCATCGTGCTGGCGCCGAACCGCACACTGGCGGCGCAGCTGTACGGCGAGTTCCGCGAGTTCCTGCCCAATAACGCCGTCGAGTACTTCGTCTCGTACTACGACTACTACCAGCCAGAAGCCTATGTGCCGTCGTCCGACACCTTCATCGAGAAGGATGCCTCGGTGAACGAGCATATCGAGCAGATGCGCCTGTCAGCCACCAAGGCGCTGCTGGAGCGCGAGGATGTCGTGGTGGTGGCGACAGTGTCGTCGATCTACGGCCTCGGTGACCCGGAGCTGTACCTGAAGATGGTGCTGCACCTCAGTCGCGGAGACCGCATCGACCAGCGTGAGTTGTTGCGGCGGCTGGCGGAATTGCAGTACAAGCGCAATGACATCG
>ERZ1645187.5064-NODE-5064-length-10401-cov-5.581867_pt1 | contig 10401 bp, 4 predicted proteins | sample MGYA00575352_ERZ1645187 | MGnify/ENA primary metagenome ERZ1645187 (study PRJEB40837, sample SAMN11349314) | freshwater sediment metagenome | isolation source: river sediment | host: Sediment | place: India: Wazaribad , New Delhi | collected 2017-02-21 ...
GATCCGAAACTGATTACACAAAGTGATGCAATCTTATCAAAAGTTGTATCTGACCTGATTAAAGAAAAACCAAACATTTTGTTGATTCCCGGTGACTTGACCAAAGACGGTGAAAAGATCAATCACAAGGATTTGGCAAAAATTCTGAAAAAATTGACAGATGCAGGAATAAAGGTTTTTGTTATACCCGGAAACCATGATATTAATAACCCTCACTCCTGGTCTTTTGCTGACAAAAAATCAATAGCCACAATTACGGCAGATGAATTTGCTTCCATTTATTACAATTACGGGTATAAAAACTCTGTAAGAGACGAAAACTCGCTGAGTTATATTAATAAAGTTACCGGCAAACTTTGGATTCTTGGAATTGATGCTTGTAAATATGACCAAAATACTACCGAGCCAATTGTAAGCGGAGCAATAAAACCTGAAACCATGTTGTGGATTCAGAAAAACATGGAAGAAGCCAATGCTAAAGGAGTTCAGGTATTGGCAATGATGCACCACGGAATATTGCAACACTATTATGGACAGGAAGAGTTCGACCCGGGTTATCTGGTAGAAAACTGGCCAGAAAAGGCAGAAGCATTTATGGGAATGGGTATTAAATTAGTATTCACAGGCCATTACCATGCAAATGATATTGCCCAGATTTCAGAGGAAAATTATTCACTTTCTGATATTGAAACCGGCTCATTGGTTTCATGGCCTAGTCCATACCGGATAATCAACATTGACGGTGATGCATTACTGAATATTGATTCAAAGGTTGTAACGACAATTGATGCATCTCTGCCCGGTGGGATGGATTTTGTATCCTACTCAAGGTTGTTTCATGAAATGCATTTTGATGCCTATTTCAGTGTAGCATTGTATCTAAAATATCAACATTTAGGTGTTACTGAAGAATTTGCTGCCCAGATAGCTCCGTTATTCCGAAATGCAATTATGGTACATTACGCCGGAGATGAAAATCTGGTTTGACCAGATAAGGAATCTATTGATTATCTGTATACTATTGCACAGCCATTAGCTGAAGCATTAACATATATTTGGACAGATTTACCTATTCAGGATAATCAGGCACAAATTGTTATAAAATAATACCCGTTTATATTTCTGAAAAGCGCCGGATTCAAAAAAGTCCGGCGTATTTTATTTAAAGGAATGAAAAGAGATTAAACTGCCTACTTCCTCCTGCCGCTAAAAAACTTTTCCTCTGTCTCAGCCTCCCCCTAATCCTCAAACGGATTCTCCCACTTCTCCAGTGGCAAAAATGCAATCACCACATCGGGATTTCCGCGTTTGTGCGAGGTAAATTCAACACTTTTGCTGTCAGGGGCCCAGCCCACATGCGGATGTTCGCCTTTGCCATAAACACGATGATTTTTGGTGAGCAGCCGCAGATGCGAAGTCCGCATATCAATAACCGCAATGTGTCCGTGCCAGTTGTCGGTTGCCACCCATTTCCCATCGCGGGCGCCAGATGCATGCCACCAGTTGAATTGCGACAGTTCGAACGGAGTTCCGCCTTCCCACCACGCTCCTGCGCCGATAATGCGTGTTTGCTGGTCGTGAATACTCACCAGTTTTACATGCGATTCTTCTTTTTTATACCCTCCGCAAAAAGTAAGCTGGTCGTTTATCCACCAGTCCTCGTGGGTCACCAGTTCGCCCGGTTCCTGCAGGTGTATTTTCATTGCTTCACCGGGTTTGCGTGTATCCACCACCCACATCCGGTGAACACCGGGCAGTTTCGGACCGTCGTGCGCAAAACGCAGCAGGTTCGGGTTGTATTTGCTGAACTGAATGTGTGTGAGCGGAATAGTATCGTCCATGCTGTACATAAGCTGCGATTCGCCTGTTAGAATATCAACGGCTACAATTTCCTTGTGTATCGGGTTACCAATTGGAGAAACGGCAGCTGAAAGAAATTTTCTGTCGGCACTTTGCGACAGAGCGCCAAAAAAGTTTTTTCCTTCGGGTGTTTTGGCAATGACTCTTTCTTTTATGGTAACACCGGTAACCTGGGTGGAATCGGCATTGAATTGTATATCAATGTTCCAGTTTATCAGTGAGTTATTTTCCGAAACATATACATTATGCGAGTCGAAGTCAACAAAACCAAACCAGTAGTTTTTCTCCTTATTTTCGGGACTGAAACAAACCAGTTCGCTAGTTTTGGGGATGTACCCGAAAAGCTCTGTTTTTCCGTTGCGGTCGGAGGTGAAAAACATGCACGACTGGTCGCGGAACCAGCAGTTCCAGTCGAAATAAAAATTCAGGTCTTTTGCCGGGTTGGTGGTGGCAAAAATCAGTTTTGCCCCGCTCGTTGAGTCGGTAACAATTTCGTGTTCAGGCGGGTAAATTCGTCCCTGCCATTCTTCTTGCCAGTTTAATTCAGGTTGTTTCTGACTTGTTTTTGTACAACTGAAAACAAAAATTGTGGCTAAGATTAGCAACAAATAGAAAATATTTTTCATAACCATTTCACAGGCGTAGTTTTAAATGTTTTTTAATGAACACAGACTTCGACTGCGCTCAGTCTGACTGTCACCCTGAGCGCAGTCGAAGGGTATTTCCGGGCCGGATAATCTGGAATCTAAACTCATCAACATTATATTTTGGGTAATAAATGGGTGTTATTTTTTAAACCAGAACCAACCGTTTTCCATGATTTTCCAATCGTCCTGCTCTTTGTTTTTCACATAAAAACGCAGCCGTTGGTTGCCTTCTTTTTCAAGGTATTCAATCCTGATTGGGTGAAATCCTTTTTTCAAAGCAACAGCACCCACATTTTCGCCTTTGATTTTTGTTTTTTCATCGGCAACCAGTTCACCGCCTATATAAAAACGGGCGGCATCGTCGGCATTCACCCTGAAAATGTAAAGGTTGTCCTCTTCAATTTTGATGAACCCGTTGTAAACCAGCGCCCAGTGTTCTTCGCGCGGGGCAATGTCGGCCACGGCAAAATCGGTGACAGTTCCTTCCTTTTTCGGTTTCAGCGATTTAAAATCGGGAATGGTTTCCCAGTCACCCTCAAAACTGGCATATTTTAAACCGGCTTGCGGATGAGAAACTTTTACCGGTTCCTGGAATCCAATCTTTCTGAACTCACGGATTTCGTTCCCGCTCACCTCATTTTTGCCGTTTTTAATTTGAAACGATAAAGTGGTGTTACTGTCAATCTGAACAGGCTGGCTGTAAGTTTTGCCGGCTGATTGATTGGCCGAATAAACGGTTGTGAGGCTGGTAAACGGATTGTCGAAAGTTATCTCGGCTTTATCCAGAAAGGTATTGATATTTTTGGTAATGAACTCTGTTTTGGTGGGCTGAACGGCAAACTGCGATTTTCCCTGCAATGCAAAGTTTTTGTTTTCAGGACCGTCGTATTTGATTTCCCATTCGGTGCAAAGCAGATCAATGCTGGCGTAATCGAGTGGTTTTGATGAACTCATAACTATTTCCACCTGTTTTTCGCCTCCTGCCGGAATGGTGATTTCGCTTTTTGGCAATTCAACCGCCAACTGGTGATGGTGGAAAATATTCAGGGTTAAAGTCATGTCAGTTTCCGAAGGATTTTTAAAGCTGAGGTACAGCGTTCCGTTGGTGAATTTACTGCCTGAATTGCACAACATCAGGTGCTGCATTTTTGAGTTGGCAATCAGCGGTTCGGCCATGGCGCGTGTGCGTTCGTTGGCGACATCGTGGGGCAGAATTCCATCAAGTTTCAGGTTGGCCATCACAGGTCCGTTGTCGGTTATAGTCACCCATGAAATATGGTCAAACTGGCCAAAAGGCTCGCCCAGCAGCGCTGAGCCGGCACCTGTTGTTGCCAGAATGTAGTAATTGGCATTGTTGATTTCCTCGTGGTGATAACGGTGTTCGTGGCCCGCAATCACGTTATGTTTGCGGCTTTTCAGCGCTTCCTGTATTTCGGGGAAACGGCCGCCTGTGTCGTATGTCCAGATGGGGTGGTGCATAAAAAGGTAGGTCCAGCGCACACCCGGGTTTTCTTTCAACGTTTTCAGCACAAAATCGGTTTGCTGGCGGGTGAGGTTGTAATCATCGTCGTCGTTGCTGTCGAGAATGATGAACAGCACGTTTTTGTAATTAAAACTGTAGTACCGTTTTCCGTATCGTTTTTCCCACTCTTTTTCCATCACTTTGTTGGTGATGTCGTGGTTGCCGGGCAGGTAAAAAAACGGCACTTTCAGATTCGAAATAATCATGTTTACCTCATCCCACTGTTTGGTAATCAGCGCTGTGTCGGTGGTGTAACCTGAAATCAGGTCGCCCACACACATCACAAATTCGGGCATCATCAGGTTGAGTTTTTCCACACCTTTTTCAAAAATTCCCGGTCGGTTTCCGCCGTTACGGTCGGAGACAATGGCAAACTGAAAATTAGCCGGGTCGTTGTAAAAATCGAGGTTGGTCCACGGTTTTTTTTGTGTATCAACATCGGTTTTGAAATCTTTCACCTGGGCGTAACCGGTTAAAAATAGCAGGATTGTAAAGCTGGTTAGCAGCAAATATTTCTGAATTATAAGTATAAATTTTAGCTATTCGTTAAATCGTACTTTGTTTTGCCACAAAGGCACTAAGTCACAAAGATTCACGAAGTTTAACAGATTCCTTCATGATTCTTTGTTTCTAAGTGACAATTTATCATTTTTCTATAAAGTTTACTGAATTATTTTGTGGTAACGCCCCATCCAGTAAGGCAACAGCCAGGCTGCGCCATCATCTTCGCCGGTTCCGTTTCCGGGGTAGTCAAATAAAAAAGTGTTGCTGTTCCATTTGGTGATTCCCCTTTCGTCAACCGGAATCGGGCGGGTGGCCTGTTGTTTTCCGAACCTGTCTGTCAGCGGATTTTTGCGCAGGTCAATTCTCTGTCTGTTGTACATCCCCCATTTGATAATGTCCATCGGATATTCCTGCAATTCTTCCACAGCCACGGGCAAATCACAATCTTTTCCCAACCCTGCCGATGAAATAATATTCCAGATGGGAATTCTGTCGTTCTGCTCTGCTTTCCAGCTTCGCAAAAGACTCTTTTCACAGGTTTTCCTGAGTTCAGCATCTTTCGAATAACGCATCAGACAATAATACGGGAGAAAAGAAAGTTCGTCGTCGGAGTGGTTGATTTCGAAAGGCGTGTACATTTTTTGTACCAGCATGTTCTGGTCGTATTGATGTTCGCGGATAAGTTTTTCGCAGGCCTGTTTAAATTTCACATCCCCGGTAACATAATAGGCACTCTCGAGAAACGACAGGATTTGCAGCGAGTTGATGCCTTTTTCGTACAACCATTCGTTGGAACCGTTGAGCGAGTCGGGGCTCCAAACTCCCCAGCGGGTGGGTTTTCCGTCGAGGTCGATGAGGTGAAAATTGTTGTCAACAATGTGGTTCATCAGTTTTTGCACCACCGCTTTTACGCGTTCCTTCATTTCGCCTTTGGCCACCAGTTCGTAAAAAAGCGGGTAGGCAAACATGTGACCAACAATTTCATCAGAACTTGTGTCGCCTTTCCATTTCCATTTACCGTCGGGTGAAACATGCCACTCTCCATCGTGACCAGTACTTTCATCAATGGCCACATACGAGCGTGCAACGAAACCCGGAATCGGGTTCACAGTCTGCAGTTTTTCCATGGCCAGAAATGTACGTTCTGCGTTTTTGCGGGCTTCTTCATCGCCGGTGGCAGCAAACCTGAAACACTCAGCAGCGAGGTAAATCGAAGTCCACAAACCGTCGTTGTCGTTGGTGTGGCAACTCCACGAAGCCGTGTCACCGGGCGTTTCAAAACGACAATCCGACACCAGGTTGTGATGCAGGTGTCGCTGGTTCAGCCGCTTTTCAAAATATTCCGATTTCTTTTCAAAACTGTAACTTACCTGAGCTATCTCGCTGATTCCTCTGGCAGTGGCAATCCAGACCGAGTTTTCAGCAACCGGCAGAATGTCGTTTATTTTGTTGTCGGGCAGCCAGCGTTTGCTGCCGTAATAGTGCCATATTTCATCTTTTTTGATGGCACCGTTGGATGTGCCCAGCCACAAGGCATTTTCAGTCTGAACGATTTTGTTTACCGGGGCAAATGGCAATCCTTCTTCGCCGGTAAAATTCCAGTGGTCGCCGTCGGCGGCAATTTTGCTGATGGCGAAAGTACTTCCGAAAATCACGTCACCGGGGGTTTTCCCGGCGGCGATGCTGAAGAAATTCCGGAGTAACCCGGCGTCCATTACATATTCATTCAGGTTGAGCCATTGCTTGTTTTTACGCTGAAACAGTCCGTCGGAAGTGGCCACCCATAGTTCTTCACCTTTGCCTTTTGCCACCTGGTTTACCCTGATGTTGCCGGTTTCAGCCACTTTTTGCCAGTTGCCATTCCAAATCCAGAGACCATTTGTGGTTCCGGCAAGCAGGCTTTTTTCGTTTTCAAAGAAAAGACAAAGAATAGTATCGGTTTTTGACTCTGCAGGGAGTTCAATTTTTTTCTTTTCGGCAAGGTTGAAAACAAAACCTTCTCCTGCTAACCAGATGTTTCCCTTTGCATCGGTGGCGGCTGTTTTGCATTGAAAACTGAGATTTTCGGTACTCCATTTTTTCCCGTCGAATCGGAAAATTTTGTTTTTGGCAACGGCTACAATTGTATTTCCGGATGGGAGTAGCCGGATAATTTCGGGTTCATTTTCACCCGGAATCACGATTTCTTTTTTGATTTCCTGCAGATAGGTTCCGGATTTCGAAGGAGATTTTTGTGCCGTCAGGTTGTTGAAAGTGCTGATGACTGAGAATATCACGATAAGGGTTGACAGTTGGTTGATGATTCTTTTCATTCGATAAATCAGATTCGGTTTATATCAATATTTGATTGTTCTCATTTTAGTTGTTTCAGCTCTGTTCCGTCCGCAACGGGTTTTGTTTTTCAATCCGGTTTCTTAGCGGACGGATCTTTTGCTTGCCTTTCTGTCCCGGGGTAGAAACCCCGGGTTATTCATATTTCAGCCTTTCAGGCTTTTTCGTTCCTCTTTTAAAATCTCATTTTCAGCGACAGCGTCGCGTAATCTTTGTAGAAATTAACTACCTAACCAAACAAGAGCTCCGTAGGAGTGAAATATTTTACCGTCCGCAACGGGTTTTGTTTTTCAATCCGGTTCCTTCGCGGACGGTTGGTTTGCTTGCCTTTCTGTCCCCGGGTTGAAACCCGGGGTTATTCATATTCAAGCCTTTCAGGCTTTTTCGTTCCTCTTTGAATATCTTCTTTTCAGCGACAGCGTCGCATAATCTTTGTAGGAATTAATTACCTAACCAAACCAGAGCTCTGTAGGAGCCAAATATTTTCCCGTCCGCAACAGGTTTTGTTTTCAATCCGGTTTCTTCGCGGACGGTTGGTTTGCTTGCCTTTCTGTCCCGGGGTTAATCTCGCCTGAGGCGAGACGGGGTTATTATAATCAAACCCTTTCAGGGTTTTTAACTTCAAAAATTCATCATTCGTTATTCGATATTCCTTATTTTTTCTTCAAATCCTTCCCCAATCGGGGGAACGGGAAGGGGGCTTTATAATCCCGAAGGTGGTGCATCTTCCGGTGCAGAGCCCCAGGATTTGTTGGGTTTGTCGCTCATTACGAGTTCGAGGGTGGCACCATTCATTAACTCTTCGTGGGTAAACCAGGTTTTGGTCAGCGGCTGACCGTTCAGTTTTGCCGATTGAATGTATTTGTTGACCACCGAACAACCGGGTGCTTTTACCGTGAATGTTTTCCCGTTTTCGAGGTTGATTTTTACCTCTTCAAAAACAGGGCTGCCAATGGTGTAAACAGGAATTCCAGGTGTTACCGGGTAAAATCCCATCGACGAAAAAACCACAAAAGCGCTCATGCCACCGCCATCTTCATCGCCGGGAATACCGAAAATGTTGTCTTTGAACCAAACATCGAGCAGAAAACGGATGCGTTTCTGGGTTTTCCAGGGTTCGCCGGCGTAATTGTACAGATACGGAATGTGGAAGCTGGGTTCGTTGCCCATGGAATATTGCCCCACATTGCCGGTGGCATCGGGGAATTTGGCCCAGAATGCGTAACGGCTTCGGCCCAGTGGCTCGCGAAAAAGCTGGTCGAGGGTTTTGGTAAACTCTTCACGGCCACCCATCAATCCGATTAATCCCTGAATATCCTGCTGTACATGCCACTGGTAGGTGAAGGCATTGTTTTCGTCGTAATAGTCGCGACCACCGGGGCCGCCATCAAATTTCGGGTCGATTTCAATCCATTCCCCTTTTTTATTTTTCGGCCACATCAGTTTTGTTTCGGGGCGGTACAAATTGCGGTAGTTGGTCGCCTGCTGATTGAAATATTTGTAATCTTCTTCCTTGCCTAGTTCTTTGGCTAATTGTCCCAGCGCCCAGTCGTCGTAACTGTGTGCCAGCGTGATGGCCACACTCTGGCGTTTTTCAAAACCGTGCACTTCCGGATAAGTTTCCTTTTCATCAGGAGCCAGTGCCGGGAAAAATCCCTTTTCGCGATAAAACACATCCAGCGCAGTTTTCGGGCCGTTTCTCCAGGGCAACATCGTGGCGTCGGTGGCGTTCTTTTTTACACCTTCATAAGCTTTTGCCACATCATAATCACGCAGGTTTTTCCGGTACGCATCCAGAAAAACAACGGTGGAATGAAATCCGTGCATGGCCGGGTTGTCCATAAAAAGCAGCGGAAACTGCGGCATCCAGCCACTTTGTTCGTACATTTTTACATACGAATTGAGCATGTCGTTTTCTTTTTTGGTATCGATAATCATTCGCAACGGGTGGTGGGCAAGGTAGGTGTCCCAAACCCAATCGTCAACATAAAACGGGCGGTCGGTTTCGTGAACCTGGTGGTCGTAGGCGCTGTAATATTTTCCGTCTTCGGTGATGTCAGTCATGCGTTCGTAGCAGCGATACAGGGCGGTGTAAAAACTGCGTTTCTGTGCTTCGGTGCCGCCTTTCACCTGAATTTTTCCCAACGTTTCTTCCCACGTTGCTTTCCCTTTTTCAGCCAGTTTTTCCAATTCCCATCCTTCTATCTCGTTTTTCAGGTTCTTTTCGGCTTGTCCGGCACTGATAAACGAAATCGCGTATTTCAGATGAACAACAGAATTTTTGCTTTCCGAAAAATCGGCCCACAAAACCGGCTTCCCGACGGGTTGTTCCGGTGTTCCGTTTTCTTCAATCAGTATTTTGGGTTCTGCATCGAACTCTGCATAAACAAAGGCTTTCATACCCTGGAATTCCTCCACAGCTGTAAACGATTTGGCCGAAACAGGTTCCCATTTTCCTGTGTTTACAAGGTTGAAACGCAGCCGTTTTTCGCCATTTTCAGGAAAGGTAAAACGAAAAACGGCGCTTTTGTTTCCGGGGGTAAATTCGGTGGTGATTTCGTCGTCGATGAGGAAGGTTGAATAGAAAAAAGGCCGTGTAACTTCCAGTTGGTGGTCGTAAGTCTGGCGTTGTTTCCAGGTTCCTTTTTCAGGATTTCCGGTTCCGGGCAAAACGCCAAAAAGCTCGCCGTTGCGGTGCGATGCAATGGTGAGCGGGAAAAACCGGATTTGGTCGTCGATAAAGTCGGCCCGCACCGGGTACATTCTGATGACCTGGTTGGGCAACTGTGTGGTTGGCCGGGTGGGTTGCAGTAAAACGCTCACATTCCCGATGGTCGGGTCAACATACTGTGTCAGCGATTCAGGTTTTTCACGGGTTGTGCAACCTGCTAATAAAGCGAGCACAACGATCAGGTTCATCAGTTGGTTTGTTTTCATTTGGTTATAGTTTTCTAAGTCCTTTTTCTTTTAATATTTCGATAAGTTTTTCGGGTTCATCGGTTTGGATGATGTTGGCACCGTATTTCAGCAGGTTGGCAAGTGCCTGTTCTGATTCTCCCGTTCTGATTAATTCGTCCTGTTCACCCAGCGCGTTTATCCAGATTCTGGCATCTTTTTTCTTCAGCAGGTCGGTCAATTGGGGCGTATAAAAAGATTCATCGATGTGCACCACTTCGGGAGCAAAAACGCGCAGTGCCGAATCGGCCATTTCATACGAGTAGGCCCGTGGCATCAGGATGGCTTCCGGCAACAGGGTCAGCACCTCTTTGAGTGCATCGTAATCGTTGTCGAAAAAGAAAACCTGGTTTTGGGTGCCGGTTTCTTTGATGACATCCACCACCGGTTTCAGGTTGCCTGTTTTTATGTCGATATCGATGAGTGCTTTACCTTTGGCTAACAACAGCGCCTCTTCGAAAGTGGCCAGTTTTTCGTTTGTTAGCGTACCGTCGGGCTTTTCGAGACTGAACTGCTGCAACTCTGCCCAGGTAAATTTTTCAGGGTCGCCGGTGCCGTTGGTGGTGCGATCAATTTTTCCGT
>ERZ1645187.5065-NODE-5065-length-10399-cov-9.965391_pt1 | contig 10399 bp, 8 predicted proteins | sample MGYA00575352_ERZ1645187 | MGnify/ENA primary metagenome ERZ1645187 (study PRJEB40837, sample SAMN11349314) | freshwater sediment metagenome | isolation source: river sediment | host: Sediment | place: India: Wazaribad , New Delhi | collected 2017-02-21 ...
GCGAGTTTGCCGAAGTTCTTGGCGCCGCCCGCGCCGGAGGCGGAAGGGCCGCCGGGCAGGGCGCTCGCGTCGGCGGAAGCGGCGCCGCCCGGGGTGGAGGCCGCGGGGGCCTCCTCTTCGGAAGGACCGGACTGGAACAGCGAGGAAGCGATGTTCTCACCGGAGGTGGCCGGGTTGTTTATCATCTCGCCGGAAAGGGGCGAGCCTGGAGCCCCGCCCTCGGAAGGGATGTCGCTGCCCAGCGTGGTGATGTCCACTACCTTGGACTTGAACGGGTTGCCGTTGGACACCGAGGCGTCCATCGAGGACCCGCTCATCAGCGGGAAGGAGATCCAGGCGCCGAGTATCACCACGGCGACGGTCCCGCCTATCACGTACTGCGTCGACTTGGATTTTCTGCTCTGGATTTTTATCATAACCCCGCCTGTATCCCCGTCGTCCGCCCACAAAAATAAATCTGAACTTTTCCTGACACAGTCCCCGGGACGTTCAGGTCAAAGTTGAATCGCAGTGATGTTATACCAGACAAAAGTTGACTTGTCAAGAGCAACTGTTACTTGGCCGCGTTCTGCTCCGTAACTTTTACATCCACCCCGTCCACCTTCTCCGTGGAGCTCCAGGTACCCATCGATATCACTTCGCCTGTCTTCGGGTTGACCACTATGGGGGAGCAGGTATCGGTATAAGGCACCACCCTGCCCTTGGTGGCTTCCATTATGCCCTGCGCCTCTCCCACGTAGTCGGCCTTCAATATGATGTTGCCGTCGCCGTCCTTGCCCATCTGCGTATAGGTGATGTTCTTATCGCTGGACGACTTGAAGTTGAGCACCGCGGAGCAGGTGGCGGTCTGGGGGCCGGCCGACTCGTCGCAGGACACTGCCGGGTTATCCGTGCTGGTGCCGCCCCTGGTGAGCTGTTGCGCCGCGTTCTGGGTGACCGCCGAGGCTATATCCTTCTTCATCGTGTCCTCGGCGTCCGCCTTGCTCTTCTTGGAGGCGTCGTCCTTGACCATGTTGGAACTGTCCTCTTTCTTGAGCGGGCTCACCTCGGGCGTCTTGAGGGACTTTATATCGGTGGTCTTGAGGTTGTCTATCTCGCCGCTCTTTACCTTGTCCAGGTCCACCAGGCCGCGGGCGCCGTAGGCGAGTTCCTTGCCGCCGCGCGCGCCGCCCACGCCGAAACTGGCGTTCCACTTGCTGTGCGCCGTCATGGCGGAGCCGCTGCGCAGGCCTTCGCCCAGCAGGGCGCGGGCGTTCTGCAGCGAGCCGAGGGCGCCCTTGCCGGAGGCCCCCTGGCCGGCCATGGCCAGCGACTTGCCGGACACCTTCACGTTGCCGGCGTCGGAACCCTCGCCGAAGCGCGAAATACCGCCGGAGGATTTGGAACCGCCGCCCGAAATGCCGCCGGCGCCGGAAAGGCCGGCCCCGGACATTCTGGGCACGGAGGTGGGAGAAGCGGAACCGCCGCCCCTGCCCGAACCCTTCACGCCGCCCCAGTCGGAAAGCGGATCGTCTGCCTTGGCCGAGGCGGAGCCGTCTCCGGAGCCGCCCTTCTCCGCGAGTTCAGGGTACATGGCCAGGCGCGGGCGTTCCTTGGTGCCGGCCGTCATGGGTTCCAGAGAGTCGAAGCCGAGGAACTTGAAGAAGGAAGTGGCCGCGCCGCGAGCGGCGCTGCCATAGTAGAAGTTCTTCTTATTGGCGCCGGTGAGGTCGTTGGAGCCCTGTATCACGAAGAAGAGGAACACGCCGCCGCCGGCGAGAAGGAAGGCCAGGACCGAGATGATGAGCGCTTTCTTCCTGCTATTCTGATTATCCGTCATATATCCCCCTGCGAGAACGGGAGCCAGCGGCCCCAAAAAAACTTATCCTGTCTTCCACCCTTCCCCCGCGGGGGAAACTGGAAAAGCAGGTCATCGTAAATAGAGTCTAGCAGACGAAACCCGAAATTTCAAGGGGGGGCGCCCCCCCCCCGTTCAGAGCCCGCAGCCGGGCAGGCCCGCGTGGCGGGAGACTATGGCGGCGGCCAGTTCGTCGATCTTGGCGAACTCGGCCTCGCCGGGCATGCCTTTTATCATCACCGGAGGCAGGATCTCGGCCTTCACGTTGGGCAGCATGGCGGCCAGGTTCTCCACGGCGCGGCCGCCCCAGCCGAAGGAACCGATAACCGAAAGGTACTTGGCCTTGGGACGCAGGGCGTTGGCCAGGTAAGCCGCGTAGGCCGCCTTGGGATGCGGGCCGGTCAGCACGGTGGGGGTCCCGATAACTATGGTAGCGGCGTCGACCATGGCCATCGCGACGCGTCCCTCCTCGAAATGGTCGAGGTTGAGCTTCTCGACGCAGATGCCGGCGTCCTGCAGCCTGGATACCAGGCGGTTGACCAGCATGTAGGTGCTGCCGTGCATGGAGACGTAGGCGATCAGGGCCTTGTTGCGCGGGCCTTCCACCGCCCATTCGTGGTACAGGCCGATGACGGCCTTGGGGTCGCGGTGCACCGGGCCGTGGCTGGGAGCGATGAAGGCTATATCGTACTTCGCCAGTTTCTCAAGGTTGGTCTTTATGTTGGCGCGGAACGGCATCATGATCTCCGCGTAGTAGCGCTTCATAGGTATATAGCGCGACTGCTCGTCGGAGAACAGCTCGCCGGAGGCCAGGTGCGCGCCGAGGAAATCGCAGGAGAACAGCACGCGGTCCTCGCGCAGCCAGGTGCCCATGGTCTCGGGCCAGTGCACCCACGGCAGGTAGACGAACTCCAGCGTCTTGCCGCCGAGGTCCAGCGTCTCGCCGTCCTTTACCTCTATGATGCGGTCCGAGGCTATATGCAGGTGAGCGGTCAGCAGCTCCTTGCACTTGGGATTGGTGACGACCTTGGCCCCGGGATAGCGCTCCAGCACCAGCGGTATGGAGCCGGAATGGTCCTGCTCGGCGTGGTGGCAGACGACGTAGTCCAGCTTCTCCACGCCGGACAGGTAGTCGAACAGCACGCCGGCCTTCTCCGGGTCGGCCGCGTCCAGCAGCGCGGTCTTCTCCGCGCCCTTCACGAGGTAGGCGTTGTAGCTGGTGCCGTCCGGCAGCGGGATCAGGGAATCGAACAGGTGCCGGTTGAAATGGTTGACGCGCAGGGTATATACGCCTTCGGTTATCTTTGCTGGCTTCATATCCTCTCCTGTGTTAAAGCGCGCGGCCTAGGGCAGCGCGCCGAGTATCTGTCCGGCGAAGGCGGCCAGCGTGGCGTCGCGGGCGCCCAGCACGGCCACTATGTCGCCGGGCTTCGCGATGCCGGCTATCGCCGCCGGTATGTCGGCGCGGTTCTCGTAGAAGGCTGCGCTGCGGCCGCGTGCCGCCACCGCGTCGGAAATGTCCTTCGACGAGATGTTCTTCGAGACGGTGCCGCCCGCGTAGTAGATCTCGGGCATGAGCAGCATGTCCCCGTCGCCGAGCCCGGAGGCGAAGCTCTCGATCAGCTCGGCCTTCAGGTGGCGCGTGGGCGTGAAGCCGTGCGGCTGGTACACCGCGAGCACGCGCCGGCCGGGCGCCTGGTGCAGCGCCTTCAGCACCGCGGAGATCTTGGCCGGGTTGTGCGCGTAGTCGTCTATCACGGTCACGCCGTTCTTCTCCCCCACCAGCACGAAGCGGCGCTCCACGCCGGCGAAATCCCTGAGCCCGGCGGCGCAGTCCTCGAGGCTTACGCCGTAGGCGGCGCCCGCCGCGCAGGCGGCCAGGGCGTTCTCTATGTTGTAGAGGCCGGGCGCGGGCAGCTTGAAATGCACGCCGTTGACCCGGAACTCCGACGAGAAAGGTCCGGCCTTCACGTCGGTCAGCCTGAAGCCGCCGGCCGAGGCGCCGAAGCGGGCGGCGCCGGGCAGCAGCGACGAGGCCTCGGGATCGTCGGCGTTGACGATGACGCGGCCGCAGTTGCCGGCGAACTCGGCGAAGATCTTCCTGAGCTCGGGGAGCTCCTTGTGGTCCTTGCTGATGTTCAAGAGCAGGCCGGTGCCGGGACGGTAGCGGACTATGGTGCCGTCGGACTCGTCGGCCTCCACCACCAGCACCTTGCCCTTCCCCCTGAAAGCATTGCCTATCAGGCCGCGGCGCTGCAGCGCGGTAAGCGCGCCGCCGGTTATTATCGACGGGCCGAGACCGCCGGCCTCGAGCACCGCGAAGGTCATGGCCGCGGCGGTGGACTTGCCGCTGGTGCCGGCCACGGCCACGGTGTCGCAGGAGTTCACCCGCGCGGCCAGCAGCTCGGAGCGGTGGCTGATCTTCACGCCGAGGCGCTTCGCGTTGACCACCTCGGGGTTGGTGTCCTCTATGGCGGTGGAAAGGGCGAGTTCCGCGGTGCCCTCGTTGACGCCGGAGCCGTCCTGCGGGTATATCTTTATGCCGAGCGCCTCCAGGGCCTTCCTGACGCCGAGGTTGCGGCCCCGGTCGAAGTCGCGGTCCGAGCCGCTGACGGAATTGCCTTCCATCGCGGCGATCTGGGCCAGCGCGCTCATGCCGACCCCGCCAATGCCTGAAAAATGGGTAGTGTTCTTCACAAGGAGATTATTGATAATTATGCGGGCGCGGGGCAATAGACGCCCCGCGCCCGCGATGCGCGTACCGGCCGGAGAAGTTATTCCTGCTGACCTTCGGCCACGTCGGCGTTATAGGCGTCGGTATCCTCGTCGTCCTCTTCGGCGGCGGGCTGGACGGCCACGGGTTTGGCCGCGGCCGGCTTCCTGGCGGGCGCCCTGAAGTACAGCGTATAGGGCCGCCACTTGCCTTCCGAATACTTCAGGCTGACGGCGATCGACGCCCCGCCGGAGGTGATCATCGTGAGATAGCTCTGGGTAAGGCCGTGGTTGCGGCAGGTGGAATAGTCCGAGCTGCAGGAGGTGTAGTATATATCCTTCATCACGCCGTAGTTGTTCTCCACCTTCTTGAGGAACACCTGCAGGCGGGTCTTCAGCTCGGCCTTGCGCTGCGCGGTGAGCGACTCGAAACTGGACGGGTCCTTTTCAGCGGGGGCGGCGCGCTTGCTGCGCAAGGGCTGCGGTTCGGCCTGGGCTGTGAGAATGCCGCCGTCCTGCAGCAGGTCCGCATCCGGCTCGCCGGTCACCTCGGAGCCGTCCTCGGTCTTGACTTCCTTGCCGGCCAGGCGGTCCTTCACGACCTCGCCGAAGAAATCCTTGTTTACCCCGGACTGGTCCGCCAGGAGCGAGGCCCTGTCCTCGGCCGAGGTATCCTCGGTGCCGGTCGAGGCGCTCTTGGTTTCCGCAGCCTTGTCCGCGGTCTTGTCGGCCGCCTTGTCCGCGGTCTTGGCCGCCGTCTTCAGCGCTGAAGCGCCGTCGTCGCCGCCGCCGGATATATCCGAAGAACCGGACGACCCGCCGGAGGACGCGGAAGGCTTGGACACCGACGGAGAGGAAGATGAGTTCCCGGCGGCGGCGGCCTTGGCCGCCGCGGCTACGCCGGCCATGCCTGCGGCGTAGGAGGCCTGCCCCCCGGCCTTGGAGCTCTCCGCTCCGCCGTCAAGGGCGCCGGCGGCGGCGCTGCCGCGCATGCCCTCAAGAGAACCGCGCGCGGCCTGCGAACCTTTGCCGGAACCGGCCCATTCCTGCGGGGAAGAGGAAGAAGAGGACGAAGAGCCGCGGTCGGAGAAGGTGGAAGGGGCCCGGGAAGAGGAGGGCAGCGCCGCGTAAAGCGCGCGGCCGGCGTCCTTTGAGGCGGCAGGGAGATCTTCCGCGTCCCCGCCTTTAGCGGCCGCGGTGGCCGCGGCGGTCTTGCCGGCGGCCGGGTCGGCCCAGCCGTCGTCGTCGGAAGTGCCTGAACCGCGGGAGGAGGAACCGCGGGGAGCGTATGTATTGCTGCTGTCCCCGCCGGAGCCGAAAGAGACCCCGCCGCCGGAAGAAGAACCGCCCGGCGGCTCCTCCCAGGAATCGTTGCTCCAGCCGTCGGACTCGCCGCCGGCGTAGTTGTTCTTGTAGTACTTCTCGAAGGAGTCCTCACCGCCGGCGCCGGAGTTCTCGTTCCCGGAGTTGGAGGCGTAGTCGACAGGCGCCTGCGGAGCCTCGTCGGCCCAGCCGAGGAAGCCGCCGGTGAGGTCGTCCACCTTGGCCGCGGCCGCCTTGGCGCCCGCCTTGAAATTGTCCATCACCGTCGCCTTCTCCGCCGGGGCGGAGGCGGCGCGGGAGCCGAAGCCGGAGGCGAGGGTCTCGGGCTTGCGCGAGTCCATGCCCATCTTCACCAGCAGCAGGAAGCCGCCGGAGAAGAAAAGCAGCAGGGCAAGGGCCAGTACCAGCGTTGAATTCCGTTTTTCGTTCGCCATATGCGCACCGGAAGCCGTCCGCCTGAGGGCGCGGGCCCGGGCTTCCGGTATATAGTATATGCGACTTTCTTCGATTCCGCCAGTCCCCCCCGGAAAAATAATTTAGTAATATATACCCATCCCATATGGACCGCGCCTGCGACCGCTCCGCGGCCGGCTACATACGCGGCTAAAAGGACAGATCATGAAAAAGATTATCTCGACGAAGAACGCCCCCGCCGCCATAGGCCCTTACTCCCAGGCCACCGAGGCCGGCGGGCTGATATTCATCTCCGGCCAGCTGCCTATAAACCCCGCCACCGGGGAACTGGCCCCGGCCGACATAAAACTGCAGACCGAGGCCTCGCTGAAGAACATAGAGGCGATACTGCAGTCCGAGGGCCTGACCCTCGAGAACGTGCTGAAGACCACCGTGCTGATGGCCGACCTGGGCCAGTTCGCGCAGATGAACGAGGTCTACGGGAAGTTCTTCCCGAAGAACCCTCCCGCCCGCGCCGCCTACGGCGTGGCGGCGCTGCCCAAGGCCGCGCTGGTGGAGATAGAGGCCGTAGCCGCCAGGTAAGCCAGAGAGGTTTATGCACCCATTACTCGAGAAGAAACACACCGGCACGCTGTTCCCGCTGTTCTCCATGCGCCACAAGAAGGACTGGGGCATCGGCGACACGCGCTCGATGACCCTCTGGTTCGACGCCATGAAGGCGATGGACCTTAACCTGCTGCAGGTGCTGCCGATAAACGAGATGCCGCCCGGCGTCTCCTGCCCCTATACCGCGCTGTCCGCCTTCGCGCTGGACCCGATCTACATAGCCGTCGACGAACTGCCCGAGCTGAAGGAGATGCCGGCGGTGGCGGAGGAGATAGGCTCCCGCCGTTTCCAGTCCGAACTGAGGAGGCTGCGCTCGGCCAAGACCGTGCTGTACAACGAAGTGCGCCACACCAAGTTCAGCACGCTGTGGAAGATCTACACCGCCTTCCACCAGAACCATATACTCAAGGACACCGCGCTAGCCGGCGACTTCCGCGCCTTCTGCCGCGCCAACGCCGGCTGGCTGGACGACTACGCCGTATTCCGCCGCCTGAAGGACACACACGACTGGACCTCGTGGACGCACTGGGAGGAGCCGCTGAGGCGCCGCGATTCCCGCGCGCTGGCGGAGCTGTACCTGCGCGAGGAGAACCAGATAGTCTTCTTCAAGTACCTGCAGTGGGCCATACACCGCCAGTGGACCGCGGCCCGCTCCCGCGCGGCCGAACTGGAAATAAAACTGCTGGGCGACCTGCCGTTCATGGTGAACCAGGAGAGCTCCGACGTCTGGAGCCGCCAGGCCGAGTTCGACATAAACCGCGAGATCGGCGCGCCGCCCGACGCCTTCAGCGAGACCGGCCAGCGCTGGGGCCTGCCGGCCTACAACTGGGACGTCATCGAGAAGAACGGCTTCGACTGGTGGCGCACGAAGGTGAAGAAGGCCTCCGAGTTCTACGACCTTTTCCGCATAGACCACATGGTGGGCTTCTTCCGCACCTGGGTCATTCCGCGCGACGTGGCGCAGAAGCCGGATTTCGACATAAAGGACGAGCACGGCCAGCGGATGCGCGGCAAGCGCTTCCTCGAGGCCGTCTCCTCGGCCAGCCGCATGCTGCCGGTGGCCGAGGACCTCGGCCTGATCCCCCCTTACGTCGGCGAGGTACTCGCCGAGCTGAACATCCCCGGCTACAAGGTGATGCGCTGGGAGAAGGCCAAGGACGGCAACTACATAGCGCCGGAGAAGTACCCGGCCGTGTCGCTGGCCACCTCGTCCACTCACGACAACGAGCCGCTGGCCGACTGGTGGGAGACCGTCGACCCCGTTGAGAAGAAGCTCTTCTGGAAACTGGTCTCCGGCGAGGAGGGCAAGCCGCCCGCCTTCACCAAGGCGAAGGAGAAGGCCATCTCCTCGCTCCTGGCAGCCAACTCCCGCATCGTGATACTGCCGATACAGGACATCTTCGGCACCCGCGACCGCGTGAACACGCCCGGCACGCTGGGCGACCACAACTGGACCTACCGCTTCCCGACCCCGGCGGAAGACTTCTTGAAGAAGCACGCGGATACCGCCGAGGAGTTCGCGGCGCTGGTAAGGGAGAAGCGCAAATGAAGCGCCTTCTCCTTCTCGCGGCTCTCGCGGCCCTGGCCGGCTGTTCGCTCAACCGCACGGCGGCCAGGGTGACCTCCGGCGTGGTGGACGCCGGCCTGCCGGCCGTTTTCAGCCAGAGCGACCCGCAATACGTGAAGGAGGCGCTGCCGGCCAACCTGCAGCTGATGGAGATACTGCTGGCGAGCGACCCCGGCAACAAGGCGCTGCTCCTGAACGCGGCGCAGGGCTTCTGCGGCTACGCCTTCATGTTCCTCGAGGACGAGGACCCGGCGCGGGCCTCCGTCTTCTACCTGAAGGGCCAGGCCTACGCCGGGCGGGCGCTGGACGGCGCCACCGCCGCCACCGCGAAGAAGCGGGACGCGCACCCGCTGTTCTGGCACACCTTCTGCAAGGCGCTCTACATGAACATCAACCGCGACAAGCCGGAAGCCATCGCGGAGATACCCGAGCTGGAGCCGGCTGCCAACAAGCTGCTGGAGCTGGACCCGGGCTACTACTACAACGCCGCGCACGACATACTCGGCGCCTACCACGCCATAAGGCCGCGCCTGATGGGCGGCAGCCCGGAGAAGGCCGCCGCGGAGTTCGAGCTGGCGCTCAAGGGCGCCGGCGCGGACTTCCAGCTGAGCCGCTTCATGTACGCCAAGATGGCCGCCGTGGCCGCGCAGGACCCGGAACTTTTCGAGCGGCTCCTCACCGAGATAATCAACGCGGAGCCGAAGGACGGGGACACCCGCCTGGCCAACGAAGTGGCGAGACAGAAAGCGAAGAAACTGCTGGAGAAAAAAGATGAACTCTTCTAAGAAACTGCTGATGTCGCTGGCGCTGACGCTGTGCGCGGCGCTGCCGCTCAGGGCGCAGACCGTGGTGAAGTTCGCCACGCTGGCGCCGGACGGCTCGACGTGGATGAAGGCGATGAAGGCCTTCACCGACGAGGCCTCGGCGAAGACCGCCGGCCGCGTGAAGTTCAAGATCTACGCCGGCGGCGTCTCCGGCGACGAGAAGGACGTGGTGAGGAAGATACGCCTCGGCCAGCTGCAGGCCGGCGGTTTCACCGGCGTGGGCATAGGCGAGATAGCCCCCGAGGCCCGCATACTGGACACGCCGTTCCTCTTCAAGAACGCGCGCGAGATAGACCATGTCTACAAGACGCTGGACGCCGACTTCAGGAAAGCCTTCGAGAACCACGGCTACGTACTGCTGGGCTGGGCCGAGGTCGGCGACGTGAACGTGTTCTCCAACACCCCCATCACCAGGCCCGAGGACCTGCGCAACGTTAAGATGTGGATCTGGGAAGGCGATCCCATAGCCGAGGCCACCTTCGCCGCTCTTAAGATAAAGCCGATACCGCTCTCCATCACCGACGTGCAGACCTCGCTGCAGACCGGCATGATCAACGGCGTGTACGGCTCGCCGCTCTCCGTGATGGCGATGCAGTGGCACACCCGCATGAAGTACGTCTTCTCGCTGCCGCTCACCAACGCCTCCGGCGCCGTCGTGATATCCAGGAAGGCCTTCGACACGCTGTCGAAGGAGGACCAGAAGGTCCTCGTCGGCCTGGGCGAGAAGCATTTCCGCGCGCTGACCCTGCAGAGCCGCAAGGACAACGCGCAGTCCGTGGGCATACTGAAATCCAAGAAGCTGATCTTCACCGACCCCGCCGGCCCCGCCGTGGTGGGCGAGCTGGAGAAGGCCGGCGAGGACGCCCGCCGCGCGCTGGTGGGCAAGATGTACCCGCAGTCGCTGCTGGACAAGGTGGAGGGCGCCCTGCGCTCCTTCCGCGCCGGCAAAAAGGGCTGACGCCCGGCGGCAGGCCGTAAGCCCCAATGACCTCTACCCCGGTAGAGGTCATTTCATATAAACGGCTTTGCCGCGGCGCCGCGCGGGAGCGGCGGACATATGGTTAACGATGATCTATGGAACCTGACAAGATACCTTTGATAGCTGGCGGACTGATA
>ERZ1645187.5067-NODE-5067-length-10397-cov-13.118739_pt1 | contig 10397 bp, 10 predicted proteins | sample MGYA00575352_ERZ1645187 | MGnify/ENA primary metagenome ERZ1645187 (study PRJEB40837, sample SAMN11349314) | freshwater sediment metagenome | isolation source: river sediment | host: Sediment | place: India: Wazaribad , New Delhi | collected 2017-02-21 ...
GCCCCATTCGAAAACCTGGCCAGCCCGGACGGACTGACGGTGATCGTGATCATTCTTTTCGTCCTGTTGGTCGGCGCAGCTTTTGCCGTTTTGGACGGCACCGGCATCTTGCGCGCGGTCATTGCGCGGGTGGTGGCGCGCTTTGGCAATCAGAAGTACCTGCTGCTGGCTGTCATCTCCTTATTTTTCATGCTGCTAGGCGCCTTTTTTGGCATCTTCGAAGAAGTCGTCCCGCTTGTGCCGATCATGGTGGCCCTGGCGGTCAGCCTGGGGTGGGACAGCCTGGTTGGGTTGGGGATGTCTGTGCTGGCGGTAAACATGGGCTTTTCAACCGCAGTTACCAACCCGTTCACCATCGGTGTGGCGCAGAAGCTGGCCGGCTTGCCGCTCTTCTCCGGTGCCGGGCTGCGGATTGTGTTCTTTATTCCGATTTACGCGGTCTTCGTCTGGTTCCTGATCTCGTACGCCAAACGAATTGAGCGCGCTCCCGAAAGCCCCAACCTGAACGTAGAAGATCAGCACTTCCGCCTGAAAGGGCAGGCCTTTGATCTACAGGCCGAGCTCAACTCCGTCAGCCGGCTGAAGCCGGCGCTAATCTGGTTTGTCTGTTTTTTGCTGCTCATCCTGGCAGTATTGGTTTCCGCCCCGTTTGTACCTGCCATTTCAGCCTATTCGCTGCCCATCGTCGCGCTGCTTTTCTTTATTGGAGGCATGGGAGCCGGCTTTCTGAGCGGCAAACCCGCCGCTACGGTTTGGCGATCTGCCTGGCAGGGGATTACCGGCATTGCCCCGGGCATTATCCTCATTCTGATGGCATCCAGCGTCAAATTCATCATTGAACAGGGGGGCGTCTTCGATACAATCTTGCATAGTGCTTCGGGTTTATTGGCCGGCACCAGTGTCTATGGTTCGGCGTTGATCATTTACGTTTTAGCCCTGCTGATTGAGTTCATGATCGGCTCCGGCTCAGCAAAAGCCTTCCTTTTAATGCCCATCCTGCTGCCTTTGGGTGACCTGGCTGGCGTCACGCGCCAAACCGCAGTAACCGCCTATTGTTTTGGCGACGGCTTTTCCAATATGATTTACCCCACTAACGCGGTGCTGCTCATCACACTCGGGCTGGCTTCAGTCCCATACCCAAAATGGCTGCGCTGGACCGCCAAGCTTTGGCTGATGATCTTGCCGCTGACGCTCATCTTCCTCTTGATTGCTGTATTGATTGGTTTCGGGCCATTCTAAGCCCGCAGAGCGCTCACCAAAAGGCCCGCGCCTAAAGGCGCGGGTCTTTTGAATTCTCGGCCGGCTGAATTGCGGCTTTCAGCAGTCCAGGTATTGCTCAACTTCGAAGGGATGGGGGTGGGTATTAAACTCGCGCTCTTCTGCTGTTTTTACCTGTGTCCAATGCTCCACAAAAGCTTCGCTGAAGACTTCGCCTTCCAGCAAAAAGTCATGGTCAGCCTGCAATGCGGCGCAAGCCGCGCTTAATGAAGCCGGGATTTGTTTGATGCGCGCCCATTCCTGGGCCGTCCAATTTTTCATGTCTTCAAACGGACCAAAGTTATTTTCACGCGGGTCGATCTGGCGGCGGATGCCATCCAACCCGGCCATCAGCATGGCTGGCATGGCGATGTACGGGTTGCAGCTGCCGTCCGGAGTGCGGTACTCAATCCGTACCTCAGCCGGATCGGTAACATATTTGGGCTGACGGACCGCTGCAGTACGGTCGCCGGTGCCAAAGAAGCAGCTGGTGGGCGCTTCAAAACCCGGAGCCAGACGCTTATATGAATTCGTAGAAGGGTTGGTCAGGGCGGTCAGCGCCGGAGCGTGGGTTAAAATGCCGCCGATGTACCACAGGCATAGCTGGCTCAAATTGTTATACCCTTGGGGGTCATAGAAAAGATTAACTCCTTCCTTAAGGAGCAGCTGGTGGAAGTGCATGCCGCTGCCGGCTTCACCGTAAAGCGGCTTGGGCATAAACGTGATTGTTTTTCCGAGCTGATGCGCACAAGATTTGGCGACATACTTTGCCACCATCGTGCCATCAGATGACTTGAATATATCCTGGAGGGGGGGTTCAATCTCAGCGTGGCCCGGGCCGCCGCCTTCATGGTGATGGTACTTCACCGGGTAACCCAGGTCTTCCAGGCGTTCTGAGATCAGGCTGCGCAGGTTGGCATTCTGATCTGAAGGCCCGCCGCGGTGATAGCCCTGATTGCGCGGCAGCAGATACCCGTTCAGCTGCTCATCTTCTTCCCACGAACCTTCGTAGGCATTGACGTAGTACGCGCTGGCATTCGTACGGTTGCTGAACGAAACCTCGTCAAAGACGAAGAACTCATATTCCGGGCCCCAAAGTGAGCGGTCGCCAATGCCGCTAAGCTTCAGAAAGGCTTCCGCCCGGCGCACAAAATCACGCGGGTCATGCACGAAGCGCTCTTTGCTGTCAGCCTCATAAATATCGGAGATAAAGGAGATGGTCGGAACTTCAAAAAATGGATCAATGAAGCCGGTTGTGATGTCGGGGATGAGCACCAGGTCACCAGCGTTAACCGGCTTAAGGCCGACGGAGGAACCATCAAACCCGATGCCGTCGCGCATCATTTCAGGAGTAAAGTAACCTGCCGAAATCGTGACATGCCGCCACTGACCGTACAGGTCGCACCATTTGAGGTCCACCATGCGGATGCCGTTTTGTTGGATGTACTGCTTGGCTGTTTCAAATCGATTAAACATAATTTCTCCTTTGTGCCTATTATAACGGCTGGCGCTGCCCGCGCTACGGCTCAAAGTGTCGGCTTGGGATGGTGAGGCGCAGCGCATGCTATAATGGGGCTATTCTAAATTAGGGTCAATCAACGTATGAATTTTCTCATCACCGGCGGTGCCGGATTTCTGGGTACGGCTTTGAGCAACCGCCTGGCTCACCAGGGTCACCGCGTGCGTGTGCTGGATGACTGTTCTGCCGGAGAGCCCGAGCGGCTGGCAGGTGAGGTTGAGTTTAACCGCGGAGATGTCAACGATAAGACCCTGCTCTGGAAGCTGCTGCAGGGCGTGGACTGCGTCTTCCACCTGGCCGCCCGAGTTTCGGTGCCTGAATCGGTGCTGTTCCCGCGGGATTACAACCTGGTAAACGTGGGCGGCACCGTCACATTAATGGAAGCGGTACGCGACGCTAAAGTGCGCCGGGTGGTGCTGGCTTCTTCCGGCACAGTTTATGGGAATCAACAAGAGATCCCCTACAAAGAGAGCTTTGAAGCCCATCCCGGCTCTCCCTATGCCGTATCCAAACTCGCTGCGGAACATTACGTGCGCACGATCGCTGCCCAATCTGGCGTTGAATCGGTCTGCCTGCGCATCTTTAACGCCTATGGGCCAGGGCAGCGCATCCCCAACGCCAACCCGCCCATCATCCCCAACTTTCTTAAACACGCGCTTTATAACGGGTCGATCGTCATTCATGGGGACGGAAACCAGACGCGCGACTATGTCTATGTGGACGATGTGGTCAACGCTCTGGTGAACGCTGCCAGCGCCGTAGGCGTAGACCAGGAAGTTATCAACATTGGCAGCGGCGTAGAAACGAGCGTCCTCGAGCTGGTGCGTCTGGTGCGCCAGGTAACCGGGCAGAAACCGGAAGAAATCTACAACCCGCACAAAAACAGCGGATCAGCACGCATGTGCGCAGATATAAGCAAAGCCTACGAAAAGCTGAGCTACCTGCCCCTCATCTCACTGGAGAGCGGCTTACGTATGACGCTCGAGCGGGATCCGCAGTTTAAGGCCTGATGACAGCCGGCCCCCTCCCCCGTTCATTCTATGAACGTCTCGCTCCGGATGTCGCTCCGGACCTCTTGGGCTGCCTTTTGGTGCGCAGTGTGAACGGCAGGCGCCTGGTTGGCCGGATTCTGGAAACCGAGGCCTATCAGGGCGAAGAAGACCAGGCCTGCCATGCCCGCGTCGGCCTGACCGCCCGGACGGCAGTCATGTATGGCCCACCAGGCCATGCGTACATTTACTTCACCTACGGGATGCATTGGCTTTTGAACGCCGTAACCAGCCAGCCGGGGGTTCCTTCGGCTGTATTGATCCGGTCAGTGGAGGCAATCGAGGGCTTGGATCAACTGGAATTTTTTCGTCCGCACCTGGCGGGGACTGCAGGTTGGCTGAATGGGCCGGCAAAAGTGGCCCAGGCCTTCAACCTTACCGGCCTTCTAAACACAGTGGACTTGTGCGACCCAGCCAGTCCGCTGCTGATTGAATCGGGGGCTCGCCCGCAGGCCAGTCAGGTGCTCCGCGGCCCGCGCGTCGGGATCAGCTCCGTACCTGAGCCGTGGCGCTCGCTGCCCTGGCGCTGGAGCTTTACACCCGGCCGATGAAACCAATACCACGCCCGAAACGAGCCCAGTGGTCAACGATTTCGGTATAATGTGAAAGCACCCTGAGCGAGGAACCAACATGCGATTACCCAAGAAAAAAACAACGCCCGTATTTACAGTGGAAGGCGCCCACGACCGGATTAATTCCGTCATTGGGCCAGGAATCAACTGGCATGGAGACTTACGCGGGCGGGGAGGGGTACGCATCGAGGGCACTCTGGAAGGTGAAATCGCCATTCGTGGAATGGTAGTGGTCGGCGAAACCGGAAAAGTCACCTGCCAGACCCTGCAGACGGGTCACTTGATCGTAGCCGGCGCGGTCAAAGGTGACATTATTTGTGAAAAACTGGAAATCCGCTCGACCGGGCGCATCTGGGGGGATGTGGTAACAGCGTCTTTCACCAGTGAAGACGGCGCGTTCATGAGCGGGAAGATGCGCATGGAAGAAAAGATCGCGTTAGATCTTGACCCCGAAACTGGAATGGACAGCGAAGACTCAGCTTTAGAAGCAGACCCGCCGGAAGGGCCTTCCCCGGAAGTTGGCCCCGCCAGTCAAGGCTGAGGCGCGCTCAGGAGGGGAACGGATACTCCAGAATGATGGTCACCGGGCCATCATTCTTTAATTCCACTTCCATGTGGGCTCCGAAGATTCCGGTCTGTGTGGGTACCCCCTGCTCACGCAGACAGGTGGCAAAATAATCCACCAGTGGGGCAGCCAGCTCTGGTTTGGCAGCCTCCGTGAAGGAGGGCCGCCGACCCCGGCGGGTATCCGCAAGGAGGGTGAATTGCGAAACCACGATGGCCTCCCCGGCCACCTCCAGGCAGGAGCGGTTCATTTTGCCTTCTTCATCCTGAAAAATGCGCAATGTGGCAATTTTGGCGGCCAGCTCTGCGGCAGCTGCGAGGCTGTCGGCCGGGCCGATGCCCAGCAAGATCAGCAGTCCACCGCCGATGCTGGCGGTTACCTGCCCTGAGACGCTGACTTTTGCACTGCTGACCCGCTGAATAACTGCGCGCATGTTGCCTCTTTTTTTGACTTTTCTGGATTATACCCGCTGCCCGGATACGCAAGAATGAGCACTTTCGGCGCCAGCCGGGCGCAGATACCTGGGCGCCCGCCACCGAATGTATAATAGACTCGTCTATTTTTTACCAAGGAGTGCTAAATGACAACTAATCTGATTCTTGGCATTTTGTGCATCGTCGCAGGGGCTCTAATCATCTTATTTGGCTTGCTTCAGGCTCGAAAAGCCAGTACGGCCAAGGCCCGCTGGGCTGAAGCGCATGGTCAGATACTGGAATCGCACCTGCAATCGCAGCGCAGCCGCAGTTCGAGCGGCATCTCCTCCACCACATATTCACCGGAAGTGACCTATGAATACGAAGTGGACGGCCAGACTTATACCGGCAATCGCCTTGGGTTTGGCTCCGGCTCGTTTTCAGAGAAGAAAGCCAAAGCAAAAATCGCCCCTTACCCGGCCGGCGCCGCTGTAACCGTGCACTATGACCCAGCCGAGCCCTCCAACGCTGTCTTGGAGACGGTGGCCACCAACAAAGGCGGCGCGCTGGTATTGGGCGGCGCATTGATTGCCTTGGGTGTGATCACAATGCTGGTTTTGTAGCGCTTATTTTGTTAATAGGCTGCTCTTCCGCAGGGCAACGCTAAAAATCAAACGGGCACGGACCGGCAGTCAGGCAAAAATCGGAGGGTAACCAGCCTGGCCCACATTGCCCTTCAGCCAGTCACTGAAACTGGGTGTGAGCCCTGAACAACCTGCCGCCGGCCGGGGATTCTTGCCGGGGTATAATAAAATCATGAGTATAGATGAACTACGAGCGCCGACCCTGGTAACGGACCAGGAGGGCCTGCTGGCCATGGCGCAGCACCTCTCGCATGAGCCAGCTTTCGGCATCGACACGGAATCCAACAGCCTGCATGCCTATCAGGAAAGAGTCTGCCTGATCCAAATTTCAAGCCGTACCTGTGATTTCGTAGTGGATCCGTTTTGCTTTGAATCTCTGGACGCATTGGGCAGCTTGTTCGCTGATGAGCAAATTCAAAAAGTATTTCATGCTGGCGATTACGACCTGGCTTGCCTGAAGCGGGATTATGGTTTTTCGTTCCTAAACCTTTTCGACACGATGCTGGCTGCCAGCAGCCTGGGAGAGCCAAACATCGGGCTGGCCGCGTTACTCGAAAAATACCTGGGCGTCTTTGTCGACAAAAAATATCAGCGCGCAGATTGGGGCGCCCGGCCCCTTAAGCCGGAAATGCTTAGCTACGCGCAGAATGATTCCCACTACCTGCTCGACCTACGCGATGCACTTTCCGAGCAGCTGCGCAATACCGAATGGTATCGAATCGTGCTCGAAGACAGCCAAACCCTTGCGCTGAACACGCCGCCGCAAAGAAACCATGAAGAGAGTATCTGGCAGGTAAAAGGCGCAAACGAGCTGAAGCCCCCAGCCCTCAGCCTGCTGCAGGCGCTCAACCATATGCGCGAAACCCTGGCAGAACAAGCCGACAAACCTCCTTTCAAGATTTTGAGCGACCGGGCGCTCATCGAAATCGCTCAAACTCAGCCGCATTACTTCCAGGAGCTGACGCTCCTGCCATCCCTCTCCCCTGGTCAAACCCGGCGCTTCGGGCCAGAAATCATGCGCACGGTTGAAAAATGGCGCAAGTCTCCGCCATCGGTGGAAACGCGCCGCTGGAAACGCATCTCTCAGGCAGAATTGCGCCGGCGCGACCAGCTTTTGGAATGGCGCAAGGAGACCGGCGCGCTGTTAGGTCTGCCCTCCAATATCGTTTTGCCGAAAGAATTGGTCCACACCATCGCCTCTGTTCCACCGGCTGACCTTGAAGCCTTGCGGGAACAAATGGCATCCAGCCCGACCCGCTACTCGCGCTTTGGCCAGGAAATCTATGAGTTAATAAAGAGGGAATAAAAATGCTTCTGAAGACTTTGGGCGGCGCTCAAACCGTCACCGGTTCCATGCATCTGATCGAGTTCAACGGCCATAAACTGCTTTTGGACTGCGGTTTGTTTCAAGGCCGGCGTGAAGAAACCTATCAGGTCAACCTTCATTTTCCCTTTGACCCCAAAGAAATTGAAGCCCTCATCCTTTCGCACGCTCATATCGATCACAGCGGTAACATCCCCAATTTGGTAAAGCAGGGATTTTCCGGTCCAATTTATGCCACCAACGCCACCGTTGACCTGGCCGATATCATGCTGCGCGACTCGGGCCACATTCACGAGAGTGACGTGAAGTATGTCAATAAAAAGCGTCTGAAAGAAGGCCTGGCGCCAGTGGAACCACTCTACACCCAGGCTGACGCGCTGGCAGCCATGCCACAATTTCGCAGCATCTGGTATGACCAAACTTTTGAACCCATCCCCGGGGTGACCGCCCGCCTGGTAGAAGCCGGCCACATTTTGGGCTCGGCCGCCGTGGTATTGGATTACGCCGAAAATGGCACGGCCCACCGGCTATGGTATTCCGGCGATATCGGCCGGCTGGATGCCCCCATCCTGCGGGACCCGCAGCTGCCCATACAGGCTGACACCGTGCTGATGGAATCTACCTATGGTGATAAAAAGCATGAACTTTTGGAAGATGCTTACGATGAACTGGTGGATACGATCAGCCGTACTGTGCGTCGTGGTGGCAAGATCATTGTGCCAGCCTTCGCGGTCGGCCGCACCCAACAGCTCAGTTATCTGCTGAATGAAGCCCTTGAAAACGGCGACATCCCCGATATTCCGGTGGTCATCGACAGCCCGCTGGCGGTGAACGCTTCAGACATGTACCGGAAGCACACCGAATGCTTTGATGAGGAAACCTGGCAATACATCGCAGAGCATCGCATGCGCGGCCTGGACTATGACAATTTGATCTTCACACGTAGTGTGGATGAATCAAAGGCACTCAACGACTACAACGAACCAATTATCATCATCTCCGCTTCGGGGATGGCGGAAAGTGGACGCATCCTGCATCATCTTAAGAACAATATTGAAGACGGACGCAACACGATCCTGATCATCTCCTGGCAGGCCCCTGATACGCTGGGGCGGCGCCTGGCAGACCAGGAACGGCGGGTGCGCATTTTTGGCGAGGAATATTACCGCAAGGCCGAAGTGGTAACCATTGGCGGGCTAAGCGCGCATGCCGGGCAGGACATGTTGGTCAACTATGCCCTGGCCAGCTCCGCGACGCTCAAGAATCTAATTCTGGTTCATGGTGAAGAAAGACCCGCCAGTGCACTGCTGGCGCTGCTGCAGCCCCATTCCGAGATTCCTGCACCGGTTTACGCCCAAAAAGGCCAGACCTTTCTGATCTGAACTCAAGGTATAATCAAGCTCTAACCAGGAGAGATGCCAGAGAGGCTGATTGGGACGGTCTCGAAAACCGTTATGGTCCTAGTGGCCATCGTGGGTTCGAATCCCACTCTCTCCGCTAAGCAATTACCCGGAAGAGCTGCCAAATGGCAGCTTTTTGATTCTTATGAATAGGGCCAGCACGGCAGAGTGCGCGTCAGCCCTGAGCTGTTTCTATCGGCTGAATGGCCGCCAACCCGATCCTGCGGAAAAGCAGGGGGGATATCCATGAGATCCACAGGCCAATCAGGCTGTAGCGGACGAACCGCAGCAGGTATTCCAAAAGCGGAACAGCCGCCTGCGCATTGATGGCGCTGAAAACCTGGCCCAGGCCCAGGTAGAGCAGCAAGACCCCGGCAATGCCCAGCAAGTAGCGCGCGATTTTTTGCCAGGTGCCTTGAGCGCTTTGCAGGGTTCCCTGCCGGGCGCGCAGGACGGAAAACCCGGCCAGCATGCCAAACCAGGTCCCTCCGGCAGTCAAGGCTCCGCTCAACGAGAGCGGAGAAACCTGCCCTGCCCGGGCCGCCCAATCGGGGGGCAGCGCCCAGCTGCCAGTCAGCGCGACGACCAGGCCATTCAACCCGACCAGCACCAGCGCAGAAGCCAGGCTGGCTAAGATCTGGCCAGAGAGGCGCAAGCTGGCAAACCAGGTGGAGAGCGGGCCAACCCAACGCGCAAAGGCTGCCAGCAGCAGCCCGCCTAAGAGGAAGCCAGCCAACACATCCGTCAGGAAATGCGCTCCAACCACCAATCGCGAAATTCCAATAAGCAGAATCAGGACGATGCAAAAAATGGTGAAGGTTTTTTTCTTGACTTCCATCGCGGCCCAGCCCCACACGCTGGTGGCCGTCATGGCATGCCCGGAAGGAATGCCAAAGGAGCTTTCGCGCACCAGAGGTGTCACCTGATCGCTGATCCAATATGGCCGTGGGCCCTTCCAGAGCAGTTTAAAGAAACTGTTGAGGGCGGTGCTGAGTAGCAACATGATGCCAATCCGCAGCCCGACCAGCGCATCTACACACCAGTAAAGGGCGGGCATAAAGATAATGAAAAACAACTCATCGCCGAAGAGCGTGATCGCCCGCATTAGAGCCTGCAGCGCCGGGCCCAGCGACTGCAAATAAATGTTGACAGCAATTTCAAGCGTATGGATTGCTTCCATCTTCACTCCCGGCGGGTCTAATTTTGTGGGTTAAATTCAGCGGGAGCCCTGTGAGAGCTCCCGGGATGGGGCGAACAGAATGGATTAGCCCTGGGTGATGGAGGACATCTGGACCATGCCTTCCAGAATCATCTCCACACCCATCGTGTGAGCGCAGACGCCGTGGCCTTTAAAAAAGCTGCAGGTGCAGTCCCATTGGCCATGATCGTAGTGAATGGTATGGTCATTGTTGTCTCCATGCATGGTTACTGTGAAGGTATCGAACACAAAGCGTTCTTTCTCAGTAGCATAGCGTTTCGCTTTTTCGATCTTCCCGATCATTCCACTATCCATCATTTTTTTCAGGCTCCGTTTCTTTGGGGTAAATTAAACAAAAACACACGCCAAAAATCACCCGGCGTGTGTTCCGCACAAGACATCCGCGGTAAAACCTCAGCGCGGATTGTTCGCATTAAGCCAACTCCTGCATAGTAA
>ERZ1645187.5070-NODE-5070-length-10396-cov-6.648196_pt1 | contig 10396 bp, 8 predicted proteins | sample MGYA00575352_ERZ1645187 | MGnify/ENA primary metagenome ERZ1645187 (study PRJEB40837, sample SAMN11349314) | freshwater sediment metagenome | isolation source: river sediment | host: Sediment | place: India: Wazaribad , New Delhi | collected 2017-02-21 ...
CAAGCGCGGCCTTGGCGACAAGGCGCAGGCGCGCATCCAGAGCCTTGCGCGCGAGACCGGCGTCGGGCTTTTTGAGGCGGCGCGGCTGATGGTGGCCCAGGGCGAGCTCTCCGGCAAGGCGGGCGGGCAGTTGCGCCAGTTCGTCGAGGCGGTGGACCGCTGGCATGCCGAGATCCGCGCGGCCTCGCCCGCCACCGCGGTGACGGCGGCGGAGGATGATGAGCTCCTGATCGAGCCCGAGGAGGGCGGCATCGCGCCGGCGAACGACCATTCGCATGTGCGCCTCGCCGAGCGGATCCTGGAGGAATCGGGCTATGTCGAGATGTGGCTCAACGACAAGACGCCGGAGGCGCCGGGGCGGCTCGAGAACCTGAAGGAACTCGTCAAGGCCTTGGAACAATTCGATAATCTCCAGGGCTTCCTCGAGCATGTCGCGTTGATCATGGACAATGACCGCGACGAGAGCGGCGACAAGGTCTCGATCATGACGCTGCATGGCGCCAAGGGGCTCGAATTTCCGGTGGTGTTCTTGCCGGGCTGGGAGGACGGGCTCTTCCCCAGCCAGCGCGCGATGGACGAGACCGGGCAGAAGGGGCTCGAGGAGGAGCGCCGGCTCGGCTATGTCGGCATCACCCGCGCCGAGCGGCTTTGCACGATCTCCTTCGCGGGCAACCGCCGGGTCTATGGCCAGTGGCAAAGCCAGCTGCCCTCGCGGTTCATCGATGAGCTGCCGGCGGCCGATGTCGAGGTTCTGACGCCGCCCGGGCTCTACGGCGGCGGTTTTGGCGCGGCGGCGGCCTATGGCGGCGCGGGGGCGGGGTTTTCGGGCGGCTCGCGGCTCGAGGAGCGGGCCGGGCGGGCCGATGTCTACAATTCGCCGGGCTGGAAGCGGTTGCAGGCGCAGGGCGGCCAGAGCGCCGCCCCGGCGCGGCGCGGCGCGCAGGTGTTTGACGCCGATGCCGAGGATTTCGAGATCGGCGAGCGGGTGTTTCACAAGAAATTCGGCTACGGGCGCGTGGTGGCGACCGAGGGCGACAAGCTCGTCGTCGATTTCGAGAAGGCGGGGGAGAAGAAGCTTCTGGCCTCCTTCGTGGTGCCGGCCGCGCAGGCGGGCGAGGTGCCGTTCTGAGGCTCAGCCCTCTTGCGGGGCGGTTTCGGTCTCGACGAGGCGCGCGAAGGCGGGCAGGCCGGGGCCGGGGGCGCGGCGCAGCGTGAATTTCGGCGCGTTGCGCAGCGGCAGGCGGCGGCCGAACATCGCGCGTTTCACCCGGGTTTCGCGCAGGATCGCGGCGCGCATCTCCTCGCCCTGACGGCGGGTGAGGAGCGGGCGCGCGGGCCGGATCTGGCGGCGGGCGAGATCGAGCGGCGGCGCATCGCCGAGCCGCGCGAAGAGCGCCATCGCCTCGGGCCCGGCGAAGAGGCTTTCGACAAAGGCGCCGCCCGCGCGGATCACCTCATGGTGGGCGCACATCAGATGCACATAGGTGACGCGCGCGCGCGGGCGCAGCCGGATCGTCGCGCCGTTGAGAAAGCTCAGCGCCGGGGCGAGGGCCTCGTTATCGCCATAGGGCTCGAGGAGCGCGGTGCCGCGCAGGAGCACGCGGTGGTGCTGGCTGAGCTCGATGGGCGTGTCGTTGCCGATCGCGCCGCGCTCGAACCAGACGGGCGCGCCGGCGCGCTGGCCGCGCATCTCGTGGCGCGCGGCCCAGAGCACGGGCTGCGGCCCGCGGTCGAGGGTATGGAGGAGATCGCCCACGCCGATCTCGCCCGCCGGGCGGGGGCCGCGGTCGGTCTCGATCGGGGTCTCGGCGGTGAAACAGGGCACCGCATAATTCGTGGCGCTGGCGTCGGTTGTGTAGAAGCCGGGCGGGTTCGAGGGGCCGTAATTGGTCCAATACCAGTTCTCGAGGTCGAATTCCGGCGTCCAGATCACCTGGGTGAGATCGCCCTTGCTGTCGAGCCCCTCGAAGACCACCGCCCAGCCCTGATCGCCGTTGATCGAGATCGGGTCGGTGCGGATCACGGTGGCGTTCTCGATCGTGGTGCCGCCGTTGCCGGTGAAGCTGACGGTATAGGTATCGCCCACGTCGAATGTATAGGGCGAGGGGTCGCCGTCTTGGGAGGAGATGACGAGGTTTTTGGTCGAATTCGGCGGGTAATCGAAGGTCGAGGTGCCCGCGCCCGAGTTCACGTTGCCATCCGTCGCGGCGGCGAATTGGTAATCCAGCGCGTAAATCGTCAGGCTCATGGAGGTCTCTCGGGAGGTTCGCCCGAGAGTGCCGCGGTGAGGTTAAGATCGCGCTAAGATCAGGGCTTCATCGAGCCGGTTTCGACGAAGCGTTGATGCCAGGAGAGCGCCTCGGGCAGGATGTTGGGGGCGTGGAGGCCGTAACTGCTGCGGCTCGCGCGGTCGTAGTAATCTTGCAGCATCGGCCGGTAATCGGGGTGGGCGCAGCGCTCGATCACCAGTTTCGCGCGTGCCTTCGGCGAGAGGCCGCGCAGATCGGCGAGCCCCTGTTCGGTGACGATGACATGGACATCTTGCGCGATATGGTCGGTATGGGCGACCATCGGCACGATCGCCGAGATCGCGCCGCCCTTCGCGGTCGAGGGGGTCATGAAGATCGACAGGAAGGCGTTGCGCGCGAAATCGCCCGAGCCGCCGATGCCGTTCTGGATCCGCGAGCCCATCACATGGGTGGAGTTCACATTGCCATAGATATCGGCCTCGATCAGCCCGTTCATCGCGATGCAGCCGAGCCGGCGGATCAGCTCGGGGTGGTTCGAGATCTCCTGCGGGCGCAGCACGAGCTTGCCGCGGAAGCGCTCGGCCTCGGCGTTGATGCGGTGCGCCATCTCCGGGCTGAGCGAGAAGGCGGTGGCCGAGGCCATCAGCAGCTTGCCGGTCTCGAGCATCTCGATCATGCCATCCTGCACCACCTCGGTGAAGGAGGTCATTTGGTCAAACGGCCCGTGCATGAGCCCCGAGAGCACCGCATTGGTGACGTTGCCGACCCCCGATTGCAGCGGCAGAAGGTTGCGCGGCAGCCGCCCGACCTTCACCTCATGTTCAAAGAATTCAAGCAGTTGCCCCGCGATCGCATAGGCCACGGCATCGGGTTTGGCGAAGGGCGCGTTGCGGTCGGGCGAGTCGGTCATCACCACGCCCACGACCTTGGCCGGGTCGATGCGGAAGGTCGGCTCGCCGATGCGCTGATCGGGGCGAATGAGCGGGATCGGCACGCGGTTGGGGGGCAGGGCGGTGCCGTAATAGATGTCATGCATGCCCAAGAGATGTTCGGATTGCCAGGCGTTGACCTCGAGGATCACATTCTCGGCGATGTCGAGCCAGGTCTTGTTGTTGCCGACCGAGCTCGAGGGGATCAGATGGCCGTCGGGGGTGATGCCCGAGACCTCGACCACCGCCCAGTCGAGCTTGCCCAGAAAGCCCTGCCAGGCCATCGGCGCGACCTGGCTCAGGTGCATGTCGAAATATTGCATCGTGCCGGCGTTGATCTTTTGCCGCGCGATCGGGTCGGAATTGTAGGGCAGGCGGAAATCGATGCCGTCGGCTTTCGCCAGCGCCCCGTCGAGCTCGGGGCCGGTCGAGGCGCCCGACCAGATCGAGACCTTGAAGCGGTTGCCCTTGGCGTGTTCGTCCTCGATCCGCGCGGCGAGCGCCTGCGGCACCGCCTTCGGGTAGCCAGAGCCCGTGAAGCCGCTCATCCCGATCGCGGCGCCCGAGGGGATCAGCCGGGCGGCCTCCTCGGCGGTCATGATCTTCGAGCGGAAGGCATGGTTGAGGATGCGATGGCTGGCGGGCACGGGGAACCTCCTGAAGGCGGGGCGCTCCCGCCGAATGGGGCATACCAATGCATACCGATTATTGAACGCGCAAGGATGTTGCGTGGCGAAAAGGGGGTCTGAAATGCGGGTATGCACGCAGCGCATGGGTCGCGCCGCGTTTTGCATAGCTCTTCGCGCGCTGCCCGCGTTTTGGGCGAGGGCGCCCGGCGGTTGGGCTCAGAGCCGGCGGAACAGGCCCTCGAGGCGCCGCGCCTCGCCCTCGAGCCCCCAGGGCGGGTTCAGGAAGACCATCCCCGAGCCGATCATCCCGTGGCCCTCGCGCGCGGGCGGGAAGCCGACTTCGGAGATCAGCGCCTCGGGGTGGGCGTCGCGCAGGCTGCGCACCATCTTGCGCTGCGCCGCCGAGGCCGCGACCTCGGAGGCGAGGATCGGATACCAGAGCGCGAGGATGCCGACGTTCCATTTCCGCGCGACCTGGCCGAGCAGTTTCGGGATCGTCTCGTAATCGGCCTTCACCTCCCAGGAGGGGTCGATCAGCATGATCCCGCGGCGCGGCGTCGGCGGCGTCAGCGCCAGCGCCATGGCGAGCCCGTCCTTGTGGTGGAAGATGCCGCCATGGGGCGCCATCGCCTCGCGCAGGGCGGCGAATTCCTGCGGGTGCAGCTCGCACAGGTGCAGCGCGTCGATCGGGCGCAGGAGTTCGGCCGCGAGCATCGGCGAGCCCGGGTAGGCGCGCGTGCCGTGACGCGCCCGCACGGCCTTGAGGGCGCGCGCATAGGGGTGGGCGGCGCCGAACCAGCCGAGTTTCTCGACCCGCTCGATGCCCTCGGCCGCCTCGCCGGTCTTCACCGCCGCCGCGCTGTCGAGCGCATAGAGCCCGCGGCCCGAATGGGTCTCGAGGTAGCTCAGCGGCTTGTCCTTGCGGGTCAGATAGTCGAGCGCGGTGGCCATCAGCGCATGTTTGTGCACATCGGCCAGATTCCCGGCGTGAAAGCCATGTTGATAGGAGAGCATTGCGACCTCGTTTTTCCTCTCATGCCCCGGCCCGGGCGGGCGTGCAAGCATTGCCGTGCAAGCATTGCGGGGGGGGGGGCAGAAACAAAAACGGCGGGCCCAGGGAGGAGGAGGGGCCCGCCGTCTCTTGTCCTCGGGCCCGGGAGGAGGGGCCCGCGGTATTCTGGCGCACCCTCAGGGAGTAGGAGGAGGGCTCGCCGCACCCGGGCCCAGGGAGGAGGAGGGGCCCGGTATTTGTGACGGCGCCCTCAGGGAGGAGGAGGAGGGCGCCGCCCTGACGATCGGCCCAGGGAGGAGGAGGGGCCTTTCGTGTCTCGCGGGCGTTCAGCCCGGTATCTCGGCCCGCCGCGGGCGGGAGGGGAAGTGCGGCAGCCCCAGGGAGGAGGAGGGGGCCGCCGCCTTCGTCACAAAGGCCCAGGGAGGAGGAGGGGCCTTCGTCGCGGTCCGGGGGTTGCGCCCCGGTATTTGATGGCGGCACCCTCAGGGAGGAGGAGGAGGGCGCCGCCGATTTCCGAGGCCCAGGGAGGAGGAGGGGCCTCAGGAAGAGAATTACTTGCCGTAGGCCGCCTCTTGGGCGACGCGGGTGATCATCGAACGATGGATGCCCAGATCGGCCAATTCGCGGGCCGAGAGAGCTTTCAGCTCGCGCAGCGTCTGGCGATAGACCTTGCGGCGGGCGAGGGCTTCCGAAAAGCCCGCGAAGAAGCGGGTGAAGCCGGCGTCATTGCCGTGAAGTTCCTGAACCAGAGCCATCGTTACTGCCTTCGTATTTCCTGGGCGGATCGTTTCGCCGTTGGGGTCAATTTGAGGGTTTTGCTGCACCTGCACAATGGCTGGCGGATGCATTTCTGCCATGCAGAAAACGCATGGCCGGATTGGGCCATTTTGAGCCTGTTCCGATTATTTCCGCGGCGTCATTTCCTACCTTTTGTTTACATAAATTGCGCGCCCCCTTGAATCGCGCGGCAAAAACGCCACAGTCGCGCCGAAATCGACAGGAGACAGTCATGAGCCTCAGCAAGGAATCAGTCCTCGAAGCGCTTCGAATCGTGCGGATGCCGGGGGGCGGTGACCCGGTGTCGCGCGATCTGATCCGGGCGCTCGCGGTTGAGTCGGGGGTGGTGCGCTTCGTGCTCGAAGGCGCGCCGGAGGCTGAGCTCGCGGCCGCCAAACCCGCGATCGAGGCGGCGGTGCGGGCGCTCGCCGGGGTGGAGAGCCTGACGGTGGTGGTGCCTTCGGGGCCGGCCAAGGGGATGGGCGCGGGGCCGAAGATCGGCCAGCATCCGACCCCGCAGGCCGGGCCGCAGGGGGTGGCGGGGGTGCGGCACATCATCGCGGTGGGCTCGGGAAAGGGCGGCGTCGGCAAATCGACGGTGAGGTCGAACCTCGCGGGGGCGCTGGCGCGGGCGGGCAAGCGGGTTGGCTTGCTCGACGCCGACATCTATGGCCCGTCGCAGCCGCGGATGATGGGGGTGCAGCAGCGCCCCGCCTCGCCCGATGGCAAGACGATCTTGCCGCTGCGCGCGCATGGGGTCACGCTGATGTCGATCGGGCTGATGCTCAAGGAGGATGAGGCGGTGATCTGGCGCGGGCCGATGCTGATGGGGGCGCTGCAGCAGATGCTCGGTCAGGTCGCCTGGGATCATTACGGGCCGCTCGATGTGCTGATCATCGATTTGCCGCCGGGCACCGGGGATATTCAGCTCACGCTGTGCCAGAAGACCAGGCTCGACGGCGCGATCGTGGTGTCGACGCCGCAGGATGTGGCGCTTTTGGATGCGCGCAAGGCGCTCGACATGTTCCGCCGGCTGGAGACGCCGGTGATCGGGCTGATCGAGAACATGTCGAGCTATGTCTGCCCCAATTGCGGGCATGAGGCGCATCTCTTCGGGCATGGGGGTGTGGGCGCGGAGGCGGTGAAGCTCGGGCTGCCTTACCTTGGCGAGTTGCCGCTCGATCTCGAGGTGCGGCTTGCGGGGGATGCGGGAACGCCGGTGGCGGCGGGCGAGGGGCCGGCCGCGGCGGGCTATCGGGCGATTGCCGAGAAGCTGATCGCCGCGGGCGCGGTTTGAGGGGTTTGTGGGGGTGGCGGGGCGCTGCCCCGCACCCCGGGATATTTTTGGCAAGATGAAGGGGGCTGCGGCCCCCTTTTTGCTGCGCGGCGGGATTTCATGGCACCGGCGCCCGGGGGCGGTCTGCGGGTGGGAATTCGTGGGAAATGTCGTCCCGCCGGCCCGGTCACGCCGAATCACCGGGCTGTGAAGGGCTGTGAAACCGGGGATTCCGGGGCGGATTGCGGCGTGATCCGGGCGGGCCTGGGAAAAAATCGGGATTTCATGGGCTGTGGATAGTTTCTGCCGCGATGACTAAATCTAGTGATGTTGCTTTTTGTTCTCCCGAGATCTGCGAAGTGTTAACCGGATTTTATCCACAACACCTTGATTTCCCGCCGCTTCCCGGACCAGATCTGGCCTTGGGTGGCGAAAATTCCTGTTGCTTCCCATGAATTCCCGTGGCATCCCTTGTGCATCGAGAGGCGAGGGTAAGGGGCAGCAAGACCCCACGGCGCAAAGACCGGGTTTCATACAGGCACCCGCTTCACGAAAGAGAGATCCGGCGCGCGGGCGAGCAGACATCCCCCCAGGTGGCGCGCGCAGTCCGGACACCCAGCGATGGGACGAGGGCGGCGGATCGGACAGTGGCAGCAGTCCGATCCGCCGTTTTCCATTTCTGGGATCCATGCAACGGGGTGGGACAGGAGAGCGCCAGCTTTGGCACGGCGGTTCAGAGGTTCGGAGACTTTCAAGGTGGACGCGAAGGGTCGCGTTTCCATCCCGGCCTCGTTTCGTCGCGTGATCGAAGCCGGTGACCCGGACTGGGCCCCGGGCGCGCGCCCGCAGATCGTGATCGTCTATGGCGGGGCGGAGCGCAAATATCTCGAAGTTTTCACCATGGAAGCGATCTACGAGATCGACGAGCAGATCGACGCGATGCAGCGCGGCTCGGCCGAGCGGGCCGAGATCGAAGAGCTGATGTATGCGCAATCGCACCAGACCGATATCGACGGCGACGGGCGGCTCGTTCTGCCGCAAAAGCTGCGCGAGAAGATCGCGCTGAAGGGCGAGGCGTTCTTTGCCTCGGCGGGGACCTCGTTCAAGATCTGGGACCCGGAGACCTATGAAGCCGAGCAGGCGGCGATTGCGGCGGCGCGGGCCGAGGCGCGGCCCGAGGGCTATGACCCGCTCGTGCATTTGCCAAAGATCGGAGTGGCGTGATGTCGGATGCGGAGCGCCCCCATATTCCGGTATTGCTGCGGCCGCTTCTCGAAGCGGTCGCGCCTGTCTCGGGGGTCTGGCTGGATGGCACCTTCGGCGCGGGCGGTTACACGCGCGGGCTTCTGGCGGCGGGGGCGGGGCGGGTGATCGGCGTCGACCGCGATCCGTCGGTCTTCGCGATGGCCGAGGGCTGGCGGGGCGACTATGGCGATCGGCTGGTGCTCGTCGAGGGGACGTTTTCCGAGCTCGACACCTATGCCGCCGAGATCGCGCCGGGCGAGGGCGGGTTTGGCGGGCTCGACGGTGTGGTGCTCGATCTGGGCGTCAGCTCGATGCAGCTCGATCAGGCCGAGCGCGGCTTTTCCTTCATGACCGATGGCCCGCTCGACATGCGGATGTCGCGCAGCGGCCCCTCGGCGGCCGATCTCGTCAATGAACTGAGCGAGGAAGAGCTTGCCGCCATCCTCTATCATTACGGCGAGGAGCGCGCCTCGCGCCGGATCGCGCGGGCGATCGCCGAGGCGCGGCGCGCGAGCCCCTTCGAGACCACCCGTCAGCTCGTCGCGGTGATCGAGCGCTGTCTGCCGCGGCCCAAACCCGGCCAGAGCCACCCCGCGACGCGCTCCTTCCAGGCGATCCGCATCGCGGTGAATGACGAATTCGGCCAGCTCATCGAGGGGCTCGAGGCCGCCGAGCGCGCGCTCAAGCCCGGCGGGCGGCTCGCGGTGGTGACCTTCCATTCGCTCGAGGACCGGGTCGTGAAGCGCTTCTTTCAGGCGCGCTCGGGGCGGGCGGCGCATGTCAACCGCTATGCCGCGGCCCCCGCCGAGGAGGCGCCGGCGCCCTTTGATCTCCTCACCCGCAAGTCGATCGGCCCCGACCCCGAGGAGCTGGCCGACAACCCGCGTGCGCGCTCGGCCAAGCTGCGCGTGGCGCGCCGCACCTCTGCCCCCGCCGGCCGCGCCGAGCGCGCGGGGCTTGGCCTGCCGGCCCCTGTTCTGACCCCGTCTCCCCGAGGAAAGTCGCGATGAGAAACCTGCTCTACCTTGCCACGGCATTGTGTGTGATGGGCCTTGCGTTCTGGGCCTATCGGGTGAACTACGATACCCAGGACCGGCAGGGCGAATTGCGCGCCCTGAACCGGGAGATTGCGAGCCTGCATGAGGGGTTGGGCGTGTTGAACGCGGAATGGGCCTATCTGAACCGGCCCGAACGGCTGACGGAGCTTGTGAACCTCAATTTCGAGCGCCTCGCGCTCCTGCCGCTCGCGCCCGAGCAGTTCGGCGCGGTGGGGCAGGTGGCTTACCCTGCACCGCCCGAAGCCGCGCCGCTGGGGGAGGGCGGCCTTGTGGACCCTATTGATGTGATCGCGCGCAACGGCGCCTCCGACGGGGGGCCGCTATGATCCGCACGCCGCTGCGCCCGCTCGCGCGCATCTTGCAAGCGCGCGCCAAGGGCGAGAACCCCGACGCGATCGAGCGCGAGAATATCCGCCTGCGCGGCGAGGAGACGCGCGACCGCGCGCGGCTGCGCGCCGAGGGGCGGCTTTTGATGATGGGGCTGATGTTTCTGGGCGCTTTCGTGGCGGTGGGGCTGCGGATGGGCTCGCTCGCCGCGACGCCGCCGCAGGAGCCGCAGCTCTCGGGCGGGGCCGAGGCGATCGTGGCGCAGCGCGCCGATATCACCGACCGCGCGGGGCGGGTGCTGGCCACCAATCTCGTCACCCACGCGCTCTACGCCCAGCCGCCGATGCTCGTCGACCCTGAGCGCACCGCCGACAAGCTGGTCAAGATCTTCCCCGATCTCGAGCGCGACCGGCTGGTGAAGGATTTCACCGGCACGCGCAAATTCGTCTGGATCAAGAAGAAGATCAGCCCCGAGCAGATGCAGGCGGTGCATGATATCGGCGACCCGGGGCTTCTCTTCGGCCCGCGCGAGATGCGGCTTTACCCGAACGGCCGGCTGGCCGCGCATATCCTTGGCGGCGCGCGTTTTGGCGCCGAGGGCGTCAGCTCGGCCGAGATCCTCGGCGTTGCGGGCGTCGAGAAGGCCTTTGACGGCTGGCTGCGCGACCCGGCCAACCACGGCGCGCCGCTCGCGCTCTCGCTCGATCTCACCATCCAGTCCGCGGTCGAGGAGATCCTCGATGGCGGCATGAAGCTGATGAATGCCAAGGGCGCGGCGGCGATCTTGATGGATGTGCGCTCGGGCGAGATCCTCGCGATGGCGAGCCTGCCCGATTTCGACCCCAACGACCGGCCCGCGCCGCTGGCCAAGGGCGATGCCTCCGACAGCCCGCT
>ERZ1645187.5071-NODE-5071-length-10395-cov-8.457737_pt1 | contig 10395 bp, 12 predicted proteins | sample MGYA00575352_ERZ1645187 | MGnify/ENA primary metagenome ERZ1645187 (study PRJEB40837, sample SAMN11349314) | freshwater sediment metagenome | isolation source: river sediment | host: Sediment | place: India: Wazaribad , New Delhi | collected 2017-02-21 ...
GGTGCGCCTGTCGCCCAACGGCGATTCGCAAGGCTGCGATGATCCCGATCCCGTGGCCATCTTCAGCGAGGCAGCGCGCGTCTGTCAGGCGCTGGAACTGGGCTTCGTCGAACTGCGCCAGCCGGGGCCGGACGGCACCTTCGGCAGCACCGACGTGCCCAAGCAGGACGCGCTGATTCGCTCGATCTATACCGGGCCGCTGGTGCTCAACAGCGATTACACCGCCGCCGAGGCCGCCGCCGATGTGGCATCGGGCCGGTGCGACGCAGTCAGCTTTGGCCGCCCCTATATCTCCAACCCCGATCTGGTGGAGCGCATTCGCGTCGGCGCGGAATGGGCGCCCAACGTCAACGTCCCGCAAAGCTGGTATCTGCCGGGAGAGGCGGGTTATATCGACTACCCGACGATGGCTGCGGCGGGTTGAACAGGAGCTGAGGCATGATGGCATACCGGTCATGGCTGTTCGTCCCCGGCGACAGCGCAAAGAAGCTGGACAAAGCGGCAGGCACGGCTGCGGATGCCATCATTGTCGACCTGGAAGATTCGGTCACACCCGATAACAAGCCGCTGGCGCGCAGTCAGGCCGCCGAATGGCTGAACGCCCACCGCCGCCAGGTGACCGAGCGGCGGCTCGGCCGCTGGGTGCGGATCAACCCGCTCGACAGCCGGGAATGGCGCGACGATCTGGTCGCGGTCATGCCCGGCGCGCCGGACGGGATCATGCTGCCCAAATCAGCCGGGCCGGAAACCGTCCAGCAACTCGCCGCCGAACTCTATGAACTGGAACAGCGCAATGGCGTGCCGACCGGCAGCACCAAAGTGCTGGCGCTGGTCAGCGAAACGGCGGCGGCGGCGATTTCCATTCCCGCCTATGCCACAGCATCGCTGCCGCGGCTGGCCGGGCTGACCTGGGGGGCGGAGGACCTGTCTGCCGCGATCGGTTCCACCCGCAAGCGCGACAAGACCGGTAACTGGACCGATACCTTCCGCTTTGCCCGCACCCAAACGCTGCTGACCGCCCATGCGCGCGGGGCCATGGCGATCGACACGCTCCATGCCGATTTCGCCGATGCCAAGGGACTAAAGCGCGCGGCCGAGGAATCGCGTGCCGATGGCTTTACCGGGATGCTGGCGATCCACCCCGCGCAGTGCGAGATCATCAATGCCGCCTTCACACCATCGGATGAAGAACTGGCCGAAGCCCGCGCCATCGTCGATGCCTTTGCGGCCAATCCTTCGGTCGGGGCGCTCCAGATCCATGGCCGGATGATCGACCGCCCGCACCTGAAACTGGCGCAGCGGTTACTGGGAATTACGGAGTAGGCGCGCTTTCCGCTGCCGGAGCTTCGGCGGCGGGCGCTGCCTCGGCCGGTGCTGCCGCCTCGGACGCTGGCGCCTCACTCGCCTTGGCCTTCGCCTTCTCGCCATTGTCGACCTTGGGGGCGAGCGGCGCTTGCGAGCGGACGGAATCGAGCGGGATCATCGCATCGCTGGTCGATCCGGGCAGGATTTCCCCGGCGGCCGTGCCAGCCCCTTCAGCCTTCTTGGACTGGTTGCAGGCGGACAGCGCCGTCAGCGCGATCAGCGCGGAAATCGTGGCAATGCGCATGGGTCCGCTCACTCCTGCCCGCAGGGCTTGTCCAGCGCGGCCAGGAATTCCGGCGCGCGCGCCAGCAATGCCCGATCCCAGGCCTCGAAATCAACCGCCACACCCAGCTTTTGCAGGCTGGTGACGCCGAATTCCTCGATCCCGCACGGGACGATCCCGGTGAAGTGCGACAGATCGGGCGACAGATTGACCGAAAAACCGTGCATCGTCACCCAGCGGCGAATGCGCACGCCGATCGCGCCGATCTTTGCCTCGCGCCCGTCGATGTCGCGGCACCAGATGCCGATCCGGCCTTCGCTGCGCCAGCTTTCCACGCCGAAATCGCCCAGCGTCGCCATCACCCAGCCTTCCAGCGCATGGACGAACCCGCGCACGTCCCGCGCGCGACGCTTCAGGTCCAGCAGGACATAGCCCACCCGCTGCCCCGGTCCGTGATAGGTATAGCGCCCGCCGCGTCCAGCCTCCACCACTTCGAACCGGGGGTCGAGCAGTTCATCCAGCGCGGCGCTGGTTCCGGCGGTGTAAACGGGCGGATGTTCCAGCAACCAGACCAGTTCGCGCGCCTCGCCCGCGGCAATCGCGGCGTTGCGCGCGGTCATTTCGTCCAGCGCGGCGCGATAGGGTACGGGCGCATCATCGCGCCGCCATTCGATCGATTCGGGAAGGCTATCCGGCAACTTGTCCATCACGCGCGTTGCGTGGCGACAATTGCTGTGGTTATCAAGTGACTTCAACGGGAAGGGGTAAGCAATGCGGTTTGACAGCAACCTGGCATGGAAGGACGCGGCCAGCGCCGTTTCGGCCAATCGCGATGTCCTGCTGGCGCTGGCGGGGGTATTCTTCGTGCTGCCCAGCTTTGCCTTCGCCCTGCTCTATCCCCAGCCCGAACCGCCCGCCGGGGCAGCGCCCGAACAGCTGTTCGAACTGATGGGCGCGTTCTATCGTCAGGCCTGGCCGGTGTTGCTGGCCATCGCGGCGGTGCAGATGGTGGGGACGCTGGCCATGCTGACCCTGTTCACCGACCGCAGCCGCCCGACCGTGGGGCAGGCGCTGGCGCAGGGGGTCAGTGGGCTGGTTCCGGTCATCGCGGCGCAACTACTGCTGGGCATGGGGCTGGGCCTGGTCGCGCTGATCCCGCTGGCCGCCGCCGGGGCAACCGGCATTCCCGCCGCAGTGGCGCTGGTGATCGTGCTGGCCGGGGCGGTGATGCTGTGGGCCTATATCCGCTCCGCACTGGTCAGCCCGGCGGTGATGGTCGACGGCATCCGCAACCCCGTGGCCGCGCTGCGGCGCAGCTTTACCCTGACCAAGGGCAACGCGGGGCGGATCGCGCTGTTCTTCCTGCTGCTGGTGGTGGCTTTCGTCGTTGTGGTGGGGGTGGTTTCGGCCTTGCTGGGGATGGTGTTTGAAATGGTCGTTGGCGGGGATGCCGCCACGGCGCTGACCGCGCTGGTTTCCAGCGCGGGCGAAGCGGTGATGGCGGTCTATTTCGTTGCGGTGGTGGCGGCAACGCACCGCCAGCTGGCGGGGCCGTCAGCGGATGTCACGGCGGCCCGCTTCGAATAGCACAGCGGGCCAAACGGGGGGAGAATCAAGATGCGCTTCAGTGGCAGCCGGGCCTTGTCAGAGGCCCTCCAGATCATGCTGGCCCGAATCGGACCGCTGCTGGCAGTGGCGATCATTGGCTATGTCGCGCTGATCGCCGCGAGCGGGGCGGTCATGCTTAGCGTGCTGCCACAGGTGCTGGGCCTGGCGGGGGGGATCGAGCCCGGTTCGCCGGATGCCATGCTGGCCGATGCCGGGCTGGGCGTGGTCCTGCTCTATATCGTGATCTACGCCATCAGCTTTGCCCAGCAGGCTGCCTCGTGCCGACTCTGTTCGGACCGCCACGACGCCTCGATCGGCGGCGCGATCAGTGCCGGGATCAGGTGCGTGCCGACGCTGTTCGGCGTGGCGATCCTGCTGCTGATCGCGGTGTTCGCCCTCATGCTGGTGGCCAGCCTGGGCATGGCCGGGATCGTGGCCGGAACCGAATCGCCGGGGCTGACCGTTGTCCTTGCCCTGCTGATGCTGGCCGGCTTCGTCTATATCTTCGCGCGGTTGTCGATGATCCTGCCGGTGGTGGCCATCGACAATGTCCGCAACCCCATCACCGCCATTGGCAATGCCTGGCGGATGACCGGGGGCAACGTGCTGCGGCTGGTGCTGCTGTTCGCCTTGGTGGCCGTGGTGATGGGCGTGCTGTTCATGGTGCTGAGCGCGCTGACGCTCGGCTCGTTCAACCCCGGCACGCCGCCGTCGATCGGCAACATGGTCGGCTTCGGTCTGCTGATGCTGGTCTATGGGCTGACCGTGGGGCTCTATTTCCTGGCGCTGGTCGCGGCGATCCACCGCCAGCTGGCGGACACCTCGGTCAGCGCGGTGGAAGATACGTTCGCTTGACCGGGCCGCTGGTGCGGGGTGGCCGGTGGCCGCCCCGGATCAGTCCTTCCAGCCCCAATAGAGCTTGCACGGCAGCACGTTGAGCGGTTCGAACCCGGCATCGATGTGGGTAAAGTGCCGCGCCATGAAATCGCGCGCGGCGGCCGTGAACTGATAGACCAGAAATGCCCCGCCCGGCCGCAGCACCTTGTGCGTGGCGGCCGCGATGGCTTCGCCCACCCCGTCCGGCAGGGTGGAGAACGGCAGGCCCGACAGCACGTAATCGGCATGATCATGGCCGTGGGCGCGGATGATCTCTTCCACGTCGGCGGCCGATCCCAGCACCGGGATGAAGCGGCTGTCGGTGATCGTCGCCTTGAGGTAGTCAATGAACAGCGGGTTCGTGTCGATCACGATCAGCTGGCCGTCGCGCGGCAGGCGTTCCAGCACCGGGCGGCAGAACGTGCCAACGCCGGGACCATATTCGACGAACAGCTTGCACTCGTCCCACTTCACCGGGGCCAGCATCTTGGTGATGGTGAAGCGCGATGACGGGATGATCGATCCGACCATCACCGGTTCTTTCAGGAAGCCTTCCAGAAAGACCCCCCACGGACCGGCCATCCGCTTGATTCGGCGCGCAAACCGCTGTGGCCAGGCCTGATGGGCAAGCTCGGTCGTGGTCATGCTGGATCGCTGGTCCCGTCCTGGAAACTGTCAAACCGGTCGTTTGCAAATTTGACCAGCCATTGCAAGGCGCATCGGACCAGACTAGCCACAGGAACGATGACCAGTGGCAACCTGCAACCGGACGCACCGCCCGTTCAACCCACCACCGCGACCTTGCCGCGCGGGCGGCTGGTGCTGTTGTTCATGGTCATGCTGGTGACGGCGGCGGGCAACACGGCGATGCAATCGGTCATGCCCGCAATCGGCACCGCGCTGAAGGTGGAGGATTTCTGGATCAGCCTGGCCTACACCTGGTCGGCGCTGCTGTGGATGATCTGCGCCCCGTGGTGGGCCCGCAAATCCGATCAGCGCGGACGCAAGGCGATGATGGCGATCGGGCTGATGGGCTTCATTTCCAGCTTCGGGCTGTGCGGGCTGGCGCTGTACCTCGGCCTGAACGGCTACCTCGGCGCGTTGGGTACGCTGCTGCTGTTCGCACTGTGCCGCTCGCTCTATGGCCTGTTCGGATCGGCCGCGCCGCCCGCGGTGCAGGCCTATGTCGCCAGCCGCACCAGCCGGGCGGAACGGACGCAGGCGCTGTCGCTGATCTCGTCCAGCTTTGGGCTGGGTACGGTGCTCGGCCCCGCGCTGGCCCCCTTGCTGATCCTGCCGGTGCTGGGGCTGGTCAGCCCGTTCCTGGCCTTTACCCTGATCGCGGTGATCGTGCTGATCGCGCTGCGGCTGCGCCTGCCTGATGATACGCCCGCCTTTGCGGGGCGCGGCGATGTCATGGCCGCGCCGTTCAGCGCCAATTCCAACGCAAACCGTCAGTCTGATGACGACGACATCGCAACGGATGCCGCCGCGCCGCCGGCCCCGTCGGCGGAAAAGCTGTCGTGGAAGGACAGCCGGATGCGGCCCTGGCTGGTCGCGGGGTTGCTGGGCGGGCATGCCCAGGCGGCGGTGATGGGGATCATCGGCTTTCTGGTGCTGGACCGGCTGGGCCTGCGCGCCGCGCCGGAACTGGGCGCGGGGCCGACCGGGCGCATCCTGATGATGGGCGCGCTGGCGACACTGCTGGCGCAATGGGGGCTGATCCCGCTGCTGAAGCTGGGGCCGCGCGCATCGTGCCTGTGGGGCATTTCGCTGGCGGCGATCGGCGCGGGCCTGCTGGCCTTTGCCCATGCGGAACACACCATCATGGTCTGCTTCGCGCTCGCCTCGCTGGGGTTCGGGCTGTTCCGGCCGGGTTTCACCGCCGGATCATCGCTGGCGGTCAGCCGAGCCGAACAGGGGCAGTCCGCCGGGATCGTCGCCTCGGTCAACGGCGCGGCCTATATCTTCGCGCCGGCCATCGGCGTGTGGCTCTATGGCCACTCGCAGTGGATCGGCTTTGCCGTGATCGAGGCGCTGTGCCTGGCGGTGATCGTACTGGGCTGGCGCTCGCTCAGCGTGGATGGCGGGCTGACCGGCGCGCGCTGAGCGACTGAAGCTGAGCGGCCCGCGCTCACAGGATTTCGTGGACCTTGTCCTGCGGACGGCACAGCCGCACGCCCTTGTCCGTTTCGACCAGCGGCCGCTCGATCAGCTTCGGCTCCGCCGCCATTGCCGCCAGCACGGTGGCATCGTCGGCCTGGGGCAATCCGCGCTCTTCCGCATCGGTGCCGCGCAGCCGCAGGCCCTGCTGCGGGGTGATCCCGGCATCGCGATACAGCTGCGCCAGCTTGTCCGCGCTGGGCGGCTCTTTCAGGTATTCAACCACCGTCACGTCCAGCCCCGGCGTTTCCTGCAGGATCGCCAGCGTCTTGCGCGAGGTGCCGCACGCCGGGTTGTGCCAGATGGTTGCCTGCATGATCGCCATTCCTTTCCAGTCCGCTATTTGCCGCGCCTTTGGCACAAAATCGGCCAGCGGGAAATTTGATCCTTGTCAATGAGAGCGACTCGCATTAGCGGCACCTTCTGTAGATGCAAATCATTCGCATTAAGGATCCCATGACCCACACCCCGCGCCTGCGCCAGATCGCCCTCCTCTGCACCAGCGCGCTGGGAACCCTGGGCTGGGCCGCCCCCGCGATGGCAGAAATGGCCGCCGACGCGGCGGATTCGCCCGCGATCATCGTCTATGGCCGCCCCGACGGCTACGACACCGAAAAGACCCCGACCGCGACCAAAACCAACACTCCGCTGGTCGACGTGCCGCAGTCAGTCAGCGTGCTGAGCCGTGAACAACTGAACGATCAGGGCATCGATTCGCTGGCCGACGCGCTGCGCTTCGTCCCCGGCGTCGTGCTGGGTCAGGGCGAAGGCCACCGCGACCAGATCACCCTGCGCGGACAAAGCTCCACCGCCGATTTCTTCGTCGATGGCCTGCGCGACGACGCGCAATATTACCGCCCGCTCTACAACGCCGAACGCGTCGAAGTGCTGAAGGGTGCCAATGCGCTGATCTTTGGCCGGGGCGGCGGCGGCGGGGTGGTGAACCGCGTGTCGAAAGCACCGGAATTTGACCGCACCCGCATTGGCGCCAATGCCAGCGTCGATACCTTCGGCGGGTGGACGTTGTCGGCCGATCTGGGCGCGCCGCTGTCCGACACCATCGGCACCCGCATCAACGCCGCGTATGAGGAATTCGACAACCACCGCCAAAACTATGGCGGCCACTTCATCGGCGTCACGCCCACCATCGGCGCGCAGCTGGGTGAAGCCACCACGCTGACCGTGACCTACGAATATGCCGAGGATGACCGCCTGACCGATCGCGGCGTCCCCTCGCGCGGCGGCCAGCCACTGACCGGCTATGACCAGACCTTCTTCGGCAGTGCGGACCTCAACCGCAGCGAAGTGACCGCGCACCTCGCGCACTTGCGGCTGGACCACGCCTTTTCCGACAGCCTGAGCGCCAATTTCAACGCGCAGTACGGCCATTACGACAAGTACTATGGCAACGTGTACCCGCGCGCTGCGGTCAGTGCCGCTGGCACGGTCGAACTGGAAGGCTACAACAACGCCACGCTGCGCGAGAACTGGATCGCGCAGGGCAACCTGGTCTGGACCGGTGACACCGGTGGGATCGGCCACACCCTGCTGCTGGGGTTCGAAGCCGCCCAGCAGGACACCACCGATGCCCGCCGCCTGGCCGAATTCGGCGCCGCCCGCACCGCGCGCACCACGGTGACGCTGGCAGAGCAGATCGTGCTGCCCACGGTGGCGTTCGGCGCGGTCAGCCGCTCGTCCGTGTCCGACGTGCGCGCACTGTCGGCCTATATTCAGGACCAGATCGACATTGGCCAGCATCTGAAGCTGGTCGCGGGCCTGCGCTATGACGACTTTCGCATCACCTCCACCAACCGGATCAACGGCTTCACCGGCGCGCGCAGCGATGGCAAGTGGTCCCCCCGGCTTGGCCTGATCGTCAAGCCGCAGGAAAACCTCTCGCTCTACGCCAGCTTCGCGCGCAGCTTCCTGCCACAATCGGGCGAACAGTTCACCGTGCTGGACGCGACGACGCAGGCGCTGGCCCCGGAATCGTTCCGCAACCTGGAAGCCGGGGTGAAGTGGGACTTGTCCAGCGCGCTGGCCTTCACCCTTGCCGCCTATCAGCTGGACCGCACCAACACCCGCGCGACCGATCCCGTCACCGGCAACGCGGTGCTGACCGGCCAGAGCCGGACCAAGGGCATCGAAGCATCACTGGTCGGGCAATTGACCGACGGGCTGCAAGTCTCGCTAGGCTATGCCCTGCAGGACGGCGAAATCCGCGCCACCACCACCGCCGCGCCCGCTGGCCGCCGTCTGGCCCAGTTGCCGCGCCACCAGCTGTCGGCCTGGGGCCGCTATCAGTTGACCGACAAGCTGGGGCTGGGCCTTGGCCTGCTGCACCAGTCCAGCCAGTTCGCCACGATCAGCAGCGCGGTGCGGATGCCCGCCTTCACGCGGGTGGATGCCGGGCTGTTCTATGACGTGTCGGACCGGATCGCGGTGCAGCTGAACGTCGAGAACCTGACCGACGCGAACTATTTCCCCAGCGCGCATACCGACAACAACATCTCGGTGGGCGAGCCGCTGAACGCAAAGCTGACGCTGCGGGTGAAGTACTGAGGGGCGCTGTCCCCTCGCAAGCCAATCCCCCCCACCCCGATCGTCCTGAGCTTGGCGAAGGACTGTCCTTCTTCCGCAGCGGCGGGCAGGCCCGCAGGACAAGGACAATGCTTCGACAAGCTCAGCATGAGCGGAGTGTTGGGCGATGGGTATATGTTAGGGGAAACTGAGAGGCCCTATTCCCCCCGCATCGCCGGAACCGCACGGGCGGCGTCTTCGGGCGTCAGGCCCGGTGCGGGGGCCGCGCTGATGGTTTCCAGCCGCCGCATCACCCGGCCTGCGCGCTGGATCGCGCGGACCAGCCGGGGATAGACCCCGCAGCGGCACAAGTTCGGCACGGCAGCGGCAATGTCTTCCGGCGTGGGATCCGCATTGCGCGCCAGCAGCGCGGCGGCCGAGATGGCGATGCCGGGGGTGCAGAACCCACACTGGATCGCCTGTTCGGCCACCAGCGCCTGCTGCACCGGATGCGAGCGGTCGGGCGACAGCCCTTCGATCGTGGTGACGACCCGGCCTTCGGCCTCACCCAGCGTGATCAGGCAGCTGCGCAGCGCGGCGCCGTCGACCAGCACCATGCACGCGCCGCAATCGCCCGATCCGCAGCCATACTTGGTCCCGGTCAGGTTCGCAGCGCTGCGCAGGCCCCACAGCAGCGGGGTCTGCGGGTCCATCCGGAATTCAACCGGACGGTCATTGACGGTCAGGCGGGTCATTGACGGTTACGATCTGGCCAGATCAGTCGCGCCAGCTGCGGTCGATCTTGTCGATCCGGCGGGTCCAGGCTTCGAAATCGCCCTGCCCCGGCAGCTTGCCCGGCACCTGACCTTGCGCCAGATCGCGCTGGTGCACAGCGACAACCTCGTCCGATACCCGCAGCGGCTGGCCCATGGCGAGCGTCGCCATCTGGATCTCGCAGGCGCGTTGCAGCGACCAGTGCTGGATGAAGATTTCCGGGATCGAGCGTCCCAGAATGACCGGGCCGTGATTCTTCAGCATCAGGATGCGCTTGTCGCCCAGGTTGGCCAGCAGGCGCTCCCCTTCCTCGGCGCGCACGGTGATGCCTTCGAAGTCGTGATAGGCCAGCTTGCCGATGAAGTTGCAGGCATAGAAGTTCACCGGTTGCAGCCCGCCTTCCAGGCTGCACACCGCCATCGTCGCGGTGGTGTGGGTGTGGACGATGGCATGGGCCCACGGCACGTGGCGGTGGAAATAGCTGTGCTGCACAAACCCGGCCTTGTTCACCGGATAAGGGCTGCCATCCAGCGTATTGCCGTCAATGTCGATCTTGACCAGGTTCGAGGCGCAGACTTCGGAATAGAGCAAGCCGAACGGATTGATCAGGAACGCGTTGTCCTCACCCGGCACCCGCACCGAGATATGGTTATAGATCGATTCTCCCCAGCCCATGTAATCGAAGATGCGATAGCACGCGGCCAGTTCCTGCCGGGCCTGCCACTCTTCTTCGCTGCATTCGATGTTGCGCGCGTGCGCGTTCAACTGGGTGGCCATCGGCGTTCCTCCATCGGGTTGTCGTTGAGGCGGCACCGGCCCGCTCCCCCGCCCGGCCACCCAGAGCGTTCAATTCCGTTGGGTGGCCG
>ERZ1645187.5072-NODE-5072-length-10394-cov-21.538060_pt1 | contig 10394 bp, 8 predicted proteins | sample MGYA00575352_ERZ1645187 | MGnify/ENA primary metagenome ERZ1645187 (study PRJEB40837, sample SAMN11349314) | freshwater sediment metagenome | isolation source: river sediment | host: Sediment | place: India: Wazaribad , New Delhi | collected 2017-02-21 ...
CGTCGCGGCCGCTCCGTTGTCGTCCGGTGGCCGTCCGTCTCAGTCACGGTCGGCCGTCTCCGGCAGGTCGAGTCCCGAACCCGGGGTGCGCTGCTCCACCGGCAACCGTTCCGCCTGCCAGCGCTCCATGCCTCCCAGGAGTACGCCGGCCACCGTGTACCCCTTGCGGGTGAGGAATTTGGCCGCGGCCGGCGACTGTTTCATGGCCCAATCGCTGATGATGATCTTCCGGTTCGCGGGCAGGGCGGGGAAGCGCTCTCCCAGGTGGACCAGGGGGCAGTGGCGGGCGCCGGCGATGAACCCGGCGTCCCGCTGAAAGTCCTCGGGCCGCACGTCGAGCAGGAAATACGCCGGGTCGCGCAGCAGCTCTTGCACCCGGCGCGGTTCGAGCCGGGTGACCGGGATGCGCTGGTACTCCGGGTCCACGGTCATGGGATAGTTGAACCGGCGCCATTCCGGGATGCCGCCGATGAAGGTGTAGACCCGATGGTAGCCTCGCTGGGCCGCCAGACCGGCGGCGCGCACGCTGTAGGGTCAGCGCACGCCCATGCAGTAGAAGACCAGCGGCCGCTCCCTGTCCGCCGGCAGGGCGTCACTGGCCGCCACCTCGGTGACCGGGATGTTGATCGAGCCGGGCAGGTGCTGCATGTCGAATTCGATCCGGCTGAGCACGTGCACGGGCAGGGCGCCCTCTTCCTCGACCAGTTGCCGCACCTCCGGGGCGGTGAGGTCGGGCACCTGGTGGGCCCGCGCCGATGGCGCGACCAGGAGCAGACAGGCCAGGACGAGCATGGGGGCGAATCGGTCCATGGGGTTTCCTCCGAACGGACAGGGGCAGCGGGGACGAACGGTCGTGGCGGGTGTGCCCGCGGACGGGCGCAGCCACCCTCATTGACGCACATCGCACCGCTGCCTGTCAAATTTTTCCAGGGGGCCGGGGCGGTGCCGGCGATTGTCTGGCGGGGGAAATCAATGCCGCCGCGCAGGGGCAGGGGCGGCCGGCCGGCTCAGGGGCCGGCCGCGGGCGGATCATTCGCTGAACAGGTGGTAGAAGATGTCGGACATGTAGACCACGCCGATGAGTTTGCCGCCCTCGACCACGGACAGCCGGCGGACCCGGTTGCGCATCATTCGGTCGACGATGGCCATGAGCGGTTCGTCCGGGGGGATGCTGAGCACGTCCGGGTTCATGATCTGGTGCACCTTCTTCGCCTTGACCGCCTGGACAAAGCCGTCGAGTTCGCCGCTCCAGGTCAGGTCGGCGTCCTCCGCCGCGAACAGGAGGGAGAAGGGGCGCAGGTGGTAGAGCACGTAGTGCATGCTGATGGTGCCGACCAGGGCGTGGTCGTCGTCCACCACCATCAGGCTGATGGTCTTGTGGCCGGTGGGCCGGACCTTGGCGTTGAGGATTTTCCTGATCGCCAGCTCCACCGTGGCGTCCCGGTGGATGGTGTCGAAATTCTTGGTCATCAGGTCTCTGGCGTAGAGTTGCATGAGCGGTCCTCCTGTGCGGTGCCGTGAAGGGGAGACCTCCGTCTCTTGTCCGGCGGAGGATGGGGGCCGAAGGTCGGCGAACAGTCTGAAAAGAATCGGAAACCATACTAAAAACTTTCCACCGCGTTTATCAAGTTCTTTGCACGCCGCGATTTGGTCGAAACCCGGCCGCACCCGTCTGCAAACACCTGCCCGACAAGGGTTCCGGGAGGTTTGGCCGCGGCTTCAGGAACCGTTTGACAAGCGCCTCAATTGGTGTAAAAGGAGTGGGAAAATTCCTCGCCGGGGCGACCATCCTGCCGATTTTCTTCCAGGAGTCGGTCGCCCCCAGAACCGCAGGAGGTAGCCTTTGTACGGGTTCGAAGCCATTTCCCACCACAACGGCTGGGTCTCCGCCGCAACCGGGGCCTGTATCGTCTTTGCCGGGCTGGCCACCCTTTCCTTCCTCATCTCCCAATTGTACAAACTGGTCAATCTCATCGACCGCCCCCCCAAGGTGACCGTCACCGTGGCCCCGCCGGAGAAACCGGTGGCGCCGCCGCCCACCCCGGAGGATCCCCTGAACCTCGAACGGACGGTGGAGCGCTACCTGCCCTTGGTCGAAGAACTGGACGCCGAGTTCGTCCTGGCGGACCTGTACGTGCTCGCCAGGAAATACCACCTGCCCCATGTCCACCTGTCCATTCGCACCCTGGTGGAGGCCGGCAGGCTGGAGCCGATGGGTGACGGTGTGTTCCGCTTTACGGCCTAAACCGGCCCGTCCGGGCTGAGAGCAACGAGGGGAAATAATGGATCTTTTTCTGCAGTTTCTGGGCAACACCGGCTTCGGCCTGGCTGACTGGCGCAACCTGGTCATGATCGTGGTGGGCGCGTGTTTCGTCTACCTGGCCATTGCCAAGAAGTACGAGCCGCTGCTGCTGCTGCCCATCGGCTTCGGCATCATCCTCGGCAACATCCCCTTCTTCAAGGGGTTCGGCATCGGCATCTACGAGGCCAACAGCGTCCTGCATTACCTCTATTTCGGGGTGACCAGCGGCCTCTACCCCTCGATCATCTTCCTCGGCCTGGGGGCGATGACCGACTTTTCCTTCCTGCTCGCCAACCCCAAGCTGATGATGCTCGGCGCCGCGGCCCAGATGGGCATCTTCTTCACCTACCTGAGCGCCCTGGCCCTGGGCTTCACCCCGCACGAGGCCTCGTCCATCGGCATCATCGGCGGCGCCGACGGGCCCACCTCGATCTTCCTCACCGCCAAGCTGGCGCCGCACCTCATCGGCCCGGTGGCCATCGCCGCCTACTCCTACATGGCGCTCATCCCGATCATCCAGCCGCCGATCATGCGGCTGTTGATCACCAAGAAGGAGATGCGCATCCGCATGCCGGAGATGCGCCAGGTGTCGCGCAAGGAACTGGTGATCTTCCCGGTGGTCGGCATGATCCTCTGCACCTTCCTGGCCCCGGCCTCCATCCCCCTGCTCGGTCCCTTCTTCTTCGGCAACATCCTCAAGGAAAGCGGCGTGGTCGACCGGCTGGCCAACACCGCCCGCAACGCCATCATCGACACCGCCACCATCTTCGTCGGCCTGACCGTGGGCGCTTCCACCCAGGGCGACGTGTTCCTCAACCCCAAGTCGGTGGGCATCTTCGCCCTGGGCGCGGTGGCCTTCAGCATCGCCACCGCCTCGGGTCTGTTGTTCGCCAAGTTCATGAACCTGTTCCTGAAACAAAAGATCAACCCGCTCCTGGGTGCGGCCGGGGTGTCGGCGGTACCCGGTTCGGCCCGCGAGGTGCACGTCATGGGCCAGCACGCGGACCCCACCAACTTCCTGCTCATGCACGCCATGGCCTGCAACTCGTCCGGGGTCATCGGCTCGGCGGTGTGCGCCGGTATCCTCTGGAGTTTCCTCATGGGATGATGCCTGCGGACGATCGCAGCAAGCTCAGCCAGGGGCGGTCGGCACAGTTCCGGCCGCCTTTTTTTGCGCCGTCGGTTCGGCCGGAGTTCTGTCAAAGTGTTTGAACCCGGCCTTTTTTTCCAGTAAAAGAAGCGGTGAACAGTTCGCCGATGGGAATGAGAATCCTCCCCGTCGGCCGCCTTCCTGCCCCCTCGGGCAGGACCGGCCCCGGCGACCGGGGGGCGAACAACGAGGGATGATCGTCAACAGCGAATCCGCCTGCGGCCCTGTCGCGGCCCGCGGCGGCTTCCATCACGAGGTGACACGCATGGATACGCAATACCAGGCAACGCTCGAGACACTGGAGAGGCTGCGCGAGGAATCGGTCGCCGCCGGCGGCGAACAGCAGATGGCGGCGCAGCACCGCAAGGGCAAACTCACCGCCCGGGAGCGGCTCGGCCTGCTCCTCGACACCGGCTCGTTCGAGGAGTTCGACGTGCTCAAGGGCAGCCGGGGCGGCAGTCTCGGCCAGGAGAAGAGCTACCTCGGCGACGGCGTGATCACCGGCCACGGCAACATCGACGGCCGCGAGGTGTTCGTGTTCAGCCAGGACTTCACCGTCATCGGCGGTAGCCTGGGTGAGGCCCATGCCCAGAAGATCTGCAAGGTCATGGACCTGGCGGTCAAGGTGGGCGCGCCGATCATCGGCCTCAACGACTCGGGCGGGGCGCGCATCCAGGAGGGCGTGGACGCGCTCGCCGCCTACGGCGAGATCTTCCACCGCAACGTCCGCGCCAGCGGCGTGGTGCCGCAGATCAGCTGCATCATGGGGCCCTGCGCCGGCGGCGCGGTGTACAGCCCGTCGATCACGGACTTCGTGTTCATGGTCGAGGACAGCTCCTACATGTTCGTCACCGGTCCGTCGGTGGTCAAGACGGTCACCCACCAGGACATCACCTCCGAGGAACTGGGCGGGGCCAAGGTGCATGCGAGCAAGAGCGGCGTGGCCCATTTCACCGTGCACAACGACGTGCTCGCCCTGCGCGAGGTGCGCCGGCTGATCAGCTACCTGCCCTCGAACAACCAGCACCGCGCGCCGATCTTCGACCTGAGCGACGCTCCGGACCGCACCGACCCGGCGCTCGACTACCTCATCCCGAGCAACTCGAACCAGACCTACGACATGAACGTGCTCATCCTCTCGATCCTCGACGGGGCCGAGTTCATGGAGGTGCACGCCGGGTTCGCACGCAACATCATCTGCGGCTTCGGCCGCCTCGGCGGCCAGACCGTGGGGTTGGTGGCCAACCAACCGGCGGTGCTCGCCGGCGTGCTCGACAACGACGCCTCGTTCAAGGCCGGCCGGTTCGTCCGCTTCTGCGACGCCTTCAACATCCCGCTCGTCTCGCTGGTCGACGTGCCCGGGTTCATGCCCGGCCCGGACCAGGAGCACGGCGGCATCATCCGCCACGGCGCCAAGCTGCTCTACGCCTTCACCGAGGCCACGGTGCCGCGCATTTCGGTGATCGTCCGCAAGGCCTACGGCGGCGCCTACCTGGTGATGAATTCCAAGCACATCCACTGCGACGTCAACTACGCCTGGCCCACCGCCGAGATCGCGGTCATGGGGCCCAAGGGCGCGGCCGAGGTCATCCACCGCAAGGAGATCTACGCGGCCGAGAACCCGGAGGCCGTGCTCAACGAGAAGATGGAAGAGTACCGCAGCACCTTTGCCAACCCCTTCCTCGCCGCGCAGCGGGGCTACATCGACGATGTCATCTTCCCCCGGAACACGCGCATGCATCTCATCCGCACCCTGCAGATGCTTGACAGCAAGCGCACCAAGGGCCCGGATCGCAAACACGGAAACATCCCCCTGTGAGGCACGCCATGTTCAAAAAAGTACTCATCGCCAACCGCGGCGAAATCGCCGTCCGCATCATCCGCACCTGCAACCGCCTGGGTATCGGCACGGTGGCCGTCTACTCGGACGCCGACAGCCGCAGCCTGCACCGGCAGCTGGCGGACGAGGCCGTGCACATCGGCCCCTCTCCCTCCCAGCAGTCCTACCTGGTGATCGACAAGATCATTGCCGCCGCCCGCGCCACCGGCGCCGAGGCCATCCATCCCGGCTACGGCTTCCTCTCGGAAAAAGCCGAGTTCGCCAAGGCGGTGGAGGCGGCCGGCATGGTCTTCATCGGCCCGCCGGTGGAGGCGGTGGACGTGATGGGCGACAAGATCACCAGCAAGGAGCTGGCCAAGAATGCCGGCGTGCCGGTCATCCCCGGACACATCGAGGCCATCAGGGACGAGGCCGAGGCCCTGAAGATCGCCGAGGAGGTGGGCTACCCGATCCTGCTCAAGCCGGCCGCCGGCGGCGGCGGCAAGGGCATGCGCATCGTCCGCAAGGCCGAGGACATGAAAGATGCCCTGGCCGCCAGCCGCCAGGAGACGCAGAAGGCCTTCAACGACACCCGCGTCTTTGTCGAGCGCTACATCGAGCAGCCGCGCCACATCGAGATCCAGGTGCTGGCCGACAGCCACGGCAACGTCATCCACCTGGGCGAGCGCGAATGCTCCATCCAGCGGCGCTACCAGAAGGTGGTCGAGGAGTCGCCCTCGCCCGCGGTGAGCACGGAGCTGCGCCAGCGCATGGGCCAGGCCGCCTGCGACCTGGCGCGCACCGCCAACTACGTGAACGCGGGCACGGTCGAGTTCGTCATGGACGCCAAGCAGAACTTCTACTTCCTGGAGATGAACACCCGCCTGCAGGTGGAGCACCCGGTCACCGAGATGGTCACCGGGCTCGACCTGGTGGAGTGGCAGCTGCGCATCGCCAGCGGTGAACCGCTGCCCTTCGACCAGCGGGCCATCCGCTTCAACGGCTGGGCCATCGAGGCGCGCATCTGCGCCGAGGAGCCGACCCGCGGCTTCATCCCCTCCACCGGCATGATCACCCGCTACTTCGCCCCGCGCGGCGCGGGCGTGCGGGTGGACAGCGGCGTCAACATCGGCGGCAAGATCGACGTGTTCTACGACTCCATGCTGGCCAAGCTCATCTGCCACGGCAAGACCCGCGAGGACGCGCGGCGCGGGCTGGTCGAGGCGCTCAACGGCTACCACATCGAGGGCGTGAACACGAACATCGACTTCGTCACCCGGGTGCTCTGCCTGCCCGAATTCGCCGAGGGCAACCTGCACACCGGCTTCATCGATCAGCATTTCGAAGGCGGCCGGGCCAAGCTGTCGCCGCCCGTCCAGTATCTCCGCCTGACCGCCCTGGCCGCCACCCTGATCTACCACACCCGCACCGTGGCGGTGCGCAAGTCGCTGCGGCACATGGTCTCGGAGATCGGCATCAAGCATGACCACGGCCGGCCGCGCCGCTACATGGTGCGCTGCCAGGAGGACGTGTTCGAGATCGTCCTGGAGGAACCGCCGGTGAGCGGGCAGACCTGCGCCATCCGCGCCGACGGCACCCTGTACAAGGTGGAGATCCCCCGGTTCGAGTTCTTCCGCCGGCGACTCAAGCTGAACATCAACGGCCAGGACTACCGCTTCCGCATCCGCTTCCACGAGTCGTTCATGTTCATGAGCTTCAACGGCGTTTCCCGGCTGTTCGAGGTCTACACCCCGAAGGAGTGGGAGATGATGCAGTTCATGCCCGAGAAGGAGGACAAGGGCCAGAGCAACATCCTCCTCTGCCCGATGCCCGGCCTGGTGGTGGATGTGCTCGCGCAGAAGGGCGAGCGGGTGTTCCGCGGCCAGAACCTGGTGGTGCTCGAATCGATGAAGATGGAGAGCGGCGTGGCCTCGCCGATCGACGGGGTGATCGCCGAGGTGCTGGTCAACAAGGGGCAGGCGGTGGAGGCGGATCAGACCCTGATCCGCTTCGAGGCCGGCTGAACCCGACCTGTCCGTCCCGCCCGCCGGGTGGAGGACTCAAGCCGTCGTCCCGCATCCTGCCGGGACGACGGCTTTTTTGTTGGACCTTTGGGGCTGAGGAACTCAGTCCAGGCCCAGGTGGGCGAGGATGCCGCGGGCGGCCTGGCGGCCCTGCCAGATGGCGGTGACCACCAGGTCCGAGCCGCGCACCATGTCGCCGCCGGCAAAGATTTTGGCGTTGGCGGTCTGCAGGGGAAAGGGGCCGGATTCGGGCGCGGCCCGCACCCTCCCCTGTTCGTCCAGCTCCACCCCGCAGCGGGCGAGCCAGGCGGGCGGGCTGGGGCGGAAGCCGAAGGCGATGAGCACCAGGTCCGCGGCCACGGTCACCTGGCTGCCGGCCACCACCACCGGCCGCCGCCGGCCGCTGGGGTCCGGCTCGCCCAGTTCGGTGCTCACCAGTTCCACCCCCTCGCAGTGCAGCTCACCAAGGATACCCACCGGCTGGCGGTTGAACAGGAAATTCACCCCCTCTTCGCGGGCGTTGGCCACCTCGCGCCGCGAGCCGGGCATGTTCGCCTCGTCGCGGCGGTAGGCGCAGGTGACGCTGGCCGCGCCCTGGCGGACCGCGGTGCGGCAGCAGTCCATGGCCGTGTCGCCGCCGCCGAGCACCACCACCCGCAGGCCGGCGGTGTCCACGTAGGGGGACTGGGCCGGCCAGCCGCGGCACTGGCAGACGTTGCCGACGAGGAAGGGCAGGGCGTCGTGCACGCCCGCCAGGTCCTCGCCCGGGAAGCCGCCGCGCATGAACCGGTAGGTGCCCAGGCCGAGAAACAGGGCGTCGAACTCGTCGAGCAGGGCCTGCGGCTCCACCTCGCGGCCGACCTCGACCCCCAGCCGGAATTCGACCCCCATTCCGGTGAACAGCTCGCGCCGCCGGGCGAGCACGGATTTCTCCAGCTTGAACTCGGGGATGCCGAAGGTGAGCAGGCCGCCGATCTCCGGGTAGCGGTCGAACACCACCGGCTGCACGCCGTTGCGGACAAGCACGTCGGCGCAGGCCAGGCCGGCCGGGCCGGCGCCGACCACCGCCACCCGCCGGCCGGTGGGACGGACGCCGCGCAGGTCCGGTCGCCAGCCGCGGGCCAGGGCGGTCTCGGTGATGGACTGCTCGACGCTGCCGATGGTCACCGCGCCGAAACCGTCGTTCAGGGTGCAGGCGCCTTCACAGAGCCGGTCCTGGGGGCAGACCCGGCCGCAGATCTCGGGCAGGGTGTTGGTCTGGTGGCAGAGTTCGGCCGCGGCCTCCACCTCGCCCGCGGCCATCAGCCGGAGCCAGTCCGGGATGAGGTTGTGCACCGGGCAGCGCCACTGGCAGTAGGGGTTGCCGCAGGCCAGGCAGCGGTGGGCCTGGTCGCGCAGGTTGGCCTCGGTCACCGGCTCGTAAATCTCGCGGAAGGCGGTCTTGCGGGTGACCAGGCCGATCTTGGCCGGCGGTTTGCGCTCCACCTCGAGGAACTGGAAGACGTTGTCGGGTCGCTTGTCCATGACGCTGTGGTGGTGGAGGTTATTCGCCGCGCTGGCGCAGCCGGTCGAGCATGCTTTCCAGGTCCGCGGCCTTGGGCTTGACCAGCCAGAAGCGACCGACGTAGTCCGGGAAGTCGTCGAGCAGCCGCCAGCCCCAGTCGCTGTTGGTTTCCCGGCAGAACTCCTCGATCACCCGGTGCAGGTGGTTGCGGTACTCCTCCATGTAGCCGGAGTGGACCCGCTGGATCTCCACCAGTTCGTGGTTGTAGCGGTCGACGAAACGGTTGTCCAGGTCGAGCACGTAGGCGAAGCCGCCGGTCATGCCCGCTCCGAAGTTGGAGCCGGTGGGCCCGAGCACGGCCACCAGGCCTCCGGTCATGTATTCGCAGCCGTGATCGCCCACGCCCTCGACCACGGCAAAAGCGCCCGAGTTGCGCACCGCGAACCGCTCCCCGGCCCGGCCGGCCGCGAACAGCCGGCCGCCGGTGGCCCCGTACAAACAGGTGTTGCCCATGATCGGGGTGGCCTCGCTGGCAAAGGTGGAGCGGTGCGGCGGCCGCAGCACGATTTTGCCGCCGGCCATGCCCTTGCCCACGTAGTCGTTGGCATCGCCGTTCAAGGAAAGTTCCAGGCCGCCCACGTTCCAGGCGCCGAAGCTCTGGCCGGCGACGCCGTCCAGCTTGAGCCGCACCGGCGCCTCGGCCATGCCCTGGTCGCCCCAGCGGCGGGCGATCTCGCCGCTCAGGCGGGCGCCGATGGAGCGGTCCGCGTTGGTCAGGGTGTAGGCAAAGGCGCCGCCGCGTTTTTCCGCGATGGCCGGCAGGATGTCGGCCACCATGCGTTCGGCCAGCGGCCCGCGGTCAAACGGCCGGTTGCGCTCGACGGTGCAGTGGCGGGGCTTGGCGGAGAGCAGCGGGTCCGTGTGGAGGAGCGGACGCAGATCGAGCCGCCCCTGCCGGGGGGTGATGCCGGTGACCGGTTCGAGCAGGTCGACCCGGCCGACCAGTTCCGCCAGCGTGGGCACGCCGAGCGCGGCCAGCCATTCCCGGGTCTCGCCGGCGAGCAGGCGGAAGTAGCGGACCACCCGCTCCACCGTGCCCCGGTAGTGGTCGCGGCGCAGGTCCTCGCGCTGGGTGGCGATGCCGGTGGCGCAGTTGTTCAGGTGGCAGATGCGCAGGTACTTGCAGCCGAGCGCCACCATGGGCGCGGTGCCGAAGCCGAAGCTCTCGGCGCCGAGCATGGCCGCCTTGACCACGTCCAGCCCGGTCTTGAGGCCGCCGTCGGTCTGCAGGCGGATCTTGTCGCGCAGGTCGTTGGCCTGCAGGGTCTGGTGCACCTCGGCCAGGCCCAGCTCCCAGGGCGAACCGGCGTGGCGGATGGACGAGATCGGGCTGGCGGCGGTGCCGCCGTCGTAGCCGCTCACCGTGATCAGGTCGGCATAGGCCTTGGCCACGCCCGCGGCGATGGTGCCGATGCCCGGCCGCGACACCAGCTTGACCGACACCAGCGCCTCCGGGTTGACCTGCTTGAGGTCGAAGATGAGCTGGGCCAGATCCTCGATGGAGTAGATGTCGTGGTGCGGCGGCGGCGAGATCA